>Ga0154811_1113_pt1 | contig 9153 bp, 12 predicted proteins | sample Rifle2008BG16ft_FD_105819 | JGI IMG/M metagenome (GOLD analysis project Ga0154811, IMG submission 105819) | Chloroflexi bacterium RBG_16_69_14 | reverse complement strand
CCCGCCGGCTCCTCCTGCGCGATGTCCCGTCCCCGGTGCTCGGTGCCGCACGTCTCGCCATCGGATTGGTCGTGCTCGTCGGCTTCCTCGCGGTGACCGGTCGCATCGCGGTCGTCGCCTCCCTGACCGCCACCCAGTGGGCCTGGGCGCTCGGCACCGGAGCGCTGCTGGCCGCCTACGTCGGCACCTGGCTCGCCGCCCTGCGCCGGGCACCGGCCACGGTCGTCGCCAGCGTCCTCGTCCTCGGCGCGCCGATCACCGCGGTGCTCGGGTCCGCCGCCAACGGGACGCTGCCCGCGCCGACGGCGCTCGCCGGCCAGGTCGCCATCACGGTGGCCGTCGGGGCCATCGCGATCCTGGCGCTGCGGGCGGCCCGGACGAGTCCGGCGGTGAACGCATGACCGTCGCCGCGGTTGCCCGCCCGGTTCCGGGCCCGGTCCGCTTCGCGCGCTACGCGTACGGTCCCAACCGCCTCGGCTACTGCGGGCCGGATGCCGCCGACGAACTGCTCGGCGAAGCGGCGGAGGGCGGGGACCTGCGCCGGATCCGCGAGCTCGCCAGCGGGTTCGAGGGCGCCTATCCCTACCTCGAGCTGATCGCCCGCGCGAACGGGATCGCCGATCCGCTCGACGGTCGCGTCGTCGAGGCCTACTGGCTGGGCAGCGATCTCCTCGACGGCGTCCCGGCGACCGCCTTCGGGCGCTCCGTGGAGGAGCGCTTCCGCCCGCGCGTTCGTGCCTCGGCGTGGCGCTGGCTCGCCACGAAGGCGCCGGATGGCGCCCGACCTGTCCACGCCTTCCATGTCTTCGACATCTTCCCGGTCGTGGGGATGCTTCGTGGTGGGCCGTCTGACGACGTCCTGTGGACGATCGACAGCTGCCGGATCCGCTGGGGGACCGTACGCGAACGGATGGGCGCGGATCTCCTGGTCGACGCCGTCCCGCTCGAATGGGTCGACGGGAAGTTGCGCCTCGGGCCGCCCCGGGCCGAGACCATCCGCGGCTGGCAGGATGGCCTCGGGTTCATCGACGAGGCGGGCCCGGGCGATGTCGTGGCCATCCACTGGGACTGGGCGTGCGAGCGGCTCGACGAGCGCCAGGCCGGAGCGCTCGTGGCCTGGACGGCACGCGAACTGGCGATCGCCAACGCGACGCTCTGACCCCCTTCGCTCAGCGAGCCGCCTCGAACCCGGCAGCCGCCGCCAATGCGACACCAGCCGCCCAGTCGGTCGGGTGGTCGCGGCGCAACCGCTCCTCCTCGCCGAGCAGCAGCGTCCAGACCATCGGATGCGCGCCTCGGAGGGCAGCCGACGGCCGGTAGCGCGCCACGGAGTCGATGATGAATGTCGTGTAGCGCGCCAGCGGCCGCGCCTCGGCGATCCGTGCCTCGAAGCCCGGGACGTAGTCGACCGCGATCATGACCCGGCCGAAGAAGGCGGCGAGGTCGACGGCGGCCTCGTCCCAGCCCTGCGAGTGCCCGCCACGGCGCAGGATGGGCGCCGACGAGACGAGGACCGCCACGGTCATGTCGTCGATCGCGCTGACGGTGAGGTGCCCGCCGAACGACACGTACTCGTTGGAGATCCCGAGGCGGTCGACGATCGCGATCGTGCCCCACGAGAACTCCGAGTCGAGCCGATGGGTCGACCGGGTGATCTCCAGGCGTGCCCCTCGTGATCCGCGACTGACCCACATCTCGAGGCGTTCCGGGTCGAAATGGCGAAGCGTCGGCACCTCGCGCAGCGCGACGAGCAGGTACGCATCGCCGGCCAGATCGGGCAGGTCGGGATGCGCGAGGAAACCCCACTCGCCGAGCAGCTCGGCCGCGACCGCCGGGTCGATCGGTGCGCTGAGCGACGCCGGTCCGCGGGTCATCATCCGGTGGTCGGGGCGCGATCCTCGAGCAGCGGCAGGAGGAATCGTTCCTCGCGTTCGATGTGGGTGGCGACGAGTGCCCGGATCGCGCTCAGGTGGGAGACGACGTCGGCGTCCGTCTGCGGCGTCGATCGACCAAGCCAGCGCGCCGAGTCGGTCTCGAGGGCCGCGATCACTGCCTCGATCTGGCGATGCTCGAAGCGTGGCGACTTCGTCGCCCAGGGTGTGCCGGCGAGCTCGTCGAACTGTGGGTAGAGCCAGGTGTCCTCCCAGATCAGGTGCGGCTTGAGCTCGTGCTCGAGCCAGCCGAGCGCGTGGTGGAGTCGCGCCCACAGCTCGCCGGACGTCAGGTCGCGCGAGCGCTCGATGGTCTCGCCGATGTGCGCCAGCCCGACCGCCAGGTCGCGGTGCTCATGGGCGGCGAACCGGCCTTCGCCATCCTCGACGACGGTCTGCGCGGTCATCTCGCCACCTCGATCCCATGCTGTCCGTGGACGCCCGGCGACCCTGGACGGCGGCACGAGCGCCCGCGCCTATACCGCTACGTTGACGCCATGGTGTGGCCCGGGCTAGGGCCATCGGTCGGATTCGCCCGGGTCCCGCGGCCCTCGGACCCCGGCCCGGGCCACCCGGGCGGATCGGCCCCCGACACCGTGACCCTTGGCACTGATGCGCGGATGCGCATATGTCGATGATTTGGCCATGGACGAGATCACGATGCTCCAGGCAGAGATCATGCGCACGCTCGCCAGTCCGCGACGGCTCGAGATCCTGCACCGGCTCGCCGTCGGACCGTGTGAGGTCGGTCGCCTGGCGGAGGAACTGGGCCTCAGCCAGCCGAACGTCTCCCAGCATCTCGCGGTGCTGCGGGGATCCGGCCTGGTCGACGCAGACCGGGACGGACGCGAAGTCCGCTACCGGCTGACCGACCCTGACGTGATGGTCGCCTGCGGCGTCATGCGCGGCGTCCTCGAGCGCCGCCTCCGCCGCCTTGCCCAGCTGTCCTCTACGAGTCCGGCGGCCACGCCGCTGCCGGCCCCGATCCCCGCATTGCCCACGAGGTGAACCCGATGGACGAGCCCCTCAACCTGGTCCTCTTCTCCGGCACGGACGACAAGCTCCAGGCCGCCGCGGTCCTGACCGCCGGTGCGGCCGCGCTCGGCAAGCCGGTCAACATCTTCCTGCAGTACTGGGCGCTCGATGCGTTCCGTGCCGAGAAGATCGGGCAGGACCACGGACTGGCGCCGGAGGCCGGTCCCGCCGGCCGCGCGGCCGTGGATGCGCTCGCTCTGGCGGGCCAGGCGCCGTGGGCGGAGACCCTGCGCCAGGCCAAGGACCTTGGTGAGGTGGACATCCAGGCCTGCTCGCTGTCGATGGACCTGCTCAAGCTCGAAGCAACCGATCTCGACCCGCTCGTCGACGGCGTGGAGGGCGTGACCGCCTTCTACATCAACGCCGGTGAGGGCCAGGTCGTCTTCATCTAGTCAACGAACCCGGAAGGAAACCGACATGCCAGTCGTCGAGATCACCCAGACCGTGGATGCCCGCGGGCTGTCGTGCCCGATGCCGATCGTCAAGACCGCCCAGGCCGTGAAGCCGCTCCCCTCCGGCGCTGCCGTGGAGCTCCTCGCGACCGACGCCGGCTCGATCAAGGACGTCGCGGCATGGTGCCGCGCCACCGGCAACGAACTCGTCGAACAGACATCGGATGGCGCGGTCTACCGCTTCGTCATCCGCCGCAAGTGAGGACCACGATGACCACCGAGACACTCGCCCCATTCGATCCGCTGGCGGAGGCGATCGCCGCCGCCGACGGCTGGCCGGAGGTCGCCGAACCGACCGAGGCGCCCGCCCCTGTCCCCGCGCTCGAGGGCGAGGGCGAGGTGAAGACGAAGGACTTCCTCATCATCAGCTACAGCGGCGAACTCGAGAAGGTCTGGGCGGCGATGATCCTCGCCTCGACCAGCGCTGCGATGGGGGTCAGGACGCGCGTCTTCGTGACGTTCTGGGGCCTCCAGGTCTTCGTCAAGGATTCGAAGCGGATCACCGGCCAGAACTGGATGCAGAAGATGATGTCGGGGATGCAGCGTCCCGGCATCAGCCATCGGAAGCTGTCCAAGATGAACTTCCTCGGGATGGGCCCCTGGATGATGGGCCGCCTGGCCAAGCAGAACGGCGTGGCCAGCCCGAAGGAGCTCCTCGAGGCAGCCCAGGCGTTGGGCGTCGAGTTCATCCCGTGCCAGATGACCATGGACATGTTCGGCCTGCGGCCCGAGGACATGATCGAGGGCATGAGCGAGCCCGCCGGCGCCGCCACCGTCATCGGCCTGCTGACCGAGAACTCCACACCACTGTTCATCTAGGAAGGGATCCCGCCATGACCGAGACCGCCGTCACCATCACCCGCACCGTCGACGCCCGCGGCAGCTTCTGCCCCGGACCGCTGATGGAACTCATCCGGGCCATCCGCGAGAGCCAGGTCGGCGACGTCATCGCCGTCTACTCCTCGGACAAGGGCTCGAAGATCGATATCCCGAAGTGGATCGAGAAGGCCGGTCATCGGCTGATCGCGCTCGAGGTCCGCGACGGGTACGACGAGATGGTCGTCGAGAAGCTGCGGTAGGCGGGTCATGCAGCGGATCCTCATCCTCGGCGGGGGTGTCGGGGGCACCCTGACCGCCAACCTCCTGGTCAAGAAGCTGCGCGCCCGGATCGACCGCGGCGAGGTCGAGATCATGGTCGTCGACGCGACCGGCCAGCATGTCTACCAGCCCGGCTTCATGTACATCGCGATGGGCGGCGAACGGGCCGCGAACCTCGAGCGTCCTGAGCGCTCGCTCCTCGACAAGCGGGTCACGCTCGTCGTCGGCAAGGTCGCCCAGGTGGACGACGCAGGCCGGGTCGTGACCCTCGAGGACGGCCTGCCGCTCAGCTACGACCAGCTCGTGCTGGCGACCGGTTCCCGGATCGTCCCGGAGGCGATCGAGCACTTCGACACGGAGGCCCACCACTTCTACACAGCCGAGGCCGCCGCCCGGCTGCGCACCGCGCTCGACCGGTTCAAGGGCGGCCGGATCGTCATCGGCATCGCCGGGATGCCCTACAAGTGCCCGCCGGCACCGCTCGAGGTCGCCTTCCTCATCGAGTCCGAGCTGCGCGATCGGGGCCTGCGCGACCGCTCGACGATCGACTTCTGTTCGCCGATCGGGCGTGCCTTCACGATCGAGAGCGTGTCCGACATGGCGACGCCGATCCTCGAGACGAAGGGGATCGAGCTCCATACGTTCTTCAACGTCGAGACGATCGACGCCGAGCGCAAGGTCGTCCAGAGCCTCGAGGGCGAGGAGCTCCCGTACGACCTGCTCATCCTCGTGCCGCCGCACAAGGGTCAGCAATTCCTCATGGACTCAGGGCTGGCGCCGGCGCCGGGCGGCTGGCTGCCGACCGACCGGCACACCCTGCTCGTCGGCGAGCGGCCGAACGTCTACGCCCTCGGCGACGCGACGGACCTGCCACTCTCGAAGGCTGGCTCCACGGCGCACTTCGAGGCGCCCGTCGTCGCGGAGCGGATCACGGCCGCGATCCTCGGCCGGGCACCAGCCGGCAAGCACGCCGACTACGAAGGCAAGGTCATGTGCTTCTTCGAGATCGGCGACGGCAAGGGGACGCTTCTCCAGTTCGACTACGACCACCCGCCCAAGCCGCCCAAGCCGAACCAGCTCTGGCACCTTGGCAAGATCGTCTTCAACAAGACGTATTGGCACACCGTGCCGAAGGGTCGCGTGTAGCGGCCCCCATTCATCGGGCCCCCGGTCCGGCCCCTTCCCCGGGCCGGGGGTCTCGTCCGTTACGATGCGGGCGTGAGCACCGGCCGCGTCTTCCGCCGTTCGACCGTCGCCGACCCGCCGGTCGCGGTCGAGGCCCACGGCTCCACGATCCGTAGCGCCGACGGGCGCGAGTACCTCGATGCCGCCGGCGGCGCGATCGTCGTCAACGTGGGGCACGGTCGCGGCGAGATCGCGGCCGCGATGGCCGACCAGGCCGGCCGTCTCGCCTACGCCCACGGCAGCGCGTTCACGACCGAACCGCTCGAGGCGTACGCCCGCGAGGTCGCCCCGCACCTGCCGCTCGACGACCCGGCGATCTACCCCGTGTCCGGCGGGTCGGAGGCGATCGAGACGGCCCTCAAACTGGCCCGCGCCTACCACCTCGCCCGCGGCGAACCGGACCGCTGGATCGTCTACGCCCGGTGGGGGAGCTACCACGGCAACACATTGGGCGCGCTCGACCTGTCCGGTCGGAAGCCCCTGCGCCGACCGTACGAGGGCTGGCTGGGCCGCTTCCGCCACGTGTCGGCCGCGTACCCGTACCGCGCGGACCTGCCCGGAGCGAACGCCCTCGGGACCGCCGACGAGCTCGCCGCCGAGCTCGACCGGGCGTTCGAGGCGGCCGGCCCCGGCACGGTCGCGGCGTTCGTGGCCGAGCCGATCGTCGGGGCGACGCTCGCGGCGGCGGTCCCGCCCGACGGCTACTGGCCGGCCATCGCCGACGTCTGCCGCCGGCACGGGGTCCTGCTCATCGCCGACGAGGTCATGACCGGTTTCGGGCGCACCGGCCGATGGTTCGCGCTCGACCACTGGGGCGTCCGGCCGGACATCCTGGTCGCCGCCAAAGGTGCATCGTCCGGTTACTGGCCGTTCGGGTTCGTGGCGGCCTCCGACGAGATCCACGCGACGGTGACCGGCGCCTCCGGGTTCGTCCACGGCTTCACCTACTCCCACTCGCCGGTCGGGGCCGCGGTCGCGCGTGAGGTCCTGCGCATCCTCGAGACGGAATCACTCGTGGAGGCGAGTGCGGTGAAGGGGGAGCGGCTCCGTACGCTCGCCGAGGCGACATTCGGCGGCCACCCGTCGGTCGGCGAGATCCGTGGTCGCGGACTGCTCGTCGGGGTCGAGCTCGTCGCGGACCGCGCCACCCGCGAACCGTTCCCGCGCGCCGCGCGCGTCACGGAGGCCGTCGTCCGGGCCGCACGTGAGCGGGGCGTGCTGGTCTACTCCGGCACCGGCAATGCCAACGGGGTCGATGGCGACACGATCCTGCTCGGCCCGCCGTTCATCGTCACCGACGCCGAGCTGGAGCGGATCGTCGCGGTCATGGCCGAGTCCATCGCGGAAGGAGTCGCCGCCGGCTCGGCGGTCGTCGTGGATCCAGCGTCGCGGTAGGAGGTACCCGTGGATCGTCGTGTCCGGATCCTGCTGGCGGTGGTCGCCGTGACCCAGGCGGTGCTCGCGGTCCTGTGGGTCTTCCAGGTGCCGGCCGCGATCGGGTTGTGGCCGTTCCCGGGTCGCACGCCCCTGTCCAACATCTTCATCGGCTCCATCTTCCTGGCTGCCGCCGCGTCAACCGGCTGGTGCCTTTGGGCCCGATCGGACCGGGCGATGACCGGGATCGCGCTCGACTACATCACGATCCTGGTCCCGTTCACGATCTTCTCGTTCGCCCAGGTCGCGGATGGAGCCGGCACGGACGTCGTCGCCTTCGGCGTCGTCTGCGTCGCAGGCGTCCTCGTCGGCGTCGGCCTCCTGCGCTGGAGTCTCGGTCACCCGTGGCGCGATCCCCGACCGACCCCCCGCCCGGTGCTCTGGTCGTTCGCGATCTTCGTCGTCGCGCTGATCCTCGTCGGCGGAGCGCTCGTCGTCGGGGTCCCGGCCATCCTGCCCTGGACCATCACGCCGGAGCTGTCGACGCTGTTCGGCTGCATGTTCCTCGGGGCGGCCGCCTACTTCGCGTACGGGCTGCTCGATCCGCGCTGGGAGAACGCCGGCGGCCAGCTCGCCGGCTTCCTGGCCTACGACATCGTCCTGATCGTGCCGTTCCTGACCCGGCTGCCGACGGTGGACGAGAAGCTGCGGATCAACCTCGTCGTGTACACGGCCGTCGTGACCCTGAGCGCGGTGCTCGCGGTCTGGTACCTGGCGATCCATCCGGGTACGCGGATCTGGCCCCGGCCGGCCGGTTCCGATCGTCCGCCCGACTGACGGAGGTCGTATGGACCAGAGCGTTCCGAGTCGGGCCGTCGTCATCGGCGCAGGCATCGCCGGTCTCGTCGCGGCGCGGGTGCTCAGCGAGCGGGTCGACGAGGTGGTCATCGTCGAGCGCGATGCCATCGACGACGACACGGCGACTCAACCGGGCGTCCCGCAGGCGATGCACGTCCACCTCCTTCTCCAGCGCGGCTACCGCGAGCTGACAAGCCTGTTCCCGGGGCTGGATGGTCGCCTGGCCGCGGCCGGTGCGCCGGCCCTCGACCTCCTTCGCGACGGCGTCTGGATCACGCGGGCCGGGGAGGCTCCGCGCGTCCCCTCGAGGCTCCGGACGCGCTCCGCATCGCGCGGCCTGTACGAGTCGGTCATCCGGGACCTCACCCTGGAGCGGCCCAACGTCAGGCTCCTCGATGGACACGACGCGGTGGCTCTCGTCGGGGATGCCGCTGCCGTCCGTGGCGTCGCGCTGCGCAGGCGACCGTCGCGGGCGTCCGGCACAGCGCTGACCGGGACGACGCCGGACCACCACGCGACGGCGGCTGGCGAACCGCAGGGCGAGACATCCCAGCTCGACGCGTGGCTCGTCGTCGACGCTTCGGGCCGCGCATCGAAGGCGCCGGCACACCTCGCCGGGATCGGCGCACCCGTTCCCACCGAATCGGTCATCGACGCGTCGCTCCGCTACGCGACGCGGTTGTATCGGCTCCCCGCGGTGCCGCGCGACTGGAAAGTCCTGCTCGTCCGCGACCGGCCTCCGGTGGGCACTCGCGGGGGCGTCGTGTCGGAGATCGAGGGCGGTCGATGGGTCGTCACCCTCGGCGGCGCAGGCGAGGACCAGCCACCGACCGACGACGACGGGTTCGTCGCGTTCGCCCGGGATCTCGTCTCCCCGCGGTTGTTCGACGCGATCCGCGACGCGGAGGTCCTCTCGCCGATCCATGGCTGGGCGCGAACGGCGAACCGCTGGCGGCACGCCGAGCGGATCCGCGCCTGGCCGGCCGGGTTCACGCTGTTCGGCGATTCACTGTGTGCCCTCAATCCGGTCTACGGGCAGGGCATGAGCGTGGCGGCGATGGAGGGCGGGGTCCTCGGCCGCTGGCTCGACGCCTCGGCGGTCGGGCGGGACCGCAGGTCGGCAACGCCGCCCGCTACGGGTCCGCTCATCGATGCACTCTCCCGGACCGCGCGCCTGCCCTGGTTCCTTGCCACGGGGGAGGACGCCAGGATCGAGGGGG
>Ga0154811_1057_pt15 | contig 9168 bp, 20 predicted proteins | sample Rifle2008BG16ft_FD_105819 | JGI IMG/M metagenome (GOLD analysis project Ga0154811, IMG submission 105819) | Chloroflexi bacterium RBG_16_69_14 | reverse complement strand
ATCGAGATCGGCCAGCGCTTCGCCATCCGCGAGGGTGGCCGGACCGTCGGCGCCGGCGCCATCGTCAGCATCGTCGAGTAGGACCGAGATGGCGAAGCAACGGATCAGGATCCGCCTCAAGGCCTACGACCACCGACTGCTCGATCAGTCGGCGGCCCAGATCGTGGAGACCGCGCAGCGGACCGGCGCCGACGTCGTCGGTCCCGTGCCGCTCCCGACGCGGATCGAGAAGTTCACCGTCCTGCGTTCTCCGTTCATCGACAAGGACAGCCGCGAGCAGTTCGAGATCCGCACGCACAAGCGGCTCGTCGACATCCTCGACCCCTCGTCCAAGACGGTGGACGCCCTGATGCGACTCTCGCTGGCAGCGGGCGTCGACATCGAGATCAAGATGTGATGGCGGCCATGAACGTCGGTCTCATCGGCCGCAAGGTCGGCATGACCCAGGTCTTCCAGGACGACGGCACGATGGTGGCGGTATCGGTCGTCGCCATCGAGCCGAACACCGTCACACGGCTGCGCACCACCGAGCGCGACGGGTACACGGCCGTCCAGATCGGCACAGAGGTATCGCGGAAGCTGTCCAAGCCCGAGTCGGGCCAACTCAAGGATCTCCCGAAGGTCGCCACCATCCGCGAGTTCCGCGTCGACAGCGTCGACGACGTCAAGGTCGGCCAGACACTCTCGATCGGTGACCTGTTCGAGGCCGGTGACCTGGTCGACGTGACGGGCGTCTCGAAGGGCAAGGGGTTCGCCGGACACATCAAGCGCCATAACTTCCACCGCGGGCCGAAGACCCACGGTTCCGACCATCACCGGGCGCCCGGTTCGATCGGCCCGGGCACGACGCCCGGTCGGGTCTACCGCGGGCTCAAGATGGCCGGCCACATGGGCGATGAGCGCGTGACCATCAAGAAGGTCCGCGTCGTCCGCACGGATACCGATCGCAATCTGCTGCTCGTCAAGGGGAGTCTCCCCGGGGCGCGTGGCGGGTTGATCCTCGTGAAGAAGGCCTGACCGATGCCGCAGACCAACGTCTACGACAAGACCGGGGCGACCGTCGGCAGCGTGGAGCTCAGCGACGAGCTGTTCGCCGCCCCGGTGAATGTCGCCGTCCTCCACCAGGTCGTCACCGCCCAGCTCGCCGGACGTCGCACCGGAACGCACGACACGAAGACCCGCGGCGAGGTCCGCGGTGGCGGCAAGAAGCCATACCGTCAGAAGGGGACCGGGCGCGCCCGCCAGGGCACGACCAACGCCCCGCACTACCGTGGCGGCGGCGTGGTCTTCGGGCCGCATCCGCGCTCGTACGAGCAGCGTCTCCCGCGCAAGATGAAGCGCCTGGCGCTGCGCGGGGCGCTCACCGCCAAGTTCGGCGACGAGGCGATCAAGGTCATCGACACCTTCGGGCTCGACGCCATCCGGACGAAGGACCTCGTCGGCGTGCTGAGCGCGCTCGAGGCCACCGGACGGGTCCTCGTCGTGGCACCCGCGCGCGACGAGAAGCTGGAGCTGTCCGCGCGCAACCTGCCGACCGTGGAGATCATCCTGGCCGACTCACTCAACGTCGTCGACCTGCTCAACGCGGATGTCGTCCTCATCGAGCAGCCCTCGCTCGCGCGGATGCAGGAGGTGTACGCGTGAGCGTCCTGACCGCCCCGGAGATCATCCTGCGCCCGGTCATCAGCGAGAAGTCGATCGATGAGTCCGGGCGGGGCAAGTACACGTTCGCCGTCCATGACCGGGCCAACAAGATCCAGATCAAGGCGGCGATCGAGGAGCTGTACAAGAAGGAGAACGTGACCGTCGTGTCGGTCAACGTGCTGACCACGAAGGCCAAGGAGAAGCGTCGCGGCAACCGCCGCGGCCAGACCGTCGGCCACACCACGCCGTGGCGCAAGGCCATCGTCACCCTGGCCCCGGGCCAGAAGATCGAGTTCTTCGAGGGGGTCTGACGATGCCGCTGCGCAGTTACAAGGCCACCTCGCCGGGGCTCCGGCAGATGACTCGCTCGACCTTCGAGGAGATCACCACCAAGGAGCCGTACAAGCCGCTGCTCGAGCCGCAGACCCGCGGCTCCGGGCGCAACAACGCCGGTCGGCTGACCGTTCGCCACCGTGGTGGCGGCGAGAAGCAGCATTACCGTCGCATCGACTTCAAGCGTGACAAGCTCGGGGTACCGGCCCGTCTGGCGACCATCGAGTACGACCCGAACCGCTCGGCCCGGATCGGGCTGCTCCACTACCGCGACGGCGAGAAGCGCTACATGCTCCTGCCCCACGGGCTCAAGGTGGGCGATGTCGTCATCGCCGGTCCGGAGGCCGAGGCGCGCGTCGGGAACGCCCTGCCGTTGGCGAACATCCCGCTCGGCACGACGATCCACAACATCGAGCTCGTGCCCGGCAAGGGCGGCCAGATCGTGCGATCCGCCGGCGTGTCCGCCCAGCTCCTCGCCAAGGAGGGCGAGTTCGCCACGGTCAGGTTGCCGTCGGGCGAGATGCGCCGCGTGCCCACCCGCTGCATGGCGACCATCGGTCAGGTCAGCAACCTCGACCACGAGAACCAGAACCTCGGCAAGGCGGGCCGCGCCCGCCATATGGGCCAGCGTCCAGAGGTCCGGGGTGTCGTCATGAATCCGCGCGACCATCCGCACGGCGGTGGTGAGGGCAAGTCCCCGACCGGGATGCCGCCCAAGACCCCGTGGGGCAAGCCCGCGATGGGCTATCGCACCCGGCGGTCCAAGACGACCGGACGACTCATCGTCCGGTCGCGGCATCGCAAGTAGCAGGGGAGGAGGAAACCGATGTCTCGCTCAGTCAAGAAGGGCCCGTTCGTCGAGGCCCGCCTCCTCGGCCGGATCGAGGAGATGAACAAGCGCAACGAGAAGAAGGTCGTGAAGTCGTGGTCACGCGCGTCGGTCATCTTCCCGACGTTCATCGGCCACACCATCGCGGTCTACAACGGCAAGAAGCACATCCCGGTCTACGTGACCGAGAACATGGTCGGCCACCGGCTCGGTGAGTTCAGCCCGACCCGCAACTATCGCGGGCACGGCAAGCACACCGACCGGTCGACGGCACTGAAGTAGGTGCCGACCGTGCGTGTATCCGCAACCGCCAAATACCTCCGCGCCTCGACCCGCAAAACCCGCCTCGTCACCCAGGCGATCAAGGGCAAGCCGGTCGAGGAGGCAGCCGCCCTGCTGCGCTTCATGCCCCAGAAGGCTGCGGCAGATGTCGCGCGCGTCCTCAAGAGCGCGACGGCGAATGCCGAGAACAACCACAACCTGTCCGCCGAGGACCTGTTCATCGTCGACGCCATCGCCAACGAGGGCCCGACGATCAAGCGCTTCCAGCCGCGGGCACAGGGTCGGGCGTTCCCCATCCACAAGCCCATGACCCACATCACCATCGTCGTCGCGGACCAGGAGGCCTGATATGGGACACAAGGTCCATCCGTACGGCTTCCGCCTTGGTGTCTCACGCACCTGGACCGCGAAGTGGTACGCAGACAACAAGGAATACACGGCCTCCCTCCAGGAGGACATCAAGATCCGCCAGCTCATCGACAAGCGGCTGGCCAACGCCAGCGTCTCGGGTGTCGAGATCGAGCGCGGCATCAACCACGTGACGGTCACCATCCACACCGCCAAACCGGGCATCGTCATCGGCAAGGGCGGGGCGAACGTCGAGATCCTGCGCCAGCAGATCGGCGCGCTGACGACCCGCAAGGTCAAGCTGGAGATCAAGGAGATCCGCCAGCCGGAGCTCGACGCGTATCTCGTGGCCATGAACATCGCGGGTCAGCTGAGCCGCCGGATCGCCTTCAAGAAGGCGATGAAGCAGGCCATCCAGCGCTCGATGAAGGCCGGGGCCAAGGGCGTCAAGATCGCCGTTGCCGGACGTCTCGGCGGGTCCGAGATGGGCCGCCGCGAGTGGGACAAGGAAGGGCGCATCCCGCTCGGTACGCTGCGCGCCGACATCAGCTACGGCCAGGTCCACGCACACACGACCTATGGGCGCATCGGCGTCAAGGTCTGGATCTACCGCGGCGACATCTCCCCGGAGCGGGCCGCCCGCGACGCCGGGGTCCCGGCACCGGTCGGGACGGGGGTCTGACCATGCTGATGCCGAAACGAGTCAAGCATCGCAAGGTGATGCGCGGTCGCATGTCGGGGATGGCCAAGGGCGGCCACAGCGTCGCCTTCGGCGAGTACGGCCTGGCGACCCAGGAACCCGCCTGGATCACGAGCCGACAGATCGAGGCCGCCCGGCGCGCGATGACCCGCTCGGTCAAGCGCGGCGGCAAGATCTGGATCCGCGTCTTCCCGGACAAGCCCGCCACCAAGAAGCCGGCCGAGACCCGGATGGGTTCCGGCAAGGGCGCCCCCGACCATTGGGTCGCGGTCGTCAAGCCCGGCCGGATCCTGTTCGAGATGGCCGGAGTGGATCACGAATCGGCGGTCGAGGCGATGCGCCTCGCCAGCCACAAGTTGCCGGTCGCCACCCGCGTCGTCGTTCGCGAGTCGGCGAAGGAGGCGAACTGATGGATATCGACAAGGTTCGCCAACTGTCGGACCCGGAACTCGAAGCCGCCCTTCGGGAGGCCAAGCAGGACTTGTGGGGGGCGCGCTTCGCGCTCTCGACCCGACAACTCAAGGACTACAGCACGATCCCGCAGACGCGGCGAACGATCGCGCGGATCCTGACCGTCCAGCGTGAGCGAGGAGCTCGGCCGGCCGGCGCGAGGGAGATCACGCGATGACAGGAGCAGACACCCAGGTGCAAGGCAAGCGGAAGACCAAGGTCGGTCGCGTCGTGAGCGACCGGATGGACAAGACGATCGTCGTGTCCGTCGAGCGCCTGGCGCGCCACCCTCTCTACAAGCGGGTCATCCGCTTGAGCACGAAGTTCAAGGCCCACGACGAGGCCAATGAGGCGCGCATCGGCGACACCGTCCTCATCGAGGAGTCCCGCCCGCTGTCGGCCACGAAGCGCTGGCGCCTCGTGTCCGTGGTGCAGCGCGGAGGCGACCATGCGCTGCCCGGCGAGGTGGTCGCCGACGAGGCGGCCACGTCCGAGGCGATCCACGCCGCGGCCCACCCCGGCCGGACCCGTGGCACCGAGGATGAGGCCCAGCCCGCCGGCGAGGAGGCCGCGTCGTGATCCAGTCCCAGACGCGTCTGAAGGTCGCCGACAACACCGGCGCCCGGACGATCCAGTGCATCCGGGTGATGGGCCGCTCGCTCAAGACCGAGGCCGGTGTCGGCGACGTCATCATCGCCAGCGTCAAGCAGGCCATCCCCAATGCGGCGGTCAAGAAGGGCGACGTCGTCCGCGCGGTCATCGTCCGCACCGCGAAGGAGTACGGCCGGCCGGATGGCAGCTACATCCGCTTCGACGAGAACGCCGCCGTCCTCATCAACAACCAGGGCAACCCGCGCGGCACGCGCATCTTCGGCCCGGTCGCCCGTGAGCTGCGGGACCGGAACTACATGAAGATCGTGTCGCTCGCGCCGGAGGTGCTGTGATGGCCGTCCGCAGCGCGCAGCCGCGCAGCCCCAGGGTGCCCGAGATCCGCAAGGGCGACACCGTCGTGATCCTCGCCGGCAAGGACGCCGGCAAGCGTGGGACCGTGGAGCGGGTGATCCGTCGGGCGGCTGCGCCGAGCGCCGCCCGCAGCGTGTTCCGCCGCGGCTCGTCGGCCGGTGGCGTGAGCGTCGTCATCGCTGGCCTCAACATCGCCAAGCGCCACACCAAGCCACGCCAGACGAGCGGGACCAGCGACCGGATCCCGAAGGTGCAGCAGGGCGGCATCATGGACATCGCCCAGCCGCTACCGGTCAGCCGGGTCATGCTCGTGTGCACGAGTTGTGGCAAGCCGACCCGGATCGCCCACGCGACCCTCGAGACCGGCCGCCGGGTTCGTGTCTGCCGTCACTGCGGTGAGCAGCTGGAGGTGAAGGCGTGACCAGCCGGCTCCATGAGCGCTATAGGACCGAGGTCGTCCCCGCGCTCCAGAAGCAGTTCGAGTACGCGAACCCGAACGAGGTCCCGCGACTCACGAAGATCGTCGTCAACGTCGGGCTCGGCGAGGCGCTCACGAACGCGAAGGCGCTCGACGCCGCCCTCGGCGACCTGACCCTCATCACCGGCCAGAAGCCGATCGTGACCAAGGCCAAGCGATCGATCGCCCAGTTCCGCGTGCGGACGGGCAACTCGATCGGCGCGAAGGTCACGCTCCGTGGTGACCGGATGTGGGATTTCATGGACCGCCTGACGATGCTCGCCCTGCCCCGGATCCGCGACTTCCGCGGGATCCCGGGCAAGTCGTTCGACGGGCGGGGCAACTACTCACTGGGCCTCCGGGAGCAACTCGCGTTCCCGGAGATCGACTACGACAAGGTGGACCGTCTCCGCGGGCTGGAGATCAGCATCGTGACGACGGCGAAGTCCGACGAGGAATCGAGGAAGCTTCTCGAACTCCTCGGCATGCCCTTCGCCTCGTAGGCGCGGGGAGGGAGACACATGGCCAAGAAATCGATGATCGCCAAGGCGAACAGGACTCCGAAGCACAAGGTCCGCGGCTACCACCGCTGCACCGTGTGCGGTCGACCGCGGGCCTTCATCCGGCGGTTCGCGCTCTGCCGCATCTGCTTCCGGGAGCGTGCGCTCCTGGGTGAGCTGCCGGGCGTCACCAAGTCGAGCTGGTAGGGAACCGATGAACATCTCCGACCCGATCGCGGACATGCTCACGCGCGTCCGGAACGCTTCCCGGGCACGACACACGGATGTGGTCGTCCCCGCGTCGCGGACCAAGCGTGAGATCGCCCGCATCCTCAAGGACGAGGGCTTCATCGCCGACGTCAGCGAGGAGCAGGACGGCCCGACGGCGGTCCTGCGCATCACCCTCAAGTACGTCGACGGGAAGGTGCCGGTCGTCTCCGGCCTCAAGCGGATCAGCAAGCCCGGCCTGCGTGTCTATGCACGCAAGACGGACATCCCGCGGGTCCTCGGCGGCCTGGGCATCGTCATCGTCAGCACGAGCCAGGGGATCATGACCGGCCAGCAGGCGCGTCAGGCGCAGCTGGGCGGCGAAGTCCTCGCGTTCGTCTGGTAGGCGGTACGACATGTCGCGCATCGGACGCCTCCCCATCACCGTCCCGTCGGGTGTCGACGTGACGATCGACGGGCGGACCGTGACGGTCAAGGGGCCGAAGGGCACCCTCAGCCGCGCGCTTCACCCGGACATGACGGTCAGCCGCGAAGACGGCACGCTCGTCGTCACCCGCCCGACCGAGCAGAAGACCCACAAGCAGCTCCACGGGCTGACCCGGACGCTGGTCAACAACATGGTCGTCGGCGTGACCGACGGCTACCGCAAGGGCCTCGAGATCACCGGTGTCGGCTACCGGGCCACGCTCAACGGTCGCAAGCTCCAGCTCAATCTCGGCTATAGCCATCAGATCGAGATCGACCCGCCCGAGGGCATCACCTTCGAGGTCGAGAACCCGACCCGCCTGGCGGTCGTCGGCATCGACAAGGAGCTGGTCGGGCAGATGGCCGCGAAAGTCCGGTCGACCCGCAAGCCGGAGCCGTACAAGGGCAAGGGCGTGCGCTACGCCGGCGAGTACATCCGCCGCAAGGCTGGCAAGGCCGGCAAGATCGGCGGGAAGAAGTAACCACTTGACGGACGAGGAACGAACACGATGACGCAGGTCGCCACCCGCGGCGCCGCACGACGCAAGCGCCACGAACGGATCCGCCTCCACCTGGCGGGTACGGATGTGCGGCCGCGCCTCGCGGTCTTCCGCAGTCTCAACCATATCTACGCGCAGGTCATCGACGACACGTCCGGCAGGACGCTCGTCGCCGCCTCGACGGTCGAGGTGGAGCTCAAGGGCTCCAAGGCGACCAAGTCGGCGGAAGCGGCTGTCGTCGGTCGGCTCATCGCCGAGCGGGCCAAGGCCGCAGGCGTCGAGCGCGTGGTCTTCGATCGAGCCGGGTTCCGGTACCACGGGCGGATCAAGTCGCTCGCCGATGCCGCCCGCGAAGCCGGCCTCGAGTTCTGATCGGAAGGAGCCTCCGTGGCACGCATCGACCCCAGCAAGCTCGCGCTCGAGGAGCGCGTCGTCCAGATCAACCGAGTCGCCAAGGTCGTCAAGGGCGGCCGGCGCTTCAGCTTCAGCGCGGTCGTCGTCGTCGGTGACGGCGCCGGTCACGTCGGGGTGGGGATCGGCAAGGCCGGCGAGGTGCCGGAATCGATCCGGAAGGGCGTCGAGGACGCCAAGAAGAACCTCATCCGGATCCCGATGGTCGGGACGACCATCCCGCACGAGGTCCAGGTCGTCTACGGCGCGAGCAGCGTCCTGCTGAAGCCGGCTTCACAGGGCACCGGTGTCATCGCCGGTGGCTCCGTCCGCGCTGTCCTCGAGTCCGCCGGGGTCCGGGACATCCTGTCGAAGATCCACGGCTCGACCAACCCGGTCAACGTGACCCGCGCGACGATCGAGGCGCTGCGCAGCCTGCACTCGGCCGAGGAACTCGGCGCCCGCCGCGGCGTGAAGCTCGTCAGCCGGATCGCGGGGCAGCCCGCGCCGGTCGCGGAGGTGCCCAGTGGCCGCTAAGCTCAAGGTCACCCAGGTCAAGAGCACCATCAGCCACATCGCGCGCAATCGTGCGACGATCCGGGCCCTCGGCCTGCACGGGATCGGCAGCACGAGCGTCGTGACCGACAACCCCGCCACGCGCGGCATGGTCCGCCAGGTGCGGTTCCTCGTGACCGTCGAGGAGATCGCGGATACCACGGCGCCCGAGACCGGAGACAAGGCATGAAACTGCACGACCTCCGCCCGGCCGACGGCTCCCGCCAGCCGCGCATCCGCGTCGGTCGTGGCATCGCCGCCGGCAAGGGCAAGACCGCCGGCCGCGGCACGAAAGGCCAGAAGGCGCGAGCCGGTGGCTCCATCCCGCCCTGGTTCGAGGGTGGCCAGACGCCGCTCCATATGCGCATCCCGAAGCTCCGCGGCTTCAAGAACCGGTTCAAGGTCGAGTACGAGGTCGTGAACGTCGGGGCCATCGGCGCGCTCGCCGAGCGCGGCGCGTTCGAGATCGAGGCACCAGCCGGGAAGTCGGCCAAGGCGGCATCGATCACGGTCAACCAGGACAT
>Ga0154811_1177_pt3 | contig 9343 bp, 11 predicted proteins | sample Rifle2008BG16ft_FD_105819 | JGI IMG/M metagenome (GOLD analysis project Ga0154811, IMG submission 105819) | Chloroflexi bacterium RBG_16_69_14 | reverse complement strand
GCGTGGCGCTCATCGCCATCCTCGCCGCGGTCGCCGTCCCGGGTCCGGTCGGTTCGAGGGTCCCCAGCCCGCTTGCCACCGCCGACCCCGGCCTCTTCGAACGTGTCGAGGTCGCAGCGCTTGCGCGCGGGACGGCGATGACGATCAAGCCCCAGGATCCGCGGGCCCGGTCCGCCGGAACCCTGGATCCGGGTTCGACCCTTGTCGAGCCAGACCTGCGAACCGAGCCCCTCCCGGCTCCGGTTCGACCTGCCCAGCCGGCCGCGACTGCCGCATCGGCCAGCAAGAACGTCTGGCGCCACGACGGCAACATCTCGTGGTACGGCCCGCGCCTGTACGGCAACGGCACCGCGTGCGGCCAGACCCTGACGAAGGCACTCGTCGGGGTGGCGCATCGGACGCTGAAGTGCGGGACCCTGGTCACCTTCCGATACAACGGCAGGACACTGACCGTGCCGGTCGTCGATCGCGGTCCGTACGTGTCCGGACGGACGTGGGACCTGACCTACGGCGCCTGCTCGAAGTTGGGCCACTGTTTCACGGGCAGCATCGACTGGAAGTTCGCCTCGGGCGGTTGACGCCCGCCCCGCGCAACGGCTCGACGGCGTGCAGCGCGGGGGAGGAGACTGCAGGGGCGTCCTCATCGCAGACTGGAGGCCTCGGATGCGGATCCTCGTCATCGGCGCCGGAGGGGTGGGCAGCGCGGTCGTCCCGATCGCCGCGCGACGCGCGTTCTACGAGCGGATGGTCGTCGCCGACTACGACGGCGCCCGCGCGGAGCGGGCGATCGCGCCGTTCCCGGGTGACGGTCGGTTCGTCGCCACACGGGTGGACGCGTCACGTGCGGACGACGTCGCGGCCCTGTGCCGCGAGCACCGCATCACGCATGTCCTGAACGCGGTCGATCCGCGCTTCGTCATGCCGATCTTCGAGGGGGCGTTCGCCGCCGGGGCCGATTACCTCGACATGGCGATGTCGCTCTCCAGCCCCGACCCCGACGCGCCCTTCGAGCGCACCGGCGTGAAGCTCGGCGACGAGCAGTTCGCGCGGGCCGAGGCGTGGGCCCGTGCAGGGCGCCTGGCCCTCGTCGGGGTCGGCGTCGAGCCGGGCCTGTCCGACATCTTCGCCCGCTACGCGCAGGACCACCTGTTCAGCGAGATCGACGAGGTCGGGGTCCGCGATGGCGCGAACCTCGTCGTCGACGGCTACGACTTCGCACCCTCGTTCTCCATCTGGACGACGATCGAGGAATGTCTCAATCCGCCGGTCATCTGGGAGGCGGATCGTGGCTGGTATACGACGCCGCCGTTCAGTGAGCCGGAGGTATTCGAATTCCCCGAGGGGATCGGACCGGTCGAGTGCGTCAACGTCGAGCACGAGGAGGTCCTGCTCATCCCGCGCTGGGTCAAGGCGGGGCGGGTGACCTTCAAGTACGGCCTGGGCGACGAGTTCATCAACGTGCTCAAGGTTCTCCACATGCTGGGCCTCGATCGGACCGCGAAGGTGCGGGTGGGAGGGGTCGAGGTGTCGCCGCGCGACGTGGTGGCGGCCTGCCTGCCGGACCCCGCCCAGCTCGGCGACCGGATGCGCGGCAAGACCTGTGCCGGGACGTGGGTCAAGGGGACCGGGAAGGACGGCCGGCCTCGCGAGGTCTACCTCTACCACGTGGTCGACAACGAGGTGACGATGCGCGACGACGGCTCGCAGGCGGTCGTCTGGCAGACCGCCATCAACCCGGTCGTGGCACTCGAGTTGCTCGCCACGGGCGCCTGGTCCGGCGCGGGTGTGCTTGGGCCGGAGGCGTTCGACGCGGTGCCGTTCCTCGACCTGCTGACGGCCTACGGATCGCCGTGGGGGATGCGCGAGGGCGGTTGATCCGCCTGCGTTCTCCCGACTCGCCCGACTCGTTGCTCCCGGTGCAAGGTTTGCACCCGGAGCACATGACCGGCGTATCACGCGCTTCAGCCCGAGGACCTGGTCCCGATCGTGCGCCCGGAGCAACAGGAACGGACGGCGACGCGATCCGAGCATCCATCCGGGCCGGACGTTGCTGGGGGTGCAAGAGGGCCGTCCGAAATGGCCGCGACCGGCGTCTTGTGTTCTCCGGGTGCAACTGTTGCTCCCCGTGCAACGGCCGCGCCGCCGCTCAGAGCGCCGGCGGCTCCCAGCCGGGCGGTGCGAGTTCGAAGCCCGCGAATTCGAAGGCGGGAGTGACGATGCAGCCGACCAGCGTCCAGGCGCCGAGCGGGCGAGCCGCCTGCCAGGCCCCTGCCGGGACCACCGCCTGCGCGACCGAGCGCCCGGTCACGTCCACGCCGAGGCGATGCACCGTCACGGCCGTGTCGCCCTCGGCCCAGACCCGCAGCTCCAGCGGGTCGCCCGCCGAGTACTGCCAGATCTCGTCGGCATCGACCCGATGCCAGTGCGATCGCTCGCCGGTCGCCAGGAGGTAGAGGATCGCGCTTCCGGCCGGTCGTGCGCCACCGATCGACGGCGACCGCCACGTCTCCACGTACCAACCCCCCTCCGGATGCACAACCATCCCGAGGGCGGCCACGACCGCCGCGGCATCGACCCGAACGCGTTCCATGTCGGGTGGATGTTCCCCGAAACGTCGCGGTCGCGTCGCCCTATGCTCACTGCGTGGACCGCTGGCAGACGATCATCGAGCCGTTCCGGATCCACTCCGTCGAGCCCATCCGGCTCAAGTCCGCCGAGCAGCGCGACGCCGCGTTGCGCGACGCCGGCTGGAACCTGTTCGCGATCCACGCGGACGACGTCATCGTCGACCTCCTGACCGATTCGGGCACCGGCGCGATGTCGCGCGACCAGTGGGCCGGCATCCAGCGTGGCGACGAGTCGTACGCGGGTTCGCCATCCTGGTTCGCGTTCCTCGAATCCGTGCAGACGCTCTTCCCGTTCCGGCACGTCATCCCCACCCACCAGGGTCGTGCCGCCGAGAAGATCCTGTTCGCGACGATCGCCGGGCCGGGCAAGGCGGTCCCGAACAACACGCACTTCGATACCACCCGCGCGAACGTCGAGTACACCGGCGCCGAGGCAGTCGACCTTGTCATCCCGGAGGGCCGCATCCCGTCGGCCGATCACCCGTTCAAGGGCAACATGGACATCGGTGCGCTCGAGGCGTTCCTGACCGAGCGGGGTGCGGCGAACGTCCCGGCCGTCTTCGTCACGATCACCAACAACAGCGGCGGCGGCCAGCCGGTCTCGCTCGCCAACCTCCGCGCCGTGCGCGCGGTGTGCGACCGGTTCGGCGTCCCTCTGTTCCTCGACGCCTGTCGGTTCGCCGAGAACGCCTGGTTCATCCACGAGCGCGAGGACGGCCAGTCCGGTCGGCCGATCCCGGACATCGTGCGCGAGATGGCGTCGCTCGCCGACGGGATGACGATGAGCGCCAAGAAGGACGGGCTCTCCAACATCGGTGGCTGGCTCGCCATGGACGACGATGGCCTCGCCGAGCGCTGCCGCAACCTGCTCATCCTGACCGAGGGCTTCCCGACCTACGGTGGACTCGCCGGACGCGACCTCGAGGCCATCGCGCAAGGCCTCCGCGAGGTCGTCGAGGAGGACTACCTCCGATACCGGATCCGCTCGACGGCCTACCTCGGCGACGCGCTCGAACGCGCAGGGATCCCGATCGTCACGCCGGTCGGCGGCCACGCCGTCTACATCGACGCGCGGGCGCTGCTGCCACACATCCCAGCGCTCGAGTACCCGGGCCAGGCGCTCGCGGTCGCGCTCTACCGCGAGGGCGGCATCCGCGGCTGCGAGATCGGGACCGTGATGTTCGGGCTCCGACCGGACGGCACGGAGGCACCCAGCGCGATGGATCTCGTCCGCCTGGCGATCCCGCGCCGCACCTATACCCAGAGCCACATCGACTACGTCATCGAGGTCGTCCGCTGGGTCGCCGAGCGCGGTCGCGAGTTGCCCGGCTACCGGATCGTCGAGCAGCCCCGCGCGCTCCGGCACTTCACCGCGCGGTTCGAGCCGATCGACTCCTAGCGGAAGCGCGCGCGGTCGATCAGCCGCCGCACTGACGCGACGACGAGGTCCGGGCGGTCGATGTGGACGTCGTGACCGGCGCCCCACGCGGTCGTGTGCGTCACCCGGCCGGGTGACAGCGATTCGAACGCCGTCCGCCATGCCTCGGCGATGGCCGCATTCGTCGCCTCGTCCAGGCGCGGCTCGTAGCGGGGCGCCACGAGGACTTCGATCGGCAGGCCGATCAGCGACGACGCGCGAAGCTGGGCTTCGCTGGCGCCCCAGTCGAGCGAATCGACCCGCGACACGTGGGCGCGCAACCCATCGAGCCTCACGTCGTACTCGTCGCGGAGCGGGCCCAGCAGCGGGTGGATCCGCGCTGCCTCCAGGTCGGGATCGAAGGCATCGACCAGCACGAGCCCGACCGTTTCGTCACGGTACGTCGCGGCGAAGATCCGGCCGTACGCGCCGCCGAGTGAGTGGCCGACGACGACGAACGGGCCGGACTCGCCCGCGGCCGCGAGCAGGGTTCGGAGGTCTGCCGCCGCGTCCGCGAGGGTGTGTGCCGGACGCGGATCGCTTCGCCCGCGCCCCGCCCGGTCGTATGCGCACGTCCGCGTCGTCGTCGCGAGCTCGTCGTGGACGGCGGTCCACGTGCCGCTGTCGCTGCCGGATCCCGCCTCGAGGATGACGGTCGGCGTGCCGCGCCCGCGGCAGTCGAGATAGAGCGATCGCCCACCGACAACGATCCGCTCGCCGGCAGCCACGTACGGGGCGGGGATGCGGTGTCGAGCGAGCCAGGCGCCCGGACCCCCGGAGCGGGCGACGTCGATGACGAGGGCCAGCAGGAGCCCCACCGCGATGGCGGCGCCGAAGGTGACCGCGCGTGGCAGCCGGCGTCGCCCCTGGACGGTGTGCATCGCCGGTAGCGTACGCCGGCATCCATGTGTACCCTCCGTCCATGTGCCGAAGCATCAAGACCCTGCGTCGCGCCGACGAGGCCGCGACGACCGGCGAACTGGAGGCCGCCGCCCGCCAGTACGTCCGCAAGATCAGCGGCTATCGGACCCCGTCGGCGCGCAACGCGGCCGCCTTCGAGTCGGCCATCGCGGAGATCGCAGCGGCATCGGACCGCCTCCTGGGGGCGCTGGGTGTCGCGGTGGAGGACGGCCCGGATCGGTGGACGCCGAGGGCGCCGGGGGCGCCCGGTCGGGAGGGGGTCCGCGCCTGACCCCACGCCGTCGGCTACGCTGAGCGGCATGGCCACGACCGTTGCGCCCTGGTGGGTCCGCCCGGGCCTCGATGTCGACGACGCCGGACGGTTGCGCATCGTCGGGCGTGACGCTGAGGCGCTCGCGCGCGAGCACGGAACGCCGCTCTTCGTCTACGACCGGACGCGCTTCGCCGAGAACACCCGACGCCTGCAGGCCGCCCTGGCAGCCACCGGCGTCCCGTTCGGCGTCCGGTTCGCGCTCAAGGCCAATCCGCTCCCTGAGGTCCTCGAGGTGTTCCGCGCCCTCGGCGCGCCGGGCTCGTTCGAGAGCGTCGGCATCGATGCCTGCTCGCCCGGAGAGGTCGAGCGCGCGATCGCATGCGGCTGGCAGCCCGACGAGATCAGCTTCACCGGCACGAACGTCTCCGAACGCGACCTCGACGTGCTCCTCGCACACGGGGTCCACCTGAATCTCGACGCGATCAGCCAGATCGAGCGCTACGGCCGGCGCGCGCCGGGGACGGCGATCGGCGTCCGCATCGACCCCGGCGCGGGTGCCGGCTACAACGAGCACCTCGAGTACGCCGGCGACCGACCGACGAAGTTCGGGATCGCCCTCGACCGCCTCGACGAGGCGGTCGCGGCGGCACGACGCCACGACCTGACGATCGACACGGTCCACTTCCACGCGGGCTCTGGCTGGCTGGCCGAAGGGCTGGTCGGGTTCGAGCGGGCGCTGCTGCACGCCGTCGAGGCGGTCGTGTCCCTGCAGGGAGCCGGGTATCCGGTCGCGGAGGTCAACGTCGGGGGCGGGCTGGGCATGCCCGCGCGAGAGGAGGAGCGGGCCGTCGACCTCGATGCCTACGCCGCCGTCCTCGCCCGCCACCTCGGCCCGCTCGGCGTCACGATGGCCTGCGAGCCGGGCGACCAGCTGACCAAGGACGCCGCGATCCTCCTCGGGGAGGTCGTGACCGTCGAGCGCCGCCGCGGCGTCACGTTCGTCGGCCTCGACATCGGCTGGAATGTCAACTGCTCGTATTTCATCTACCGGTTTGCCCAGGAACTCGTTATCTGCCGCGCCGCGGCCGCCGCACGGACTGAGATCGTGACCGTCGCCGGACACATCAACGAGGCGGGCGACGTCTTCGCCGAGGATTACCCGATGCCGCCGGTCGAGGAGGGCGACATCGTCGCGACCCTCAACGCCGGCGGGTACCTCCAGGCGATGAGCTCCACGCACTGCCTGCGTCCCATGGGGCGCGCGCTGTTCCTCGATCGCCAGCGCGGGCCCGGATGACCGACGCTCCGATCAGCCACATCGGCGAACCCTCGTACACTCGTGACCGATGTCGACTCGACGCTGGCTCGCAGTAGGAGGTGTCGTCGTTGTCGTGATGGTCGCCCTGCTGGCCATGACACGGCCGCGACCCGACGCTGCGCCCGCGCCGTCGCCAGTGGGCTCCGGCGGCCTCATCCCGGCCGCGACCTCGACGGCACGGCCGACCGTCCCGCTGACACCGATCCCGACCGTCGTCCCGACGGCGACCCCGGGACCGACCGCTCCGCGCCCCCCCACCCCGGCGCCACGCGCGACAGGTGACCCGCGCCTCGTCTACGCCGAGTTCCTGCTGCGCGTCAACGATGACCGCTCGACCGTTGAGGGTCTCAACCGCGCCCTGGCGGCCGCGGCCGACGCGCAGGACCCGGACGCCGTCCGCATCGCGGCGGTGGCCATCCTCGATTTCGTCGATTCCGAGCGTGACTGGCTGCGCGAGCATCCACCGGCCGACTGCTACGCGAAGGCCCACGGGTCTGCGAACGACATGCTCGAGGCGTACGGCTTGGCGGCCGACCGGTTCGTCGACTGGGCGGCGTCCGGTGGCGGGCTGGCCGGCCTGGCCGCGCTCGGCGAGGCGGTGGACGCGGCCCAGGAGGCGAGCGACGCGCTCGCCGCCTTCGGCCGGGTCCTCGAGGCGACGACATGCCAGGCCTGAGCCGCGACCCGGTGCCGCCGAGCCGGCACATGACGAGTCGGCGGATCGTCGCGGTCCGTGGCGAGTCGCTCGAGGTCCGTGACGATCGGGTCGTCGGCGAGGCGCCGCTCGAGATCCGGGCGGCGGGCCCGCGCCAGGAGCCGGTCGCGGTCGCGGTCACGATGCGGACGCCGGGCCATGAGGCAGAGCTGGCTGTCGGGTTCCTGTGGACCGAGGGGCTGCTCGATGGACAGGAGGTGCTCGGCACGACCGGCGGCGACGTCGCCGCCCTGAGCCAGCCGGACGACACGATCGTCGTCCGATCGTCGCGTCCGTTCGACGACTCCAAGGTCGCCGAGCGCCACTTCGTCGCGACGGCGTCGTGCGGGATCTGTGGCAAGGCCTCGATCGACGAAGTCGCGCTCCGGGCCGACCCGATCCCGCCCGGGCCGGTCGTGTCCCGCTCGGTGATCCTCGCCCTGCCGGACCTGCTCCGCGCCGCACAACGGGCGTTCGACGAGACCGGTGGGCTGCACGCGGCCGCCTTGTTCACCCCCGCCGGGGAGCTCATGGCCATCCGCGAGGACGTGGGCCGGCACAACGCCCTCGACAAGCTCGTCGGTTCGCAGGTGCTGGCCGGCGCGATGCCGCTCCACGAGCGGATCCTCATGGTCTCCGGCCGGGTCAGCTTCGAGATCGTCCAGAAGGCCGCCGTCGCCGGCATCCCGATCGTGTGCGCCGTCTCGGCGCCGTCGGATCTCGCCATCGAGACGGCAGAGCGCCTCGGCGTGACGCTCGTCGGCTTCCTTCGTGGCGACGGGTTCAACGTCTACGCCAACGACGCCCGGATCGACCTGCGCGATCTGAGTGGTCTCGGCTGACGCTCAGGCGCCCAGCAGCTCGAAGCCCTGCGCGAGGAAGTCACGATCGAAGGCGAAAGCCTTACGTATCCGGCGATCTCGCATGACCGCGAAGCTCACGTGATCGACGAACGAGACCGTCCGCTGGGCGGATCCCAGGAGCGAGGTGAGCGCACGGTGATGGAGATCGGGATCGACCCACGCAACCTCGATGATCGGGAGGAAGACGTCCACCAGACGTCGAACCGCGTCGAGCCCGAATCGTCGCTGCAGCAATGCGATCGTCTCACCGAGCGCATAGCTGTGCATGACCAGATCCATATCGTCAGTCCGCAGGCGATCGAGGATGGCCAGTGCAGCCGCATGGTCGGGGTCGAGCTCGTCGATCAGGACGTACAGCGCCGACGTGTCGATCAGCGTCGCCAATCGAGGTAGGCCTCCTCGAGATATCGATCGTGCTCTTCGCCGACATTCGATCCATCACCGCGGAAGCCGCCGACGTTCGCGAGCGCCCGGTCCCAGCGAGATTCGAGTGAGTCGTCATCGGCCGCTGGGTAGGCACGGTCCACCGCGGCCCGGATCAGTGCAGCCATCGAGGTGCCACGTTCACGCGCAAGGCGCCGCAGACGCGCGGCCTGGGCGGCATCGAGGGAGATCTGTGTGCGTTCCACGGTCGGCATGATACAACTCGACCCTGCATGATGTAATCGTCGGGTCGAGACTACCGCGCGCCGCTCACCCCGCGCTTACGTGGGTCCGGCTGGGCGGCTGTTGACGAACTCGAAGCCGAAGCGGCCCTTGATGCACAGGTGGCCGTCGGTCACCGACGAATCCGACGGCGAGGTGACCTTGACGATCCGGTCGTCCTGGGCGTGGAGGGTGACCGCGCAGCCGACGCCGCAGTACGGGCAGATCGTGTCGGTCACGGTCTGCGCGGACTCGTCCCACGTCCCCGCGTCACGCATGTCGTACTCCGACTTGAACATGAGCGCGCCGGTCGGGCAGACCCCGATGCAATTGCCGCAGTAGACGCAGGCCGACTCGGGGAGCGGGACAGCCTGCTCGGTCGAGATCCGCGCGTCGAACCCCCGTCCGGCGATGGCGATGGCGAACGTGTTCTGGGCCTCCTCGCCGCAGGCGTCGACGCACTTGTAGCAGAGGATGCATTTCGAGTAATCGCGGACGTACAGCTCGTTGTCGATCTTGGTCGGCTGGGCGACGGTGGCAGCCACGGCGTCGCCGGCGGGCGCGTGGTGGTGCCCCGCCTCAAGCCCATCGCGCTCTCCTGCGGG
>Ga0154811_1016_pt3 | contig 9941 bp, 8 predicted proteins | sample Rifle2008BG16ft_FD_105819 | JGI IMG/M metagenome (GOLD analysis project Ga0154811, IMG submission 105819) | Chloroflexi bacterium RBG_16_69_14 | reverse complement strand
CGGGCGCGGCGCCCGGGCCGCTGCTCGCCACTGGCGGACCTGCCTCTTACGGAGCCCGGACCACGACCGGGGGTTGGTCGGTCGGGGGGAAGTTGCTGCGGCGGACGGCAGGCTGCTTGTCCGGCTCGGGCTCGAGCGTCTCGTCGCCCTTGGCGACCTTCGGCGCTCGGCGGCGAGCGGCTTCGGCTTGCGCCGAAGGGCCGCCTCGAGGACCTGGTCCATCGTGTCCACCAGGATGAGCTTGATCGACTTGCGGATCTCCTCGGGGATGTCGGGCAGGTCCTTCTCGTTCTTGCGCGGCAGGATGACGATCCTGGCGCCCGACAGGTGGGCCGCGAGGATCTTGCTCTTGAGCCCGCCGATCGGGAGGACACGACCGCGCAGGGTGATCTCGCCGGTCATCGCCACGTCCTTGCGGACCGGGATCCCGGTCAGGGCGCTGACGATGGCCGTCGCCATCGTGATGCCGGCCGACGGGCCGTCCTTGGGGATGGCGCCGGCTGGGACGTGGATGTGCAGGGTGTTCTTCTCGAAGGTGTCGCGCGGGATGCCGAGTTCCTGGGCATGGGCCCGGGTCCACGACAGGCCGGCCCTCGCCGACTCGCGCATGACCTCGCCCAGCTGGCCGGTCAGGATGAAGTCCTCGCGGCCCTCCATCCGGGTGACCTCGATGGCGACGACATCGCCGCCCACCTCGGTCACGACGAGGCCGGTCGCGGCACCGGTCTGATCCTCGGATTCCAGTTCGCCGTACTCGAAGCGCTGCGGCCCGAGCAGGTCGTGGAGCTTCTTCGGATCGATGACGGTCTTGCGCCTGCGGCCCTCGGCGACCTGCCGGGCGACCTTGCGCATGACGTTGGCCAGCTCGCGCTCGAGGTTCCGGACGCCGGCCTCATGCGTGTACGAGCGGACGAGTTCGGTCATCGCCTCGTCGGTGATCTCGATGTGCTTCGCCTTGAGGCCGTGGTTGTGCATCTGCTTGGGGACGAGGAAGCGCTTGCCGATCTGGATCTTCTCCTGCTCCGTGTAGCCGGGCAGGTGGACGATCTCCATCCGGTCGCGCAGCGCCGGCGGGATCGGGTCGAGCAGGTTGCCGGTGGCGATGAAGAGGACCTTGCTGAGGTCGAACGGCACCTCCAGGTAGTTGTCCTGGAACGTGCTGTTCTGTTCCGGATCGAGGACCTCGAGGAGGGCGGAACTCGGGTCGCCCCGGAAGTCCATCCCGATCTTGTCGACCTCGTCGAGCATGAATACCGGGTTGTTCGACCCGGCCGTCTTGATGTTCTGGATGATCCGGCCGGGGAGGGCACCGATATACGTCCGCCGATGGCCGCGGATCTCCGCCTCGTCGTGGATGCCACCGAGACTCATCCGAACGAACTTGCGGCCCATCGCCCGCGCGACGCTCTTGCCGAGCGACGTCTTGCCGACGCCGGGAGGCCCGACGAAGGCGAGGATCGGGCTGCGGATCTCCTCCGCGAGCGTCCGCACGGAGAGGTACTCGAGGATCCGCTCCTTGACCTTGTCGAGGCCGTAGTGGTCCTCGTCAAGGATGCGGGCCGCCTCCCGGATGTCGAGGTTATCGTCCGTGGCGACATTCCACGGCAGGCCGATGAGCCAGTCGACGTAGGTGCGGATGACCCCGACCTCGGGCGACGCGGAGGGGATCCGGCTCATCCGGTCGACCTCCTTGATCGCGCGGGTCTTGATATCCTCCGGCATCCCGGCGGCCTCGACCTTGTCGCGGAGCTCGTTGATCTCGGCCTGCTGCGGGTCGTCCTCACCCAGTTCGCGCTGGATGGCCTTGAGCTGCTCGCGCAGGATGTACTCGCGCTGGGTCTTGTCCATCTCGGACTTGACTTCGGACTGGATGCGACCCTTCAGCTCGAGGATCTCGATCTGGTGCGCCAGGAAGTTCGAGACGAGCTTGAGGCGCTCGACGACGTCGACGGTCTCGAGCATCTCCTGGCGCTGTTCGGTGGACATGTCCGGGCTGTAGGCGACCATGTCGGCGAGCAACCCGGGCTCGCTGATGTTGCGCGCGGCGACGGCGGCCTCAGGCGGGACCGGGGCGCCGTTCGCGACGTACTCCTCGATCTGGGCCTGGACCGTGCGCATCAGCGCCTCGACCTCGAGGCCGTCGGGGCTCTCGTCGGGGAGCTCCTCGACCGACGCCCGCAGGTAAGGCTCGGTCGAGGTGAAACCGTGGACGCGGAGGCGTCCCTGGCCCTGGACGATCGCTCGGACGGTGCCGTCCTGGAGCTGGACGACCTGGGCGATCTTGGCCAGCGTCCCGATGCCGTAGAGCTCGGACGGGTCGTCGATATCCTCCTGCTCGGCGATGCGCTGGGTCACCAGGGCGATGGGTCCGCCCTCGGCGACCGCGGCGTTGAGCGCGTTGACGCTCTTCTCGCGGCCGACCTGGAGCGGGACGATCATCTCGGGGAAGATGACCGTCTCCCGGAGTGCGACGAGAGGCAGCTCGCGCGGGCCGGGGGTCAGTCTGGGCTGCTCCTTGACCGGGATGGACGGTCGCTTGGCCATGGGATTCTCCTACGTCTGGGTCGATGCCTTCGGATTCGCGGCGGAGGCGTCGGTCGCCTTGTCGTCGGTCCCTTCGGCGTAGAGGGCTTCAAGGATGCGAGCGCCGAGGCGCTCCTCGAGTTCGAACAGGATGCGGATGCCGGCGAGGTTGACGCCTCGCTCTCGGGTCAGGTGCCGGATCCAGGTGATCCGGCGGATGTCGTTCTCACTGTAGAGACGGATATTCGATGGCGTCCGGGCCGGACAGAGGAGGCCCTCGTCCTCGTAGATGCGGAGGGTCCGCGGGTGTGCGCTGACGAGGGTCGCGGCCACGCTGATGACGTAGACGGGTCGCTCGGGATCACGCTCTGGCCGGACCTGGGACATGTTCGGATGCTAGAACCTTGACAATGACGTTGTCAAGAGTGTTACTACTTCTTTGCCATCGAGCGCGACCCAGGCCGGGCCGGCAGGAGAGGCCTGCCACGGCCGGACTCAGCCGGTGACCACTTCCTCTGGGTCGCCGATGAGCTGTTCGTGGAGCAGGCCCTGGCACTCCTGCTTGCCGATGGCGATGATCTTGTCGCCCTCAAGCATGACCGTGTCCGGTCGGAGCGGCGTCGCCACGCCGTCACGGATGACGGCGAAGAGCGAGCAGCCCTCGGGGATCGACAGGTCCTTGGGGGCTCGCCCGATGGCCGGCGACCCCGCCTGGAGATGCGCCTCGATGAGCTCGAGCTCGCCCTCACCCAGGGTGGCAAGGTGGAGCAGCTCGTGGACCGGGATGTCCTGCTCGATCGATCCGAGGATCATCCGGGTCGGGCTGATGAGCTCGTCGACGCCGAGATGTCGGAAGAGCGACTCATTCTTCGGGTTGTTGACCCGGGCGATCGTCCGTGGGACGTCGAAATGGTGCTTGGCCATCTGGCAGATCACGAGGTTGTCCTCGTCGTCGCCGGTGACCGCCGCGACGACGTCGGCCCGGTTGCAGCCGGCCTCGGCGAGGTACTTGCCCTCGCACCCGTCATGGGCGATGACGATCGAACCGATCTCGTCGGCGATCTGCCGGGCGCGCGACGGATCCTTCTCCATGAGGGCGACCTCATGGCCGGATTCGATGAGTTCCTTGGCCAGGTAGTAGCCGACCTTCCCACCGCCGACGACGAGCACGAACACGGGTCAGACCTCCTGGGTCGCGATGGAGCCGCTCGCGGTGGCCGCCGACGTGGTGGCGGATCCTCCAGCATGTGCCGGGCCGTCGTGATGGCCGGTCGGCGCGAGCATGCCCGGCAGACCCGACGACGGGAGGCCGAGGAACCCGTCGATCGCATCCATCATCAGCCCGGTCCGGCACAGCGTGGCGACGCCGAGCTCGGCGTACGCGTTGGCGCGAACCGGGTCGTTGATCTTGGCGATGACCCGTCCGACGCCGAGCGCCTCGGTGGCCAGCTGGGCGGCCATCACGTTCCGGTTGTCCCCCTCGGTCAGGGCGATGAAGACATCGGCGCCCTCGGCACCGGCCCGCCTGAGGACGTCCTCGTCGGTGCCGTCCCCGCGGATCGCCTGCCCGGCGAACGACGTCGCCAGGCGGTCGAAGGCGGCCGTGGAATGATCGAGCACGATGACGTCGTGGCCGTTGCGGTCGTAGGCCTCGGCGACGGATGCGCCGACCCGGCCGCACCCGACGATGACGATCTTCACGATGGCTCCTCGGTGATCGGGTCGCGCACGACCCAGACGGCGCATGGTGCGTTCTGCAGGATGTACGGGATGGTCCGGCCGATGGCGAACTCGCCGCCGAACCGCTTTCGGAAGGGGAGGCCCAGCACGAGGAGGTCGGCGTCCCGCTCGATCGCCTCGTCGACGATCGCCGCGCCGACGTCGCGGGCCTGGAGGAGGACCGGCTCGAGGGTCATCTTGTAGTCCTCGGCGACCGACTCCGCGGTATCGAGGACGCGCTGGACCTCCTCGGATCGGCCGGCGATGTCGGCGTCGAGCGGGAGCGTCCAGTCGATCTCGACGACGTGGATGGCGATGAGCTCGGCCTTGATGGGGCGAGCATGGTCCGCGACGAGCCTGACGATCCGGGCGTCGCTCGGGCCCCCGTTGAGCGCGACGACGGCCCGCCGGAACGCCGGAGCATGGGTATCTGACATGGCCCTTCACGATACCACCGGGACGGCGCCCGGTCAGCGCATCAATCCGGACGCGCTGACCCGTCGGGTGCGGCAGGCTTGTCCGTATCGCGCTCGCCACCGAGCAAACCCTCGAACAGCGCCGCGTCTTCGCGCCGATACGGGACGGCCACGACGACCGTGTGCGGCCGGCCGAGGAGGACGGTCCGCAGTCGTTTGGCGGCCTGGTTGTAGAGGATCCGTTCCCACCAGTGGCGGGCGACGTATTCCGGGATGACCACGAACGTGATCGGCGATTCCTTGTCCGGCGGCCACGCCGCGTCGAGGACGTCGAGATACGCGAGCAATGGCCCGATGAGTGCACGGTACGGCGATTCGACCACGACCAGCGGGACACCCGGCACCTGGCGCTCGAAGTCGGCCCGGACCTGGGCGGCGGACGCCGGGTCGGCGGTGATGTACACGGCTCGCACGTCGTCGTCGATCGAGCGGCCGACGTTGATGGCCTGCACGACCGCCCGATTCAGACCCGGGATGGGCACGATGACCCGCTCCTCGCGATGGGGCGGTCGGACGATGACGCTCGGCGTGACGGTCAGCTCGCGCGCGGAACGGGCGTACTGCCCCTTGATGAACAGCATCATCCCGACGAGCAGGGGGACCAGGATGACCACGAGATACGCGCCGTCTGCGAACTTCTCGAAGATCACGATGCCGAGGACGACCGCGGTCAGGACCCCACCGATGGCGTTGACCGTGAGCCGCCACCGCCAGCCCGGCTCGCGCACCTTCACCCAGTGTCGGACCATCCCGGCCTGGCTGAGGGTGAAGCACAGGAACACCCCGACCGAGTAGAGCGGGATGAGTGCGTGGGTGTCGCCCCCGAACGCCCACAGCAGACCGAACGCGACGGCTGCCAGCAGGACGATCCCCCACGAATAGGCGAGTCGATCGCCACGGAACGAGAACTGGCGGGGCATGTAGCCGTCCTCGGCCAGGATCGCGGCCAGCCGCGGGAAGGCGTTGAAGCTCGTGTTCGCGGCCAGGAACAGGATGAGCGCGGTACTCGCCGCGAAGGTGACGAACAGGACGGAGCCGTCGCCGAATGCGGTCCGGGCCGCGAGCGCGACGATCGATGCGCCACCTGCCTCGGTCGGCTGCAGGCCGTACTGGACAGCGAAGAGGGTCAGGCCCACGAACAGGATGCCGAGCAGGACGGCCATCGCGGTCATCGTGTTGGCTGCGTTCTTCGACTCCGGCGGCCTGAACGCCGGGACCCCGTTGGCGATCGCCTCCACGCCGGTCAGCGCGACGGATCCGCCGGCGAACGCCTTCAGGACGAGGAGGATCCCGAGGCTCTCGAGCGGGTCCGGGAACGGCACCGCGTCGGGCTCTGGCGCGATCGGGACGACGGTGCCCCCGATGATGTTGACGAGGCCGATCGCCACGATGGAGAGGGCCAGCCCGACGAAGAGGTAGGTCGGGACGGCGAAGATGTTGCCCGACTCGCGCAGGCCGCGCAGGTTGGCGATCGTGATCAGCGAGATGGACACGAAGGCGATCTCGATCCGCACGTCGTAGGCCGCCGGGATGACCGACTGGATCTGGGCGATCGCTGCCGCCGTCGACACGGCCACGGTCATGACGTAGTCGATGAGCAGCGACGCCGCGGCGATCAGGCCGAACAGCGGCGCGAGGTTCGTTCGCGCCACGACGTAGGCGCCGCCGCCATTCGGGTAGGCCCGGCAGACCTGTCGATAGGAGACCGACACGACCGCCAGCAGGACCGTGATCGCGATCGCGACCTGGATCGACAGGAGCATGGCGCCGGCCCCGGCGAGGAGCAGGACGCGCAGGATCTCCTCGGTCGCGTAGGCCGATGAGCTGATCGCGTCCGAGCTGAAGATGGCGAGCGCCTTGGTCTTGCTCAGCCGCTCGCCGATCTCCTCTTCATTCGACAGGGGTCGCCCGAAGACGACCGCCCGCACCCTCGCGAGGAACCTGCCCGTCGGGGTCAGCGCGACGTTGGCGGCGGGCTTGGCGACGAGCGTGCCTGGTCCCATGTAGCGGAAGAACGGAGCGTGCGGGCGCTCGACCCGGACCCGCCGGTCAGCAGGCTTGCGGCCCCGCAGGGGGCGCCTCCCTCCGATCACCTGGACTCCGATGTGCTGCTGGGCGGGTGTGCCGCGGGGCGATCGCGCCGCTGGTGAGCGCGCCGCGGCCGGTCAGTGGCCGCGGCGATAGGGTACGTCCGCGATGACCGTGTGGTCGCGCCCGACGAGCGCGGCCTTCAGCCGCTTGGCGGTCTGGTTGTACAGCATGCGGTCCCACCAGTGACGGGCGACGTACTCGGGCAGCACGACGATCGTGAGCGGCGCCTCCTTGTCCGGCGGCCAGGCCTGGTCCAGGATGTCGAGATAGGCGACGACCGGCGAGATGACCGCCCGGTACGGCGACTCGACGATGACCAGCGGGACATCGGGGAGCTGGCGCTCCCAGCGCGCCCGCAGTGCGTCGGCCACGTCGAGGTCGTCGGTGACGTAGACCGCGCGCACGTCGCGAGCCAGCGCCCGTCCGAAGTTGACGGCATGCACGACCGCCCGGTTGATGCCGTTGACCGGGATGATGACGCGCTGCTCCCGGTGCGGTCCGGGCAGCACGCCGTCATCACGGACCCGCAACTCCTGCTCCTGGAGCTCGTACTGGCGGTGGATGAACGACATGAGCCCCACGAGCAATGGGATGAGGACGAGGACGAGCCACGCCCCGTCCCAGAACTTCACCGTCGTCACGATCACCGCGACGACCGCCGTCAGCGCGGCCCCGAACGCGTTGATCGACAGGCGCCGTCGCCAGCCGGGCGACCGCTCGCGCAGCCAGTGGCGGATCATCCCGGTCTGGCTGATCGTGAAGTCGATGAACACGCCGACCGCGTAGAGCGGGATGAGCAGGTGTGTCGACCCCTGGAAGATGATGATCAGCAAGGCGGCGAGGGAGGCCAGGACGATGATCCCGTACGAGAACGCCAGTCGGTCGCCACGGAGCGCGAACTGGCGCGGCATGTGGCCATCGCGGGCCAGGATGGCCAGCAGCCGGGGGAACGCGTTGAAGCTCGTGTTCGCGGCGAGGAAGAGCAGGACCGCCGTGAAGGCCTGGAACAGGTAGAACGCGACCCCATCGCCGTAGACCGTCCGAGCGACCTGCGCGATGACCGTCTGCTTCTCCGGGAACTCGATCGGGATGATCGCGAAGTTGACCGCCAGGAAGGTGATCCCGATGAACAACGTCGCGAGCAGGGCCGCCATCACGGCCAGCGTCGTCGCGGCGTTCCTCGCCTCCGGTGGCTTGAACGCGGGGACGCCGGTCGCGATCGCCTCCGTACCGGTCAGCGCCACGGCACCTGCCGCGAAGGCGCGCAGGAGGAGGAGCGCCGTGAGGGGCTGGACCGTGTCGTGCAACTGGCCGGCGATCGTCGGTCCGTACGTCGAGCCCTCGCCGAGGACGACGATCCGATATGCGCCGACCGCGATCATGAGCAGCGCGGAGCCGAGGAACAGGTAGGTCGGCGCGGCGAAGATGTTGCCGGCCTCGCGCAGGCCGCGCAGGTTGGCGATGGCGATGAGTGCGATGGCCCCGACGCCGATGAAGACGCGTTCGTCGTAGAGCCCCGGGAATGCCGAGACGATCTGCTCGACGGCCGACGAGGTCGACACCGCGACGGTCATGACGTAGTCGATGAGCAGGGCGGACGCGGCGATGAGACTGACCGTGCGGCCGATGTTCCGGCGTGACACGGTGTACGAGCCGCCGCCGGTCGGGTAGGCGATGCAGATCTGGCGATACGAGATCGCAACCGCGACGAGCAGGATCGAGATGGCGATGCTGACCTCGACGCCGAAGGCCAGGGCGGCCGCGCCACCGAGGATGAGGACACGGACGATCTCCTCGGTCGCATAGGCCGATGAGCTGATCGCGTCCGAACTGAAGATGGCGAGGGCCTTCGTCTTGCTCAGCCGTTCGCCGAGTTCCTCCTCGCTCGCGAGCGGGCGACCGAAGAAGAACGCTCGGACCGCTGCGAACGCGCGTCCCGTCGGACTCGTCGGGGCGCTGGCCGCTTCCTTGGCGGTCAGCTGGCCGCGGCCCGTGTAGCGGAAATACGTAGCATGCGGCCGCTCGACACGGACGCGACGGTCGCCGGGTTTGCGACCCTGCAGGGGGCGACGGCCACCGATCACGGGATGGGGTCAGACGCCAACGCGAAGCCGATCGGCCAGTCGGGCCGGCAATCCGGCGGCGCGCATCTTCACTCCGACGGCCTCGAAGTCGTACGCCGTCCGCCCCCAGGTCGCGGTGCCCTTCTCGAGGTCCATGACCAGATAGCTGGCTCGCGGATCGCCGTCGCGTGGCTGGCCGACACTCCCAGGATTGAGGAGCATCCGGCCCTCACCCAGGGCCACGGTGTTGCCGGCTCGCGGCGCGAGGGTGCGCATCCGTCCGTCGACCTCGGTGAACGCGATCGGGACGTGCGTGTGGCCGTGCAGGCCGTGTTCCGTGGAGATGGCCGACAGCCCGGCCCGGGCGAGCGCCGCCGATGTCACGTACTCCCAGATGGGATCGCGCGGGCTGCCGTGGACCAGTGTGAAGCCGGCTTCGATGCGTCGCACCGGGAGCGCCGCGAGCCAGGCGCGGGTGGTCCCGGAGATCGCCCTCCGGGTCCATTCCATCGCGGCCCGGGCGTCCGGGTTGAACCAGTCGATCTCGGCTCCACCTGACGCTGCGGCGTCGTGGTTCCCGCGCACGCCGACCGCCCCGAGCGCGGCCAGCCGTTCGACGACGCCGTCCGGCTCGGGCCCGTAGCCGACGACGTCGCCGAGGTGCCACAGGGCGTCGACTGATCCGATCCTGGTGAGGACGGCATCGAGGGCGACGAGGTTGCTGTGGATGTCGGAGACCACCGCGATTCGCACGCCGTCGAATCTAGCAGCGCACCGCTCACCATGGCCGTCGCTTGCGCGCGGCGGGATCGCGCGGATAGGCGGATGGCGCGGCGCCACGGGTCGTCGCGACGACCAGGCGATGGTCGTCGAGGCCCGGGACCTCGACGCGCCGTACGTCGAGCGACCCTCCGCCGAGCGCCGCGATCGCACGCGCCGCGGCGGCCAGTTCGTCGTCGAGGTCGCCGCGCTTCCAGGCGACCAGGGCACCGGCCGGTGCCAGGAGCGGGAAGGCCAGCTCGACGAGGTCGGCCAGCGACGCGACCGCCCGGGCGGTCACGGCCGGCCA
>Ga0154811_1031_pt5 | contig 10172 bp, 8 predicted proteins | sample Rifle2008BG16ft_FD_105819 | JGI IMG/M metagenome (GOLD analysis project Ga0154811, IMG submission 105819) | Chloroflexi bacterium RBG_16_69_14 | reverse complement strand
GAACCGGTGCCGCAGGCCGTGGTGGTCGCCTACATCTCGCCGATCTCGACCTGAGGCGCGCCCGGCTGCGGGGATGGCAGCGGCGTGGCGACCGCCGCCTCGTCGGACAGGTAACAGTGGTCCTCACCGATGACGCCCATCAGCCCGGTCCGCCGCATCCGGTCGCGGACCGAGCCGCGGACCTGCGCGAGGCGGAGTTCGATCCCGCTCGCCTGAAGCTCCTTGTGCAACGCGTCGAGCATGTCGGTCGTCGCCACGTCGAGATCGGCTGTCGCGCCGATGTCCAGGACCACGGCCTCGGGCGCGCTCGGTCGAGCCCGGATGAGGGTCATGATCTGGTCCTTTGCGACGTCCGCGTTGACGAACGTCAGCGGGACGTTCGGGCGCACCAGGAGGAACCCCTGGACGGGCTCCGCGGACGTGTGGCGGTCCGCGTCGGCGAAGGCCGGTGGATCCCCCGGGATCCGGCCGAGCACGGCGATGTACGGCCGGCTCGCCTGGTACAGGATGGCCAGCAAGGACAGCGCGACGGCGATGGCCATCCCCATCAGCGCGGTCGTGAAGACGACGCCGCCGAGCGCCGTCATGGCCAGCAGGAAGTCGGTTCGCTTCCAGGCGAGATAGCGGCGCAACTCCGCGATGTTCACCAGACCGAGCACGGATGCGATGACGATGGCGGCGAGGACCGACAGCGGCAGGTTCGCGAAGATCGGCGCGAGGACGATCGCCGTCGCCAGGATGAGGCCGGCCGCGATCAGCGACGACACCTGCGTCCGATTGCCGGCGGCCTCGCCGGTCGCCGATTGGCTGAAGCTCGCATCCACGGAGAAGCCGCCGAACAACCCCGCCCCGGCGTTGGCCGCGCCGAGCGCGATGAGCTCCTGGTCCGGATCGATCTCGTACCCGTGGCGGACCGCGAACGAGCGTGCCGCCCCGATCGATTCGGCGAGGGCCAGGAAGACGATGCCGAACGCGCCGGCCACGAGGAAGACGATATCGCCGATCGGGATGCTCGGCAGGCCCGGGATCGGCACGCCCGTGACGACGTCCCCGACGACGGCGACACCTTCCTCAGGCAGGTCGAGGATGGTCGACAGCGCGATCCCGACGATCAGCGCGACGAGCGCGCCGGGGATCCTGGGCGCAATCCGCTTGAGCACGAAGATCCCGACCATCGATCCGATCCCGAGGGCCGCTGTGTATGGGTTGAGTTCATCGAGGCTCTCGACGATCGCCATCAGCTCCTGCACGATCGTGCCGCTGGTTCCCGGGACCCCGAGCAGGGCCGGCAGCTGACCGACGGTGATCGTGAAGGCCAGGCCGATGACGAACCCGGTCACGACCGAGGCGGCGAGGAACTGCGACAGGAAGCCCAGCCGGGCGGCACCGGCCACGATGAGGATGATCCCGACGATGAGCGCCAGGGCGGCGCTCAACTGGACGTAGTACGCGGCGTTGCCGGCCGCGATCGCCAACACGACCGAGGCGGACATGATCGCCACGGACGAGCTCGTCGTCACCTTGAGGTGGCGCGACGTGCCGAAGACGGCGTAGGCGGTGAGCGCCGCGAACGCGGTGACCAGTCCGGTGTCAGGGGGCATCCCGGCGAGGCCCGCGTAGGCCATCGCGACCGGCACCATGACGCCCCAGCTGACGAGGCCCGCGATCGCGTCGAAGCGGAGGTCGGCGCGGTCGTAGCCGGGCAGCCACCGGACGATCGGGACGTACCGGGCCACGACCCGCCGAACGTCGAGGTGCTCCGGCGGGGTCGCGGCGGCAGGATCGGCCGGGGGAGCCTCGCTCATCCGTCGCGGACGCAGCGGAACCCGACGTTGCCGGCCGCACTGTCGGGCGTGCTGGAATTGCGCGCGTCGACGCGATAGCGGCGGCAATACGACTCGTGGCAGAGGTACGAGCCGCCACGCTGGACCCGGTTCGTGCCCGTGTCCGGGCCACGAGGGTCGATCCCCGGTGACACCCCGTACCAGCCGGGGCCGAACCAGTCGGCGCACCACTCCCAGACGTTGCCGGTCATCTGGAAGAGGCCGAACGCGTTCGGAGCGAAGGCGTCGGCCGGCGCGGTCCCGAAGTAGCCGTCCGCCGCGCTGTTCTCGCCCGGGAAACGGCCCTGGAACACATTCATCCGGTGCTCGCCAGCGGGTTCGCGTTCGGCACCCCAGGGATAGGCGAAGCCGTCCAGACCGCCGCGCGCGGCGCGCTCCCACTCGGCCTCGGTCGGGAGCCGCTTGCCGGCCCACGCGGCGTACGCGCTCGCGTCGTTCCACGACGCCTGGACGACGGGGTGCTCGGGACGATCCGCGATCGACGACTGGGGTCCTTCGGGGTGGCGCCAGTCGGCACCGTGGACCTGTCGCCACCACGGCGCGCCGGCCACCGCCCGGGTGTCGGGGAAGTCGTCGGGCAGGAGCCCGCCGAACACGAACGACCAGCCGAACCGCTCCGAGTCGGTCACGAACCCGGTCTCGCGGACGAACGTCTCGAAGGCGCGGTTCGTCACGGTCGTCCGGTCCATCAGCAACGCCCGGACGCGCACCGGGTGGGTCGGGCCCTCGCCGTCGGTCGGGTATCCGTCGGTGCGCGGGTTGCCCATCGTGAATGTACCGGCCGGGATCGACACCATCGTGGACTCGTCGCGATCGTTCGCACCGGCGGCCGAGGGCGCTCTTGAAGCGAGCGGGACCGACCATAGGCGGCCGGGATCAGCGGTCGTCATCGAAGGAGCGCAGCACGCCCCGTGCGGGCCGGTGTCTCCTGCGGGATCAGGCTGGGTCATGCTGGACGTCCACTCCCCTGGGCCAGACTCCCGGCTGGAAGCCCTCGCCACCGACATCGTAGCAACCCCGTCTGGTGGCTCCGGGCGATCCGCCGAGCTGGCGGCGATCCCGTGTGTCAAGATGCGCCGGGCCGGGCCCTCAGCTCGCCGACGCGCACGCCGTCGGAGGCAATGGATGTTCGCGACGCTCCTCGGATCCCTGCCCCGCCCGCCGCTCGATGATGCCGCGTCGGTCGACGCGCTGGTCGAGGCCGCCGTGCGGGCTCAGGAGGCGGCCGGCCTCGAACCGATCACGGACGGTGGGCTCCGCGACGACGCCGGCCTCGTCGACGCCTGGCGAGCGACGGCGCGACTGACCGATCGGGCGGTCAAGCAGGTAGTCGAGGGGCCGTACACGTTCGGGCGGGCGCACGACGGTGGCGCCGCCGAGCGGACCGCCGCGACGTTCACCCGGGCGGCGACGCTCAACACGGCGCTGCGCGAGCTGGCGGCCGCAGGCTGCCCGCTCATCGAGATCCACGAGCCGGCGAGTGCCACGATCGGCGCGGACCTGGTGGAGCGGGCACTGTTTCGCGAGGCGCACCTCCGGCTCCTCGATGGGGTGGCCGGGACCCACTTGTCGCTCGCGGTGACCGGCGGGAGCGCCGACGAGGCCGGGATAGAGACGGTCCTCGCGGCGCCTTATGCGAGCCTCGCCGTGGATCTCATCGCCGGTCCCGACAACTGGCGGCTCGTGGCCGTCGCCCCGGGCGGCCTCGGGATCGTGTGCGGCGCGTTGCCGACGGCCGCAGGGAGCGAGGACGGCCCAGAGCTGCTGCTCTGGGCCGCCGGGTACGCCGCCTCGACCGGCGGTCGCGGATCGGACCGCGTGGGGCTGGCCACGGCGTCCTCGCTGGCGCACCTGGCGTGGGGCGTCGCCGTCCGCAAGCTCGAGCGGCTCGGTGAGGCGGCACGCCTGGCCGATCGCCCGCTCGACGAGCGCCTCGGGGCGTTCGACCCGAGGGCCGTGAGCAGCCGAAGCGCCGCCCTCGGCCGGGTCGAGGCGCCCCCGTCCCGTCGCCCGGACCAGGGTCAGGATCCGACTTGATTCCGTGGCGCTGCGGTGCCACCATCCAACGACCTCTCCACCACGACCCGGACCGGCTGGTGGCGAGGCCCGGAGGGCTCCCGGAAGACACCCGGAGGACACCGACAGGTATCGGCTCCGTCACCGTACGCGTCGCAGGAGGTTCATGCCCGTGAGCGAACATATCGCGTTCGTCGTCAATGGGACGCCCCGGGAACTCGACGTCGAGCCGAGACGACTCCTCGTCCAGGCCCTGCGGGAGGACCTCGACATGACCGGCACCCACGTCGGGTGCGACACGAGCCAGTGCGGCGCGTGCACGGTCCACGTGGACGGACGGGCCGTCAAGTCCTGCACCATGCTCGCGGTCCAGGCGGACGGTTCGAGCATCAAGACGATCGAGGGGCTCGCCGCTGGCGACGTGCTCCACCCGATGCAGACCGCGTTCTGGGAGCAGCACGGGCTCCAGTGCGGGTTCTGCACGCCGGGCATGATCATGACCGCGGTCGACCTGCTCGGCCGCAACCCGGATCCGACCGACGACGAGATCCGCCACGCGATCGAAGGCAACTTCTGCCGCTGCACCGGATACCAGAACATCGTCGCCGCCATCCGCGCCGCCGCCGCGGCGATGCGGACCGGCGCCGGCGCGACGGCGTAGGCCGAGGAGGAACGAGATGACCACAGACGTCCTCGGCGCACGGATCAAGCGGGTCGAGGATCCGCGCTTCATCACCGGCAACGGCAACTACCTCGATGACATCAAGCTGCCGTCGATGGCCCACCTGGCCATCCTGCGCAGCCCGTACGCCCACGCCAACATCCGCTCGATCGATATCGCCGCCGCGAAGGCGATGCCCGGCGTCGCCGCGGTCTTCGTCGGTGCGGACATCCCGTACAACCCGCTCCCGATGGCCTGGCCGGCCGGCGGCAGCGCGGGCATCCAGAACAACGTCAACACGCCACGGGTCCTCGCGACCGACAGCGTCAAGTGGACCGGTGAGGGTGTCGCCGCGGTCGTCGCCGACACCGCGGCGCAGGCGTTCGACGCGCTCGACGCGATCATCGTCGACTACGAGCCGCTCCCGGCGGTCGTCGACGCGGAGAAGGCCATCGCCCCGGGAGCCCCGCAGCTCCATGAGAACGCTCCCAACAACGTCGTGTTCGAATGGTCGGTCGGGGACAAGGCCGGGACGGACGCTGCGGTCGACGCCGCCGAGGTCGTCGTCCGCCAGCGGCTCGTCAACCAGCGTCTCATCCCGAACCCGATGGAGACGCGCGGGAACATCGGCTGGTACAACCCGGGCACCGACGAGTACACGATCTGGATGTCCAGCCAGACCCCGCACATCCAGCGACTCCTCCTCGCCGCCTTCGTGATGGGCGTCCCGGAGCACAAGATCCGCTGCATCAGCCCCGATGTCGGTGGGGCATTCGGCTCGAAGATCTTCACTTACGCGGATTACCCGCTGACCCTGTTCGCGAGCAAGGCCCTCGGAGGGCGTCCCGTCAAGTGGGTGGAGGCGCGGCGCGAAAGCTACGGGAGCACGATCCACGGCCGCGACCACATCACCTACCTGGAGATCGCCGGCACGCGTGACGGAGAGATCACCGGTCTCCGTGTCAAGACGCTGGCCAACCTCGGCGGCCGCCTGTCCACCATCGGTCCGGGCATCCCCACGACCCTGTACGCCCGCGTGCTCAGCGGCTGCTACAAGATCCCGAACGTCTACGCGGAGGTCACCGGGGTCTACACGAATACGACGTTCGTCGACGCGTACCGCGGCGCCGGCCGGCCGGAGGCGACTTACGTCATCGAGCGGGCGATGGACCTCTTCGCCGCCGAGATCGGGATGGACCGGGCGGAGATCCGGCGGCGGAACTTCATCGCCGCCGACAAGTTCCCGTATGAGAACCCGTCGGGTCTCGGGACCGCGTCGGGTGGCGCCAAGATCTACATCGACTCCGGGAACTACGAACCCGCCCTCGATAAGGCGCTCGCGACCGCCGGCTATGCCGGGATCGACAAGGCCAAGACGGACGCCCGAAAGCGCGGCAAGTATCTGGGCATCGGCCTTTCTACCTACATCGAGGTGTGCGGGGTCGCGCCCTCGAAATGGATCGGCGCGGTCGGCGAGGGCTGGGGCGCCGCGATGTGGGAGTCGGCCAACATCAAGATGCACCTGACCGGCAAGACCGTCGTCACGATGGGCACCCAGCCGCAGGGCCAGGGCCACGAGACGACGTACTCGCAGATCGTCTCGCACGAACTCGGCATCCCGATGGAGGACATCGTCGTCCAGCACTCGGACACCCAGGGGACGCCGTTCGGGTACGGGTCGTACGGCAGCCGGACCTCGTCGGTCGGCAGTACGGCGGCGATCAAGGCCGCCGCGAAGATCCGCGAGAAGGCTCGCCGGATGGCCGCCCACATGCTCGAGGCGGCGGTCGACGACATCGAAGTCGACGGCGCGAACTACTTCGTCAAGGGCAGTCCGGACCGGGTGAAGACGATCCAGGAGATCGCGTTCGCGATCGACCTCGCGTTCGACCCGCCGGAGGGGATGGAGCCATATCTCGACGAGACGGCCTACCACGACACGCCGAACTGCACCTGGCCGTTCGGGACGCACATCGCGATAGTCGAGATCGACGAGGACACGGGCCACGTCGACCTCGTCCGCTATGTCGCGGTCGATGATGTCGGCAAGAAGATCAACCCGATGATCGTCGACGGGCAGCTCCACGGCGGCATCGCCCAGGGGGTGGGGCAGGCGCTCTGGGAGGGCGCCGTCTACGACGACAACGGCCAGCTCCTGACCGGCTCGATGCTCGACTACGCGATGCCCCGTGCGTCGTATTTCCCGAACCTGGAGCTGGGCGAGACGGTCACTCCGTCACCGGTCAATCCGATCGGCGTCAAGGGGGTCGGCGAGGCCGGTGCGATCGCCAGCACGGCTGCGGTCGCCAATGCCGTCGTCGATGCCCTCAGCCCGCTCGGGATCCGTCACCTCGACATGCCATACACGCCGCAGACCGTGTGGCGCGCGATCCAGGGTGCGAAGGGAGGCCAGGCGTGATCCCGGCAGCATTCGATTACCAGCGACCAGCATCCGTCGACGAGGCGCTCCGCGCGATCTCGAACGCCGACAGTGGCGTGAAGGTCCTGGCCGGCGGCCAGAGCCTCCTGCCGCTCCTGAAGATGAGGCTCGCAAGCGCCGACACCCTCGTGGACATCGGCCGGCTGACCGAGCTCAAGGCGCTCGGCGAGACGCCGGATGGCGGCTACGAGGTCGGTGCCCTCGCGACCTACGCGGAGCTGCTGGTGGCGACCAAGCTGAGCTGGACGGCCGAGGCCATCGAACGCATCGGCGACGTCCAGGTCCGGAACCGGGGTACGGTCGGCGGCTCGATCGCCCACTGCGATCCGGCCTCGGACCTCCCGGCGCTGGGCCTCGCCCTCGACTATTCGGTCGTCCTGCGCTCGGTGCGCGGTGAGCGGGTCGTCGCGCTGGACGGGTTCTTCAAGGGTCCGTTCCAGACCGCGATGGAGCCGGATGAGCTCATCATCAAGCTTCGCCGCGGCCCGTTGCCGCCCGGTGCCTCGGGCGCCTACCGGAACCTGGAACAGCCGGCGTCCGGGTATTCGCTCGTCGGGGTGGCCGCGGTCGTCGCGATGAGCGGCGGCGCGGTCAGCCATGCACGGGTCGCCCTGACCGGCGTCGGGGAGTGCCCGTACCGGGCGAAGGCCGTCGAGGCGGCGCTCCTCGGGAGTGACGGCTCGTCCGCGGCGGTCGCCGCCGCCGCCGCACACGCCGCGGATGGCCAGACCGTCAACAGCGACATCCATGCCGATCGCGAATACCGGACCCACATGGCTGTCGTCTACACACGACGCGCGATCGAGGGCGCGCTGGGGCGCTAGGTCCCGAGAGACCGATCGTCCCCCAGCCAGCGGCGTGCAGGTCCTTCGCGTCACCCCGGGACGGCGCGTGCCGGCGCGGCTGGTCGGCGCCGTCCTGGCCCGCGATGTGACCGTCGCGGGCGCGCGCTGGTCCAAGGGCCGCCGCCTGAGCCCGGACGACCTCGCCGCCCTGGCCGCGGCGGACCCCGGTGACCCGGTCAGCGTCCTCGTGCCAGAAGCCGGGGAGCTCCACGAGGACGAGGCCGCGCTCCGGCTCGCGGCCGCGGTGGCCGGGCCGGGACTGACCCAGCGTGGTCCGACCCAGAGCCGGGTCGATCTCATCGCGGACTCGGCGGGCGTGCTCAACGTACGGGTCGCGGACCTGGAGCGTCTCAACCGGATCGACCCGCTCGAGGTGTTCACCGCCTTCGACGGCCAGGTCGTCGAGCGCGGCGACCTCGTCGCCAGCGTCAAGATCGCGCCGCACCTCGTCGATGCCGCGACCGTCGACGAAGGGGCACGGGTGGCCGGCTTCGGCAGCCACCCGCTCGTGTGGGTCGCACCGTTCGTGCCGGGTCGGGTCGGGGTGATCGTCAAGGAATCGGTCCGTGCCACCGCACGCGCGCGGTTCGAGGCGAGCGTTCGCGCCAAGGTCGAGGGCCTCGGCTCCCGGATCGAGGCGGTCGAGTACGTCGACGACGACCCCGAGGCCGTCGAAGCGGCGATGGCCCGGTTCGTCCGCCGGCCGGACCCGCTCGAACTCATCCTCACCGCGGGAGCCGCGAGCACGGACCCGCTCGATGCCTGTTTCGTGGCGATCACCGCGCTCGGCGGTCGCGTCGTGCGCCGCGGCGTCCCGGCCCATCCGGGTTCGATGCTCTGGCTGGGCGCATCGGCGGGACGGCGATCCTGGGTCTGCCGACGTGCGGCGCCTACTCGAAGGCGACCGCCGCGGACCTTCTCCTGCCGCGCCTGCTGTCCGGCGAGGGACCGACGGAGAAGACCGTCGCGAAGCTCGGACACGGCGGGATCCTCACCCGCAGCCAGCGCTTCCGCTTCCCGGCCTACGCGCGCGAACTGGACGCCCCGGACGGGTAGGTCGAGGCGGTCGACTCGTCAGCGGACGCCCGCTCGGCGGCGTTGCCCCGATGGCGCGGACTCGCGGGTCACCCGGAAGAGATGGCAGCCGTACGCGGGCAGGTCGACGTACAGGCCGCGCACCAGCAGGTCGTCGCCCGGCCGGTCGTAGCTGACCTCGTCGAGCTGGTCCTCGAGGTGGACGATCTTGCCCGCGAATTCCGGCAGGGCGAGCGGGATGAAGGCCTGGGCCGGCGCATCGGTCAGGTTGGCGACGGCGAGTCGGAGCTGTCGATGCTGGCCGACCCAAAGCCGGGCGAAGATGCCCTCGTGCGTGACAGTGCCCGTCGAGGCCGCGACCGGCTCCAGCCGGATCGCATGCCCGAGCCGGAACGTCTCGTCGTCGGTGGCGAGCAACAGCCGGCAGTAGAAGTCGCGCAGCGCCGGGTCCGGCGGCTCGTCGGGTTCTCGCCGGAAGTGGATCGGCACGTCCGCGCGAGCGCCGTCGATCTGGCCGTCGCGGACGAGGAGCATCCCGGGGACGGTGGCCTCGACCAGGGCGGCCGCGCGGACGTGGTCGGCGGTCATCCGCGCGGCGATGCGCGGTCCCGTCCGGTCCTCCAGGAGGCGCACGGAGCGTCGCTGGTAGCCGTCGTCGGCGCGCAGGTGGCCGACGACCGACGCCACGTCGCCGCTGAGGAGTCGGTCGAGAAGGGGCTTGTCGTAGGTGTAATCGAAGCCGAGCTGCTGGAGCCGCCATTCGTGGCCCCAGTAGGCTTCTCCGATGAGCAGGAACTTCGGGTAGACGTCGCGGACGAGGCTCGTCGCGTGCCACCAGAACTCGCCGAACGGCGAGGCGTCCTCGCTGACCGATGGCGGCACGGAGCGGCCCGACCAGGTCGAGCGGAAGACGTCGTCGAGCACGAGCATCGCCATCGAGCAGACGACCCCGTCGCAGCGCGTGGCGACCTCTTTCAGTGCCTGGGTCATCGCCCGCGGAACATCGGGGTGGCGGTACTCGATCTGGGCGGTGTCGGTCCACGGCGGGAAGTTCGGGTCACGGCCGTGGGCGATCCAGTGGCGTCCGTCGGATCGGACCTCGAAGTAGGCGTCGGGGTCGGCGGCACGGTGTCCCGAGTCGCCGTGGACGAACCACTCGGGGTGGCGCCGCACCCACGGGTGTTCCGGGGCCGTGTGGTTGGGCACGAAGTCGAGGATGAGACCTAGGCCCGCCTCGGCGAGTCGTTGCCGGAGCCGCGCCAGGCCGGCCGCCCCACCCAGGTTGTCGGCCGGCTCGTAGGCGCTGATGGCGTAGGGCGATCCGACGATGT
>Ga0154811_1182_pt3 | contig 10175 bp, 11 predicted proteins | sample Rifle2008BG16ft_FD_105819 | JGI IMG/M metagenome (GOLD analysis project Ga0154811, IMG submission 105819) | Chloroflexi bacterium RBG_16_69_14 | reverse complement strand
GGAGATCGCCGGCGTCCTGGACCGCTCCGAAGGCGCCGTCCGGGTGCTCATCCACCGCGCGCTGCGCAGCGTCGCGCGCGACCTCGACGACCCGTCCCGGTGACGGGCGCATCGGCGGGTCGGGACGGGAGCGAGGTCGACGCGCTCATCACCGACCGCTACCTCGAGGCGCTCCTGGCGGCTCACGCCCGCGGAGCCGACCACGGCCCGGCAGCCGCCGAACCCCTCGCCCCCATCCGACTCGCGGCCGATCGCCTGGCGCGCGACCTGCCCCGGTTCCACCCGTCATTCCGGTTCGAGGAGGCCCTGGCCGCACGCCTGGCCGAAGCCGCAGCCCGGATGGATCTGCGGGCGGCGGCCGGGGCGGAGGGTCTCGTCGTCCCGCTCCCGGGTCGCGTTCATGGCGCGCTCCCAGGCGCGGATCCCGCCGTGGACGCTGCCGCCGCCGTCGACGCCGCCACCGACGATCCGAGGTCCGGGATCGGCCGGCCGTTGCTCATCGGCGGGGCTCTCACATCCGCGGCACTCTCGATCGCAGGTGCGGCGTACGTCGCGTGGCGCCTCAACCGGCCGCCCGCCAGTGCCATGGCACGCGCCGCTCGTGCCGTCGCCCGGACGAGGCCGGTCTGATGCCGCTCAAGCTGCCCTCCTTTCGCGCGCGCCGCGACGTCTACCCGGCGGACCTCTGGACGAAGTGCCCGTCGTGCGAGTCGATGCTGTTCAACAAGCAGCTCGACAAGGCGATGCGCGTGTGCCCGACGTGTGGCCATCACTTCCGCCTGGCGGCCACGGCCCGCCTCGAGCAGCTCATCGATCCGGGCACGTGGGCCGAGCGCGACGCCGGCCTCCAGTCGGTCGATACGCTCGGATTCGTCGATCAGAAGCCGTATCCGGACCGGTTGGCCGCTGCCCAGACCGCGACCGGGATGCGTGACGCCGCGGTGTGGGGGACGGCGACCCTCGGTGGCGTGCCCATCGCGATCTGCGTCATGGATTTCGGTTTCATGGGTGGCTCGATGGGCGCGGTCGTCGGCGAGAAGGTGACGCGCGCCGCCGAGCACGCCCTCGCCACACGCACGCCGCTCGTCGTGGTCAGCGCATCGGGTGGCGCCCGGATGCAGGAGGGGACCCTGGCGCTCATGCAGCTGGCCAAGACGCTGGCCGCGCTCGAGCGTCTCCGTGAAGGGGGTGTCCCGTACCTCTCCGTCCTGTCCGACCCGACGACCGGCGGCGTCTTCGCCTCGTTCGCCGTGGTCGGCGACGTCAACATCGCGGAGCCCAATGCGCTCATCGGCTTCGCCGGGTCGCGCGTCTCGGCCGGGACGATCGCCCAGGAGCTGCCGGACGGGTTCCAGCGCTCGGAGTTCCTGTTCGACCACGGGTTCATCGATCGGGTCGTGCCCCGGCCGGACCTGCGCGCCGAGCTGACCGGCCTCCTCCGCCTGCTCCCCGTCCGGGACACCGCGGCCGGGATGATGCCGGCACAGATCGACGGCGAACCCGCGGGCTTCCGGCCGTTCTCGTTCCTGAGCTCGCTGGCCGAGCGTGTCGGTGAACTCGCGAGCGGCGACGGCACGAGCCCGATGCCGCCCAAGGAGCCGGTCGGCGATCCGCGCGACGCCGTCTGGGCGCGGGTCCAGCTGGCGCGCAACCTGCGCCGACCACGAACCCTCGAGTTCGTCGCGGCGATGACCGACGATTTCGTCGAGCTCCACGGCGACCGCCTGTTCGGCGACGACGCCGCCATCGTCGCGGGTCTGGCCCGTCTGGATGGCAGGCGGGTCGTCATCGTCGGCCACCAGAAAGGCTCGGACACCGAGGAGAACATCAGGCGCAACTTCGGGATGCCCCATCCGGAGGGCTACCGCAAGGCGATGCGGGTGATGAAGCTGGCTGAAGCCTTCGGGCTGCCGGTCATCACCCTGGTCGATGTCCCGGGCGCCCACCCGGGTCCCGAATCGGAAGAGCGCGGGATCGCCGAGGCGATCGCCCGCTCGATCGGGTTGATGAGCCGCCTGCGCACCCCGATCGTCACGGTCATCACCGGCGAGGGCGGTTCGGGCGGGGCGCTCGCGATCGCCGTCGGCGATGTCGTCATCGCCCTCGAGAACGCCGTCTACTCCGTCATCTCGCCCGAGGGCTGCGCCTCGATCCTGTGGCGGACCGCCGACGAGGCGCAGACCGCCGCCCTGGCGATGAAGATGACCGCCGCCGACCAGGAAGCGCTCGGCGTCGTCGACATCGTCGTCCCGGAACCCGGTGACGGCGCTCACGCAGAGCCGGCCGAGACCGCTCACCGCCTGAAAGCGATCCTGATCGACCGCCTCGCCGCGCTCGAGGCCCTCAGCATCGACCAGCTGCTCGAAGCGCGCTACCGCCGCTACCGAGCGCTGGGGTCCTACACTGAGGCGGAGATGCCGGAGATCGAACCGCCGGCAGGCCGGGGGCTCGGGGACCGCCTGCGGAACCTGCTCGATCCCGGTCGTCGAGCGGTCGGCGCCGCAGTCCCGACTTGGTCGCGCGACGAGCCGCCGGCTCGCGAGGAGGTCTAGCGAGTGCCCGAATCGTCCCAGCCCGACGCTCGCCGTTTCGAATACCGGGTCCTTGGCGGGCAGTTCGCTGGCCCCTGTTCTTCAGGGAAGGACAAACTGCCAGCAGGGGTCGTCCACCGGGCTCCGGATGCGTCGTCCAGCACCCTCCGTTCTCCGTCGAAGAACGAATCGACGCTCCTGACGTCGGGTGGGGCTTCGGGTCGCCTTCAACCGGCCCGATTCGGCCCCTTCTTGCTTGCCGCCGCACCCTCCGCATCACCAAGCGGTCTCGGGATCGGGCTGCAGCCGCGTTTTGTTCTCCGGGGAAGAACGACCGTCGAGGCGACACGTCGAGATCGGGTGTCCGCACGCGGAGGAGGTCCCTCCGATGCATGATCCCGCCCAGCCCGACGCTCGCCGTCCAGAGCGCTCCAGCGCCGAACGTTCAGCCGACCACGCCGCCATCGACCGCCTGAGCGGCGAGCTCCTGCCCGCGCTCATCGCCAAGCTCGGGGCGACCGGCCTCGGCGAACTCGAGGTTCGCGAGGGTGCCTGGCGGGTACGCCTGCGTCGACCCGCGGATGGAACGTCGGGGACCGCGTCGCGCGAGCGGAGGCCGGGCGATCGCGAGCGCTCCGCCCGCTCGGCCGGCGGCGGGAGCACTGCGCACGGGCACGCTGGGCTGACGCCGGTGGGGCCGGGCCGCGAGGCTCGCGACGGCCATGACGGCCCGTCCGACCGCGATGCCCGCGACGGCCGTGACGGCCGTGACGGCCGTGACGGTCGCCGGATCGTGGCCAGCTCACCCGCCGTCGGGGTCTTCCAGCCGCGACCGGAGGCGAGGGCCGGCACGAAGGTCCGCGCCGGCGATCGTCTCGGGTCCGTGGACATGCTCGGGATCCCGCAGGAGGTCGTCGCCCCGGTCGACGGCGTCGTCGGGGCCAGTCTTGTCGAGGCCGGCGACGCCGTCGAATACGGCCAGGAACTCATCCTCATCGAGTTCGCCTCCTCGTCGCCGGAGGCCTGAGCGTGTTCCGCAAGATCCTCATCGCCAACCGCGGCGAGATCGCGCTCCGGATCCTGCGTGCCTGTCGCGCACTGGGAACGGAGGCCGTCGTCGCCTACAGCGAGGCGGATCGCGAATCGCTCCCGGTCCAGCTCGCCGACGAGGCGATCTGCATCGGACCGGCCGACGCGCGGCGGTCGTATCTCTCGGCGCCGGCGGTCATCTCGGCCGCGCTCGTGACGGGCTGCGACGCGATCCATCCGGGCTACGGCTTCCTGTCCGAGGACGAGGGGTTCGCCGATGTCGTGGCCGCCCACGACCTGACCTTCATCGGGCCACCGGCGGCGGTCCTCGAGCGCTTCGCAAGCAAGGCGGGCACGCGCCAGCTGCTGGCCGCCCACGGCCTGCCGACGATCCCGGGTTCCGACGGGATGCTGCGTGACGAGATGCACGCACTGGACGAGGCGGAGCGGATCGGCTACCCGGTGCTCATCAAGCCATCGGCGGGCGGTGGCGGCAAGGGGATGCGCATGGTACGCACGCCCCGCGAGCTCGAATCGGCACTGAAGGTCTGCCGCTCGGAGGCGAAGGCCGCGTTCGGCGACGATTCGCTCTACCTCGAGAAGTGGCTCGACGAGAACCGCCACGTCGAGGTCCAGGTCGCCATCGATCGCTACGGCCACGGCGTCCACATGGGCGAGCGCGACTGCTCCGTCCAGCGCCGCCACCAGAAGATCCTCGAGGAGGCCCCGACACCGGCGCTGTCTGACGCGGCGCGGGCCGACCTCGCCGAGCGCGCCGTTCGAGCCGCGGTGGCGGCCGGCTACGAGAATGTCGGAACGCTGGAGTTCCTCGTCGACGCGACCGGGGCCTTCTACTTCATCGAGATCAACTGCCGCATCCAGGTCGAACACCCGGTCACCGAGATGCTGACCGGATTGGACCTCGTCGCCACGCAGATCCGCATCGCGGCCGGCGAACCGCTCGGCTTCAGCCAGGCGGATGTCACGATGCGTGGCCACGCCATCGAGTTCCGGATCAATGCGGAGGATCCCGCCCACGAGTTCCGGCCGGGTGCCGGCCTCGTCGAGCGCTATCACGCACCGGGCGGGCCCGGTGTCCGGATGGACTCACACCTGTTCACCGGATACGACGTCCCGCCGTTCTACGATTCCCTCATCGGCAAACTCATCGTGTGGGGTCCGGACCGTGCGACCGCCATCGCCCGCGGCCGGGTCGCCCTCGACGAGCTGGTGGTCGAGGGCCTGGTCACGAACGTGACGATCCACCAGGCCTTGCTCGCCAACGAAGCGTTCCTCGAGGGTCGGATGACCACGAACCTGCTCGACCGCGTCGGGAGCGCGGCATTCCTCGCCGCGGCGGCGCGATCATGAGCCAACGGCGCGGTGCAAACCTGCACAGACCTCGCCGCGTGCAGCCATCCGCGAACGCGACACTTAGGGACCACCCGATCTGGAGTTGCCCGTGACCGAGACCATCCACACGACCCGCGAGATCGAGGCCCTCATCCCGCACCGCTGGCCATTCCTGCTCGTCGATCGCATCGTCGAGTACGACGCCGAGGCCAAGCGGATCGTCGGGATCAAGGGTGTGACCGCGAGCGAGTGGTATTTCCAGGGCCATTTCCCGGGCCTGCCGGTCATGCCCGGCGTCATCCAGATCGAGGCCCTCGCCCAGACGATGGGCGTCTACGTCGCCAAGCAACCGGGCTTCGGCGATCGGATCGGGCTGTTCGCAGGCGTCGACGACTGCCGCTTCAAGCGCGTCGTGAGCCCCGGCGACACCCTCCGACTCGAGGTCACGATGGAGAAGCTCGGCGGACGGTTCGGGCGCGGCCGAGGGATCGCGACCGTCGACGGCGAGACGGCCTGCGAGGCCACGCTCAGCTTCATCATCCCCAACGAGGGTGCGCTCCGTTGACACGCCTGATCGTGCTGTCCGACGTCCACGGCAATGCCGTCGCGCTCGACGCGGTGCGCGGCGCGATCCGGACGGAGAAGCCCGATCTCGTCGCGATCGCCGGCGACCACGTCCTCAATGGCCCCGATCCGGCCGGTGCGGTCGACCTGCTGCGGGAGATGGAGGCCGACGGCGCCGCCATCGTCAGCGGCAACACGGACATCGCGGTCGCCGACTTCGACTACGCCGCGGCCTTCCCGTGGATGACCGATGGCATCCCCGATACGTTCCGGGCCGCCGCCGAGTGGGCCCACGACGAGCTCGGTGACGAGCGACTGGCGTGGCTTCGCCGCCTTCCGGCTGAGCGCCGGTTGCGTTCCGAGGACGGGACGATGATCCTCGTCTGCCATGCCTCGCCCGGCTCGCAGACCGCGGGTTTCGACCAGGTCCTCGATCCCAACATCATCCTCGAGCTGGTCGCGCGCACCGACGCGCGGGTCGTCGCCTGCGGGCACACGCACCTGCCGGAGATCCGCGACCTGGGCTGGAAGCTCATAGTCAACGACGGCTCCGCCGGCTACGTCTTCGACGGCGATCCGACGGCGTCGTGGGCTCGCATCGACCTCGAGGACGGCGAGATCCGGGCCGAGATCCGCCGCACCGAGTTCGACGCGCTCGCCGTCGCCAACGCCATCTCTGCCCGAGGACTCCCGGGCGACGTCTACCGCGCAGCGACGGTGCGCACCGGGAAACTGGTCCGATGACCCGGGTGACGGAGCGGCGTCGCGTCGTCGTGACCGGGATGGGCATGGTCACCGCGCTTGGGAACGACGTCGCCTCGACGTGGGCCGGCCTCGTGGCGGGCCGATCCGGCGTCCGTGTCATCGAGGCCTTCGACCCGTCGCGCCTGACCGCGCGGATCGCGGCCGAGGTCCGCGACTTCGATGCCGGCGGCGTCCTCGACCGCAAGGAGCTTCGCCGCACCGACCGCTATGTCCAGTTCGGCCTCGTCGCGGCCCGCGAAGCCCTCGACCAGGCCGGGCTGCCGGAACGCTTCGAGGGTGGACTGGCCGAGCGGACCGGCGTGATCCTCGGGACCGGGCTTGGCGGTGTGGGGACACTCATCGACGGCTTCACGACCAACGCGCTTCGCGGCCCGGACCGGATCAGCCCGTTCCTCATCCCGATGGGCATCCCGAATATCGGCGCGGGGCAAGTCGCCATCCAGTTCGGGATGACCGGTCCGAATTTCACGACAGTTTCGGCCTGCGCGACCGGCGGCCACGCCCTGGGCGAGTCGAGCGAGATCATCCGGCGCGGCGATGCGGACGTCATGGTCGCCGGCGGCGCAGAGGCCGGCATCTACGAGCCGATGGTCGGTGGGTTCGCGGCGATGCGAGCGCTCTCGATGCGCAATGACGACCCGGCCGCCGCATCGCGCCCATTCGACGCGGGACGCGACGGGTTCGTCATCGGCGAGGGGGCCGGCGTGGTCATCCTCGAGGCCCTCGAGCACGCGGAGGCGCGCGGCGCCCGGATCCTCGCCGAGCTTGTCGGCTACGGCGCGACCGCCGACGCATCGCACATCACGCTGCCGGCACCGGGCGGCATCGGCGCCGTCCGCGCGGCGCGCCGCGCGCTCGAGAAGGCGGGTATGACGCCGGACGACATCGACCACGTCAACGCCCACGCGACGTCGACACCGGAAGGCGACCGGGCGGAACTCCAGGCGATCCGCACGATCTTCGGCGCGTCGTCCGGGCGGATCTCCGTGACGGCCAACAAGTCGATGCTCGGGCACACCCTGGGCGCGGCCGGCGCGATCGAGGCCATCGTCTCCATCCTGACCATCCGCGAGGGCTGCGTCCCGCCCACGATCAACCTGACCGACCCCGACCCCGAGGCGGCCGGCATCGACCTGACGCCCAACGTGGCCGCCGCCCGCCAGGTCCGTGCCGTCCTGAGCAACTCGTTCGGGTTCGGCGGCCAGAACACCGCCATCGTGCTCACGGGGCCGCAGCCTTGACCGATGACGCGATGACCGCCCCGCCGCTCGAGCCGCGCGACGGCGGCGATGTCGAGCTCCTCGCCCTGATCGATCGCCTGGCGGACCTCCTCGAGCGGTCCGACCTGACCGAACTCGAGGTCGAATCGGGCGGCACGGGAGTGATCCTGCGCAAGCCGGTGATCGTCGCCACGGTCGCGCCGAACGCGACGGCCGTCTCTCTTCCACAAGGCGCCGACATCCAGGCCGCCGCCGGCGAGCCATCGACGGCCGGTCGCGACCCGGCGGCCAGCGCACGCCCGTCGGTCAAGGCGCCGCTGACCGGGATCTTCTACGCCTCGCCCGCCCCCGGGACGGCGCCGTACGTGCAGGTCGGGGGTGAGGTCGCCGTCGGCCAGGTCATCGGCCTCATCGAGGCGATGAAGCTGTTCAACGAGATCAAGTCGGACCTTGCCGGACGCGTCGTCCGGGTCGTCCCGGACAGCGGTGCCCTCGTCAAGGCGAAGCAGCCGCTCATCGAGGTGGAGCCACTGTGAGCACGCACCCGCGCCACGCCCATGTCACCGGCTGGGGCCGCTACGCCCCGCAGCAGGTCCTGACCAACCGGGATCTCGAGCGGATGGTCGAGACCTCCGATGAATGGATCGTGTCGCGCACCGGGATCCGCGAACGCCGGGTCGCGGCGGCGCACGAGACGACCGCGTCGATGGCCGCGGTGGCTGCGATGCGAGCGATCCGCACGGCCGGGATCGAGCCCGACGAGATCGATCTGATCCTGCTCGCCACGCTCACGCCCGACTACTGGATGCCATCGACCGCGGCGCTCGTGAAGGAGGCCATCGGCAACACCCGGGCGGCGGCCATGGACGTGTCGGCGGCGTGCTCCGGTTTCGTGTACGCGTACGCCACCGCTCAGGCGTACATCACGAGCGGGATGGCGAAGCACGTCCTGGTCATCGGCGCGGAACTGCTGACCCGGTTCCTCGATTACACCGACCGCAACACCTGCATCCTGTTCGGCGACGGCGCCGGGGCGGTCGTCCTGTCGGCCTCGGACGAGCCGGGCGGCGGCCTCGGCATCGAGATGACGACCGAGCCGCAGGGTGCCTACATGATCTGGCTGCCGGCGGGCGGCGCCAAGAGCCCGCCGTCGGCCGAGACGGTCGCCCGCGGGGAGCACTACGTCCGGATGGAGGGCAAGGAGACGTATCGTTTCGCCACCCGGACGCTGGCCACGACCGCACTGACCGCGATCCAGCGGGCCGGCCTCGAGCCGTCCGACATCGACCTGTTCATCCCGCACCAGGCCAACATCCGGATCATCGAGGCGGTCGCCAAGGGCCTGGGCCTGCCGATGGACCGGATGTTCGTGAACCTCGACCGGTATGGCAACACCTCGGCCGCGTCCGTGCCGATCGCCCTGGCCGAGGCGGTCAACGAGGGTCGCGTGAAGGTCGGCGATCGGATCGTCATCGTCGCGTTCGGCGCCGGGTTCACCTCCGGCGCGGTGGCGATCGAGTGGACGGCCGACCCGGCACGCGGGATCGCCGGTGACGCCGCCGTCCGGCCCGACGACATCGCGGTCCGGCTGCCCGTGGACTGGGATTCGGTCGATCCGATCCCCGAGGCCCTGGCCGAGATCATGCGTCGACCGGGCACGGTGGACGTGCCGCTCGACGACGTCGTACCGGACGAACCGGCGCCGAGTCACGAGGAGGTCCGGGCATGATCGATCTGAGCGGCAAGACCGCGCTCGTGACCGGCGGTTCGCGCGGGATCGGGCGGGCGATCGTGCTGCGCCTCGCAGGCCAGGGCGCCGACGTCGCCTTCACCTACAAGGGCAACGCCGCGGCCGCCGCCGACGTGGTGGCCACGGTCGAGGCGCTCGGTCGACGGGCCATCGCGATCCAGGCCGATGCGTCCGACGGCAAGGTCGCCGACTCGGTCGTCAAGGCCGCCCTCGATGCCTACGGCAAGGTCGACATCCTCGTCAACAACGCCGGGGTCACGCGCGACGACCTGATCATGCGGATGACCGCCGAGGCATGGGACCAGGTCATCGACACGAACCTCTCCGGCGCCTTCTGGATGATCAAGGCCGTGACCCGCCCGATGCTCAAGGCGCGCGCCGGCCGGATCATCAACATCACCTCGGTCTCCGGCCAGGCGGGCCAGATGGGGCAGGCCAACTACTCATCGGCCAAGGCCGGTCTCATCGGCCTGACCAAGGCCGCTGCCCGCGAACTGGCGAGTCGATCCATCACGGTCAACGCCGTCGCGCCCGGGTTCGTTTTGACCGAGTTGACACAGGACCTCCCCGAGGCGCTCCAGGCCGAGATCACCGCCCGGACTCCGCTCGGGCGGTTCGGCACGACCGAGGAGATCGCCAACGCCGTCGCCTTCCTCGCGAGCGACGAGGCCGCGTACATCACGGGCCAGGTGCTGGCCGTCGATGGCGGCCTGGTCATGATGTAGGTCCGCCCAGGTCCGCGGCAGGTGCGCTTTGGTGGGGTCCTGTGCGGAGGGGTGACTTTCGAGGGATGTCGGAGGCAGGCGCGCATCCGCGAGCATCGGCTCCTCGAGTGACGGGGACCGACGCTCGGATGGAGGATCCATGACGTCTCGGCGGACACTGGCAACGGGCATCGGCTCCGCGGTCATCGCGGCGCTCGCCCTCGCCGCGTGCGGGAGCCCGGCACCGACCCCCAGCCAG
>Ga0154811_1109_pt4 | contig 11287 bp, 12 predicted proteins | sample Rifle2008BG16ft_FD_105819 | JGI IMG/M metagenome (GOLD analysis project Ga0154811, IMG submission 105819) | Chloroflexi bacterium RBG_16_69_14 | reverse complement strand
CGAGGCCACCGACACGCGCCTCCACGATCCAGCCGGGCTCCGGATCGACGCCCGCGAAGCCAACTTGGACCCGGAGATCGAGCGTGCCCGTCACCTGGTCCTCGGCGAGGCCGCCGACCGCATGGACATCGGCCAGGTAGACGCGACCAGTCGCGTACAGGTAGACAGGGCGGGTGATCCCGCCGTGCCACCACTGGTCTTGGTCCTCGACGTACGTCGCGTCGGACCACTTCACGACCCGGAGCGTGAGCGTGTTCGGCCCCGACCGGATGTGGTCGGTGACGTCGAACTCCGCAGCCAGGTGCGAGTCCTTGCTGATCCCGACGTCGCGGCCGTTGAGGCGGACGAGGAGGACGCTCTCGGCCGCCCCCACGTGCAGGACGATCCGCCGCCCGGCCCAGCCGGCGGGCAGCTCGAATGTCCGCTCGTACAGCCCGGTCGGATTGTGCTCGGGGATCTGCGGCGGAAGCCCGGCGAACGGCATCTGGACGTTCGTGTAGTGCGGCAGGTCACCAAAGCCCTGCATGGTCCAGCAGCCGGGCACGCTTGCCTCGCCCCACGTCGTGAATGGCTCGGCGTCCGGTCCGGGCAGCAGCTGGAAGCGCCAGCGTCCGTCGAGGTCCAGCCGGTCCAGGTGGGGCACGCCGTGCATTGGCAGGCGGTGCAGACCGGTCAGCTCGGAGGCCGCCCACGGTGCAGGCATCATGGCTCGTACAACCTCCCTGGTTCGCCGTGTGGCCCAACCTCGATCCGGACCGTCCACTCGACGTGCCCGCCCGGCGCCACCCACCCCGCGCGATCCGTCGCGATCGCCCTGGACAACTCGTCGGAGGGCGCGGTCGTCGGCTCGAGCGTGAGGGACGCGTGCGGCCCGTGGGACAGACCCGCGACGACCCGTGCCGCGCCAGCGTCGGCCATCTCCGTCCTCCTACCGGTCGGCCATCGGCCGAAACCCTCGGCGACATCCTGGCCGACCGGCGCACGGATGCGGCCAAAACCGACCTGGGCCGGTGCCATGACGTCACCGCGCCCTCCTGAAGCGCCCGCATCGGGGGGCAGGCGGCTTGAGCTGGTCGTGCTCAGCCCTTCGTCGAGCCGAGCGTCAGGCCGCGGACGAATTGACGCTGGAGGACGAAGAACACCACGATCGTTGGTACGGCGGCCAGCAGGGCTCCCGCCGCGAGCAGGTTGGTGTCGATGAAGAACTGACCCTGGAGGTTCTGAAGCGATGCCGTAATCGGCCGCCTGTCGCCGGTCTTCATGAGCATCAGTGCCCAGAAGAAGTCGTTGTAGATGAAGGTGAACTCGAGGATCGCGAGCGCCGCGAGGGCCGGCCGGCAGAGGGGCATGACGATGCTCCGCCAGATCCGGAAGACCGAAGCCCCGTCCACGAGGGCGGCCTCCATCAGCTCCTGCGGAAGCGTCTTCATGTAGTTGCTCAGCACGAAGACGCTGAAGCCGGTCTGGAAGACGATGTGGATGAGGGTGATGCCCACGTACTGGTCGTAGAGCAGCCCGTTGTCGCTGAGCGGCGGGGGGATCGGGAGCAGGAGGTAGAGGCGGTAGAGCGGGACGATGATGACCTGCTGCGGGAGCAGGTTCCCGGCCGTGAAGAGCAGGAGGACCAGGAGGTTGAAGCGCCAGCTGAAGCGCGACAGAGCGAATGCCACCAGCGAAGCCGCGAGCAGGGTGACGATGACTCCAGGCACCGCCACGATGGCCGTGTTCACGTAGGCCTGCCGGATGTTCGCCTGGTTCCAGGCGTTGACGAAGTTGTCGATGCTCAGGCTGGTGGCCAGGGATACGTAGCCGTGTTGTTGCGTATCCGCGTACGGCCGCAGCGCCGTGTAGATCGCCCACACGAGTGGGAACAGCCAGATCGCGGCCATGAAGGTCAGGAAGCCGTACAGCAGGACGCGGCGGGGCCGGAGCCGCCGACGGGGCCGGACCGCAACGGCGACGGGCCGCACCACGGTCGCGATGGTCACGTCTGTTCTTCCCGCGTCATCCGCACCAGGAACGCGGTGATCGGCACGAGCGAGATCACCAGCAGGACGACGGCGATGGCCGAGCCGAAGCCGATCCGGTTGGATTCGCTGATGCTGTTGTTGGTGATGAGGGTCGAGAGCAACTCGAGCCCGTTCCGGCCGCCGTTGATGATGTAGGCGATGTCGAAGGCCCGGAGGGCCTCGATCGCCGTGATCACGACGATCACGATGTTGATCGGCCGCATGGCCGGGAAGACGACGTGGAAGAACGTCTGGCGCTCGCTGGCGCCGTCCATCGTGGCCGCCTCACGGAGGGTGGGGTCGAAGGCCTTCAGGCCGGCCAGGTAGAGGATCATGATGTAGCCGACGTGGCGCCAGCTGGCTGCCACGACCGCCGACCAGATGTTCAGGCGGGGGTCCCCGAACCAGTCGGGCGGGTTCTCGTTCCCGAGCGCGCGCAGCGCGTTGTCGACAAAGCCATTGTCGACCGAGTACTGGAGCTGCCAGATGAGGCCGATGACGGCGAGGGAAAGGACGACCGGCAGGTAGAACACGGTCTGGTATACGCGCGTCCCGCGGATCTCGCGATCGAGCAGCACGGCCATGAAGATCCCGAGGGGAGTCGCGACGAACATGAGGAACGCCAGCCAGAGCAGGTTGTGCTGGACCGCGGGCCAAAAGAACGGATACGTCCCGTCGAAGAGGTCCTCGTAGTTCTGCAGCCCGACGACGTTGCTGGCCGTGATGCCCCCGATGCCGGTCCAGTTGGTGAACGAGAGCAGAAACGAGACGATCGCGGCGCCCCAGATCAGGGCGAGATCGAGGAGCAGCGGGACGCCGACCATCCACCCCAGGACGACCTTGTCCCGGCGTGTCAGGAGGCTGAGGCGGCGGCGCGGGCTGGGCCCGAGCGGGGCCACCCCCGCCTTCCTCTCCGACGGTGTGGGGAGGGCGGGGGTGGAACCTTCACGTATTCGCTCGGTCACGGTCTGAGCAGTCTAGCCAGACCCCGAGCGGGCTGCCTGGCGGGGCCCGCGAGCGTGTCGGTGCCCTCACCGCGCTCTGCTTACGATGGGGGACTCAGAGCGAGTCCCAGAAAGCCTGGATCTTCTTGAGGAACGCGTTCAGGTCCTGGTCCGGGTTCTGGATGAAGTCGGTGAGGAACGCCTGCATCCCGTTCTTGCCGGCGAAGGCCGGGTCGGTGTCCCGATCGAGGAACTGGGTGAGCTTCTGGGCGCCGGCGATCACTTCCGCCTGGCGCTTCTGAAGCGCGGTGTAACCGCTCGTGTCGACGTCGCTCGCCGTCCCGATCAAGCTCGGGTTGGCCTTGACGTAGATGGCCTGGGTGGAGCCCTTGCCGGTGAACTCGACGAACGCTTTGGCCGCGTCGAGGTCCTTCGCCAGGGTCGGCGACTTCTTCGAGATCATGAAGCCGTCGATCGGGGCGTCGAGGGCCTTCTCGGCGTCCCACTGGGTTCCGTGGTTCGGCCACGGGAAGAAGTCGAGGTCAGCGAAGTCCGTGGCTCCGGCGGCCGCGAACGTCTCTGCGACCTGCGGCTGGAGCATCATCCCGGTCTTCTTCTGGACGAGTGCTGCCGCGGCATCCTGCCACTTCCGGCCGGCTGATCCCTTCTGGTAGAAGGGCAGAAGTGTCTTCCAGACCGTGAAGACCCGCTCGACCTTCGGGTCGGTCCACTTCTGCTTGCCCGCCATCAGGTCCACGTGGAACTGGTAGCCGTTCTCGCGCAGGTCGATGATGTCGAAATGCCCTTGCGCCGGCCAGCCGTCTTGCTGGCCGAGGCCGATCGGGTCGAGGCCATCGGCCTGCATCTTCTGGGCGAGCGCCTTGAACTCGTCGAGGGTCGTGGGGATGGTGTAGCCCTTCTCCGCGAACAGGCTCTTGCGGTAGTAGACGGTCCAGGCGTACGTGACGAAGGGGATCAGGTACTGCTTGCCGTCGTCGCCGGTCGAGGCGACCTTGAAGGCGTCGGTGAAGTTCGGGGCCACCTCGGCCCACACGTCGCTGATGTCCGTCGCCAGGCCCTGGCCGGCGAAGTACCGCATGCGGTAGCCGGAGAACCAGGTGAAGACGTCATCCGGCGTGCCCTGCAGGTAGGAGCTCAGCTGATCCTGGAACGTGGAGTGGTCCACGGTATTGATCTTGACCGTGAGGCCGGTTTCCTTGGTGAACGCGTCGACGATGTCCTGCAGCGCCTTCTTGGGCACCGCGTCGGAGAGGTTCGAGCCGAGGGTGAGGCCACCGATCGGGGCAGGCGACGGAGCCCCCGGTGGGGCCGCCGACGGCGAGGCGCCGGGACCGCACGCCGCGAGGAGCGAGGGGACGGCGGCCAAGCCGGCGACACCAACGATTCCCTTCAGGACCTGGCGGCGAGAAACCGCAGGTAGCTCGTAGCTTGACGGTGACAGGGGCTGTTCAGGGTTGGCCATGTTGATCCTCCAGACCTCGCTTCTGCCCTCAACAGAAAGCAAGACAACCGTGTGCATTGTTGGCCTCTCAGGCCCGGGTGTCAAGGGTCGCCAGTCCAATTCACCACCCATCCTGAGCGATGGTGTTGACTTTTGACGGATTCTTCGGCACTCTTCCCCGGTAGGACAGAGGCCGCGGCAGGGGAGGATTGGGCGAGGACATCGATGGCGACGTGTCCTGGAACACCGATCGGTGGAGAGTGCGCGAGCGAGGAGACGCTTCGCTCCGAAGCGGGGTGAGTGGAGTGCTGGCGCGTCAGCGACAGGCGTACATCCTCGAACGAGTCCGGGAGGACGGCGGCGTGCGCGTCTCCGACCTCGTTCGCGAGCTTGGCGTGTCGGACATGACGATCCGGCGCGACCTCGAATTCCTCCACGGTCGCGGCCTGGTCGAGAAGGTCCACGGCGGTGCCGCAGCAATCCCTGGGAGCGCCCTGTTCGAACCGAGTTTCGCCGCCAAGTCCGCGCTCCAGCGCGCGGAAAAGCAGGCGATCGCCGAGGCCGCCGTCGCCCTCGTCGATCCCGGCAGCGCGATCGGAATCTCGGCCGGGACGACGACCCACGCGATCGCACGTCGGCTCGTCGACGTGATCGGACTGACGGTCGTGACGAACTCCGTGCCAGTCGCGGACGCTCTCTACGAGGCGGGGCGACCCGACCAGACGATCATCCTGACAGGGGGCGTCCGGACGCCGTCGAACGCGCTCGTCGGACCGTTCGCCGTCTCGGCCCTGCGCAGCGTCCACCTCGACCTCGCGTTCATGGGCGTCCACGGCATGGACCTCCACGCGGGGTTCACCTCGCCGAACCTCCTCGAGGCGGAAACCGACCGTGCGCTGATCGAAGCGGGACGGCGCCGGGTCGTCGTCGCCGACCACACCAAGTGGGGCGTGATCGGGCTCAGCTCGATCGCCCGGCTAGACCAGGCGGACGTCCTCATCTCCGACGCGGGCCTTTCGCCCGCCGCGCGGGAGACACTGTCCAGCCACATCCGGGAGGTCATCGTCGTCGAGCCTCGGCAGTCAGCGGAGTCGAGACGCTCGGCGGTGACCGAGGAGCAGGAGACCGCCGGGGTACTCTCGCCCGACGGGCGGTTGGCCGCCGGTGGCTGACACATGACGGGGGACGCCCGCGCGCCGGCGGGAGGCGTGACGACGACCGGGGGCAGCAGCCATCCCGATCGGCGGTCCCTCGCCGTCACACGACCGATCCTTGCCAGGCACGACTTCGTGTCGGTGGCCGGCCGCTACCTCAGGGTCTACGGCGAGCTGCGGGGCCAGCCGCCGGTCGACCTGCCCGCCGTCGAGCCGGCCGCGCTCCACCAGCGCCACGACGCCCTCACCGACAGCTGGGTCGCGATCTCGCCGGCTCGCAACGTTCGCCCGCATACCTCCCAGCCGTCGACGGCGACCGACGCCGCCGCCTCAGGCCTCCGGCCCGCCTGTCCGCTCTGCCCCGGGGGGCCCGAAATCCCCTTCAGCTACGACGCCGCGGTCTTCGACAACCGCTTTCCGTCGCTGGTCCCCGATCCGCCTCTCCCGCCGCCTTGCGCCGAGTACGCCCCATCGCTGGGGCGCTGCGAGGTCGTGTTGTACACAGAACATCACATCGGCTCGCTCGCCACGCTCTCGCCCCTCGAGCTTGCCCGGGTGGTCGCCGTCTGGCGCGACCGGACCGGGGAGCTGTGGGCCGACCCGAATCACCGGTTCGTGATGGCGTTCGAAAACCGCGGAGAAGCGGTCGGAACCACGATCGCCCACCCGCACGGCCAGATCTACGCCTTCGACCGGTTGCCGCCGTTCATCGCCGTGCGGGTTGCGGCGCTGGCCCGCCATCGTGGAGAGAACGGCGGATGCCTGAGCTGCGCGGTCGTGGCGCAGGACGCCGGGAGCGAGCGCGTCGTGGGCGACGGACGAAGCTTCGTGGTCGCGGTGCCTTTTGCGCCACGGTGGCCGTTCGAGGTCCACGTCCGGGCGCGCCGCCACGGGCTTCGCCGGCTGACCGATCTCGAGCTCGACGAGCAGCACGACCTGGCAGCCGTCCTGCGCGAGGTCGTCCAGCGCTACGACGGTCTTTTCGGTTTCGAGCTCCCGTACATGATGGTCGCCCTCGAGGCGCCGGAGGACGCCCCGGATTGGCACCTCGCCTTCGAGTTCCTGCCGCCCCACCGGACCGCACGTCTCAAGAAAGTGCGCGCGTCGGTCGAGACCGCGACCGGTCTGTTCATCAACGACACGCTCCCCGAGTCGAACGCCGCCCGCCTCGCCGCGGTCGGCGTCGTTCCGCGCGAGGAGGCGCCGCCGCTCATCGTGGAGGTGCAACGTTGAGGAGCGCGCCACCGGCCCGGTCCAGTCTCGAGCCGGGTGCACTCGTCGAAGCCCTCGCGTCGATCGAACCCGGCGCTCGCACGCGACCCCGCGACGTCCTCGTCGTCCGGGCGCCCGGCCGGGTCAACCTGATCGGCGAGCACACCGACTACAACGAGGGCTACGTCCTGCCGGCCGCCATCGACCTCGAGATCCGGATCGCGCTCCTCCCGACTGACGATCGCCGGGTAGAGCTGACGCTCGCGGAGAGCGGCGAACGGGCCGTCTTCTCGCTCGACGCGATCGGGCCGCGGACGGGCGACTGGATCGACTACGTCGCGGGCACCGCCTGGGCGCTCGACGAGGCGGGCGTCCCGACCCGCGGCTTCCGGGGTATCCTCGCCAGCGATCTGCCGGCCTCGGCCGGCCTCTCGTCTTCGGCCGCGCTCGAGCTCGCCTCGGCGTGGGCGCTGACCGGCGCGACCGGCGGCGGGATCGACGGGATGACGCGGGCGCGAATCTGCCTTCGGGCCGAGAACGGCTACGTCGGCGCGAACGTGGGGCTCATGGACCAGTTTGCGTCCTCGCTCGGCGTCGCCGACGGGGCGCTCTTCCTCGACTGCCGAACGCTCGAGTGGCGGCCCGTGCCGCTGCCGCTCGAGAGCCACGTCCTTGTCGTATGCCACACGGGATCGACTCGCAGCCTCGTCGCCTCGGAGTTCAACGCCCGGCGCGCCCAGTGCGAGGCCGCGGTCGCGGTCCTGGCCGAGTCCGACCCGTCGATCCGGGCCCTGCGCGACGTGACGCCGGAGATGCTGCCGACGGTTTGGGAACGGGTCGACGAGGAGACGTATCGACGCTGCGAGCACGTCGTCCTCGAGGATCGTCGCGTCCTCGCCACGATCGATGCCCTCCAAATGGGCGATCTGGACGCCGTCGGCCGGTGCTTCGCGGAGAGCCACGCCTCGCTCCGCGACCTCTACCAGGTCAGCTCGCCGGAGCTCGACGCCCTCGTCGAGATCGCGACGGCCACGCCGGGCGTGATCGCGGCGCGGATGACCGGGGCCGGCTTCGGCGGCTGCACGATCAACCTCGTCCGGCGTGATGCCGTGGGGGCCCTGCGCAGGGCGGTCGAGCGCGACTACCCCACCCGGACCGGCCTGTGGCCGAGCGTTTTCACGGTCGAGCCGGCCCTGGGCGCGGGCATCGTCGAGGCCTGAAGGAGGCTTCGCTTGCCCTGCGTCGCGGCACGTCCGGGCTCCGCCTCGCGATGTCCGCGCTACGCGGCGCGATCCAACCGGGACAGCTCGGAGCTCGCCCCGCCGCCGCTCAGACGGGGCCGGTTGACGATCGGCACGATCGGGATCACGCCGAGTGGGTTCGCCACCGGCCAGGTCTCACCGGCGATCTCGTCCCGCGTCCAGGCCGCCACCGACGCCCACGACGGCGCGCTGAACCAGGCCGCCTTCTGCTCCGAGCGGAACTTGTAGATCCCGTCGGGCAGGTAGAGCTCGGCGCGGTAGTGGCCCTCGTCGTCGAGCCAGCGCTTGAGCGCGGCCCGCCGCTTCCAGCTCTTGCCGGGCTCGGTCTCGACCACGACCTGGAGCGGCGACTCGATCGTGACCTCGGGCAGGTGCGTTCCGGGGTCCGGCCAGACGAGTGCGTATGCGACCCCCTTGACGAGCGACTCGGTGTGCGCCTGCTGCGACTCGGCATCGAGCCGGTTGTCCTGCCACCAGCGCCAGGCGTCAGCGTCGCCCTCGGGCGCGTCGCCGATCCGGATGCCCTGGACGTGGAGCCGCTCGCGGTGGGCGTCGACGACGAGGGCCATGAAGTTCGAGGAGAACGCCGGGAACCGGTCGCCGAACGCCTGGCGGAACTTGGCCGACGCGAACGCGAGCGGCTGGACGCCCGCGTAGTAGTCCTCGTACTTCGTCATCGGGACGCGCCGGTCGTCGAGGCGCCGACCGAGTCGGGCGAGCCACCAGTCGAGGCTGCCCGGGACGAGGGTTCGGGTCGGGTCAAGCATCGTCAGAACCCCACCGGCGCCCGTGGCTTGCGGACGAACGGCACCGGCGGCTCCTGCATCGCCATCGCGACCGCGCGGACCATCGCCACGGCGGCCACGTTGGGGCGGGTCGAGCCGTGCTTGGAGCGGGTGATCTTCATGCCCCGGTCGGTCAGGACCGCGGTCGTGTTCGCGACGTGTTCGGCGAGGATCGGGTCGTCGTCACGGATCAGGCGCCCGGTCGTGATGAGCTCGTAGGCCAGGGTCGAGGGCGGCCCCATCACCGATGCCGTCATCGGCACGTCGACCATGGCGAGCCCATCCTGCTCGAGCATCTCGGCCGACTCGCCGAAGGCCAGGCGGTCGAAGGCGTAGGCGGGTCCAGCGAGCGCCCGCTTCGTCTTCTCGTCGCGGGACTGCGCCAAGGGAAACTCGAGGCGGAGGTCCCGCAGGCGAACGCGCATCGCCTCGGTGCTGGCCATCCCGGTTGCGGACTCGGGCGGGAACACCTGTGCCCTCACCACGACCCGGTCTCCCTGGCGCTGCGCGATCGCGACCGCGCCGAGCTCGCCGTCCGGGCTCCGATCGATGCCCACGCCGATCGGCAGCGCGGTGTTGAGCGGGAGATCGCCAGTCGTTCCACGCCACGCCCCCTCGCGCAGCCAGGTGTCCTCGAACCCGACGAACTGGTTGAGGTGGTAGCGGCGCCACTCGAGGAGCGCGCCGCGAGCCTGGAGGCCGCGTCGAGCAGCAGGACGTTCGACGCGCCGAACGCCCCGATGAGCAGACCCGCCAGGGCCGGACCCGCCAGGCCGCCGATGGCGTAGCTCATCGTCTCCATGGCATTGGCCGTCGTCAGCTCGTCGTCCGGAACGAGGCTGGCGATGAGGGTCGGGACACCGGCCAGGCTGATCATGAACAGCGACCCGTAGACGATCGCGACCGCGTAGAGCTGCCACGTGGCGAGATTCCCGGTGGCGCTCAGGATCGGGATGCTCGCGATCGCCAGCCCGCGGATGACGTTGTCGACGATGAGCACGCGCCGCCGGTCGAAGCGATCGAGGAGGTGGCCGGCGACCAGGCCGCTGACGATGACGGGACCCGTGTACGCGGCGACGAGAAGCCCGATCGAGCCGGAGCTGCCGCCCAGTTCGAGCAGCAGCCAGACGAGCGCGATCCAGGACAGCCCATCGCCCAGGGCGCTGATCGTCGCGCCCGTCCAGAGTAGGGCGAACGCGCGGCGTCGAAGGAGCCGTCGGTAGGCGCGCATCGCCAGCGAGCCTACGGGCCCGCCCGGCGTCAGGCTTGCAGGATCGTGCGCAGCGAGCGGATTTCAAGCAGGGTCGGGGCGACGCGGAGGGCCGACGGCGGTCGTCCAAGTTCACGCCGGATCGTGTTCGTCAGGTGGGCATGATCGCCAAACCCGAGATCCAGGGCGAGACGCGTCAGGTCGTCCTCACCGGCAGCGATCCGCTCGAGCGCTGCTCGGACCCGCAGGCCGACCCGATGCTCGTGGATGGATTCACCGGTGATCGACCGGAAGACACGGGCGAGGTGGAACGGTGAAGTCCCCACCGCTCGCGCGAGCTCAGGCAGGGTGAGACGCTCGCCGAGTCGCTCCAGGAGGACGATGCGGGCCCGCAGCGCCAGCCGACGATGACCTGGTCGCACCGCCACGGGGCGCGTCGCGGCGTCCGCCCGGGCCGGTGCGAGGATGATCGCCGCGAGGGCGAGCACGTCACCGCCGAGCTCCAGCGGATCGAGCGTCCCTCGGGCAAGGCCGTCCACGACCCGGCGTGCGGTCAGATCGAGCCGGGTCGACGACGGGAGGTCGCCGGCCGCGCGGTCGGCGCCCAGTTCGGCCGCAAGCTCCGGGCCGAGGCCGATCACCACGGACCGGTCGCTCCTCTCGACCGGGTGGCTGATCCGGTAGCGCTCGCCCGGTCGGAAGATCAGGACCCTCGTCGGATCGGCGAGGATGTCGGCGCTGCGCGTGTGGCGAGCGAAGCTTCCGGCGCGCGGCAGGACCAGCTCGAGATCGCGCGTCGCCTCGACCCCGGTGACCCTGCGGCTGGCCGCATGGCAGCGGACGTCGCTGAGCGTCACAGCGCCGTCGTCGAGGAGGACGGTCTGGCGCAGCCCGACGGTCACGCAGGCTCGCCTATCAGGGCATCGCGCTGATCCAGGTGCGGTCCGTCGGCCCGAAGCCGGTTGATCATGCCCGAACGGTAGCAGTGAACTCGTCCAGGACATGGGCATGATGCCGGGCTTCGAGTTGCGCAGATCGTGCTCAACCGCAGGAACGAGGGGAGTCGGACTGCCGACCGCCTATGCTTCGGAGGGTGTCGCGATACTGGAGCCTCACGCTCCGCCTCTTCTACTGGGTTATCACACGCCTCCAGCCGCTCGTTCGCCCGTGGGCGGAGCGGGTCGGGCTCGGCAACGTCGTTGAGCTGATCGTGACCGGGCGCCGCACCGGCCGGCGACGCGTCGTCCTG
>Ga0154811_1069_pt1 | contig 11657 bp, 11 predicted proteins | sample Rifle2008BG16ft_FD_105819 | JGI IMG/M metagenome (GOLD analysis project Ga0154811, IMG submission 105819) | Chloroflexi bacterium RBG_16_69_14 | reverse complement strand
GTCGCCCTCCTGGGATCGACCGGATCGATCGGTCGCCAGGCGGTCGACGTCCTCGTCGCGCACCCAGAAGCGTTCACCGTCGTCGCCCTCGCCACGGGCTCGAATGGCGGGCTCCTGGCCGAGCAGGCGGCCCGCCTTCGACCGGCCGCGGTCGCGCTCGGTGACGGTGCGTCGCTCGCCGGCCTGGACCTCCCGCCCGGCACGGAACGCGTGGGTGGCGCAAACGCGCTCGAAGTCCTCGCGACCCGCGACGACGTCGATCTCGTCGTCGTCGGGACCGGCGGGGTCGTGAGCCTGCGGCCGGTCCTCGCCGCGCTGCGGGCCGGCAAGGTCGTCGCGACCGCCAACAAGGAGACGCTCGTGGCCGGTGGCCACCTCGTCATGCCCCTCGCGCGTCTCCTCGCGGCGAGGGTCGCGGCCGCGCGACCCGGCGACCCGTTCGCGAGTCCGCTGGCCTGGCTCCGTCCCATCGATTCGGAGCATTCGGCGATCTGGCAGTGCCTCGTCGGTGAGTCGATGGCAGGCGTCGCGGCGCTGATCCTGACGGCGTCGGGCGGCCCGTTCCTCGACGCGAGCCCCGAGGCGATGACCGCCATCACCCCGGAGCAGGCCCTCCGCCACCCGACCTGGACGATGGGCGCCAAGATCACGATCGACTCGGCGACGCTCGCGAACAAGGGCCTGGAGGTCATCGAAGCGCACTGGCTGTACGATGTCGACTACGACGCCATCGAGGTGGTCATCCATCCCCAGAGCGTCGTGCACTCCGCCGTCCGGTTCGTCGACGGCTCCCTCAAGGCCCAGCTGGGCACCCCCGACATGAGACTTCCGATCCAGTACGCGCTGACCTACCCCGACCGCTGGCCGTCGCCGGCTGCGCCGCCCGATCTCATCGCCGCCGGACGGCTCGACTTCCGGGCGCCCGACGAGAGCCGGTTCCCCGCGCTGCGGATCGCCCGTGTCGCCGGTCGCTTGGGTCCGCGCGCGTCGGCGGCGCTCATCGCCGCCGACGAAGTGGCTGTCGCCAGGTTCCTCGACGGGACGCTCGGGTTCACCGGCATCCCGGCCCTCCTCGAGGCCGCCGTCGAGCGGTTCGGGGGAACCGACGCCCCGGAGCCCGACGTCGAGGAGCTCGTCGCCCTCGATGTCGCCGTCAGAGCCGCCTTTGCCACCACCCGCTTCGGAGCACCTGCGTGACCGGTTTCTTCCAGTCGATCATCACGATCGTCCTGTTCATCCTCATCCTCGGTGGCCTGGTGGTCATCCACGAGGTCGGCCACTTCGTCGCCGCGCGGCTGGCGAGGGTCCGCGTCCTCGAGTTTGGGATCGGCTTCCCGCCACGAGCGAAGGTCATGCGCTCGAAGGGCGAAACGCTCTACACCCTCAACTGGCTGCCCATCGGCGGCTTCGTCAAGCTCGAGGGCGAGGACGGCAACGACGCCGACGACCCGCGCTCGTTCTCGTCGCAGCGCTACCCGACCAAGATGCTCATCCTCGTCGCCGGCGTCGCGATGAACGTCCTGTTCGCGTTCGCGATCTTCACCGGGATCGCGCTGTACGGGGATCCGACCATCGGGTTCAAGGTCGGCGACGTCCAGCCCGGTTCGCCGGCCGCCGCCGCCGGCCTCGCGTCGGGCGACGTCGTCGCCAGCGTCAACGGCGAGTACTACGGTGCATTCAGCGGGACGTCGCTCCTCGCGGCGCTGCGCGAAAGCGCCGGTGAGACGGTCACGGTCGGCATCGAGAAGCCGGACGGGACCGTGGAGGAGGTCACCACGACCCTCCGCTCGCCGAGCGAGATCGATGCGGAGCACGGCGCCCTCGGGATCGAAGGCGTACGCGCGACCACGACCTCAACGAGGATCCACTACGGCCTCGGTGAGGCGGTCCGGATCGGTGCCCAGCGCACGGTCGATGCGCTCGGCCTCATCGTCGGCGGACTCGGCTCCCTTGCGGAGTCGATCGTCAACCGACCGACCGAGGCGCCGCCTGTCCAGGGACCGGTCGGCATCGCCACCCAGATCGGGGACGTCTTCTGGCAGCTCGGGCCGATCATCACGCTCTACGTCGCGGGCATCCTGTCGGCCAACCTCGCGGTCGTGAATATCCTGCCGTTCCCGCCGCTGGACGGCGGGCGGATGCTGATGATCACGCTCAAGCGTTTCCTCGGTGCGCGGATCAGCGTGCGGGTGGAGCAGCTGACCTACATGGTCGGCTTCGTCTGCCTGTTCGCGTTCCTGATCTGGATCACCGGGTTCGACATCATCCGCGGCCTGGGCGGCGGGTCCTGATCTTGCCATGAGTTCCCCGGACGCCCTCCGTCCGCGACGTCGGCCGACGGCCAGCGTCGACGTCGGTGGCGTACTGGTCGGCTCGGCACACCCGGTCGTCGTCCAGTCGATGACGAACACCGATACCGCTGACGCGGACGGGACGGCGATCCAGGTGGCGCGCCTCGCGCACGCGGGCTCGCAGCTCGTGCGCGTGACGGTCAACTCGGACGAGGCGGCGGCCGCCGTCCCCGAGATGGTCCGCAAGGTGCGCGGTCTCGGCGTCGACGTGCCGATCGTCGGCGACTTCCACTACAACGGGCACAAGCTCCTGGCCGACTACCCGGAGATGGCCGCCTCGCTCGCCAAGTACCGGATCAACCCCGGGAACGTCGGGGCGAAGCGCCACGACGAGCACTTCGCGACGATCGTCCGGATCGCCAACGACAACGGCGTGCCGGTCCGGATCGGGGTCAACTGGGGGTCACTCGACCAGGCCATCCTGACCGAGCTGATGGACGCGAACGCGCTTGCCCCCGAACCCCGAGACGCCCGCGACATCATGATCGAGGCGATGCTCGAGTCGGCGATGCGCTCGGCCGAGCTGGCCGAGGCGACCGGGATGCGCCACGACCGCATCATCCTGTCGGCGAAGGTCTCCGGGGTCCGCGACCTGGTCGACGTGTATCGGCTTCTTGCGGCGCGCAGCGACTACGCGCTCCATCTCGGGCTGACCGAGGCCGGGATGGGTGACAAGGGCATCGTCGCCTCGACGGCCGGTCTCGCGATCCTGCTCAACGAGGGGATCGGCGACACGATCCGCGTCTCGCTCACACCGGAGCCGGGCGCGCCGCGTGAGCGCGAGGTGGAGATCGCCCAGCAGGTCCTCCAGTCGATGGGGCTGCGCTCGTTCCTGCCGCAGGTGTCGGCCTGCCCTGGGTGCGGCCGGACGACCTCGACGTTCTTCCAGGAGATGGCGCAGCGGATCCAGGGTTACCTCAAGGAGCAGATGCCGCTCTGGCGCGAGACGCACCCGGGCGCCGAGGAGCTGCGCGTCGCGGTGATGGGCTGCGTCGTCAACGGTCCGGGCGAGTCGAAGCACGCCGACATCGGGATCAGTCTGCCGGGGACGTTCGAGGAGCCCGTCGCGCCTGTCTTCATCGACGGCCGCCTCGAACGTACTTTGCGTGGCGACGGGCTCGTCGCCGAGTTCATCGAGATCCTCGATGGCTACGTCGCGCGGCGGTTCCCGGGCCCGATCGAGGCATCGGCCGGCCTTCCGGACGCGACCCTCCCGGCTTGATGCAACTCGCCTGCATCTGCGGTCCTTCCCAGGGTCACTCCCCATCGATGACACGTGCATCGGACGCGGGTGGCCGCTCGTGACGTGGGTCCCTGGGCTCGACCCGGTGATGCAGGCGAATAGCATCAGTGGAGACACCCTGGCGTCGGCGCGCGGGCCCCGGGCCTCGAGGACGCGCGCGCCCGACCGACCGCTCTGTTTGAGCCGTCCACGCTCCCGGGTGTATACTCCGGGTCAACTGAACGGCCGCTCCGTGACGTGGGTGACCCCCACGTTACTTTTTTGAGCATCGCCGTAGACATCGCACAGCGAACGGAGGTCATCGTGAGTCGAGACTTCGTCGGTGCCCTCCTCCAGCTGAACGCCGAAAAGCAGATCTCTCGGGAGCAACTGATCGGAGCCGTCGAGGACGGTATCCAATCGGCCTACCGGCGGGTGGCCGGGGACGAGGACATCCACGTGCGGATCGATGCCGAGACCGGCAAGATCCGTGTCTTCCGCGCCCGTCGGGTCGTGGGCGAGATCGAGGACGAGTTCACCGAGATGACCGTCGAGCAGGCCCGGGCGTACGACGCCACGGCCGACCTGGGCGACCTCGTCGAGACCGAACAGCTCGACGGCGACGTCTTCGGCCGGATCGGGGCGCAGACGGCCAAGCAGATCGTCCTGCAACGCATCCGTGAGGTCGAACGCGACCAGGTCTTCGACCAGTTCGCCAGCCGCGAGGGCGAACTCATCACCGGGACCGTCAACCGGGTCGAGCCGCGTGCGATCATCCTCGACGTCGGCAAGAACGTCGAGGCGATCCTCGCCACGACCGAACAGTCCGCCCTGGAGCACTACCGCATCGGCCAGAACGTCAAGGCGTTCGTGCTCGAGGTCCGCCGCTCCACGAAGGGCCCGCAGATCTTCGTCAGCCGGACCCACAAGGGCTTCCTCAGGCGCCTGTTCGAGCTCGAGGTCCCGGAGATCCATAGCGGCACCGTCGAGATCAAGGCGATCGCCCGCGAGGCGGGCAGCCGCTCCAAGGTCGCGGTCGCGTCCCGCCAGGAGGGCCTCGACCCGGTCGGTGCCACGGTCGGCCAGCGCGGAGCGCGTGTGCAGGCTGTCGTGGCCGAACTGTCCGGGGAGAAGATCGACGTCATCCCGTGGAACGACGACGCGAGCGTCTTCGTCGCCAATGCCCTGAGCCCGGCCCAGGTCATCTCCGTCGACATCGACGAACAGCACCGCATCGCGAGCGTGACCGTCCCGGAGCGGATGCTCTCGCTCGCCATCGGCCGCGAGGGCCAGAATGCCCGACTCGCCGCCCGCCTGACCGGCTGGCGGATCGACATCCGCAGCGACGTCTCGGTCGCTGAGGCGAAGGCCGCAGCGGCCGATGCTGCGACGGCGCATGCGACCCAGGCCGAGGCGCCAGCGACCGCCGAGTCGGAGCCGGCCCTGGCCCCCGCGCCGAAGCCGAAGCGCGTGACGAAGAAGGCCGCCGCCGCCGAGGCCGAGGCCGAGGTCATCGCCGAGGCGCCGGCCGCGGCCCCAGCGACCGAGTCCGAGCCGACCGATGCACCTGCCGCCAAGCCGAAGCGCGTGACGAAGAAGACCGCCGTACCCTCCGGGGAGGTGGCGTCGTAGACCGGGCGGCGAGGACCGGCGCACCGCGGCGCGTCCCGGGTCGGACCTGCGTCGCGTGTCGGACGATCCGTCCGAAGGGTGACCTCATGCGCGTCGTGCGGACACCCGCGGGCGACGTGGTCCTCGACGACACCGGCCGGCTGGCCGGCCGCGGGGCGTATGTCTGCCGATCCACCGACTGCCTTGAACGAGCCATCACGAAGGGCGCCCTCAGCCGGGCGCTCAAGACCCCGCTTCCGGCCGATCTGCGCGGGGCGCTGGCCGGGGGCCTGACGGATCAGAACACCATCGAAGGAGGAGCCCGTGGCCAGGAGTAGGAGCGGCACGCGCGGCCGCCGCGGCCCCCGCAAGCCGCCGCGGCGCGACGGCACATTCAATGGATCGGGCGTCCAGACGCTCGACCCCCGGGAGCGCGGCGCGATCGAGCTGCCCGGCACGATCACCGTCAAGGAACTCGCGGAACTGCTCGGGGTAAACCCGGCGGACATCATCCGCGAGCTGATCAAGAGCGGGATCTTTGCGACCATCAACCAGCTCATCGACCGCGACACCGCGTCGCTCGTGGCGGGGGAGCTCGGCTACGAGGTGGCCGAGACCGAGGCGACGGGCGCCGGCGGTGCCGATGAGGGCGAAGGCCCCGTCGCCGAGGCCACCAAGGAGGTCCTCTACGAAGAGGACGAGCCGTCGCTCCTCCAGCCGCGTGCCCCGATCGTCACCGTCATGGGCCATGTCGACCACGGCAAGACGAGCCTGCTCGACGCGATCCGGACCACGGAAGTGGCGGCCGGCGAGCGCGGCGGTATCACCCAGCACATCGGCGCGAGCGAGGTCGTCAAGGACGGCAAGCGCGTCGTGTTCCTCGATACGCCCGGTCACGAGGCCTTCACGGCCATGCGTGCGCGTGGCGCGAAGGTCACCGACATCGCGGTCGTCGTGGTGGCGGCGGACGACGGGGTCATGCCCCAGACCCTCGAGGCGATCAGCCATGCGAAGGCCGCCAAGGTCCCGATCATCATCGCTCTCAACAAGATCGACAAGCCCGATGCCAACCCGGATCGGGTCAAGACCGAGCTGACCGAGGCCGGCATCGTCGTCGAGGAGTACGGCGGCGATGTGCCGCTCGTCCCTGTCTCGGCCAAGACGCGCATCGGCCTCGACGAGCTCATCGAGATGATCCTGCTCGTGGCCGACCTCCAGGAGCTCAAGGCGAACCCGAAGCGCTCCGCCATCGGCACGATCGTCGAGGCGAAGCTCGACAAGGGCCGTGGCCCCGTCGCGACGGCGCTCGTCCAGACCGGGACGCTCAAGGTCGGCGACATCATCGTCGTCGGCGAGACGTTCGGGCGGGTCCGCGCGCTCGAGAACGACAAGGGCAAGCGCGTCACGAAGGCCGGCCCCGCCAGCGCGGTCGTGATCCTCGGCCTCGCGGATGTGCCGCAGGCCGGCGACATCCTGCGTGTCGTCGACGACGAGAAGGAAGCCCGCACGATGGTCGAGTCGCGCAAGGCCGCGACCGCCGCGAAGAGCGGTGAGGGGAGTGGCCGCGCCACCCTGGAAGACCTCTACAGCCAGATCCAGGCCGGCCAGGCCAAGGAACTCCGGATCATCCTCAAGGCCGATGTGTCCGGCTCGCTGGGCGCGATCACCCACGCGCTCGAGCAGCTCGACCAGGACGAGATCCGGCTGAGCGTGCTGCTCGAGGGCGCCGGCGACATCACCGACAACGACATCATGCTGGCGGCGGCTTCGAACGCGATCGTCGTCGGCTTCAACACGAAGATCACCGAGACCGCCCGGCGCGCAGCCGAGGCCGAGGGGGTCGACGTCCGGCTCTACGACATCATCTACAAGCTCACCGACGACATCGAGGCGGCCCTCAAGGGCCTGCTCGAGCCGGAGGTCGTGGAGGTCGTCGAGGGCCGGGCGGAGGTCCGCCAGGTCATCCGCGTCGGCAAGAGCACGGTCATCGCCGGCTCGTTCGTCACCGACGGCCGGATCGTGCGGGGCGGCAATGCCCGGATCTGGCGCAGCTCCAAGGTGATCGCCACCGACCGGATCGAATCGCTGCGACGCTTCCGCGACGACGTGCGCGAGGTCCAGCAGAACTACGAGTGCGGTATCGGCCTCGCCAACTTCCACGATGTCCAGGAAGGTGACGTGATCGAATGCTTCACCTCGCAGACGATCAGCCGGGTAGCCGGTTGACGATGGTCGTCGGAGTGAGATCCACCGTCGGATGAGCCAGAGAACCGATCGGGTCGACGAGCTGCTGCGGCAGGAGATCGGGGCGATCATCGCGAAGGACGTAGCCGACCCGCGGATCGGGTTCGCGACGATCACGTCGGTCGAGACGACGCCGGACCTGCGCCACGCGAAGGTCTGGGTCAGCGTCATCGGCCAGCCGGCCGAGCGCGACGCCGCCGTGGCCGCGTTGCGCCATGCGATGCCGTTCATCCGCCACGAGTTGGGCACGCGGCTGCGGATCAGGCGTATCCCGGACCTGCATGTCCATCTCGACGACACCGCCGAGCGCGGGACGCGCATCCTCCAGCTCCTCGCCGAGCTCGAGACGGGGGCGATCCCGGACCCGGACGCGCCGGTGGCCGAATCGCTGCCGACGCCTGTCGCCCGGCTCCATCAGGCCGACGACCTCGCCGAAGAACCGCCGTCGGCCGTGCGCGTGCCGGTCCCGGCGCGTCGCCACGGACGCCCGACAGCCGCACGCCCGACGACGCCGCGCACGGCACCGCGGAAGTCATCGCGCAAGGCACCGCAGTGACGGTCGACCTGACCCCGTACCTCGACGCCGTCCCGCAGGTCGTCATCGATCGGCTGCGGGGTGCCCGTCGCGTGCTCGCGGTCGGTCACGAGAACCCCGACGCCGACACCCTCGGCGCGACGCTCGCGGTGGTCCGGCTCGTCGAGGCGAACGGCGGGACGGCTGACGCGGTCTGCACCGACCCGATCCCGCCGCTGTACGACTTCATGGCGGGGATCGAGCGCTTCCGGACCGACCCCGATCTCGAGGCGTCCTACGACCTCGTCGTCATCTCTGATTGCGGCTCCCTCGAACGGATCGGGGACGTCGCGACGCGGCATGCCGACCTGTTCGCGCGGTTGCCGCGGGTCATCATCGACCACCACGCCTCGAACGACGGTGACCGCGAGGCCGACTGGATCGACCCCGGGGCCGCGGCCACGTGCGAGATGGTGACGCTTCTCGCGGTGCGACTCGGCGTCCCGCTCGACGCCGATGACGGGGCCCTCGCGGCCGCCCTGATGGCCGGGATCGTGATGGACACCGCGACATTCGCCCACTCGAATGCCACGCCGCGGACGCTCATCGTCTCGGCGGCCCTCGTCGAGGCTGGCGCGCCGTTGTCGGACATCTCCCGCCGTCTCTATCGATCGAAGCCGGACGTCCAGCTCCGGCTCTTCGGGATGGTGCTCGATCGGCTCGAGAGCTCGGACGATGGGCGGGTGGTGTGGTCGAGCATGACCGAGGCGGACCTCGCGGCGACCGGAGCCGACCGCGCCCATTCGGAGGGGATCATCGACCTGCTCTCCCAGGCGGACGCCGCGGAGGTCACCATCCTGTTCAAGGAGGCCGGGCCGTCCACCCGTGTGAGCGTCCGAACGAAGCCCGGCGGCGTGGACGCCACGGTCCTGACCGGCACGTTCGGGGGTGGTGGGCACGCGCGCGCCGCCGGTGCGACGGTGGATGCACCCCTGGCCGAGGCCCGAGCGCCGGTGCTCGCCGAGGCGATGCGACTCGTCGCGAAGCTGGCGCGCTGAGCGTGGCGCGCTCATCCCTCGGGCCCGGGCTCGACGGCATCCTTGTCGTCGCGAAACCGGCCGGCCCGACTTCCCACGACGTCGTCGCCCTCGTGCGCCGGCTGGCCGCGACGAAGCGGGTCGGCCACGGCGGGACGCTCGATCCGTTCGCGTCGGGGGTGCTGCCGGTCTTCCTCGGCCACGCGACACGGATCGTGGAATACCACCTCGGCGACCGGAAGGCATACAGGGCGACCGTCTGCTTCGGCGCGTCGTCCTCGACCGACGACCTGGAAGGTGAGCTCACGCCGTCGAGCGGCGCGGCGCCGTCGCGCGCGGCGGTCGAGGCGGCACTCCCCGGGCTGACCGGCACGATCTCGCAGCGACCGCCGGCCTACAGCGCGATCAAGGTCGGTGGTCGACGCGCCTACGCCATGGCGCGGGCGGGTGAGACCGTCGACCTCCCCGTGCGCGCGGTCACGATCCACGCCCTCGACATCGTCACCTGGGACGGTTCCGACCCCGACCGCCCCATCGCCGTCATCGACGTTTCCTGCTCCGCGGGCACCTACGTCCGGGCCCTTGCGCGTGACCTTGGCGATGTGGTCGGCAGCGCGGCCTACCTTGGCGCCCTGACGCGGACGGCGTCGGGCCCGTTCAGCCTGGACGTCGCCACGCCGCTCGACGTGATCCGGACTGCGGCCGCCGATGATCCGACCGGCCTCCTGCCGCTCCTGCGTCCGCTCGACACCGGCCTCGACGCCTTCCCGGTCGTGACCCTCGCGACAGACGAGGTGGCGGCCATCGCGCGCGGCCAGTTCGTGCGTCCAGTCGCTGGCCTGCCTGCCCCGGCCGACCACTACCGCCTGCGGGATCCCGACGGCGTGCTCGTGGCGATCGCGACGGCCTCGGGCGGCCGCCTCGCGCCGGCCAAGGTCTTCGTCGCGCCGGCCGTTCACCCGGCCGTTCCCGTTGCCTGACGCCGCGATGCACGTCGTCCAGGGGATCGAAGGACTCCGACCCCAGCTTGGCCCGATCTTCGTCGTCGTCGGTGTCTTCGACGGCATGCACCTGGGTCACGCCTACCTGCTCGAGCACCTCGTCTCGGAGGCCGCGGCCCGCGAGGCACGACCGACGGTCATCACCTTCGACCACCACCCCGACGAGATCCTGATGGGCACCGCGCCGACACTCCTGCTCGACCCGGCCGAGCGTCTCGAGCGACTCGAGGCGGCGGGCGTGGCCATCACGGTCGTCCAGCACTTCGACGAGGCGCTGCGCCATACGCCGTACGACGTCTTCGTCGAGCGGATCCGCGGACGCGTCGGGCTCACGGGCTTCGTCATGACACCGGAAGCGGCGTTCGGGTTCGAGCGTCGTGGGACGCCGGCCACCCTGGCGGTGCTGGGTGCGCGCGACGGGTTTGACGTCGTCGTCGTTCCGCCGTTCACCCTCGATGGGCGGGACGTCCGAAGCTCGGCGATCCGCGCGGCGATCGTGGCCGGCGACATCGAGGTGGCGGCGAGGCTGCTCGGACGGCCGGTGACGATCTCGGGCTCGATCGGTGGCGCGGTCGACGGCCGGGCCCGACTCGACTTCAGCCTGCCGGTCGCCCTGCCGCCCGATGGCGACTATGCGGTCCACGTGGACGGCGCGCCGCTGGCGCTGCGGATCGTGCGCGGTGACGCCTACCTGCTCGGCGAGGTCTCGAACCGGCGCGTCACCGTCGTCTTCGGAGCGCCCTGACGGGAGATCAGCCGCCGCCCAGGATCTCCGGGGCCGCGTCGGGGTCCTTGGCGGGTCCCTTGCCCTGATCGATCCTGTCGCCGGCCTCCCACGCCGGCTCGCCGGTCCTGTGATGCCGCCGCCGACCGGCTTCTCGGCGTTCGTGGCGAGAGGCACGCGGCTGTCCGTGGATCTTCGGATCATCGGGCTCGGGCGATCCGACGAACCAGTCCTTGACCTTGGACAGCAGCGACATCAGGTTCCGGGCTCCCACAGCGGTTCGGCCTGGCCACGTTGATGGTTCTCGTAGCGCGCCATGACGAACAGTGCGTCGGACAGCCGATTGAGGTAGGGGAGCACCGTCGCGCCTATCTTCTCGTCTCGGGCGAGGGTCGTGGCCTCGCGCTCCGCCCGGCGGCAGACGGTCCGCGCGACGTGGAGCTGGGCCGCTCCCGGCGAGCCGCCCGGGAGGAGGAAGTTGGCGAGCGGGCCGACCACCTCATTGAATTCGTCGATGAGCCGCTCGAGCTTCTCGATGTGGCGTGTCTCGACGGTCGGCACCGGATGTCGTGCCTGGCTCGCGGCAGGGGTCGCGAGATCCGACCCGAGGTCGAATAGTTCGTTCTGGATCATGCGCAGCTCACCGGTCAGGCGCTCGCACAACCCGTTCGCCAGCGCCACACCGATCTGCGAGTTGAGCTCGTCGACCGTCCCGTACGTTTCCACCCGCTGGGAATCCTTGGGGACACGCTGCCCACCGGCCAGGCCGGTCATCCCCTCGTCGCCGGTCTTCGTGTAGATCTTCGTCAGACGTGGCATGGGGTCATTGTCCCGCACTGGGCGGGTGGCCGGACGGCCGTGCTGACCCGGCGTCGGGAGGTCGGATCCCGCGGCGGCGCCCTGGTCCATCGGTATGCTTCGGACAACGTATCCCGATGGTCGGCCGAGCCGCC
>Ga0154811_1008_pt11 | contig 12240 bp, 11 predicted proteins | sample Rifle2008BG16ft_FD_105819 | JGI IMG/M metagenome (GOLD analysis project Ga0154811, IMG submission 105819) | Chloroflexi bacterium RBG_16_69_14 | reverse complement strand
GCCGAGCTGATCATCGCCGTGAACACGGACCCGCGGGCACCGATCTTCGGGGTGGCGCACTTCGGCGCCGTGGCCGACATCCTCGATGTCGTTCCGGCGATGACGAAGCGCCTGGGCTGAGGCGAAGGAAGCGCGGTCGCGACGATGCTCGACCGGTCCGTCACCAGGGAAGTCTTCGAGGGTCTCGGGCCGACGGGCGAGGCCGTCTTCTACGTGCTCGCCGCGATCGCGACCGCGGTCTTCCTCATCGGGCTGGCGCTCAAGGTCCAGAAGTACTCGCGGGGTCGAGGCGAGGACCGGTTCGGCTCCCCCTCGGGCTTCCTCGGGCGGGCATCCGCCGGCTTGGTGGCGACCGCGACGAGCCGGACCGTCGGCAAGCGTGACCCGTACGCCGGGGTCTTCCACGCGGCGATCATGTGGGGCTTCATCGTCCTGTTCATCGGGACGGCGATCCTCACGATCGAGACCGACATCGTCGGCATCTTCGCTCCCGAGTACAGCTTCTACTGGGGTCCGTTCTACGTCGTCTACTCGCTCGTCCTCGACGTCTTCGGGCTGGCGCTGATCGTCGGTCTCGGCGCGATGGCGTGGCGCCGGCTGAGGTTCCACAAGCCCGAGCTCGACTATCGGCGGGTGGACATCGCCCCGGCGACGAGCGATCGGACGGGATACACGACCGGCGACTGGCTCTTCCTGGGCTGGCTGCTCGTCCTGGGCGTGACCGGGTTCGTGGTCGAGGGGGTCAGGATCGTCGCGAGCGACTATCCGTGGTTCGAGGTCTTCTCGCCGGTCGGGATGTTCCTGGCCCGTACCCTCGGGGCGCTCGGCCTGTCGGCGACTGTCGCCGCGGACCTCCATCTGAGCCTGTGGTGGTTCCACGCGATCATCGCGCTGGGTTTCGTCGCCTACATCCCCTACGCCAAGGCGGTCCACATCCTGGCCAGTGGCGTCGATCTTGCCCTCCGCTCTCCGCTCGCCGGCAAACGCCTGCCGGTCCTGCCCGCCGGCGGCCCGCCGCTGCCCGCCCTGACCCGGCTGGCCGCTCCGGTCGCGACCGACGGTCATGTCGGGCAGCGCGATCTCGCGGACTTCAGCTGGAAGCAACTCCTCGACCTCGACGCGTGCACGAAATGCGGGCGCTGTCACGCCGCCTGTCCCGCGGTCGCCTCGGGTGCGCCACTTTCGCCCCGGGACCTCATCCTCGATCTTCGCCAGCAGGCGGACGCCGCGTGGGCTGTCCTGGCGCCCGGATCGGAGCGGCGATCGGACCTGGCATACGGGGTGTCCAACGGCAACGGACGGTCGAGCACCGGCCAGGCCGCCGCTTCGGCCGACTACGCCGTCGCCGTCGGCGACCCCGCCTTCGGCCCGCCGCCGGTCACCTCCGGCGGCCTGGTCGCGGGTGGCCTCATCCGACCCGAGACGCTCTGGTCGTGCACGACCTGCCTGGCCTGCGTGGAGGCCTGCCCGGTCGGGATCGAGCATGTACCGACGATCGTCGGGATGCGCCGCTCGCTCGTCGATCAGGGGATGGTCGAGCCCGGACTCCAGACGGCCTTCACCAGCCTCGCCAAGCAGGGCAACTCGTTCGGCCAGTCCGGCCGGGCGCGGGCCAGGTGGACGGACGGGCTCGCCACGCCGATCCGCGACGCCCGCCGGGAGGAGGTCGACTGGCTGTGGTTCGTCGGCGACTTCGCCTCGTTCGACGCTCGCGTGCAGGACGCGACGCGCCTCGTGGCGCGGGTGTTCCAGGCCGCCGGCGTCGACTTCGGGATCCTCCACGAGGGCGAGCGCAACGCCGGCAACGACGTCCGCAGGGCGGGCGAGGAGGGGCTGTTCGAGATGCTCGTCGAGCACAACGTCGGGCAGCTGGCAACGGCCAGGTTCCGGCGCATCGTGACGACGGACCCGCACACGCTCAACACGCTCCGCCACGAGTACCCGCAGTTCGGCGCCGAGTACGAGGTCTGGCACTATTCGCAGCTCCTGAGCGCGCTGTTCCGCGACGGCCACCTTGCGGCACGCCGGCCGATCGGCCGCTGGGTCACGTATCACGACCCGTGCTACCTGGCTCGCTACGCCGATGTGACCGCCGCGCCTCGCGAGGTGCTGGCGGCGATCGGCGCCTGGCTCGTGGAGATGCCGCGCAACGGAGCGAACACGTTCTGCTGCGGGGCCGGGGGTGGCCGCATCTGGATGGACGACTCGGGGCTGCGCGAGCGCCCCTCAGAACAGCGCATCCGGGAGGCCGTTGCGCTGGACAAGGCGACCGACTTCGTGACGGCCTGCCCGAAGGACCTCACGATGTACACGGCCGCCGCGAAGGCCACCGGCCACGATGGCGATCTCGTCGTCCGCGATCTCGTGGACCTCGTGGCCGCGGCCATCGACCTGCAGGGGTTGGAGGAGGCGGCGGCCGTCGGGGCCGACACCGCCACCCCGATCCTCGCCGGAGCCGCTTCGTGACCAGCGCCGACGCCCTCCTGGCGAGCCTCGCCGACGGTCTCCGCCGCCGGGTCGCCGAGCGCGGCCAGGCCGAGGCCCGTCTCGCCGACTTCGTCTTCCGGGAGGGGAGCGACGGCTCGGACGGCCGAGCTCCCGTGGAGTCCCGGGACTGGCGCTACTTCATGTCCCGGACGCTGGCCGCCGTCGGTGAGCCCGGGACGCTCGACCTGCTCGATCGACTGTCGAGTGGTGATGAGACGCTCCGGACGCTGGCGCGGGACCGTCCGGCGGGTCTCGACGGCGGACTCGCGACCGTTGACCGGATCGGGGGCCTCGCCGCAGCCGGCCTGGTCGGCCGGGATCTGGAGACGGGCCGCGTCGGGTTGACCGTCCTCGGGTCGGCGGTCCTGGCACTCGCCCAGGAGTGGGAGCGCCGAGCGGCCGAGCCCCTCCTGGCCGACGATCGGGGACCGCGATGAATTGCCCGTACTGTGCGGCGCCAGGCACGCGGATGGAGACCCACGCCCATCTCGGCCGGGACCACCCCGACCGGGTCAGCATGTTCCGCGAGGACGACAAGAACGGCCTCCGGCTGAAGTTCGCCCTGGATTGCCCGTTCTGCGATGAAGGTCTCGAACGTGTCGCCAATCCGCGCGGCCGCGACCCCGACTTCCTCGAGGAGTTCAAGCGCGAGATCGATCTCGTCGCGTTCGATCTGCTCCTCTACCATCTTCATGCGTCCCACGCCGAGCGGGTCGGCCTTCCACCCATCCCGCAGGACGAGCCCACCGTAGGAGGGACGCGATGACCGAAGTCCGCGGATGCCTGATCCCGGAAGAGCTGTACTACTGGATCGAGAAGCATGTCTGGGTTCGCGACGAAGGTGACGACGTGGTGACGATCGGCATCACCGATCCTGCCCAGCACCTGGCCGCGCGCGTCGTGGCCGTCACGACGAAGAAGGTCGGCAAGTTCCTCGAGCGCGGTCAGAGCGTGGCCACGGTCGAGAGCGGCAAGTGGGTCGGACCGGTCCCCACGCCCGCGACCGGCGAGGTCGTCGAGGTCAACGGGGCGCTCGCCGGCGAGCCGACGCTGGTCAACAGCGACCCGTACGGTGCCGGTTGGGTCGTCAAGCTGAAGGCGACCCTGTGGACGGTCCAGCGCGCGGAACTGCACACCGGACCGCACGCCGTCGAGGAGTACCGCGTCTTCCTCGAGCGAGAGGGGATCAGCTGTGGCTGACGGCGGCGCGGGATGACCGTGTACCGCGGCTGCGACATCCCGCCGGACCTCCTGTACGACGTCACGCGCGACGTCTGGATCCGGCCGATGCCCGACGGGTCGATCACCCTCGGGATGACCGACGCCGCGCAGACGCGGTCGGGCAAGGTCCTCCACATCGTGTTCAAGAAGCCGGGCCGTCATCTCGATGCCGGTCAGAGCGCCGCCACGATCGAGTCGGCCAAATGGGCCGGCCCCTTCCCGACGCCGGTCGCCGGGACGGTCGTCGAGACGAACGAGGCCACCTTCGCGGCCGACGTCCTCATCGCCAATCGCGACCCGTACGGCGCCGGTTGGATCAGTCGCCTGGAGCCCGACGCCTGGCCTGCGCCCGAGGCGGGCCTCGTCACGGGCGAGGAAGCGATCACGCGGTACCAGGTCCGGATCGACGAGCTCGCACTCAGCTGCTTCCGGTGCGCAGACTGATGCCACGCTTGGAAGGGATCGAACGATGACCGACAGCACACCCATCCGGCTGCTCGACCTGGCCCCGGTCGCACCGATCCGGTCGCAGACGATCTACCACGCGGTCGGCTACGCGCTCGGCCCCGACTCGCCCGACACGATCATGCTGGTCTCCCCGGACGCTCCGTACGTCAGCATCGGGCGTCACCAGGACGCGGCCCGTGAAGTCGACCTCGACTACTGCGCCGCCCACGGCTACCCGGTGATCCGGCGGGAGGTCGGCGGCGGGGCCGTCTATCTCGACGGGAACCAGCTGTTCACCCAATGGATCTTCCGTGCCGAGCATCTGCCGGCCACCGTCGAGGCGCGCTTCGATCTGTATATCGACAGCCTCGTCCGGACCTACCGGGCGCTCGGCATCGCGGCCGACCACCGGCCGATCAACGACATCCATGTCAACGGCCGCAAGATCGGCGGGACCGGCGCGGCGCGGATGGACCGTGCCGAAGTCGTCGTCGGCAGCCTGATGTTCGATTTCGACACCTCGACGATGGCCCAGGTCCTGCGGGTCCCCTCCGAGAAGTTCCGCGACAAGGTCCGCCAGTCGCTCGCCGACTACATGACCACGATGCGGCGTGAGCTCGGCGAGCCGCCACCCCGCGCGGATGTCGTCGCGACCTATCTCGCCACGTGTTCCGAGGTCCTCGGGAGGACGATCGTCCCCGGCGAGTTGCGAGCCGATGAGCTGGCGCTCGCCGAGGAGTTCGATGCCCGCTTCGCGACGCGGGAATGGCTCGAGGAGGGGGGCGGGCTGCGCCGGCCGGGGGTGAAGATCCACGAGGGCGTGCGTGTCGGCGAGGGCGCCCACAAGGCGCCCGGCGGCCTCATCCGCTGCATCGCGACGGTCCGCGACGACCGGCTCGACGACGTCGCATTCTCGGGCGACTTCACGGCGCTGCCGGCGAGCGTGCCGAACGACCTCGACGCGGCGCTGGTCGGCTGCGAGCTCGCTGAAGAGATGCTTCTCTCGCGTGTCATCGACTACTACGAACGGGTTTCCCCGGAGATCCCGGGTGTCGGCCCAAGCGACTGGGTCGCAGCCGTGTTGCAGGCGACCACCCCACAGGTGCCGGCGTGAGCCCGGCGGAAGGAGGAAGTCCGATGGTCGAGACATCCGGATCCACGACGTCCGCGACCGATCTCGATGCGCTGATCCGCGACCGGGTCGACGCGATGGTCGCCGCTCGGGTCGACGAGTTGTTCGCGGTGAAGGAGGCCGAGCGCGCGGCCAAACCGAAGAAACTCGCCATCATCGCCACGAAGGGAACCCTCGACTGGGCATACCCGCCGCTGATCCTGGCCACGACCGCGAAGACGCTCGGCTGGGATGCGGGGATCTTCTTCACCTTCTATGGGCTGGCGATCCTGAAGAAGGACCGCAAGCTCGAGGTCGGCACGGTCGGGAACCCGGCGATGCCGATGCCGATCCCGATGCCGCAGCTGCTGACGGTGCTGCCCGGGATGACCCCGATGGCCTCGTCGATGATGAAGCGCCAGTTCAAGGATCACGGCGTCGCCTCGATCGACGAGCTCCTCGAACTGGCCGTCGAGATGGGCGTGAAGATGCAGCCCTGCGGCATGACGATGGACGTGTTCGGCTTCTCGGAGGGCGAGTTCATCGACGGGATCGACCCGGTCTGCGGCGCCACGAGCTTCCTCGACTGGGCCGCCGACGCCGACGTCACGCTGTTGGTCTAGGCCTCGACGCCCGGTGTCAACCTTCGCCTGGGTCATCGACCAGACCTCTTGCATCGGCTGTCACGCGTGTACGACCGCGTGCAAGCAGGAAAACGAGGTCGCGCTCGGGGTCAACCGGACCTGGGTGAAGTACGTCGAGACCGGGACGTTCCCCCAGACTCGGCGTCAGATCGCGGTCCTCCGCTGCAATCACTGCGCCGAACCGCCGTGCGTCGAGGTCTGCCCGACCAGCGCGATGTTCCGTCGCCCGGACGGGATCGTCGATTTCGATACGTCGCGCTGTATCGGATGCAAGGCCTGCCTCCAGGCCTGCCCGTACGACGCCATCTACATCGATCCAGAGGAGCACGTCGCCGAGAAGTGCAACTTCTGTGCCCACCGGGTCGACCGCGGGCTGCTCCCGGCCTGCGTCGTCGTGTGCCCGACGGAGTCGCTCATCTTCGGCGACCTGGACGACCCGGGGAGCCGGGCGAGCCGGCTCGTCTCCGGTCGGCCGACGACCGTCCGTCGTCCGGAGCAGGGGACGGCCCCAAAGGCGTTCTACCTCGGGGCGTCGGATGCGGCCCTCGATCCCCTGGTGCCGGTCCACGAGGCCAGCTACATGTGGAGCGACCGGCGGCACGGGGGTGCCAAGGACCACACCGCGGCGACCGCCGGCTGGCGGACGACGACCGACGAAGTGGATCTCCTGGCGATGGCGCAGGCGAATGACGAACGGCCGAGGTCGGCTCGGGCGCCGCTGCCGATGCTCAGCCCGGACGCGCTGGCGCTCATGGCGCTGAAGGCCCCGGGCGCGGCGGGGGCCGGCGCCGCTCCATCGGGCGGTGCGGCGGCCATCGCGTTCGGCGCCACCGGGGGCGGGCGGGCCGGCATCCCAGCGGCGGCCATGCGGATGCCAAAGGCGCGGGTCGCCTACGACGTGTTCCACCCGCGGCCATGGGGCTGGAAGGTCGCGCTCTACCTGTGGACGAAGGGGATCGGCGCCGGCGCGTTCGGGCTCGTGTTCCTCGTCGCCGCGCTCGGCCTGGCGGCCCCGGATCAATCCGTCCGCCTGGCAGCCGCGTTCATCTCGCTCGCCGGCGTCGGTCTGACCGCGCTCCTGCTCGTGTGGGACCTGAAGCGCCCGGAGCGCTTCCTGACGATCCTCTATCGCCCGCAGTGGCGGAGCTGGCTGACGATCGGGGCGTTCGTCCTCATCGGCTACAGCGGCCTCCTCGCGATCTGGTTCCTCGGCACCTGGCTCGGGGTGGACGAAGGCCTTCTCACGGCCCTCGGCTGGCCGACGTTCGTCCTGGCGGTGCTGGCCGCCCTGTACACCGCGTTCCTGCTCGGCCAGTGCGAGGCGCGCGACCTGTGGCAGAGCCCGGCGATCATCGTGGTGCTGCTGGCCCAGGCGACGATCCTCGGCGCCGCGAGCCTGCTCGCCGTCGCGGTCCTGACCGGCGCGCCGGCGCCGATCGTCGAGGTCGGCCGGCTGGCGCTCATCGCCGGCGCCATCGTCAACCTCGCGGCGCTCGTCCTCGGCGAGGCGGTCGCGAGCCATCCCACGACGAACGCCCGGGCCGCCGCCCATCTCCTCGTTCGTGGGCCGTACCGCACGAACTTCTGGCTTGGCGGGGTGGTCGCCGCCGGGGCCGTCCCGCTGGTGGTCGCACTGGCGGCCCCGGTCGCGGGCCCGCTCCTCGTGGCGGCCGGGGTCGTCGCCGCAGCGGGTCTCCTGTGGTACGAGCTCGGGTTCATCGAGGCCGGCCAGGCCGTGCCGATCAGCTAGACGAGGGCGCATCGATGACCGAGACGACGAGCCGCCCCATCGGAGCCGGGTCTGGCGACGTGCCCGCCGCCGATCATCCCGCGGCGGATCATCCCGCGGCCGGCGGCGCGATGCAGCCGGGGTTCGAGGCGTTCCCACCGCCCGACCGGTGGGACGACTGGACGGAGCTCGATGCGAAGGCGTGGCCCGAGCGGGTGGAGCGGCAGTACACGATCGTGCCGACGACCTGCTTCAACTGCGAGTCGGCGTGCGGGCTGCTCGCCTACGTGGACAAGGAGACAGGCGAGATCCGCAAGTTCGAGGGGAACCCGGCCCATCCCGGCAGCCGCGGGCGGAACTGTGCCAAGGGTCCGGCGACGAAGAACCAGACCGACGATCCCGAGCGGATCCTCCATCCGCTCCGACGGACCGGCCCGCGTGGCGCGGGCGGCTGGGAGCGCTGCACCTGGGACGACGCGCTCGACGACCTGGCCGCGCGGATCCGGGCGGCCCTCGTGCGCGACGAGCCGAACAAGGTCATGTACCACGTCGGTCGGCCGGGTGAGGACGGCTTCACGGAACGGGTCCTCGCGGCCTGGGGCGTCGACGGCCACAACTCGCACACGAACATCTGCTCGTCGGGCGGACGCGTCGGCTACGCGTTCTGGATGGGCTATGACCGCCCGTCGCCTGACTATGCCAACGCACGGGTCATCCTCCTGATCAGCGCCCACCTCGAGAGCGGCCACTACTTCAACCCACACGCCCAGCGGATCATCGAGGGGAAGCGTCGTGGCGCCCGCCTCATCGTCATCGACCCGCGTCTCTCGAACACCGCCTCGCAGGCCGACCACTGGCTGCCCGCCTGGCCGGGCAGCGAGCCGGCCCTCCTCCTGGCGATCGCCCGGGAGCTCATCGTCAGCGATCGGTTCGATCGGGACTTCGTTCGGCGCTGGGTCAACTGGGAGGAGTACCTGCGGGCGGAGGCACCGGACCTCCCGCTCACGTTCGAGTCGTTCGTCGACGAGTTGAAGCGGCTGTATGACGGCTACACGCTCGAGTACGCCGAAGCCGAGACGGGCATCCCCGCCGAGCAGATCCGGGTCGTCGCCGACGAGATCGCCCGCGCGGGGGGCGCCCTCGCCGCCCACAACTGGCGGGCGTCGTCGGCCGGCGTGATCGGCGGCTGGCTGACCGCCCGCTGCCTGTTCTTCCTCAACGTCCTGACCGGCTCGGTCGGGACGCCCGGCGGCACATCGCCCAACGCCTGGGACAAGTGGGTGCCGCGTCCCCCATACCTGCCGCCGCACCCGAAGCAGTGGAACGAACTCACCTGGCCGCGCGAGTATCCGCTCGCGTTCTTCGAGATGTCGTTCCTGCTGCCCCACTTCCTGCTCGAGGGCCGCGGCACGCTCGATGTCTACTTCAGCCGCGTGTACAACCCGGTCTGGACGAACCCCGACGGGATGAGCTGGGTGGAGGCGCTCACCCGCGAGGACCTCGTCGGCCGGCACGCCGCGCTCACGCCGGTCTGGAACGAGACGGCGTGGTACGCCGACTACGTCCTGCCGGTCGGCCTCGGCGGGGAGCGCCACGACCTCCACAGCTACGAGACCCATGCCGGCAGCTGGATCGGGTTCCGCCAACCGGTGCTCCGCGTCGCCGCCGAGCGTGACGGTCGTCCCGTGGCCGACACGCGCGAGACGAACCCGGGCGAGGTCTGGGAGGAGAACGAGTTCTGGATCGAGCTCTCGTGGCGGATCGACCCGGACGGTTCGCTCGGCATCCGGCGCTGGTTCGAGGCGCCCGACCGACCGGGCGAGAAGATGACCGTCGACGACTACTACGGCTGGATCTTCGAGCACTCGGTCCCGGGCCTCCCGGAGGCCGCCGCGCGCGAAGGCCTGACCCCGCTCGGATACATGCGCAAGTACGGCGCGTTCGAGGTCGAGCGCGAGGTCTACGCCCGGCACGACGATCCCGTCGAACTGGAGCGACAGGGGGTCGTCGTCGACGAAGCGACCGGGCTCGTCTACGCGCCGAAGCCGGACACGCCGCCGCTCAACGTCGTGCCGGTGCCGCTCATGGCGCCGGGTCCCGACGGGACCGTCCGGGTCGGGGTCACGGTCGACGGCGGTGCGCGACGAGGGTTCCCGACACCCTCCGGACGTCTCGAGTTCTACTCCACGACGCTGCGCGACTGGGGCTGGCCGGAGCTGGCGATCCCGACATATGTCGTCAGCCAGGTCGCCCGCGAGCGGATGACCGGACCGAACGACTTCGCCCTCATCCCGACGTTCCGCCTTCCGGTCCTGGTCCATACGCGGACCGGGAACGCGAAGTGGCTCAATGAGATCGCCCACGCCAACCCCGTCTGGATCCACCCGCTCGACGCGGCGCGGATCGGGGTCCGCAACGGGGACCTCGTGCGGGTCGAGACGGACAGCGGCCACCTGGTCAACCGGGCCTGGGTGACCGAGGGGATCCGGCCGGGGGTCGTCGCCTGTTCCCATCACATGGGTCGCTGGCGGCTGGACCCGGAGGCCGGGACCGACCGCTGGTCGAGCGGCCACGTGGACCTCCGCCAGACCGAGCCCGGCCGCTGGACGATGCGTCGGCTGGTAGGGGCGCGCCCGTTCGCCTCGGCCGACCCGGACTCGAGCCGGATCTGGTGGCGCGACGTCGGGGTCCACCAGAACCTGATCTTCCCGCCGCATCCGGATCCGATCTCGGGGGCCCACGCGTGGCACCAGAAGGTGGCCGTTCGGCCGGCCGGTCCGGACGACCGCGAGGGCGACATCTCGGTCGACACCGGCGCCTCGCGTCGGGTCTACCGCGAATGGCTCGCCCTGACCCGTGGCGGGCCGGGTCCGGGTGGCCTGCGTCGTCCGGAGTGGCTCCTCCGACCGCTGCGCCCCACCGCGGATGCCTACCGCATCCCGAGCGTGGCGGCCGCACCGGTCAGCGGGTCCGACGGACCGTCATCTCCCCGCGCGCCGCGCGCCTGAAGCGGTGGGGCAGCTGCGCGCTTTCATCACGGACCCGCGGCTGCCGGTCGTGGTCTCGTGGCTGCTTCTCGCCGTCCTGTTGTCCGCGAACGAGCCCGGGTCCGGGCTGCTCATCGCGATCGGGTTCTTCGCTGCGTTCATGTCCGGACTGGTCGGGGTGGGCGGGGCGGTCCTGCTCATCCCGCTGCTGCTCTACCTGCCGCCGCTCTTCGGCTTCGATGCGATCCCGATCAAGACGGTGACCGGGATCACGATCGTCCAGGTCACCGGTGCCGCCCTGTCGGCGGGACTCGCGCATCTCGACGATGGTCGGGTCGATCGCCCCCTCTTCGTCGTCGTCGGATTGAGCATGGCGGTGTGTGCGTTCCTCGGGGCCCTCGTGTCGGCGGTCGTCTCTGGACTGGTGCTCGAGGCCACCTTCGCGACGATGGCCCTGGTGGCTGCGGCGGTCATGCTCCTCCTCCGGAACAGGACGCCACCAGAGGTCGACGGGGCGCCGACGTTCAATCGGCCGCTCGCCTTCGGGCTGGGCGCCGGCGTCGGGTTCCTCGCCGGGATGGTCGGGGCCGGCGGCGCGTTCATCCTCATCCCGGCCCTCCTCTACATCGTCCGGATCCCGCTCCGGGTGACGATCGGCACGAGCCTGTGGATCGTCGTCGCCGCGTCGATCGCCGGGCTCCTCGGCAAGGCGTTCACCGGCCAGATCGATTGGCCGCTCGCGTTCGCGCTCCTGGCCGGCGCTCTTCCGGCAGGGGTGCTCGGAGCGGTCGTCTCGCGGCGGACCCGGCCGTCCCGACTGGCGACCGTCCTCGGCCTGATGATCGCGCTCGTCGCGGTGCGCATGTGGGTCGACGTCCTCGGGCAGATGTGACCGGTGATCGCCTGCTCGATGAGCGCGCCCGCCACCGGCCGATGCCGCCGGGCAGCTCGGCAACGTTGAGTTGTAGACTTTGCGATCGACGCAGTCGCGCGAGTCCGATGTCGACGGCGGTCTATTCCGGGTAGGGAGAGCTGAGCCTTGCAGGTCGTCCTCGGCAGCCGCGGGGATTACGCCGTCCGAGCGGTGCTGCATCTCGCCCGCCATCCTGGTCGCCAGCGTCGGCGCGACATCTCGGCGGCCATGGACATCCCCGACAACTACCTGCCCCAGATCCTCGCGGCCCTCGTTGACGGTGGGATCGCCCGATCGACCGTCGGACGCGCCGGCGGGTACGAGCTGGCCCGCCCGCCCGCCCGGATCTCCCTGCGTGAGGTCGTCGAGGTCGCGGAGGGCCCGATCCGAAGCGACAGGTGCCTGTTGCGCAGTGGTCCCTGCTACTGGGCCGAGAAGTGCGCGCTCCATGACGCCTGGACTGCGGCCGGCGCGGCACTGAGCGATCAGCTCGGGGCCACGACATTCGCCGACCTTGCGCGGACGGACTGGGAGATCGAACAGCGGTCCCTGGCGACGGGGACGAGCAGGGTCGGAAGGCATGCGCCGCTGGCGCACGAGGCGACCCCCGAACCCGATCGCTGAGGCACGCGCAAGCACGTCGCGCAGGCGCCACACGCACTCGACAGGCTCGTTACCATAAGCGCGCGACTTATCCTTCT
>Ga0154811_1151_pt5 | contig 12387 bp, 10 predicted proteins | sample Rifle2008BG16ft_FD_105819 | JGI IMG/M metagenome (GOLD analysis project Ga0154811, IMG submission 105819) | Chloroflexi bacterium RBG_16_69_14 | reverse complement strand
CCGTACGCCGTCACACGCTCCGATCGGCTCGACATCATCGCCCGACGGCGCTACGGCGACGCGACCCGGTATTGGCGGGTCGCCGATGCCAATACGGAGCTGGAGGCGGCAGCCTTGACCGCACGACCCGGACGGGTGATCGAGGTGCCGGAGACCTGATGGGCGGGATGTGCTTCCGGCTGTACCTTGACGACAAGGCAGCCACCCAGGATCAGCTGGACCAGGTCGACGAGATCGTGGTCGATCAGGCCATGGATCGCACCTGGCAGGCGAGGCTGCAGATCCTGATGTCGACCGACGACAAGGGCACCTGGAAGGGCGCCCACCCGACCTTCGTCACCGGCTTCGCGCGGATCAGGATCGAGGTCGACCCCGGCGATGGCACGTTCCGGGCCCTGATCGACGGTCCGATCATCGGCACCGACACCGCCATGCAGTCGGAGCCCGGCCAGAGCCGGCAGACCGTGCTCGTCCACGACGACAGCGTCCTGCTCAACCGCGACGAGCGCGCCCATCTGCTGGGGAAGAAGTCGGACCACCAGGTCGCCAAGGACCTCTTCGACGGGGCCAGGCAACACATCCGCACGACCCAGATCGATACGACGAAGCCAGGGTCGGACGGCACCGCCACGCAGTTCCAGCGGATGACCGATATGCAGCTGCTGCGGCAGCTCGCGAGGCGGAACGGTATGCACGCCTATGTCCTCCCGGGCGATACCCCGGGCGCAAGCATCGGGGTCTTCAAGGCCCTGAAGACGACGCCCGACGGAAAGCCGGTGCTGCCGCCCCTGGTCCTCGTCGGCACGGACCGGAACATGGACTCGTTCACCACCCGCGAAGACGCCCAGGCCCCGGCCACGATCACCGGGCAGACCCTGAGCGTGATGGACAAGTCCATCTCGAAGGCCAAGGTCAGCTTCCGCAACGTCGACATCCTGGGTGCCAAGGCGGCCGGCGAGTCGGTGCGGGTCGGTGCGACCCGCATCCTGCCGCCTGGGCGTGACGGGCTCATCGACGTCGAGGCTGCCGTCAAGGGCGCCGCCGAGCGCCACAGCTATTCGTTCATGGCCAGCGGCCGGGTCTCCACGGGCATGTACCCGGCCGTCCTTAGCCCGTACCGCGTCGTCACCGTCAAGGGCGTGAAGGAGGAGCACTGCGGCGACTACGTGATCAAGAGCGTGAACCATCGCCTGACTCGCTCCGTGTACGCCCAGGCCTTCGAGCTGACCCGCAATGGTCGCTCCGCCGCCGCCGGTGGTGGCGGGCTCTCGATGCCGGGGATCACCTGATGATCGATCAAGCCCTCGACACGTCCATCGCCGACCTCTCCGAGCAGTCGTCGTCCCGCTTCTGGGGCAAGTACCGGGGACTGGTCCAGAGTGTGAAGGACGACGACCGCCTGGGCCGGATCACGGTCCTCGTGCCCTCGGTCTACGGCGACGAGGAGTCGCCGCCGGCCCTGCCCGCCTGGCCGTTCGCAGGCGACAAGCACGGCTTCGTGTTCCTGCCGGAGAAGGGCGATGGCGTCTGGATCGAGTTCGAAGGCGGCGATCCGTCGCTGCCGATCTGGTCCGGGGCGTGGTTCGCCAAGAAGGAGATGCCGGACGAGGCCGCCGAGAAGAAGAGGGTCCTGATCAGCTCGGCCGGCCTGAAGGTGATCCTGGACGACGACGACACCAAGCTACAGCTGCTCAATGGTGACAAGGGCGAGATCACCATCGCGAAAGATGGGATCACGATCCGGTTCGGCAGCACCAAGATCGTCCTCGACGACAGCGGCGTCGCGATCAACGGCACCGCGATGACGGTCAAGACGTGATGCCATGAGCGCCCTCGTCCTGACTACGGCCAGCAAGATCACCTGTCCCCACCAGGGCACGGCGATCCTCAAGACGAGCAACACCAGCGCCAAGGTCGGTGGCGCCTACGCGCTCCTCGTCAGCGACGTCCACAACGTCGTGGGCTGCCCGTTCATGATCGGCCAGAAATATTCGCCATGTAAGACCATCGAATGGTCGCAGGGTGCCCAGGACGTCAAGGTCGGTGGGACCGCCGTCCTCTTCATGAACAGCATCGGCAAGTGCCTGAGCCCCGAGAACTCGACCCAGGGCGTGGCGATCAAGCAGCCGATCCAGACGGTGGGGAAGGCGCAATGACCGCGCCGGATGGGCCGCACCTGGCATTCCCGTTCCGGATCGGCGACGACGGTCGGACGATGCGCGTGGCCAGCCTTGAGGACCACGTCCACGACGAGATCATCCAGCTTGTCCTGACCGCCCCCGGCGAGCGCGCCTTCCTGCCGGATTTCGGTGGCGGAGCCCGGCGGCTGGTCTTCGAGGGCGCCGACGAAACGAGCGCGGCGATGGCCAAGGCCGTCCTGAGTAGCTCCCTGTCCCGCTACCTCGGCCACCGTGCGACGGTCGAGAAGCTCGAGGTCAACGCCCACGCCTCGACGCTCGAGATCGAGCTCCAGTACCGCGTGGCGGGGCGCTACGGGTCGCGCCGCCTCCGTTTCGTCCGGGGCGGTGGCTGACGTGGTGACCTACGAAGCCGAGGCCCTCCGGGAACGAGCCCGCAACCTCGACAAGCTCAACGGGCTGCGGATGGTCCTGGTGGACCTCGAGCCGGCGGCCGACCCCAAAGAGGCGCGGCTCGAGCTGCACTTCTACAATGCCAATCAGGTCGCGGCCGTGGTCGCCGCCATCGGGACGGATCGGCGCAAGGCGCGCGCGACATTCCCCATCAGCGGCGGGACACGCCTGCCGGCGGGCTCGGGGCCGGGGCGGGTCCAGGTCACGGAGGTCGCCGCCGACGCCGATCCCAGCGTCCTGCTCCTGACGGTCGCTCCGATCGGGGACTACTCGACGTACACCCTCGGCATCGAGTTCGACCTGATCGATCCGCTGTTCAGCACGATCGGGTTCCGCTTCCGCCCGGGCTGCTTCACCACCGAATGCGACCCGGAGTGGTGCGAGGTGCCGGCCACGGAGCCCGCTCCGGCGATCGACTACCTGGCCCGCGACTTCGACTCGTTCAAGCACACGCTGATCGCCGCCATGATCGACCGGGTCCCTGGCTGGCGACCGACAAGTGAAGCCGATCTCGACGAGACCCTGATCGAACTCCTCAGCGCCTCGGCCGACGAGCTCGCCGACCTGCAGGACAGGGTCATGAGTGAGGCCTACCTGGGGACCGCCCGGAAGCGCGTCTCGCTCGCCCGTCACGCCCGCTTGATGGATTACCACATCCACCAGGGCAACCAGGCGACGACCTGGCTGGCCCTCAAGGTGGGCTTGGGCATCGACGGCAGGGTCCGGAGCGGCTTCACGGCCTGGACCGGCGGCCCGGCGGCGCCCCCGGCCGAGCGCCAGGTCTTCACCACGACCGACCCGGTGCGCGTCTCCGGCCTCCTCGACACGATCCGCCTCTACTCATGGAGCCGGACCGTCCGGACCCTGCCCGAGGGGGCGACCGAGGCAGACCTGCTCCTCACCGCCGACAGCCAGGGCGATGCCAACGAGGTCCGCGACCTGATCAGATCAGGCGCGATCCGACATCTCCTGGTCCAGGAGATCAGGGACCCGGTCACCTGCCGGACCGTCGGGTTCGATCGGGCACGACGCCAGGTCGTCACGCTGGTCCCGGCTGCGGCGCAGTCGATCCATGACCCCGATCCGAGCCAGCCGGCGAACCTGAATGCCGGGACATGGGTCGTCCGGGTCCGGTGGCGCGAGCCGCTCGAGCGGAGCTTCTGCTTCGTCGCCCCTTGCCCCGACCCGATCGGCGGGTTCGTCGAGGACATCTCGGTCTTCTGCGGCAACCTCGTCCGGGCGTCCCACGGCATGCCGGTCGAGCTGACCTTCATTCCGCCCGACCGGGACGTTGACCCGTTCGACCCACGGTCGGATCGCACGCGGCGCTACGAGCCGCCGGCCGACGACGGCTGCGCCGACCTGGACGACCCCTGCCGGCCCGGCGTCGGTGGCGGCGCGAGGGGCGTGGTCTGTCGGCTGCCCGAGGAGGACGGACCGCTCGCCTATCGCAGCACGCCGCCGGGAGGCGAGTTCCCGTCGTGCTCGACCCTGGACGTGGCGGTCATCGATCCGGCCGGCGGCCGCGATGATTGGACCGAATGTCCGAGCCTCGCCCACAGCGAAGCCGACGACACCAACTTCGTGGTCGAGACCGACGAGCTGGGGCGCAGCCTCATCCGCTTCGGCAACGGCACGAACGGCCGTCGGCTGCCGGCGGGCGCCACCATCGAATGCCGCTACCAGGTCGGACGGCCGCTCGACGGCAACGTCGGATCGGACGCGATCACCAGCCTCGATGTCGACTTCGACCTGCTTCTTGCGCACGCGACGGTCTGGAACCCGCTCGACGTCTCCGATGGACGCGAACCCGAGCCGCCGGCCGAGATCATCCGCCGCGTCCCCGAGGCGTATCGGGCTCGCCAGCTCCGGGCAGTGACCCTGAGTGACTACGTGAAGCGCGCCCAGGAGGTCGAGGGTGTCTCGCGGGCGGCCGCTCGCTACGCGTGGACCGGTAGCTGGCGAACGGTCAAAGTCACGATCGATCCCGGCGGGACGACGACGCTCGACGCGGGACTTCGGCGGCGTGTCTTCGACCACCTCGATGCCGTCCGCCTTATCGGCGAGGACCTCGAGCTCCGGCCGCCCCGGTTCATCCCGCTCGAGATCCGGGTCACGGTCTGCGTCGACCCCGGGTTCTGGGTGAATGACATCCGGTCCGAGCTGTCGGAAGCGTTCTCGGACCGGGTCGGTCGCGACGGTCGTACGGGCTTCTTCCATCCGGATCGCTGGACGTTCGGCCAGGAGCTGCACGCCAGCCAGATCGCCGGTCGGATCCAGGGCATCCACGGAATCGACCACGTCGTCAACATCCGGATGAAGCGCCTCGGGGCGTCGACGACGGGCACCGACGCGATCGTCGCGGTCCGGCCGAACGAGATCCTCCAGGTGCGCAACGACCCCGACCACCTCGAGGGCGGCACGATCGGCTTCGAATTCCAGGGTGGCCGCGCATGACGACCGAGCCGATCCAGGACGCCTGCGACCGGGAGCTTGGGTTCCCACGCTGCCCGAGCAACCGGCCGGGCCTTCCGCGCATCGAGCGCCGGATCGGCGCGTACGGAGACATCCGTGCGTTCTTCCTGGAGCGACTCAATGCAGAACCGCTTCTCGCCCGCTGGACGCACCGCCAGCCCGACGACCCCGGGATCGCGCTCCTTGAGGGTGCCGCCATCCTCGGCGACATCCTGACCTTCTACCAGGAGATGTACGCCAACGAGGCCTACCTGCGGACCGCGACCTGGCGCGAGAGCATCGCAGGCCTCGTCCGGCTGCTCGGCTACCGACTGTCGCCGGGGATCGGTGGGCGCGGCGTGTTCGCCGTCGAGGTCCTCGGGACCGCGCCGGTCACGGTTCCCGACGAGTTCCCGCTGACCGCACAGGTGTCCGCCATCGAGCCTCCGGCCGACTTCCAGACGTCGGACGAGATCGTGGCCTACCCGTGGCTCAACCGGTTCAGCCTGACGCGACCGTTGACGACGCCGACCATCCAGTCCAGCACGCTCGAGTTCAGCCTCGGCATACCGCCGGCCGGGCTCGAGTTGAGGGCGGGCGATCGCCTGATCGTGGGTTCAGGCGGCACGTCCAGCGACTGGGACAGGGCCGAGACGGCCGTCATCGAATCGGTCCGCGAGCGGCTTGGGGAGACGCTCATCACGATCCGTGGCGCGCTGCGTCAGACGCCACCGGCGGGTGAGCTGATCGCCTATCGGGTCCGCCGCTCGTTCCGTCACTTCGGTCACAGCTCACCACCCAAGTGGGTGGACGCTGATTCCGAGGGAAACGCCGTGACGCACGACGTGTCGTTCGACCGCCGCCTGGACGCCGCGAACTACGCGGGCGACCAGCCCACCCTCCTCGAGACCGAGATGTCGCTCGACTCCAGCGTCGACGACCTTACCCCGGGGACGACGCTGATCTGCCAGGTGACGCCCCCGCCGTTCGGCGGTGGTCGCTACGTCGAGGACATCCCCCGGCTAGTCGTACCGGCGTCGTCGCCGACGGGTCCGACCTTCATCCCGGTGGCCGGTGGTGCGGGTGCCCTCGGATCAAGCATGAGCAACATCGGCGGCTCGGCGCCGGCGGGTCAGCCGGTCTCGATGATGTTCGCGATGACGGCGAGCGGGGCATCGGCCGCCGGTTCCCCGACGAAGATGGCCCTCGTTGCCCGCTACGAAGACAGCCGGAACCTGCTCCACTACAGGCTCGGTGACACGGAGCGCACGGTCGTCCGGGTCGTCGAGAGCGTCCGGCAGGCCACGTTGACGTGGGGCGCGGTCACGGGGCCGAGCAGCGTGGCCGGGGTCAGCGCCGGCTTCGGGGCGCGTTTCCGCGAGACCGCCGATATCCGGAATATCCAGTTCCACGAGGCATCGAGCCCGGCGCTGCGGCTGCGCGCCGCGGCCGTTCCGACCCCCGCAACGCGCGGCGTCGAGCTCGGCTTCCTCGGCACCGCCGCCGAAGCGGCGACCCTGCCGGGTCGCCGACTGCTCCTCGTGCCGCCGACGGGCTCGCCACGGATCGCCACCGTCCAGGGCCTCGGCGGGTCCTCCGGGACCCCCGCCGAGCGACCCGGGCTGCGGACCATCCGGCTCGACGCCGAGGTGGCCTATGACGATTACGGGCCGGAGGGCTCCCCGATCGTGGTCCACGGCAACGTCGTCGATGCGACCCAGGGCAAGCGCGAGCGGGAGGAAGCGGTCGGCACCGGCGACGCCCGCGCGATCTTCCAGACGATGCCGGTGCCGAAGGCGCCGCTGACCTACCTGACGACGCCGGGCGAGACACCGCCGGAGACCCCCGAGCTCGAGGTACTCGTCAACGGCCGGCGCTGGCGGCGGGTCGCGTCGCTCTTCGGACTGGGGTCAGCCGACGAGGTCTACATCGTCCGCGAGGATGACGAAGGCAAGTCCTGGATCCAGTTCGGGGACGGCAAGACGGGGTCGCGGCTGCCGTCCGGCGTCGACAACGTGGTCGCACGCTACCGGACGGGCATCGGCGCTCACGGTGCGCTCGTGCCGGACACCAAGGTCCAGGCCGGCGCGCGGCTCGATCGGCTCGACGCCTTCGGGTTGCCGGGCGAGATCACGGGTGGCGACCAGCCCGAACCCGGCGATGTGGCGCGGACCGCCGCCCCCGGGAAGGTCCAGAGCCTCGACCGCCTGGTGAGTCTCCGCGACTTCGAATCCGAGGCGCTTGCCATCCCCGGCGTTTCGCGGGCGACCGCGGCGTGGCGCCTGGTCGACAATCTGCCGGCCGCGGTGATCACGATCCTCATGGACACCGGACGCGAGACCGAGATCGAGCAGGTCCGTGGCATCGTCGCCCAGTCGGACCGGCGGCGCGGAGCGTCGCGCTTCCCGGTCATCGTCCGACCCGGGCGCCGCCGCTGGTTCGCCATCGCCGCGACCGTGGCCATCGACGACACCGTTCGCGAGGCCGACGTCATCGATGCGATCCAGCGGACGCTGCGGGTCGCCGGCGTCGCGGACGACGTGGATGGCACGGCATCGCGGAGCTTCGGCGAGCGCGAGTACGCGACCCGGATCGAGGGCTGGCTGCAGGGGGTGACGGGCGTTCGCTGGGCGCAGGTCAGCGACATCCGATTCGTGACGCCCGTCGCGCCGTTCATAGGCTCGAGGCTTGGCGCGGCCGCGTTCGGCCGCTTCGAACGGCTCCCGATCCCGGACCGGATCGGGTCGCCGGCGACGCTGTCTCCGCCCGCGCAGCCGGTCGCCCTGCAGGCGTTCGAGCTCCCGACGCTGGTCCGCCCGGCACTCCTTGCCCGGTTCGGGCGGCGCGTTCCGGTGCGGGTCCTGCGACCGGGACCCGATGACGTCCTCGCCCTGCGCGGCGCGGACCTCGCCATCACCGTCGACAGCGGATCGGGCGCGAACGGACCGGACCGATGACGGCGCCGCCGATCCCGCTCTTCGAGCGCCTCCCCGAGATCCATCGGACCCGCGACGCCGAGCTCGAGACCCCGGGCCAGCTGAAGGCGTACCTCGGCCTCATCGATGAGGCGTTCCTCGCGATCCATACGGACATCTGGCGTCTCTACGACGATCTCTTCGTCGAGTCGGCCACCGACTGGGCCGTCCCGTACATCGGGGACCTGCTCGGGACTTCGCACCTCGACGGCGACCCGTGGACGATCCGTGCCGACGTCGCCGACACGATCGCACTCCGGCGACGTAAGGGGACCCTCGCCGCGATCGAGATCCTGACCTTCGACCTGACCGGCTGGGGCGTCCATTGCGTCGAACTCCGCGAGATTCTGGTCTGGAATCAACACCTCAACCACCTTCGGCCGGATCTCGGCGAGGGGGTTGGCGTCGAACCTCCGGGACCCGGACTCGCGGCGCCGCGACGGGGCGGCACCGTCACCGTGCGCGATCCGGCCATCCTGAGCCTGCTTGGCACACCGTTCGATCCGTTCGCCCATCTCGCGGACGTCCGGCCAATGACCGAGGGTGCGATCCGCTACAACCTGCCCAACCTGGCGATCTTCCTGTGGCGCCTGTCACCCCAGACAGTGCGCGTGTCGCCACCCGGCACGATCGCGGTCAGCTCGCCGACGGGTGGCGGTGCCGGGGCCGCGCCACGCGTCGTCCGGATCGAGATCGACCCGATCGATCGACCGGTCCGGCTCTTCAATGCCGGTCGTGCGGCGCGCAACAAGCGGCTGGCCTGCTGCGAGCCGGACGATCCCGACGTGTCCTCGCTGTCCGACCTTGACCAGGCGCCGGGACCGATCCTGCCTGCCCGGCTCACGGACGATACCCCGGCCGGCGCGCCGAAGGCATACGTCGCGGTCGAGACCTACGATCCCGCCGATCTCGGGACCCTGAACGTCCTGCGGGTCGGCCTCCAGCTCCACCTCCCGGACACACCATTCGCCAACGACACGTGGCAGTTCCGGGGCGCCAACCTGTGCGCCTGGGAGGACGGCCTCGATGCCCCGCTGCTCGATCGGGAGATCGCCATCGACCCGATCATCGGGCGACTGGCGGTCGGCGTGGCAACGGCCGCGGAGGCGACGGCGATCCGGCGCGACCTCCTCCTGTCGTACACCACCGGCTCGGTCGGTCCGGTCGGGGCGCAGCCGATCGATCGGGTCCCGAGCCCCCGATCCTGGATGGGCGCCCGGTTCGACCACCGGAGCGTCGATTTCCGGAGTTCGCCGACCAGCCTCCAGGCTGCGCTCGCCGGGCTCGACACGATCCGGCGCCCCGTGATCATCGACATCGAGGACAGCTTCGTGCACGACCTCGACCTCTCGGCCGTGGCCGGGACCGTCGTCGAGGATGGCGGCCCGAACCTCACCCCGAACCGGACGGTGGTCATCCGCGCCGCCGACGGCGAGCGTCCGATCATCCGGCTCGCCCAGCCGCTGCGCGTCAGGCCGGCCCGGGTCGTGGCCGCGAACCCCGCCGAGCAGGACGACCTCGATGCCGAGAACGCCGGGCTCGGGCTTCGCCTCGAGGGCTTGTTCGTGTGCCGCGGTCCGGCGTTCCCCGCCGGCCAACCGCTGGTGGCTCGGGTCGCGCTGGACCGCCTCGAGATCGACGGGTGCACGCTCGACCCCGGGGGCTTCCGGCAGCGCGACGGTACGCGGGCGCCGCTCCTCCCCGCGGCCGGTCTGGGGGCCGGACATGGGTTCGCCAAGGCGGCCGAGGCGACCGCCTTCCGCGAGACCCCGCGGATCATCGTCCGCCGCTCGATCGTGGGCTCCATCCAGGCCGACGACGACTACGCGATCGACGTCTCGGACGCGATCGTCGATGCGGGATCCGGGCCGGCGGACCAGGGCGTTGCCCGCGCCGTGGGCGCGGCCAGCGACCCGGTCAACGGGTGGGGCGCGCCGTTGACGGTCAGCGGCGCGACGTTCCTTGGATCGGTTCGGGTCGAGAGGGTCGACGGGACGGGAGGGATCTGGACGGGGCCCCTCGAGGCGCACGACGACCAGACCGGCTGCATCTCGCTCAGCTACGTGGAGGGCCTCACCGATCGGCTCCCGCAGAACGTCGAATGCGTTCGCGGGACGGACGCCCGGCTTCGGTTCGTCAGCATCGACGTCGGCCATCCGGCCTACGGGCAGCTCGCCCGGACCACGGATTTCCGGATCCTCGAGAGGGGACCGGGCGACGACGAGATGGGTGCCTTCGGCTTCCTCCGTGAAGCACACAAGTGGCGAAACCTCCAGATCCGGTACCGGGAGTTCATGCCTCTCGGGGTCCGGCCGCTCCTGATTCCTGCAACGTAGGGAGACGATCATGGTCGAGCTGGGCGATTTCTCGCGAGCCCTGACGGACCGCTGGGCCGGCGTCCTGTATCAACAGGGGCGGGTCTCTCTGGACACCGACGGCACGGCCCAGACGATGATCACCGTCGACTGGCAGGACGCGGCCGCGTCGGACATCATCGGCGTCGGCGAGGCGGCGATCCCCGCGGACGAGCGGGATGGCTTCCTGGTCGAGACCGCCAGCATCGTCAACGGCGCCGTCGTCCTCGGGGTCCAGCCCGGACGGGCATGGGTCAACGGGCGCGTGATCCGGCTCGACGCCACGGCGCCGGTCGAACGGCGTGCGACCTATCTCGGACCGCCCCTCCACGATCCGCTCCCGACCGCCGACTCCATCACGGCCGGTGTTCGTGACGCCGTCCTCCTCGAGGTCTGGCGCGAGGCGATCAATGGCTTCCAGCTCCCCGACGAACTGATCGAACCGGCGCTGGGCGGCCCCGACACGACCGAGCGGCTGAGCACGTCCTACGCCTTCCGACTCCTCCGCCTGGATGCCGGAGAGACCTGCGAGACGGTCAGCGGCCGTCTCTTCGACGATCGTTCGATGCGCGGCCGGCTGACCGTGACGCTCGAGCCGGAGACCGTCATCGCCGGCGACTGCCCGGTCGTCGAGGGCGGCGGCTACAGCGGATTCGAGCACAGTCTGATCCGGATCGAGATCGCCGCGACTGATGCCGGCCCGGACCAGTTCAAGTGGTCGCAGTTCAACGGCGGCCTCGTCGGTCGAGCATTGTTCGACGGGGCGACTCGACGGGCGACGATCACGGCCAATCTGGCGGCGATCTCCGCGTCCGGCCTCGGCTCCTTCTATCTCGAAGCGATCACCTACGACCAATCGACGGGCAACTGGGCCGTCGCTTACGGCGCGCCGGTGACCCTCAACGCCGAGAACCGGCTCGTGCTGCCCGCCACACCGACGTTCGGCGCGGTCCCGGATGGGTCCGCCAGCGACTTCATCCGCCTGTGGAACGGTCTCGAGCAGCTCGACGCGTTCCCGGCCGCGGCCGGCCCGACGCCGTTCCGCGATGGCATCCACCTCGCGTTCGATCCGCCGGGGCCGAGCCGCCGCTACCTCCCAGGTGACTACTGGACCTTCCCGGTCCGCGCCGGCGATGTCGAGAACGTCGGGCCGTTCCCGACCGACGCCCCGCCCGACGGGCCGCGCTTCGAACGAGTGGCCCTCGCGATCCTCGAGTGGAACGGCACGGCGACGATCGATCGGACGAATGCCATCGACGATTGCCGGCGGATCTTCAACCCGTTGACCCGTCTCGGGACGTGCTGCACGTACCGGGTCGGCGATGGACTCCAGAGCCACGGCGAATTCGACTCCATCCAGGAGGCGGTCGACCACCTGCCGCCCGAGGGCGGCGAGATCTGCGTTCTTCCCGGCACGTACGAAGAGAACGTCCGCCTGGTGATGCGCAACAACGTCACGATCTCGGGCTGCACCGGGCGGAGCGTGGTGACCGGGGTGCAGGTCAGGGAGGGTGAACCCGACCCGGTCTTCCACGTCGTGAACTCCCGGGGCGTGAAGATTACGGGGCTCGCGGTCCGGGCACGACCCGACGGGATCGGCATCCTCGTCGAGGACACGGTGCCGGAGATCCTCGATCGCGGACGCGACGTGGGTTCGACCGGCGCCACGAGGGACATCTCCCTGGCCGACCTGCTCGTCTTCGCGTCGTCCCGACCGGCCATCGAGGTCCACGGCGCCCGCAACGTGACCATCCGCGAGGATGTCATCGAGATGGCCGACGTTCGCACGACGTGGCCGGCGATCTACTTCCAGGGCGAGGACGGGCTGATCGAGCGGAACGTCGTCCGGGTCGCGCGCCGGGTGCCGATCGACCGGCTGCCCGTCGGGAATCTCGAACGCGAGTTCCTCATCCGGCCGCTGGGAGTGGCGCCGATCCTTGCGCTGCGCGGAGGGCTCGGCGCGGCGTCGATCTCGGCCGCTGCGTTGTCGGCAACGGCTGCCGTCGCGCCGAT
>Ga0154811_1057_pt10 | contig 12617 bp, 14 predicted proteins | sample Rifle2008BG16ft_FD_105819 | JGI IMG/M metagenome (GOLD analysis project Ga0154811, IMG submission 105819) | Chloroflexi bacterium RBG_16_69_14 | reverse complement strand
GAACCAAGACCAACGCTCGCCAGCGTCGCGGACCGAAGAAGACGGTCGGCGTCCGGCGCAAGAAGTGACGAGGGACTGACCAGGCATGGCGGAACGCAAGCGAGCGGTCAAGACGCGTCGGCGCGAGAAGAAGAACGTCCCGCAGGGGCACGTTCACATCCAGGCGACGTTCAACAACACGATCATCACGATCACCGACCTCAACGGCGCGGTCATCAGCTGGGGCTCGGCCGGCGTCGCCGGATTCAAGGGTTCCCGCAAGAGCACGCCGTACGCAGCGGCCCTGTCGGCCGACGGCGCGGCCAAGCGCGCGATGGAGCACGGCATGCGCCAGGTCGAGGTCTACGTGAAGGGTCCGGGCGCCGGCCGCGAGCAGGCGATCCGATCGCTCCAGGCGGCCGGCCTCGAGGTCAGCGCCATCACCGATGTCACCCCCATCCCGCACAACGGCTGCCGCCCGCCCAAGCGGCGCCGCGTCTAGAGCCCGAGGACCCATGGCCCGCTACACCGAATCCGTCTGCCGCCTCTGCCGGCGGGAGGGCGCCAAGCTCTTCCTCAAGGGCAGCCGCTGCTATTCCAAGAAGTGCGCGTTCGAGCGTCGTCCGACCCCGCCCGGCCAGCACGGCGTGCGCCGCCGCAAGGTCGGGGAGTACGGCCTCCAGCTTCGCGAGAAGCAGAAGGTCCGGCGCACGTACGGCGTCCTCGAGCGACAGTTCCGCAACTACTTCGTCGACGCGGAGAACCGGCCCGGCGTGACCGGCGAAAACCTCCTGCGTTCGCTGGAGCTGCGTCTCGACAACGTCGTCTACCGGATGGGCATCGCATCGTCACGGGCCCAGGCGCGGCATTTCGTGGGCCACGGACACTTCGCCGTGAACGGCCGGCCGACCAACATCTCGTCGTTCCAGCTCAAGCCCGGCGACCGGGTCGAGGTGCGCGAGTCGCATCGGGCCCGAGAGCCGTTCAAGATCGCCAAGGAGACCCTCCGCTCGCACCAGGCGCCGGAGTGGCTGACGATCGACGCCGCCAGCCTGTCCGGGGCCGTCGTTGCGCCGCCATCCCGCGACCAGATGCCGCTCGATCTCAACGAGCAGCTCGTGGTCGAGTACTACTCGAGGTAAGCCGCACTCATGATCGAACTCGAGAGCCCGCAGATCGAGCCTGTCGAGGAAGCCGGCACGTACGCCAAGTACGAAGCCGGTCCGCTCCAGGCCGGCTACGGTGTCACCCTCGGCAACGCCCTTCGACGGGTCCTCCTGTCGTCCCTCGAGGGCGCCGCCGTCACGAGCATCCAGATCCGTGACATCTACCAGGAGTTCTCGACGATCCCGGGCGTCAAGGAAGACGTCACCCAGATCGTCCTGAACGTCAAGAAGCTGCGGCTCAAGAGCTACGCGGCGCACCCGGTCCAGCTCCGCCTGATCAAGAGCGGCGCGGGCGCGGTAACGGCCGCGGACATCGCCGAGTCGGCCGATGTCGAGATCGTCAACCCGGACCTCGTCCTGATGACCCTCGACACCGATGACGTCACGATCGAGATGGACCTGACGGTCGAGCGCGGCGTCGGGTATCTCGGCGCGGAGCGCGCCGAGGCGCTGCCGATCGGGGTCATCGCGGTCGATGCGATCTTCACCCCGGTGCGCAAGATCAACTACTGGGTCGAGAGCATGCGCGTCGGTCAGATGACCAACTACGACAAGCTCACGATCGAGATCGAGACCGATGGGACGATCGGACCCGAGGAAGCGCTCAGCCGCTCCGCGGAGATCCTCGTCAACCAGTTCCGGCCGTTCGTCACGGTCGGGATGGCCGCCATCCCGACCGCCGCGGCGACCGGTGCGGCCGCCCTCCCGGCCAACATGCTCGACATGCCGATCGAGGAGCTCGACCTCCCGATGCGGGCGTACAACTCGCTCAAGCGCAACAACATCGTCAAGGTCGGCCAGCTCCTCCAGTTGAAGGACGACGACCTCCTGCGCATGCGCAACTTCGGCAAGAAATCCCTCGACGAGATGAAGGAGCGACTGCGCATGCGCGGCTTCATCGTCCCCGAGACGGAACCCGAAGTGGTCGACGACGTCGAGACGGACGAGTCGTTCGACGACGAGGCGGAGGCCTGATCGATGGCGCATCGGATCGGTGGCCGCAAGCTGAGCCGCAAGCAGGGCCCACGACTGAGCCTGTTCAAGAACCTGACCGTATCGGTCATCCGCTACGAGCGGGTCAAGACGACCGAGGCGAAGGCCAAGGAGATCAGCGGTCGGGTCGAGAAAATGATCACGCTCGCCAAGCGGGGCGACCTCGCGGCGCGTCGAGCGGTCGTCGCCCAGTTCCCGAACGAGCCCCTCGTGGTGGCCAAGCTGTTCGATGAGATCGCACCCAAGTACGCGGATCGGACCTCCGGGTTCACCCGCATCGTCCGACTCGGCCAGCGCCGGGGCGACGCCGCAGAGATCGTTCAAATCGAGCTTGTCTGACGCAGACGCTCGAGAGGGCGTCCCCAGGCGCTTTCGCGCTCGGGTGGAATACGACGGAACGGACTTCGCCGGGTTCCAGGTCAATCCTGGGAAACGGACGGTCCAGGGGGTCCTGGAGGCCGCACTGGCCCGCCTCGGTGACGGGGTGGAGCAACGGGTCGACGGGGCAGGCCGGACGGATGCCGGCGTGCATGCCCGCGGACAGGTGATCGCCTTCACCTACGCCGGGCGGCTCGCCGTGGCGGACCTGGGACGGGCGCTTGACGCGCTCCTCCCCGTGGACGTCGCGGTGCGCGATGTGCGACGGGCGCCGGACGGCTTCAACCCCCGCTATGCGGCGCGGTACAGGGAATACCGCTACACCGTCTGGAACGGGCCGCGCAGTCCACTGCACGAGCGCACGGCGCTCGGGTTGCGGGCCCCGCTCGACACCGCCGCGATGGCGCGGGCCGGGTCGGTCTTCATCGGCCGGCACGACTTCAGGGCCTTCGGGGTGGCGGGCCGAACGTCGGTCCGGACCGTCACGATGGTCCGGGTCAGGCGGGAGGGCCGGCTCGTGACGATCGACGTCCGCGCCGACGCCTTCCTGCGCGGGATGGTCCGCCGGATGGTGGCCGTCCTCCTGGAGGTCGGCCTCGGCAAGATGGAAGAGACAGCGATCCGGGCGGCGCTTGCCGGCCCAGGTCCGGCCTTCGACGGGGCATCCGCTCCGGCCAAGGGCTTGTGCCTCAGGCGCGTCGTCCTCGGGCGATCGCTGGGCGAACCGAACGGAGAACACGAGGAACGATGAACGCGAAGACCTATTCGGTCCGGGAGAGCGAGATCGAGCGACGCTGGTACGTCGTGGACGCGACGGACGAAACGCTCGGACGCCTCGCCTCGCGCATCGCGCATGTCCTCGAGGGCAAGCACAAGCCGACCTATCAACCCAGCCTCGATTCGGGCGACCACGTCATCGTTTTGAACGCCGCGCGCATCGCGGTGACGAGTGGCAAGCTCGAGAGCAAGCTCTACAGCCGCCACAGCGGCTATCCCCAGGGCTTCAAGCAGGAGACCCTCGGCCATCTGCTCGCGCGGCGGCCGGAAGAGGTCATCCGGCGGGCCGTCAAGGGGATGTTGCCGCACAATCGACTCGGCACCCAGCAGCTCCGCAAGCTGAAGGTCTACGCCGGGTCCGATCATCCGCATCAGGCCCAGCGGCCTGAGCCGCTCGCCTGACCAGGAGCCCAACCACCATGTCGACCCCTGCGTTCTACTCCGGTACCGGTCGTCGCAAGACGGCCATCGCCCGTGTCCGGCTCCTGCCGGGCGAGGGTGAGATCGTGGTCAACGGTCGCACGCTCGAGGAGCACTTCGGCAACGCGGTCAACGAGTCCGACGTGCGCCTGCCGTTCCGGGTCACCGGGACCGAGGGCCGCTTCAACGTGATGATCAAGGTCGAGGGCGGCGGTGTCACCGGCCAGGCCGGTGCCATCCGCCACGGCATCTCACGCGCCCTGCTCGAGCTCGACCCGGAGGGGCATCGCCTGCCGCTCCGCCAGGCCGGCCTCCTGACCCGCGATCCGCGGATGAAGGAACGGAAGAAGTACGGCTTGAAGCGGGCGCGCAAGGCGCCTCAGTACACCAAGCGCTAGTCGACGGCGCCGGGCTGGGACGTCCATGCGTGCGTTGCCGGCTTCGCGCGGTCGCTCACGCACCTTGGGGTGCGCTCGCTCCTTTCCTCGCTGGCGCCTTCGCCTGAACGCCCCAGGACCGGCGCGAGGCATGACCACAGTGTTCGTCCGGCGGAGCTGAGATGACGACGCCGTCGCTGCGCGGGCGGGACCTGTTGAGCGTCGCTGACTTGTCGGCGGCGGAGGTCGGGCGTGTCTTCGAGACGACGGTCGCGCTCAAGGCCGAGTTTCGGGTGACGCGGCGCCATGCGGCTCCACCGCTCACCGGCCGCACGCTGGCGATGCTCTTCCAGAAACCCAGTCTGCGGACGCGGGTCACCTTCGAGGCGGGGATGGCCCAGCTCGGGGGTCACGCCATCTACCTGACCCACGACGTCGTGCTCGGGGCGCGCGAGAGCGTCCGCGACGTCGCCCGCAACCTCGCGCGATTCGTCGATGCGATCGTGGTCCGGACGGGTCCCCATGAGGTGGCGCTCGAGCTCGCGGCGCACGCCGACATCCCGGTCATCAACGGGCTGACCCTGCGCGAGCACCCCTGCCAGGCGCTGGCCGACGTGTTCACGATGCAGGAGCGGTTCGGACGTCTCGAGGGTCTCGTCGTCACCTTCGTCGGTGACGGCAACAACGTCTATCACTCGCTGGCGCTGCTCGGCGCCGCACTCGGCATGGAGGTCCGCCTCGCCCATCCCGTCGGCTACGCGCCGAACGAGCGGATCGTCGCGCGGGCCACGGAGCTCGCGACCGCGTCCGGCGGCCGGCTCACATTCGGTCACGACCCGGTCGAGGCGGTCCGGGGAGCCACCGTGGTGTATACCGACGCGTGGACCTCGATGGGCCAGGAGGCCGAGACCGAAGAGCGCCGCGACGCGTTCGCCCGGTTCCAGGTGGACGATGCGCTCCTGGACGCGGCCGGTCCCGACGTCGTCGCGATGCACTGCCTTCCCGCCCATCGGGGCGAGGAGATCACGTCCGCGGTGATGGATGGACCGCGCAGCCTCATCTGGGAGCAGTCGGAGAACCGGCTGCACGTCCAGAAGGGCCTCCTCGTCGAGATCCTCGGCGGGACGGAGGCGTCATGAGCGACCCGCGCTACGACCAGTACCGCGAGGCACTCCGGCTCGGCCACGTGGCGACGCTGCGCGATCGGTTCGAGGCCGCTGCGTCGGCCTATCGCGAGGCCGCGCGACTCGCGCCTGACCGGGCGCTGCCGTTCGTCGGGCTCGGTGGCGCGCTGGCGAAGCTCGGGCGAACGGACGAGGCGATCGCCGCCTACGGCGCCGCCCTCGATCGGGCGCCCGATGATGAGGGCGCGCTGCGCGGTCGCGCGGATGCGCTGGTCGCGATGGGCCGTCGAGCCGAGGCCGCCGAGGCCCTCGACCGTCTGGCCGGGATCCTCGCGCGCGACGGACGCCTGGCCGATGCCTGCGATGCCGCGCGTCGGGCGCTCGAGCTGGCCGAGGCCCGTGGTCGCCGCCGACAACTCCAGGACCTGGTCGCCCGCCTGCAGCCCGCATCGCCCGACGACGACGCCGCGGCTGAGGCGCTCGAGCATGCGCTGCGCGTGCTCGACTCCGTGCCGACCGTCGAGGCACGGCCGGCAGGCGATCGGACGACCGAGCCGGGGGCGCCGGATCCGGCGCGGCTCAGCCTTGCTGTCGAGGAAGCCCTCGAGGCCGGCGATCTCGACGAGGCCCGCCGACGCGCGCTGGTGGCTGCGACCGGACACCGGGCCGCCGGCCAGTCCAATGCCGCGATGGATGCCTGCTACCAGGCACTCGCCATCCTGCCCTCGGATCCCGAGGTCCACCTGCTCCTCGCCGAGCTCTACCTCGATCGTGGTTGGCGCGGGCCGGCGGCCGACAAGCTCGTCCTCCTTGGCCGCCTGGCGCAGCTCACGAACGACGCGGCGACCCGCGCCCGACTGTGCGACCTTGCCGCGGCCAGGTTCCCGGACGATCCTCGGTTCACGGCGTTGTGCGCCTGACGCAGCGCGGTCGCTGACGGCGTGGCGCTGCCCGGTCCACCGGTGGCGCGATGCTACACTCGGGGACGATGTCCCTCCTCTCGTCGATCTTCGAGCAGGTAGACCTGACGACGATCGTCGACATCGGGATCACCGCGCTTCTCATCTACTGGCTGTTCAGCCTCATCCGCGGGACGCGCGCGGTCCGCCTGGTGATCGGCGTCAGCGTCCTGGTCGTGGTCTACGCGCTGGCCGTCGCGTTCGACCTGCGGCTGCTCACTCAGATCCTCCAGGGCGGCGCGGTCGTCGGCCTGTTCGCCCTCGTCGTCATCTTCCAGCCAGAGTTGCGCCGTGCGCTCGAGCGGATCGGTCGCGTCGGGTCGTTCGCGTGGCTCCTGTCGCCCGCCGAGTCGCGCGCCGTGGCCCACGTCTCGACGGAGGTCGCTCGGGCGGCCGCCGAGCTGTCGGCGATCGGCCAGGGAGCGCTCATCGTGCTCGAGCGCGAGACCGGCCTCGAAGAGGTGGCCGAGACCGGCGTGATGATCCACGGCGATGTCTCCGCCGACCTCCTGTGCACCATCTTCACCCCGCGCTCGCCACTCCATGACGGCGCGGTCATCATCCGCGACGAGCAGGTCGTGGCGGCCGCCGCGCTGTTGCCGCTGGCCGAGACCTCCATCCACACGGAGCGATTCGGGACGCGCCACCGGGCCGCCCTCGGGATCGCGGAACAGACCGATGCCGTCGTCGTCGTGGTGTCCGAGGAGAACGGTCAGATCAGCCTGGTCGAGCGCGCGCGGATCGTCCGCAACCTGACCGAGGCCGGTCTCGCCCGGGCGATCCAGGGGCTGCTCGACCCGGCCGGTGGTCGACGCGGCGCCTTCGGCTGGCGGTCGGCCAACCAGAGGCCCGGTCTCGAGGGGCGGTCGCCGCGGTTGCGCGACCTCGGTCGGTTCGTCGGGCGGACGGCCGGCTCCAACGAGACCGCGGCCGCGGCCACGCCGAAGGCCACGACCACGGTGGACCCCGCGCCGGCCAGGGACCCGGGGCCACCGCCCGCGCCCGATGACGACGCCGTCGCGTCCGCGGCCGCCCGAGCCCCGCGGTGAGGCGACTCCTCGGACGGATCGTCCACAACTGGCCCCTGAAGCTCGCTGCGGTCGGTCTCGCCAGCCTGATGTACGGCGGCCTCGCCCTCTCGCAGAACACGCAGACGTACCCGGGCGTCATCCCGGTCCGGTACGTGAATGAACCGCCGGACACGGTCGTGTTCCCATCGACCCCGCCACCGGTGACGTCGGTCCGTTACTTCGCACCGAGCGGTGTCCCGGTGGCGACCAGCACGTTCCTCGCCACGATCGACCTGAGCGGGCTCGACAACCGGGTCGGGGTCGTCAGCGTGCGGATCGACGTCACCACGGGGGACTCGCGGATCCGGGTCCTCGGCTATGAACCTGCCTTCGCCACGATCGAACTCGACCGGCTCGTGTCGCGACCCGACGTTCCGGTGAAGGTCGTGCACGGGCCGGTCCCCGACGGCTTGACGCTGGGTCCGACCACGGTCGATCCCGCCACGGTCACGGTCTCCGGGGCCGCATCCATCGTCGCCAAGGTCGACGCCGTTCGTGCCGACGTGGTCATCCAGGCGACCGGCATCGATGTCAACGAGAACGTGGCGCTCATCCCCGTCGACAAGCTTGGCAACGCGATCAGCCCGCTCGACGTGACGCCACCGACCGCCCAGGTGACCATCCCGGTCTTCTCGGACCGTCAGAGCCGGACCCTGCCGGTCAACCCGATCATCACCGGCAGTCCGGCCGCCGGTTTCGAGATCGAGTCGGTCACGGTCGCGCCGCAGGTCGCGCTCGTCGCCGGCGACGCCGACCAGCTGGCCGAGCTGACACGGGTGGATACCGAGCCCATCCCGATGACCGGGGTGTCCGCCGACGAGACCGTCGAGGTCGGGCTGGCGCTGCCGACCGGTGTGGTGGCCGTCGGCGACCAGCCGATCAAGGTCACGATCACGATCCGCCCGGTGACCGAGACGCGCACGTTCAGCGCCGGTCTCCGGCTTCTGGGCGCCGGCAGCGGCCTGCGATACACCCTCTCGGTCGACCGGGTCCTCGTGACGATCGGCGGCTCGACGGCCGAGCTGGACCGGCTGTCGGCGGCGACGCTGGTCGTGGACCTGGACGTGACTGGACTCCAGGCCGGGGTCCACGAGGTCCCGGTGACCGCGAATCTGCCCGCTGGAACGACCCTCGTCGCCGCCAGTCCCGCCAGCGTGACCGTCACGATCACCGCGGCCGCGGTGCCCTCGTCGGCGCCGCCGGCGTCCGGCGCCCCATCCCCGTCACCGTCGGGAGGCTGACCGAGGATGGCCCGCCTGTTCGGCACCGACGGGATCCGCGGCGTCGCGAACGTCGATCTCAAGCCGACGATGGCCTATGCGCTCGGCCGGGCCGTCGCCGCCCGGCTCACGGGCCGCGGCGGATCCATCGTCATCGGCCAGGACACGCGACGCTCCGGCGACATGTTCGTGGCGGCCGTCGCCGCCGGGGCGACGAGCCTTGGCGTCGACGCCCACATCGTCGGCGTCGTCCCGACCCCGGCCCTCGCATTCATCGCGGAGAGCGGCCCGTTCGCGGCCGGCGTCATGGTCTCGGCATCGCACAACCCGGCGGCCGACAACGGACTCAAGGTGCTCGACGGCGACGGGCTCAAACTCGACGATTCCGTCGAGGATGAGCTCGAACAACTGATCTGGCGGACCGAGGAGCTGCCCGGTGCGCCGAATGACGAGGTCGGCCGGATGATCGACGCCTCGTCCCGCCTGTCCGACTACCTCGAGCACCGCCTGGGCCTGGCCGCGGCGGTCGACGCGAGCGGCCTCCGGTTGGTGCTCGACACCGCCAACGGGTCGGGCTCCGTCGTGGGTCCGCGGATCCTGGCTGCGACGGGCGCCCGCGTCCAGGTCATCCACGCCGAGCCGGATGGCACGAACATCAACGTCGCGTCGGGGGCGACGGCCCCGGCCTCGCTGGCGGCCGCAGTCGTCGCCGCCGGCGCCGATGCCGGGTTCGCCCTCGACGGCGACGCCGACCGGCTGATCGCCGTGGACGCCGCCGGCCGGGTCGTCGACGGCGACCAGGTCCTCGGCATCCTGGCCCTCGACCGGCTGAGCCGCGGCGCGCTGCCGGGCGGCGGGCTGGTCGTCTCGGTGCTCTCCAACGGCGGATTGCAGGCCGCCGTCGAGGCCGCGGGTGGACAGGTCGTCCGGACACCGGTCGGGGACAAGTACATCCTGGAGGGCATGCAGGTGTCGGGCGCCGTCCTCGGCGGGGAGAAGAGCGGCCACGTCATCATCCTCGAGCACACGACATCGGGCGACGGGATCGTGACCGCGCTCGAGGTCCTCGGGGTCATGGCCGGCCGGTCCGCCGGCCTGGCCGAGCTCGCCTCCGCGATCCCGATGCTGCCGCAGCAACAGCGAGCGGTGCGAGCGCGTCACAAGGACCACTGGGAAGGCGACGCGGTCCTCCAGCGGGCGATCGCCGACGCGAGCGCCCGCCTCGGGACGACGGGTCGTGTCCTGGTCCGGCCGTCCGGCACGGAGCCCGCGCTGCGGGTGATGGTCGAGGGGCCGGACGAGGCACTGGTGGCCGAGCTGGCCGACTCGCTCGCGGCACTCGCCGGGGAGCGACTAGACTAGCCGCGGTGCCCACCCATCGGAGTCACCACGACCCGCCGGCCCGTGCCGGCGGGCACGAACGGAGGACCTGACGGCATGTGCGGCATCGTCGGCTACACCGGTCCGCGGGAGGCGGGCCCGATCCTCATCGAGGGGCTCAAGCGCCTCGAGTACCGCGGCTACGATTCGGCCGGGATCGCGCTCGTGGACGACGCCGGGGATCTCTTCGTCGAGAAGCGTGCCGGCAAGCTGGTCAACCTCCAGACGGCGATCGCCGATCGGACCCCGCACGCTGCGATCGGGCTGGCCCACACACGCTGGGCGACCCATGGCCGCCCCAACGACCTGAACGCCCACCCGCACAGGGACTGCACGGGTGACATCACCGTCATCCACAACGGGATCATCGAGAACTTCCGTGAACTCCGCGACGGGCTGGAGGCACGCGGCCACACCCTCACCTCGGAGACCGACACGGAGGCGATCGCCCACCTCGTCGAGGAGGCGTATCAGGGTGATCTCGCCGAGGCCGTGCGCGACGCGCTGCGCCGGCTCGAGGGCGCCTACGCCATCGTCGTCATGCACAGCGGCGAGGGCGACCGGCTCGTCGGCGCCCGCAAGGACGTGCCGCTCGTCGTCGGCCTCGGCGACGGCGAGAGCTTCCTCGCCTCGGACGTCGCCGCGATCCTCGCCCACACCGACCAGATCGTCTTCCTCGAGGACGGCGACGTCGCGGACCTGCGGCCGTGGGGCGTCACCATCACGGACGTCCACGGCGGGCCCCTGGAGCGGGCCGTGACGACCATCGACTGGTCACCGGAAGCCGCCGAGAAGGGCGGCTACGAGCACTTCATGCTCAAGGAGATCCACGAACAGCCGGAGTCGTTGAGCCAGTCCATCGCCGGCCGTGTCGACCGGGCCGACCGGATCGTCGTCGAGGAGCTATCCGGGCTGGAGGACGTCCTGCGGACCGTCACCCGGGTCGAGATCATCGCCTGCGGCAGCGCCCACTACGCGTCACTGATCGGCGCCGCCGCCATCCAGGACTGGACTGGTCTGCCGGCTCGAGCAAACGTCGGTTCCGAGTTCCGTTACGGCCCGCCGCCACTGGACGAGCGGACCCTCGTCATCGCCGTGACGCAGTCGGGGGAGACGGCCGATACGATCGCCCCGACGCGGCTCGCCCGTGAGCGAGGTTGTCCCATCATCGCCGTCACCAACACCGTCGGCTCGGCCATCACCCGCGAGGCCGACGCCGTCATGTACCTCCAGGCTGGGCCGGAGATCGCGGTCGCGGCGTCCAAGACGTTCGTCACGCAGGTCACGACGCTGGTCATCCTGGCCGCCGCCATCGCCAAGGCGCGCGGCACGCTCACGGAGGCGCGGGAGGTGGCGCTCGGATCGGCGCTCCGGGCCCTGCCCGCCGCCGCCGCTCGGGCGCTCGACGCCGCCGCGCTGACGACGCCCGACCTGGCCCGCCGCTACGTCAACTCGCGCGGATTCATGTTCGTCGGTCGCGGGGCGACCTACCCGGCCGCGCTGGAGGGCGCACTCAAGCTCAAGGAGATCAGCTACGTCCATGCCGAGGGCTACGCGGCGGGCGAGCTCAAGCACGGGCCCATCTCGCTGCTCGACGCCGAGTGCCCGCTGGTCGCAATCGCGACCCGATCGTCGGTGTACGACAAGCTGATCAGCAACGTGATGGAGGGCCGCGCGCGCGACGCCCGGGTGATCGCTGTCGCGACCGAGGGCGACGACGCCATCGAGCGCTACGCCGACGACGTGTGCTGGGTGCCCGACACGCACGAGACGCTCAGCCCGGTCCTGGCGGTCATCCCGCTCCAGCTGTTCGCCTACCACATCGCGGTCGCCCGCGGCACCGACGTCGACCAGCCGCGCAACCTGGCCAAATCGGTCACGGTGGAGTAGGGGCAGATGGCCGGCGACCCGACCCGCGACGTCGCGCTCGCCTCCGCCGTGGCCCCGGCCGGGACGACCGAGCTGGGCATCGACATCATCAAGGTCGAGCGTATCCGGGCCGCCCTCGAGCGGTTCGGGCCGCGGTTCTCGAAGCGCGTCCTGACCGAGGCGGAGCAGCGCTACGTGCGCGACCGACCGGAGACGCTGGCGGGCCGCTGGGCGGCCAAGGAGGCGGTCTCGAAGGTGCTCGGGCTCGGCGTCCGGGGCATCGGCTGGCGCGACATCGAGATCGAGCGCCTGCCCACCGGACAGCCAGCGGTGCGGCTCCACGGCCGGGCGGCGGCGCGTGCCGACCAGCTCGGGATGGAGCGGATCGCCCTGTCGATCACCCATGAATCGGAGTACGCGGTGGCGATCGCCTTCGGGATCCGCCTGGCCGGCGGCCGGTTCGTCTTCCCGCCCGACATCGAGGATCGACTCGACGAGCGCGAGCGGCGCATCCTCGCCCGGATCGAACGCCTGCGCGCGACGGCCGAGGCCGGTGGTGCCGCGGCGCTCGTGTCGGACGCCCCGGAGGCGCGCGTGCCGGGTCTGCCCCATGGCTGAGCGCGGCCCGGTCGGCTTCGGGCGCCGCGAGGTGCCGGTCGAGATCGCCGGCACGAACGCGGCCAGCCCGTTCCCGGTGGGCGCCACCCGGCTCGATGACGACATCGTCGCGGGACTCATCCCGGACCGCCCCGTCCGCGGTCACAAGGGCTCGTTCGGCAAGCTGCTGGTCGTCGCCGGCTCGCTCGACTATGCGGGAGCGGCGCTGCTGGTCTGTCGGGCGGCCGGCCGGACCGGGGTCGGGCTGGTCACCCTGGCGGTCCCCGAATCCCTCCAGCCGCTGTTCG
>Ga0154811_1062_pt12 | contig 12821 bp, 13 predicted proteins | sample Rifle2008BG16ft_FD_105819 | JGI IMG/M metagenome (GOLD analysis project Ga0154811, IMG submission 105819) | Chloroflexi bacterium RBG_16_69_14 | reverse complement strand
CTCGTCCGGCGCGCCCGTGATCGACATGAGGCCGCTCGTCGCCTGGATGACGAAGTCGTAGCCTGGCCGATCGGCTGCCGGCCCGGTCGGTCCGTAACCCGAGATCGCCAGGTGGACGAGCCGCGGGTTCAGGCGCCGCAGCTCGTCCTCGTCGAACCCGAGGCGCGCGAACCCGCCGACCCGGAAGTTCTCGACCAGGACGTCGCCCCGCGCGAGCAGCCTGCGCAGGATCGCCGCGCCGTCCTTGGTCTTGAGGTCGAGACGAATGCCGCGCTTGTTCCGATTGACCGCGAGGTAGTAGGCCGCGGTCCGGGCACCCTCCGGAGCGTCGGAGCCGACCCATGGCGGGCCCCACCCGCGGGTGGCATCACCCTCGGGCGGCTCCACCTTGATGACCTCGGCCCCGAGGTCGCCCAGGAGCATCGTGCAGTACGGCCCGGCGAGGACCGTCGAGCAGTCGACGACGCGCAGACCGGCGAGCGGGCCGGTGGCCGGTTGGTCGAGCATGGTCGATCGATGGTAGCGGCGCGAGTCACCGCCTGGTGGGGCCCGGTGCGCTAGCATCCCAGATCATGACCACCCACGACGCAGGCCACCGCCCGACCCTCATGACCGTCCACGCCCATCCCGACGACGAGACGATCGGGACCGGTGGTGCGATGGCGAAGGCCGTGGCGGCCGGCCACCGCGTGGTGCTCGTCACCTGCACGCGGGGGGAGCTCGGCGAGATCGTCGTGCCGGAGATGGACACGACGGACAATCACCGTCGGCTGGGCGAGATCCGGGCTGGCGAGCTCGAGCGGGCGATGGCCGTCCTCGGCGTCACGGAATGGGAGAACCTCGGCTACCGCGATTCCGGGATGATGGGCACGGACGGCAGCCGCGACCCGCGCTGCTTCTGGCAGGCCGACCTCGACGAGGCGGCGCGCCGCCTGACCTGGCTGGTTCGCCGATACCAGCCGGATGTCATGACGACGTACAACGACTTCGGCGGGTACGGACACCCGGACCACATCCGGACCCACGACGTGGCGGTCCGGGCGTTCGATCGAGCCGGTGACGCGGCGTGGTACCCGGAGCAGTTCGAGGAGCCCGGGCTCGCACCCTGGGAGCCGTCGAAGTTGTACGAGCAGGCGATCCCGGCGTCTGTCCGGGCGCGCATGGAGGCTCGCCTCGCCGAGGTCGGCCGCAAGAGTTTCTGGTCCCCACCGGACGACGCGACGCCGGAGCAGATCGCCGAGATGGAGGCATTCGCGGCCCGGATGCTCGTTCCCGACGAGCGGATCACGACATGGATCGACATCCTGGGAGCGCCGCTCGATGCGAAATGGGACGCGATCCACGAGCATGTGACGCAGATCAGCGACGAGAGCCCGTTCATGCTCCTCGGCCTGGACGGCTGGCGCGACGCCTGGTCGAAGGAGGCCTACATCCTGCGTGAATCGCGCGTCGAGGCGGCCATACCGGAGAGCGACCTGTTCGCAGGGATCGTCTAGGCCGTCGCCGTCACCACGGCAACAACCCCTTCGATGCGGTGAAGACCTGGCCCATGACGACCTTTCCGTCGCCGGCTGGGTCGAGGAAGTTGGGCTGCGCCTTGTCGAGGATGATGTGCGGGCGCATGTGGACCTGGACCAGCTCCGTGTCCCGGAACGTCAGCTCGAGGGTGATTCCCTCCATCGTCGGCTCCGACCAGGTCTGGTCGAACACGAAGTTGCCGAGCGCATACCAGATCGGCCGGCCCCTGTAGATCTCCATCGCCGCGGCCCAGTGAGCATGGTTGCCGATGATCATGTCGGCCCCGGCGTCGATGGCCATCCGGGCGAGCTTCTTCTGGTTGGCGAACGGCGTCGAGTCGTACTCGGTGCCCCAGTGCGGGAAGACGATGACGAGGTCCGCGCCCGCCTTGCGCGCCGCGGCCACGTCCGCCTTGACGACCGCGGCAGTGAAGGGCGCGCTGCCGATCTTCGTGGCGGTCGCGTGGTAGTAGCCGGCGATCGCGTCATAGCCGAGGATGGCGACCTTGGTCCCGGCTGCCTCGAGAACGGCGGGCCTGCGCGCCGCGGCCAGGTTCCTGCCGGCGCCGGACACCGCGATCCCGCGCTTGGTGACGTTCGTGATCGTCTGGAGTAGACCGTTGCCGCCGGCGTCGAGGATGTGGTTGTTGGCGAGCGAGACGTAGTCGATCCCGGCGTTCGCGAGGCCATCGATGAACTTCGGGTTGGCCGAGAAGACCGTCTTGCTGGTGTGCCACGTCCACTTGTTCGGCGCCGGGTTCTCGAAGTTCGCGATCGCGATGTCGGCGCCCTTGATGAGCGCCCGGAACGCGCCGGCGTTGCCGGTCCGTTTCGTGTACGGCAGGTCCCAGCCCATCGACGAGCAGTCCTTGCAGCGACCGGTGATGTCGGCGGTCCCGCCGTCGAACGGGAAGTCGGCGCCCTTGCCCTTGATCGCCAGCGTCTCGTACACACCGCGGTCGAGCATGATGTCGCCGCCCGCGAAGAGGGTCCAGGTCGTCGACGGATCGAAGGCGGCGCTGGCCGCCGCGACGGGGAGGCGCGCCGTGAGCGGCCAATCGGCCAGGTCACGAACGCGATCGACACCGAACAGGGCGTCGTCGCCCCAGGCGAGTGCGCGAACCTCCGGCCCGACCGCGTCGGCGCGCAGGAACGCGAGCCGCTTTCCGCTCTTGGTGAGGTCTGCGGCAAGCGCCGCGGCGTCCTTCGCGAGGATCAGGCGGGTCGCCACGGCCGGACGATCGACGCCGAGCGCCGCGAGGATCGCGTCGGAATCTGGCGCGATGAGTTCCAGCGCCTTGTACCGGCCGCTGGTTCCGGCCAGGACCGCCTTGACCTCGCCGAGGGTCGTCGAGGTCGGCGTGGCGCGAAAGTTCGTGACCGGGACGATGGCGACGTCGGCCAGTTCGACGAGTGGTGTCGGCGTGGGTGGCGCATCGGTTTCGGCGGGTGTGACCGACGGCGCGGCGGACGCGTCGCCGTCGAGGACGGGGTTGGTGGTCGGCGTCGCGCGTGCCGTGGTTTCAGCGGCCGCGGAGGTCGGGCTCGACGATCGGGAAGGCGCGCCCCGTCCGATCCGGAACTGCGCGCCGACCAGCACCGCGACGAGCGCGACAAGCACAAGACCGAGCGCGATCGGGATCGGATGCCGCTTCACGTGCCGGAGTCTGACAGAGGTCGTCGGAATGGGCGGTGGCGGTTGACGTCGCCCCAGCCGGCACTACTATGTATTGCATGGTACTTGGCACGGCACGGAAGCCAGTCCCGGAGCTGAGTCGGGGTGTCGTCGAGCACTGTGTGCTCTCGCTCGTCCGCGACGAGCCGTCATACGCCTTCGAGATCGTGCGCGTCCTCGGGTCTCGCGGATTGGTCACGAGCGAAGGGACCATCTACCCGCTCCTGGCACGCCTTCGACGCGACGGCCTGGTCTCGACGATCTGGCGCGAGTCGGATGCGGGGCCGCCACGCCGCTACTACCGGATCACGACAGCGGGGCGACAGATCCTCGACACCTTCGTCGCCGATTGGGCGAGCTTTCGCGATGCGGTCGACGCTCTCCTCCCAGCAGCGACCCTGAACGAGGTGCAGTGATGGATCCGGAGACGATGGTGGGCGAGTACATGAAGGAGCTCGAGGCGGCGGCCGTGCGCCTGGAGCCGGATCGACGGGCTGAACTCATCGCCGAGGTCCGCGAGCACATCGACCTCGCGCTGGCCGAAGCCGGAGGTTCTGACGAGGCGGCCGTGCACAGCGTGCTCGGGCGACTCGGCTCCCCGGACGAGATCGTCGCCGCCGAAACCGGGGGGGATCGTCCGACACCAGGCGCCGAATCGCCCCCGACGAGATCGACCGTGGGTGCACGGCGCCCGTTGAGCGTCGAGGCGCGGGCTCTGCTCTTGCTGACGGTCGGGGCGGTCATGCTGCCGTTCATCGGCCCGCTGTTTGGCCTGTGGGTCGCCTCGGCGTCCGAGCGGTGGACGTTGACCCAGAAGCGGACGGCGACCCTCATCGTCCTGGCTCTCCTCTCGATGCCGATCGCCCTGCTCGTCCCGGCGATCGCCGCGGGGGAGCTCACGTGGGTCGTCACGAGTGGTGGGTTCCTGCTCCCATTCGTCCCGCTGGCCGGGTTCGTCGCCGCGGCGTACCTCGTCGTCAGCACATCCGTCGTGATGACGATCTCCCGGCGCTCGTAGCGCGGGCGCGGGACGCTCCCGAGACAGAGGAACGCCCCGTCCGGGCGGGCGGACGGGGCGTAGGGAAATGCGTCGATGGCGGACCCGACCGGATTCGAACCGGCGATCTCCAGCGTGACAGGCTGGCATGTTGGGCCGCTACACCACGGGTCCAGTTGCGGCGAGGGCGGAGCATACCAGAGGCGCTCTCGCTTGTCGTCGCCGGTCGGGGCGCGGCAACATCTGCGCTGACGAGGACGGCCGGGCGAGGCGCTCCCTATCCGGTCGGGTTCTGCCCCGAGCAGCATGATCTGGGTAAGCGGCGCCATAAGCGGTGGGTCGCGACCTTGGTGGCCGGTCCCGCCGTCCGATCCACGATCACGGGGAGCGTGGACCGTCCTCTGGTGGCGGGCGACGGTGGCCTTATGGCTGTCCTTACCCGGCGTTTACTGCCCCCAGCAGGATCGGCTACCGTAAGCCCGGGTCGGTCCCTCGATCCCCGGCCTGAGCCAGCACAGGGAATGGGATGCATCCGGTCCCGACCCCGGCCGTCCCACCCTATACTCGGCGCCCATGGCCCGGATCGACCTTCGCAGCGACACCGTCACGAAACCCTCGCCCGCGATGCGCCGCGCGATGGCTGAGGCGGAGGTCGGCGACGATGTCTGGGGCGACGACCCGACCGTCAACGCGCTCGAGGAGCGGGCCGCCGACCTGCTCGGCAAAGAGGCGGGCCTGTTCGTGGCGTCGGGGACGATGGGCAATCTCGTCGCACAGATGGCGCACCTCGCCCGCGGCCAGGAGACGATCGCGGGGAAGGAACACCACATGGTCATCGACGAGGCGGCCGGCCACGCGGTCATCGTCGGCGCCAGCATCCGCGCGCTCGAGGACCGGCCGGATGGCACGATCGACCCGGCTGAGATCGAGGCCGCCTTCCGCGACCCGAATGACCCGCACGAGCCGATCACCGGCCTCGTCACCATCGAGAACACGCACGCCCATTCGATGGGCCAGCCGCTGACGGCCGGATACACGCGCCAGGTCGCCGCCATCGCCCACGCCCACGGCGTCCCGCTGCACATCGACGGTGCCCGCTTCTGGAACGCGGTCGTCGCCCAGGGCCTGCGCGCGACCGACCTGGCCGACCCGGCCGACACCGTCACGTTCTGCCTCTCGAAGTGCCTCGCCTGCCCGGTCGGCTCGGTGGTCGTCGGGCGGCGCGACGTCATCTGGCGGGCGCGCCGGGCGCGCAAGATGGTCGGTGGCGGGATGCGCCAGGCGGGCATCATCGCGGCGGCCGGGCTTGTCGCCCTGTCCGACGGACCGGACGGGATGATCGCTCGCATCGCCGAGGATCACGCCAACGCCCGCCGGCTGGCCGAGGCGCTCGCGGAGATGGACGGCATCGTCGCGGCCGGCGGGACGGCCCAGCCGGGAACCGGGCCACTGGACCCCGACCGCGTCCGAACGAACTTCGTCCTGTTCAAGGTCGAGCGGGACCGGGCCGCGTTCCTCGCGGCGCTTCAAGCACGAGACGTCCAGATGACGGAATATCCCCACGGGCAGGTTCGCGCCGCGACCCACTACGGGGTGACATCCACCGACATCGAGACCACGATCGCCGCGACGCGGGCAGCCCTGTCCGAGACGAGCCGAGTGACCATCGGGTCCAAGCCCTAGAACCGCCCGTCAAACAGTCGATCTGACCCGCCCGCAGTCGCCGGGACGCCACGCAAGCCACACGACATGCGCCACGTCCCGGGCGCGCCGGAGGTTCCTCGCCAGTGACCGATCCACACCCTGCCACGTCGCTCTCGCGCCCCGCCACCGCCGCGCGGCCTGGCCCGCTCGACGCCCGTTTCTACGACCTCGTCGAGACGCGCTTCGTCCGGCTTGTCCGCGACAACCCGGTCCTGGGCACCGCGCTCGGCCTCCACGCGGACGATGACCTGCTGGGTGACGGGAGCCGCGACGCCGTGCTCGCGGAGCTGGACGCGGACCGTGCCCACCTGGCCGGGGCCGAAGCGATCGATCCGGCGGGACTCTCCCCCGAGGCCCGCTTCGAACGCGACCTCGAGCTGCACAACGTCCGCCGGGCGATCTTCGATGCCGATGTCCTGCGCCTCTGGGAGCGTCGTTCGTTCGCGCTCGACACGGTCGGCGATGGGCTCTTCCTCCTGTTCGCCCGCGATCACGCCCCGCTTCGGGAGCGGCTCGGCGCCATCGCCGGCCGGCTCGAGGCCGTCGCGACGTACCTCGAGGAGGCCGAGACCCGGGCGACCGTCCCGCAGGTCCGACGTTGGCAGCGCATCGAGCTCGAAACCGCCGCAGAGCTGCCGTCCTTCTTCGACGAGCTCGTCGCCGCGGGCTCCGGCGTGCTACCCGCCCCGGAGCAGCGCCGTCTCGAGCGCGCCAGCGATTCGGCCAAGGTCGCCGTGGAACTCTACGGGTCGTGGCTCGAGAGCACGCTCGACCGCGGCACGGACGACTGGGCGATCGGCCGCGAGATGCACGACGCGATGGTCGGTCTGCGCGCCTTCGACGGGCTCGATTCGGACGCGATCCTGGAACTCGGCTGGGAGCGCCTCCGCGAGGAGCACGCCGGCCGCACCGCCGCCGCGCGTGAGATCGACCCCGACGCCGACGAGGCGGCCGTCATCGAGACCATCAAATCGGATCAGCCCGCGACGTTCGACGAGGCGCTCGAGGCGTACCGCGACGCGATGCTGCGCTCCCGCCGACACCTTGTCGAGCACGACCTCGTGTCGGTCCCCGACGACGAGCGGATCGACGTCATCGCGACGCCGGAGTACCTGCGCAACGTCGTCCCGTTCGCCGCGTACTTCGAACCGGCCACGTTCGATCGCGACCCGAAGGGCATCTACATCGTGACCCCGTCCGTCCACCACGACCCGAACGCGATGCGCGAGCACAACTACGCGTCGATCAGCAATACGAGCATCCACGAGGCGTACCCCGGCCACCACCTCCAGCTCGACGCCGCCCGCCGGAACGGGTCGCTGACGAGGCTTCTCGCCGACGCCCCGGAGTTCGTCGAGGGTTGGGGGATGTACTCGGAGCTGATGATGCGCGAGCACGGCTTCGACGCCGACCCGCGCTTCTGCCTGGTCATGCACACCGATGCCATCTGGCGGGCATGCCGGATCATCCTCGACGTCCGGATGCACCGCGGCGAGCTGACCGTCGAGGAGGCGACCGACTTCCTCGTCGAACACACGCGCTTCGAGCGCCCGAACGCCGTGGCCGAGGTCCAGTGGTACACGTATCGGCCCACCTACCCACTCTCGTACCTCCTCGGCCGGACGCTGCTGCTCGGACTGCGCGCGGACGAGCAGCGCCGGCTGGGCGATCGGTTCAGCCTGAAGGGGTTCCACGACACACTGCTGCGCAACGGCTCCCTGCCGATCAGCTTCCATCGCCGCCTGCTGGCGGCCCAAGCCTGAAACGGCCTGACCGGATCGTGCAGGTCATCCCGGCCATCGACGTGGAGGCGGGCCGCTCGCGTGTCGTCTTCTGGCCGGGCGCCGGGGCCGGCATCGGCGCCCCGACCGACCGACCGGACCGCATCGCCGAGCGGTTCGTGGCGCTCGGGGCCAGACTCGTCCATCTCGTGGACTTCGATGGCGCACGTACGGGCGCGCCGGCGAACCTCGAGGCGGTGGGGGCGATCGCGGCCCGGATCGCGGTCCCGCTCCAGGTGGCCGGCGGCGTCGACTCGGCCGATGGGATCCGGCTGGCCTTCGCGGCCGGGGCGACCCGGGTCGTGCTGACGACCGCGATCGCGGACCGGCCGGACGACCTCCGGGCATGCCTCGCCGTGGCGGGCGACTGGCTCGCGGTCGGCCTCGATCCGCGACCGGAACGCCTGGCGGCCTTCCCGTGGCGCCGGACCGCGCCACCCACCCTCGAGGGCCTCGTCGGCGAACTGGTCGGGGCCGGCGTGGCTCGCTTCGTCCTGAGCCATGGCGGCGCCGAACCGGACCTCGCCCGCACCCGAGATCTCGTTCGGTCGTACGATGCGGAGATCCTGGTGGCCGGTGGTGTCCACGATCTGGACGCCCTCCGCCGCCTGCGCGACACCGGCGTGGCCGGTGTCATCCTCGGAGAAGCGCTCCTGTCCGGAGCGATCGACTATCCCGCAGCCCTGGAGGCCGCCGCATGACGCGCACCACCACGACAGAGACCGAGACCGCCCGTGCCTGAGCCATCGAAGGGGAAGCGGCGACGCGGCTCCCAGCAACAGCAGCGGAACGCGAAGGGGTCCGGCGCCGGGTCGGGGCCGGACAGCGGGGGGAACGTCACCAACAGCATCCCGGGGCTGCCCTGGCTCGCGGTCGGCGCGATCGCCATCGTCGTGCTCGTTGGGGGCTTCCTGATCCTCCGACCAGGCAGCGGGAGTGGCGCAGCAGCCAGTCCGAGCGCTTCCGCCAGCGCGAGCGACTCGGCGAGTGCCGGTGCATCGGCCGCGGTCGGGTCCTGCCCGACGAGCCAGCCCCCGGCGCTCCCCGCCGGTCAGACGCGGACCGTGACGCTCACGACGCCGAAGGGCGCGATGGTCATCAAGGTCGAGGCGGACCTCTCGCCGATCGCCGCCGGCAACTTCGTCGCCCTCGCGTCGTGCAGCTTCTACGACGGGACGGTCTTCCACCGGACCCCCACGCTCCAGGACGGGACCCCATTCGTCATCCAGGGCGGCGATCCCGACGGAACCGGCACCGGTGGTCCCGGCTACACGATCAAGGACGAGCCGGTCACGACGCCCTACAAGCGCGGCACCGTCGCGATGGCGCGCACGCAGGCCCCCGACAGTGTCGGGTCGCAGTTCTTCATCGTCCTCGACGACAAGGATGGCGACGTCCTCAGCTCGGCGAACACGTACCAGATCATCGGGAACGTGGCGTCCGGGATGGAGACGGCGGACGCGATCTACGTCGCATCCGGTGGCGTCGAGCTCCCGAAGAACCCGGTCCCGATCACGACCGCGACGGTCGCCAACCCCTGACCAGCCTTCCTTCGAGAGGAGTCACGCCCATGACCCGCGCCACCATCGCCACCGCCATCGGCGACATCGAGGTCGAGCTCTACGACGAGAGCGCCCCCAAGGCGACCGCCAATTTCATCAAACTCGCCAACGACGGCTTCTACGACGACGTCATCTTCCATCGCGTCATCCCGGGCTTCGTCGCCCAGGGCGGCGACGGCCAGTACGGCAAGAAGTCGTCGCTCGAGCGTGGGCGCGTCGGGCAAGGGGGTCCCGGCTACAAGTTCGAGGACGAGCCGGTCCAGGGCGACTACGTCCGGGGCGCCCTGGCGATGGCCAACGCCGGACGGAACACGAACGGCAGCCAGTTCTTCATCTGCCACCAGGACCTGACCGGCAAGCTGCCCAAGGACTACACGCTGTTCGGGCAGGTGACCCGCGGGATGGACGTCGTCGACGCGATCGTCGGGGCTCCACGGGACGGCCGCGACCTCCCGAACGACCCGGTGGCGATGGCCTCCGTCACGATCCACCCGGCCGAAGGTTAAGGAATTTACACCGAGGAGCGTGTCAAAACCCTTGGAAATACGCCGTCGACCGGGTAGGATATCGGAGCTGTTCAGTCAGCGCTGCCCCAGCGACAAGGTCATGGGTAGGTAGGGTCAGGGTAGTCGGTGCAGCCGACGTGATAGATGCCCTTGACGCGTGGCAGAAGTGTTCGTTTCGGCGGACTCCTTCACCGGGACAGCTTCGAGGCGGCTCCTTCGGGAGCCGTCTCGGCTTTTCCCCGCCGACATCCGGCACTGGTCATCCGTCCGGCATGCCGTCATCGTTCGGGACCTGATGCGGTTCGCGCGCCGGCTTCTCGCCCTGCTCGTCACGGTCGCCCTGCTGGGTCTGATCGGCTATACCACCTTCGGGGTCGTGGTCGCCTCGGACTTGTACGTGCATCCGGCGGAAAGCACGGTTTGCCAGACGCCGCTCGGCCGGTACGGATGGACATACGAGGCGATCAACTACGACATCGCCGACGACGCGAACCTGCGGGCGAACCCGAACATGGAGAGGTGCGTGAACCAGGGTTCAACGGCCGGCGCGGATGTCGTCACCACGGACGGGGTCCCGATCGCCGGCTGGTACGTGCCACCCGCCCACGCGGACGAGGCGTCCGCCCCGACGATCGTCCTCATCCACGGCTGGGGAGCCAACAAGAGCGAGGTCCTCAAGTACGCAGTCCCGTTCCACGATCGATTCGCAGTCGTGGCCATCGACCTTCGGAACGGCGGCCGGAGTGGCAAGGCCGAGACGACGTGGGGTCTGCGCGAGCAGCTCGACGTGCGGGCCATCCTCGATTGGCTCGAGCGCACGAAGCATCCGTCGCACATCGTCGTGATGGGCAACTCGATGGGTGGCGGCACGGCCGTCATCGAGGCCGCGACCGACCCTCGCGTCGAGGCGCTGATCCTCGACTCGACCCACGCGCGCGTGGCCGACCCGCTCGCCCGGCGGCTGCTGGTCGAGGAAGGGCAGCCGGTTTCCGTTCCCGGCACGCCGGCCATCCTCGCCGGCGCCTGGCTGCGAACCGGCCTGAACTTCACGGACGCCGACCCGGTCAAGTTCATCCCGGCCCTGGGCGACCGTCCACTGCTGATCATCCACGGGACGGACGACGTGATCGATCTGCCCGCACGCAGCGCCGAGGTCAATCTCGCGGCGGCGCAGAAGGCTGGGGTGCCGGTCGAACTCCAGATGTGCCAGGGCGGGGAACACGGATCCCTCGTCGACGTCGGTTGTCCGACGGATTGGGCGACCTGGAGCGTGTCGTTCGTCGACCGGGTGTTCGGGCTCGCACGATGAAACCGGTGGGTCGTCGAATGGCTAACGGCGGAGATGCACACTCACGGTGCCGTCATTGGCGTTGGCGGTGATGACATCACGCAGGCCGTCGCCGTCGAAGTCCCGGACGACGAGTGAGACCGGCCCGCCGCCACTCGGAAACGTCACCGGAGCAAGGAAGCCACCTCGGCCATCGCCCATGAAGATGCCGATCTCAGCGTGCACGCCGAAGCCGACGACGAGGTCGGGCCAGCCATCGAGGTCGAGGTCCTCGATGGCGATGGGACCCGGGCCGTCCTCGGTCGGGTGCGGCACCGGCAGGGAGACCGGCGCGAAGAAGGGCCCGGCCGGGTTGAAGGTGAGGACCGACACGGTCCCTGGGCCGCTGTTCGACACGACCAGATCGACGTCCCCGTCGCGATCGACGTCGCCGGCGGTGAGCCCGGTCGGGTCGTACGAATCCGAGAAGGCCTGCGGCCGCGAGAAGCCGCCCTGCCCGTCTCCCCAGAGGAGCACGATCTCGCGGCTGACCTTGGTGCCGACCGCCAGATCGAGGTGACCATCCTGGTCGAAGTCCGCAGCGGCGATCAGCGCCGGTCCGCCGCTCAGCAGGTGGTCGGTCGCCGTTCCGAACCCGCCATCGCCCGCCCCGAGGAGGATGGACACGCTGGAGTCGTTGACCACCGCGAGGTCCGGCCATCGGTCGTCATCGATCGCCGCGATGACCGCCTCACGGGACCGCAGGCCGGCCGGGTGGAGGACCGGGTCCCCGAAGATCCCCCGACCGACACCCGTCATCACGACGGCATCGCCGCGCGGCAGGGCGAGGACCAGGTCCGGGGTCCCATCGAGATCGATGTCGCCGATCCGGACGGACTCGGGGACGATGGCGGAGTACGAGGCGATGCCCCCGAACCGACCGGCACCGTCGCCGAGCAACACGCTGACCGCGCCCGAGCCACCGGCGTTCGCCACGACGAGATCCAGGTCGCCGTCCGCGTCCAGATCGCCCGAGTCGATCGAGCCCGGCCCTTCGCCGGCCCGGTACGTGACGGCGGGTGCGAACGCGACCGGCCGCACGATCGGGGGCGTGGGTTCGCTCGATTGCAGCAGCCGCGCCCCGCCGGCGAGTAGGGCGGCAGCGACGGCCGCCAGGATCAACAGTGCTGCAGCCGCGAGCAGCGGCCAGCCGTTCCGTTGACGCCGGCCCTTCGCCGTCCGAACGACGACCGCCCTGACCCCGGGCCCCACGGGTACTGGCGTCAGCGCACTGACGAGCAGCTGGTTATCCATGCGCAGCGCCCGCTCCTCCGCGCGGCACACGGGGCAGGCGGCCAGATGCGCCCCGAGATCGCGCATCTCGGCCGGCGTCAGCGTCCCGTCGATCGCGGCGGCGGCAAGGAGGCGGAAGCGCTCGTGGTCCGTCATCGCGCCGGCTCCTCGGCCGCGAGCAGCTCCCGCAATCGGAGGCGGGCTCGACAGATGTAGGTCGATGTGGCGTTCGACGTCCGACCGATCGCCAGCCCGATCTCCGCAGCCGAGTATCCCTCGGCGGCCATGAGCAGAGCGACGCGGGCATCCGCCGGCAGGTCGGCGAGCGCGCGGCGGACGAGAGTCGTCTCCTCGGCCCTGATGGCCCTGGTCTCCGGGGAGGCCGCGGTGTCGCGGTCGATCAACAGGCTGCGCATCCGGTCGGCGACGCTCGTCCGGCGCCCGCGACTGGCGATCAGGTTCCCGCACACCCGGAAGAGCCAGGCACCGATGTTGTCGGGCACGTTCCCCGCCTGGACC
>Ga0154811_1056_pt7 | contig 13524 bp, 15 predicted proteins | sample Rifle2008BG16ft_FD_105819 | JGI IMG/M metagenome (GOLD analysis project Ga0154811, IMG submission 105819) | Chloroflexi bacterium RBG_16_69_14 | reverse complement strand
AGCCCGACCCCGACGAGCAGTTTCACGTCGCCCAGCCCGAACGCACCGGCCCCGAACGGGATGGACGGCAGGTACAGGACGGCCGGGATGGCAAGGGCGGCCACGACGGCGAGGACGACCTCGGTCCCGACGAGCGGGTTGACGCCGCTGAGCGCGTAGACGAATGCGACCGGGATGACCGGCAGGGTCAGCAGATCGGGCAGCAGCCGCTGGTCGAGATCCGTGGCCAGTCCGACGATGAGCGTGACGAACCAGGCGCCGAAGATGACGAACGCGAGCGGATCCGCCCCGAAACGGAGCGGCAGCAGTCCGAGCGCGAGCGCTCCCACGAGCGCGACGATGGCCGTCCGCCAGTCGACCGCACGCCCCGGCAGATGCTCCTCGTCGTGCTCCGGCCAGCGGGTCGCGAGCCTGTCCGCGGCGAGGCCCAGGACGAACCCGCCGGTGCCGAGCAGGCCAGCCAGCGGTTCCATCGGCTGGGTTCGTCGGTGGACCGGCGGCCCGGGGCCGGCCTCAGCCGGCCCGCGCGCCGGCGAGGGCGAGCTCGACGAGCGTGGCGTGCGAGACGCCCGTCGCGCCCTTCGGCGCGAATGGCGTCGACTTGATGTAGTAGGCGGTGCCGGCGATGTCGAGGTGGACCCATGGCTTCGTCACGAACTCCTTGATGAAGAGTCCGCTCTTGACCAGCGACCCCTCCGCCGAGCTGGAGTTCCGGAGGTCGCCGTACCAGCTGTCCATGTCCCTCCGGTAATCGTCGATCAGCGGCAGCTGCCAGTACCGCTCGCCGGCCTTTCTGGCGGCGACCATGACCTCGTCGTAGAAAGCCTGCGGCGTCCCGAACGCCCCGGTCACGAGGTGGCCGAGCGCCCGCGAGACGGCGCCGGTCAGGGTCGCCACGTCGACGAGATGGGTCGCCCCGAGCCGCTCCGCGTAGGTCAGGGCGTCGCCCAGGATGAGCCGGCCCTCGGCGTCGGTATTGATCACGTCGACCTTCTTGCCGTTGAGCGCGGTGACGATGTCGCCGGGACGGGTCGAATGCGGGCCCGGCATGTTCTCCACCGCCGGGGCGACGGCGAGGAGCGGTGTCCCCGGCGCCAGGCGGGCGACCGTGGCGATGGCCGCGATCACGGTGCACGCACCGGTCTTGTCCATCTTCATCTCGTCCATGTGAGCCGCCGGCTTGATGCTGATCCCGCCCGAATCGAAGCAGACGCCCTTGCCGACGATGGCCAGGTGTCGATCCAGCGCGTCGCGCTCGCCCGCCTCGCCCGAGCGCAGGACGATCATCCGGGGCGGATTGTCGCTGCCCCGGCCGACCGCCATGAACATCCCCATCCCGAGCTCCGTGGCGCGCTCGGGCTCGATGACGTCGATCCACAGCCCGTATCGCTCGGCGATGGCACGAGCCTCGTCGGCCAGGACCGCCGGACTGACGTCGTTCGAAGCGCGGTTCGACAGGGTCCGCGCCAGGTTCGCCCCCTCGGCGATGATCATCCCGCGTTCCGCGGCCCGGCTGAGCTCGGTCGCATCGGCACCGGGCGCGATGAGGATCAGCTCATCGAGGACGGGCGGCGCCGAATCCACGTCGTGGCGGTAGATCGTGCGCGGATCGTAGCTGCCCTCGAGGACGCCACGGGCGACCAGTTCGGCGGCGGCTGACGCGTCGCCGAGTCCGTCGGCGAGCGGGGTGATCCAGATCGCGAGACGCCTGACCGTCCGCCCACCGAGACGGCGTTCCGCCGACGCCGCGACCCGCAGGACGGACTCGCGATCCAGCGTCGCCGGATCGCCCAGGCCGACAGCCAGCAGGCGTCCACCCGAGACCTCGCCCGCTGCAGCCAGCGCGGTCGTGTACCGCTTGCCGTCGAACTCCCCGAACGCCACGAGCGCCTTGATCTCGCCGGCGGCGCGTCGATCGAGCTCTCCGAGTGCGCCGTCAAAGGCCGGTTCGGGGGCGATCGGGATGACGAGGGTATCCGCGGGAACGTCCCACGGCTGGTCGGTGACGACACGGAGTTGCACGGTGTCGAGTCCTCCGGAAGGCGAGCGCCGCGGGCCGCATCGGCATCGCAAGACTGGGAAGTGGGTTGGGCTGCCAGTGTAGCCACACCCGCCGCGGTCAGGGACTCGCGCTCGGCTCCGGTTCGGCGGCCGTGCTCGCGGTCCCGCTCTCGATCGCGTCGGTGAGCTTGGCCCGGGCCTCCTCGATGGCGATGACCGCGCCGTTCATCCCGCCCCGTCCGATGTCGGCCATGATGATCACCAGGCCGCGCGTGTCGGGTGGAAGGCGCTTCCGGGCGGCAGCCTCGGCCTTGACGGCTGCCTGGGTGGCCGCCGTCACCTTGCCCTTGACCTTGGAGATGGCCTTGTACAGGTCGCGCAGCGCGACGTCGTAGTCGGCGTTGCGTTTGATCCACTCGTCGAGCACGGAGACATCGACGGTGTTGATGAGCTGGTCCCGGATCGTCCGAGCGGCCGCGAGCTGCGCTTCCGCCTGGTCGATGAGCTTCATCGCCTCGACGTACCTGGCCTGCCGACCGCGCTCCGCGGCCTGGCCGACGAGACGGTCGTGCTCCGCGAGCAGTCCGCTCATCCTCGTGGCCGCCACGGCTCCGATCGACAGGCGCGCCCAGGACGTGTCGAGGCCATCGGTCGCATCGAGAGCCGCGACGAGGGCCGCGTGTCTGGCGACGATCGCGTCGGAGACGGTGAGGCCGGCCTGGGCGGTGCCGACATAGGGCACGGCTGCCAGCTCGCGCCGCACGGCCATCGTCCGCCGGATGACCTCGGCGACGAGCCGATCGCCCTCCGCGATGGCCGTCTCGCCGGTCGTCGCGTCGGCGCCGTTGAGGGCGGCAAGGGCGCCGCGTGCCTGGCGTCCGAGGGCCTCGACCTGATCCGCCAGGGCGCCAAGATCGGCTTCAGCTGCGTCGAGCATCGGCACGACCGCGGCGTCCCCGGCGGCGGTCAGCTCGGGACGCCCGGCGGACCCTGGCGCACGGTCGAGACCTGTGACCAGGCCGGCGGCGCCCAGGGCGATGAGGACGATGATGACGAACCAGACGAGGGCGCCGAAGAACGTGCGCAAGTGGCGACTCATGGCGCGTCGGGGCGCCCCTGGCTCACGTGGCGCTTCACGCGAGGTTCACGCGGGTCGCTCGGTCTGATCGCCCGGCTTCGCTCGAAGGTAGCCGAGGGCACCCTCCATCGGGCGCGGCTCGAACCCGAAGCGTGACGGGATGAGGTCGAGCGGTCCGACGTTGTCAAGGCGCAGTTGGCGGAGCTGGTCGGTCGCGACGGGGAACGGGATGTGGACCAGTTCGGCCGCCCCGGCCACGAGCCGGATCAGCATGACCGGCATCGGCAGGATCGCGCGCCGCTTGTCGAGCGCGAGCAGGACTTCGCGTGTGATCTCTCGATACGTCCAGATGCGCGGGCCGCCGAGCTGGAAGACCTGACCGACGGTCGTCGGGTCGACCAGGACGCGCACGGTGACCCGTGCGACGTCGCCCGCGTGGATCGGCTGGAAGCGGGCGGAGCCGTCGCCCGGGACCGGGACGATCCCGGGTGAGATCCGGACAAGGCCCGCGATGATGTTGAAGAATCCATCGCCCTCACCGAACTGGAGTGACGGCTTCAGGATCGTCCAATCGAGGCCGGAGTCGCGGACCAGCGCCTCGGCCTTGGCCTTGGAGCTCGCATAGTGGAGCTTCGGGTCGTCCTCGACGCCCATCGCGCCCATGTGGACGAGGCGCCGGACGCCGGTCTGCCGCATCGCGGTGACGACGGCGCGCGTCCCCTCGGTGTTGACGAGGCGCAGGTCGGCGCCGCCTCGGAAGTCGCGCGGGATCGCGACAAGGTGGACGACGGCGTCGACACCGGCCATGGCCGGGCCGAGGGTCTCGGGCCGGGTGACGTCGCCGATGCGTAGACTGACGTTCGTCCGGTGGGCCTCCGGGAGGCGTCCGAGGACGGTCTCGCCCGCTGTCGGGGTTCGCACCAGGGCGGCGACGCGGTGTCCCGTGCCGAGCAGGGCCGGGACGAGGTGGCTGCCGACGAAGCCGCTGGCGCCGGTCACGAGGATGGTCGACATGGCGGGATTGTCCTTTGAACTCAGGGGCCACCGGATCGGACGGCCCGTCACCCGAGGTTCGGTCGCGACCGCCGTGCGGATGCGCCGGACCGAGGCGACCCGGGAATCGTAGCATCGACGGCGTGAACGACCCAGAGACCGCCCCGCCGCCCGGCGTCTCGCTCCGCCGCCTGGTCGAAGCCATGCCGAAGGCGGAGCTCCACCTCCACCTCGACGGGTCGCTGCGGGTCGATACGGCGCTCGACCTGGCGCGCACGCGCGGGGTCGATGCCCCGCGCGACCGGGCCGGGATGTCGGCGGCGCTCATCGCCCCGATGCCGTGCGCCGACCAGGCCGAACTGTTACGCGCATTCGACCTGCCGATCGCGCTGTTGCAGGACGCCGAAGCGCTCGAACGGGTCACCGCCGAGCTCGTCGAGACGAAGGCCGCCGACGGCGTCCGCTACGTCGAGATCCGCTGGGGGCCGCTCCTCCACGTCGCCGGTGGGCTGTCGCTCGCGGACGGGATCGAGGCGGTGTGTCGGGGGGCGAGATCTGGCGAGGCCCGGACGGGGACGCTGGTCCGCCTCATCTGCACGGCGCTGCGCTCGCACGACCCCGCGGCGAACGTGGTCCTGGCGGAGACTGCGGTCCGCTTCCGCCACCAGGGCCTGACCGGCTGGGACCTGGCCGGGCCGGAGGCCGCCTTCCCGGATCCACTGGCACACGCGGCGGCGTTCGAGGTGGCACGGGCTGGCGGGCTCCGGATCACGCTGCATGCCGGAGAGTGGGGAGGCGCCGCGCAGGTTCGGCGCGCCCTCGCGATCTCGCCGGAACGGATCGCCCATGGCCCGGGCGCGGCCGACGATCCGGCCCTGTGCGTTGAGCTCATCGCGCGCGGCGTGACGCTGGACCTGTGTCCGACCTCGAACTGGCAGGCCGGCATCGTGCCGTCGCTGGCCTCCCATCCGCTGGCAAGGCTTCACCGGGCCGGCGTGCCGGTCACGCTCAGCACGGACGACACGACGGTCAGCGACCTGACGTTGTCTGATGAGTACGTCCGTGCCGTCGAGACGATTGGGTTGACCCTCCCCGAGTTGTGGGCGATCGACCGCCACGCGCTCGAGGTCGCCTTCGCCGACGAGGCCGTCCTGGTCCCGCTCCGCGCGGCATTCGCTCGGGATGCCGCGACCCACGATGCGGGGCGCGGCTGATCCGCGCACCCGTCATGATCGCGCCAACGGCCAGAGGAGAGCCAGATGACACCGCTCTGCGACCATTTCGAAGCCGACGTCCAGGTCGACCCGCCGCTCGATGTCTGCTCGACATGCATCGAGATGGGCGCCACCTGGGTGCACCTGCGCCAGTGCCTGCAGTGCGGGCGTACGAGTTGCTGTGACAACAGCCCGAACCGGCATGCCACCGCCCATTTCCACGAGACCGGCCACCCGATGATCCGGTCCGCCCAGCCCGAGGACGACTGGCGGTGGTGCTACCAGGACGAGCTCCTCTACCTCCCCGGCCCGGCGGGTTACGAGGTCTTCGAGGACTGACGCGGCCGGGCCCGAAGGTCGTTCCGGCCCCACGTTACGCTCCCAGGCGCTCCCTCAGCGTGGCGAGATGTCCTGCCAGCTCCGGCGGGAGCCGATCCCCGAATCGAGCGTAGTGCGACTCGAGCTCGGGTACCTCGCGGGCCCATGCGGTCCCATCCACCCACAGCAGCTCGACGAGGTCCTCGGCGGCCATGTCCAGTCCGGTCACGTCAAGGTCGGCCGGAGCCGGTACCCAGCCGATCGGTGTGTCCTCCGCCGTGACCTCGCCGTCGCATCGACGGAACATCCACTCGAGGACTCGGCTGTTCTCGCCGAAGCCCGGCCACAGGTAGCGACCGTCGGCCCCGCGACGGAACCAGTTGACGTGGAACAACCGCGGGAGCTTGTCCGCTGTCGTCGCCCGCCCGACGTCGAGCCAGTGCGCCCAGTAGTCGGCCATGTTGTAGCCGCAGAACGGAAGCATCGCGAACGGGTCGAAACGCAGCTTGCCGACCTCGCCGAAGGCCGCGGCGGTCGTCTCGGAGCTCATGATCGAGCCCATGAATACCCCGTGCGACCAGTCGAAGGCCTCGCGGACCAGCGGCACGACGCCCGCTCGCCGACCACCGAACATGATCCCGTCGAGCGGGACTCCGGCCGGGTCCTCCCACTCGGGCGCGATCGCCGGATCCTGGTGCGCCGGCGCCGTGAAGCGGGCGTTCGCATGGGCCGCCGGACGGCCATCGTCAGGGGTCCAGTCCCGCCCGGTCCAATCGATCAGGTGGGTGGGCGGCGTCTCGGTCAAGCCCTCCCACCACACGTCGCCGTCGTCGGTCAGGGCCACGTTCGTATAGATGCAATTCGCGTCGAGGGTACGGATCGCGTTCAGGTTCGTCCGCTCGCTGGTACCGGGTGCGACGCCGAAGAAGCCGGCCTCCGGGTTGATGGCGTACAGACGCCCGTCGTCGCCGAATCGCATCCAGCAGATGTCGTCGCCGACCGTCTCCACCTTCCAGCCGGGCAGGGTCGGGACGAGCATCGCGAGATTCGTCTTGCCGCAGGCGGACGGGAAAGCGCCGGCGAAGTACTTGTGCCGCTCGTCCGGCGCCGTGACCTTGATGATCAGCATGTGCTCGGCGAGCCAGCCTTCGTCGCGGGCGATCGCCGACGCGATCCGCAGCGCGTAGCACTTCTTGCCGAGCAGGGCATTGCCGCCGTAGCCCGAGCCGTACGACCAGATCTCGCGGGTCTCGGGAAAGTGGGCGATGTACTTCGTCTCGGGATCGCACGGCCAGGCGACATCCGGCTCGCCCGGGGCGAGGGGCGCCCCGACGGAGTGCAGACACGGCACGAACGCACCGCTGGCCCGGATCGCCTCGACGGCCGGGGCGCCGCTGCGGGTCATGATCCGCATGTTGACGACGACGTATGCGGAGTCCGTGATCTGAACGCCCAGCCGGCTGATCGTCGAACCGAGCGGGCCCATCGAGAACGGGATCACGTACATGGTCCGGCCGCGCATCGACCCGCGGAACAGGTCGGTGAGTGTGGCCCGCATCTCGTCCGGGTCGCGCCAGTTGTTGGTGGGGCCCGCGTCCGCCGCGTTGTGCGAGCAGATGAACGTGCGATCTTCGACGCGTGCCACGTCGCTCGGATCGGATCGTGCGAGGAAGCTGTTCGGGCGCTTCACCGGGTCGAGGGGCGTGAAGGTGCCCGCCTCGACGAGCAGGTCGCACAGCGCCGCGTATTCCTCGTCCGTGCCGTCGCACCAGTGGACCCGGTCGGGCATCGTCAGGGCCGCGATCGAATCGACCCAGCGGACGAGGTCCGGCACCCCCGCCGGTCGGTCCATCCCCGGATACCCCGTCGACGTCGCACCGGCGTTCGCTCGTACCGCACTCATCGCCGTCTCCCGATTGGTCGTCGTTGGTGGCACGGCCACAGAAGCCGGCCAACGTGACCTTAGCGGGCGAGTGGGCCGAATGCGCGGGCCGACCCTCCCGGCCGTCGGGGGCCATCACGCCCCTCTTCGGACTCGGCGGCCCCCAGGACCGGCACCATCCGTGCCGGGCGACCCACCCGGGACCGACCACTTGACTCTATCGGCGGGCCCGTCCCGGGTCGACGATAGCGGCCGGAGGTTTCCGCATGTCCGACCAGGATGACCCGATCGACACCGAGTGACCGGTCGGACGGGGTTCGCGTCGGAGGGTCGAGGCGAACGCTCTTCGTGGCGGTCCCGGTGGTCCTGATGGGGGTGTTTGTGGTGAGCCTGCTGTCGCTGAGAGGATCCACGCCGACGATGACGAGCCTTGGTCCGGAGGAGTCGCTGCCGTCACCGTTGCTGGCCGGTAGGATCTCGCTGGAGGAGGCACTCCAGGCGCGCCGCTCGATCCGGTCGTTCACGGCCGCTGCGCTCACCCGTGCGGAGATCGGCCAGCTGCTGTGGGCCGCGCAGGGCGTCACCGACGCTGACGGACATCGCACCGCGCCGTCGGCCGGGGCGCTCTACCCGCTGGAGCTGGACGTCGTGACCGCGGACGGCCTCGCCCGATACGTGCCAGACGGGCATCGGCTTGCGCGGCGTGGTCCAGCGGACCTGCGACCGGCCCTCCAGCAGGCCGCCCTCGACCAGGCGGCGATCGGCGGGGCGCCACTGGTCATCGTGATCAGTGGCGTGGTCGAGCGGACCGCCGCGCGGTACGGGGCGGAGCGCGCGGAGCGGTACGTGGCACTCGAGGCCGGTCATGCGGCTCAGAACATCCTCCTCGAGTCGGTGAGCCTTGGGCTCGGGGCGGTCCCGGTCGGTGCGTTCGACGACGCGGCGGTCCGGCGGGTCCAGGCGCTGGCCGACGGCGAGGCCCCGCTCTATCTCATCGCGGTGGGTCACCCGCGGTCGTGAAGCCGGTCGCGACGCCGGCGCGACGCCGGCGCGACGACCCTCCCTCATGCCTCGGCCTCCGCGAACTCTCCACGCAGGCTCCATCACGTCTCCACCGACGGTCCCGAGGATGGGACATGGCACCGAAGGCGGTGCCGCCGGGTGACCGGCCCGCTCCAGCCCCGGAGGCTGATCATGAAACGACTCACCATCTCACTCGCGGTCGCGGGGCTCGTGATCCTCGCGTTCGTCGCGACGGTCGCCGCGGCGAGCCCGACACCGACACCGACCCCCGCTCGCGACCAGGTGCGCGCGCACGACACGGTCGCGACGATCCTCGGCCTGACCCAGGCGCAGATCCAGGACCTTCGCCAGGACGGCCTGACCCTCGCCCAGATCGCCGAACGCCAGAAGGTCGATCCCCAGAAGCTGATCGATGCCCTCGCGGCGCAGTGGACCGTCCGGATCGATGCCCGGGTCGCCAACGGCGGACTGACCGCGGCCGAAGCCACCACCCTCAAGTCGCAGGTCGCGCTGCGGGCCAAGGCGATGGTCTACCAGACGCCGACGGGCGGGATGCGTGGCGCGGCGGTCGGAGCCGGCCCCGGGGCGATGGGCGGCGGCGGCATGGGCATGCACCGGGGCGCCGGCAACGGGACGTGCGATGGCGCAGGTCCACAGGGACCCGCCGGCCAGTAGCGGGACCCTCGAGAACGGGACGGTCGGCCCTGTCCACGGGACCGGCCGTCTCCGCATGCTCGGCTCATGGCCCGCATCCTCGTCGTCGACGACGAGCCGCACATCCTCGAGGTCGTCCGCGCCTATCTCGTGCGCGACGGCCATGACGTGTCGACGGCCACGGACGGTGACGCCGCCCTGGCCTGCGCGCGCGACCGCCTCCCGGACCTCATCGTCCTCGACGTGATGCTGCCCGGGCGCTCGGGGTTCGAGGTCCTGCGCGAGCTTCGCGGCTCGGGGAGCACGGCGGCGGTCGTCATGCTCACGGCGCGAGACGACGTCATCGACCGCGTCGCCGGTCTCGAGATCGGGGCCGACGACTACGTGACGAAGCCCTTCGAGCCGCGCGAGCTGGTCGCCCGTGTCGGTGCGGTGTTGCGCCGAACGATGCCGGTCGCGCGACCCGGAGCGCCACTCAGGCCCGCCGACGACGTCGAGGCCTTCTTCGATCTCGAGATCGATCGCGCGACGCGCGAAGTCCGCCGGGATGGGGCGGTGCTTTCCCTCACCCGAGCCGAGTTCGACCTCCTCGCGACCCTCGCCGGACGACCCGGCATCCCGATGACGCGAGAACAGCTCGGCGAGCACGTCTTCGGCGAGGCGTTCGATGCCTACGACCGGACGATCGACAGCCACGTCAAGAACCTCCGACACAAGCTCGGGCCACGTCCGGACAGGCAGTCGTACGTCGAGACCGTCCGCGGTGTGGGCTACCGGGGGGCGCGCGGATGAGCCTCCGCCTCCGGCTCGCCGCTGCCTTCGCGCTGGTGGCCGTCCTGACGGCCGTGGCCGTGGCGATCACGGCGCCGTCCATCGTCGGTCGGGGCTTCGCGGCGATGCAGACTGACGATCTGCCCGGCGGCATGGGCCGCGGTCAGGGACCTGGTCCGATGGCCGGTCTCCACGCGCAACAGGTCGAACGTGAGACGACGATCGCGCTGGTCGCCGTGGCCGTCGTCGCTGCCGGGGCGGCGTCGCTGCTTGGTCTGGTCATCGCCGGTCGGATGGCCCGTCCCTTGGCGCGGCTGGAGCGGACCGCCGCCGCGGTGGCGCACGGCGAACTCGACGCTCGCTCGGGCCTCGGCGATCGCGCCGACGAGATCGGATCCCTCGGGCGCTCGTTCGATGCGATGGCCGCCGAGCTCGAGGCGACCGAGGTCGCTCGGCGCCGATTCTTCCAGGACGCGGCGCATGAGCTTCGGACCCCGCTGACGGTCATCGACGCCACGACATCGGCCGTCCTCGACGGCGTCTACGACCACGACGATCGCCACCTCGAGACGATCCGCGACCAGTCCCGACTGCTCACCCGGATCGTCGACGACCTCAGGACCGTGAGCCTCGCGGACGCGGGGGTGCTGCCACTGCGGCGCGAGTCGGTCGAGGTCGGCCGACTCCTCGAGTCGATCGTCCGTGACATGGGCGTCGGCGCGACCGCGGCGGGGATCTCGATCGGCGCGCAGGGCGGAGAGCGCCACGTCGTCAGCGCCGACCCCGACCGGCTGCGACAGGTCCTCGTGGCACTCGTCGACAATGCGATCCGACACACACCCGCGGGCGGCTGGATCAGGCTCGAAGCGGGGCGCGCGGCCGCTGGTCCAGTCGTGATCGCGGTCATCGACTCCGGCGCCGGGATCGCTCCCGACGACCTGCCCCACGTGTTCGAACGCTTCTACCAGGCAGATCCGGCACGGGACCGGTCGACCAGCACGTCCGGGCTGGGCCTCGCCATCGTCCGCGCGGTCGTCGAGGCCCACGGTGGGCGGGTCAGGGCGGCGAATGAGGCCGGAGCGGGTGCCCGCTTCGAGATCGAGCTTCCGGCGGCCGTGGCGCCTGACGCCTGACCGGCCCGCGACTGGCCGGAGATCGCGGCGTGGGCGGCCGAGATCGCGCACGACCTCCAGCGAGTGCCCGTCGGCTGAGTTGTCACGCCGCCTTCAGAGCTGGCGCCGGCCGCCCGTTGATACGATGGCGTCGATGGCACAGCCCGACCGCGACCCGCTCGCCGCCACCCAGCGCCTCCTCATCGACGGGTCGAACCTGCTCCACGCCCTGTCTCGGACGGCGGGTGCCGCGCCGCAGGCGGCGCTCATCGGCCGGCTCCGCGGTGCCATCCCGCCGGCGACCGCGATCGAGCTCGTGTTCGACGGACCGGCCGAGCGCGGCCTCCGGAACGAGCGGATCGCGTCCGGGGTGCGAGTGCGCTACAGCGGGGCGCGGACCGCCGACGCGGTCATCCTGGCCCTCGTCGACGACGTCCGCCTGCTCGACGGCGCGGACGGGACCGCGACCCTCCTCGTCGTGACCGACGATCGGGACCTGCGCCACGGGTCGCGCCTGCGCGGCGCGCGGACGGCCGGTTCGGCGTGGCTGCTGGGGCGCCTCGACGCTCGGCGTCTGTCGTCGCCATCGGTCGGGAATCCTCGGCCGGCGAAGGCGCCCCGGCCGGCGACCGGGAGCACACCGAGCGATGATGACGAGGCGGAGGCGGACCGCCGGGGATGGAAACCCGGTCGTGGAGCGACGGCCAAGCGAGGCAACCCGCGACGGGCTCCCAAGGGCGGTGGGGCTGGTAGGATGCGGCCGTGAACATCATCGACGTCCTGAACCAGATCTGGACCCAGATCCTGGAGATCACGTCAATCTTCCTCACGCCCGACTGGAGCTTCGTCATCGCGCTCCTGCCGGTCATCATCGTGCTCGGCCTCGTCATGCCATACCTGACCGGCCTCGCCATCGGGACGGGCGCCTACCTCGTCTCCAGGCCGCGCGTCAAGCTGGCGTTCGAGGAGGGCCCGCGGGTGGCCGAGATCGGTCCCGGCGGCGAACCGGTCTTCCCGGTCGGCCTTCCCCATTGCCGGCGCGATGCGCTCGTCTTCGAGTCCGGGACCCTCCGCTGCGAGCGCTGCCACGACGATCTGGCCGTGATCTGCCCGATGTGCTCGCTCGGTCGGTCGGCGCTCATCGACACGTGCACGAACTGCGGCCTCGTCCTGAAGGTCGTCCCACGGGCCGTCGCGGTCCGCACGACACCCGGGCCGAAGCCCGGTGGCGCGGCCGTCGCTTAGCGCGACCGTGGAACCGTCCCGCGCGTCCCTGAGGCGATGACCATGGCCGTCCTGTCGTCGAACCTGTTCTCTCTCGGTGTGATCCTCGTCGCGCTCGGGTTCGCGACCCACGTCGGACATGCCGTCATGCTCGCCAACGGCCGACGTCTCCTGCCAACGCTGTCGACGGCCCGGGCGACCGCCCGCCGGCCCGCCTACGCCGGGGTCGTGACCGGGTCGTTCGTGGATGAGCAGACCCGCGCCGCATCGAACGGACTTGACACGTTTGCCTCACCGAGTCCCCTGTCCCGAGCCGCGATCGGCCTGACATTCGTCGCCTGGCTGGCCCTCGGCGGGTCGCTGGTCGCCCGGGCGATCGTCGTCGAGCGGGGGCCGTGGGGCAACATGTTCGAGTTCAGCGTGGCCTTCGCGTTCTCGATGATCGGCGGCTATCTGTTCCTCCAGCGGCGTTACGCGATCCGCTCGATCGGCTTCATCCCGCTCGGCGTGGCGCTGGCGTTGCTGCTCTACGCCGCGAGCCTTCCCTCGGACATCGCACCGCTCGTGCCGGCACTCCAGAATGCGCCGCTGCTGACGATCCACGTCGGTCTGGCGGTCCTGAGCTACGGCATCTTCGCGACGAGCTTCGCGGCGGGTGTGGCCTACCTCGCCCAGGGCCAGGACGACCGGTTCGGGTGGCTGCCCTCGCACAAGGTGCTTGACGAGGTCGCCTATCGGGCGGTCATCATCGGCTTCCCGATCTTCGCGACGATGATCATCCTGGGCTCGTGGTGGGCGTCGATCGCGTGGTCGCGCTACTGGGGCTGGGATCCGAAGGAGACCGCGGCCCTCGTGACCTGGCTGACGTATGCGATCTACCTCCACGCCCGCAACCGGCGGTCGTGGGCCGGCCGGCCGGCGGCTCTGCTGCTCGTTGTCGGGTTCGGGATGGTCCTCGTGACCTACTCAGGGTCGCTCTGGTTCAGCGGTCTGCACGCGTACAGCGGCCTCTAGCCCTCGCGGCATTCGACGCCGACGACGCCGAGAGCAGGTTCCGACATCGCGCGCGACGGGACTCCTGCTTCGTCGATGCCATTCGCCTGCATCACGTCCACGTCGTCCCCCCGACTCACCTCTGACCACGCAAGGTTGATGCAGGCGAGGTGCATACAAGAAGGGGAGCCTTGACGCCGGCGTGGTCAGCCCGTGCTGGACGGACGCTGGTCCCGAACATCTGTTCTGTGGACGGCGTGT
>Ga0154811_1044_pt21 | contig 13891 bp, 15 predicted proteins | sample Rifle2008BG16ft_FD_105819 | JGI IMG/M metagenome (GOLD analysis project Ga0154811, IMG submission 105819) | Chloroflexi bacterium RBG_16_69_14 | reverse complement strand
GCTCGAGTGCCTCGGCGACCGTGACGATGTCGATCGGCTCGCGGCGCTCGAACAGCTCCAGCGCGGCGGCGTAGATCCGCCCGTTGGCCTGCCGATAGAAGTCGGCCGGACGGAGGAACTCCGCGACCTCGATGACGGCGTCACGGTCGATGAGGATGGCACCGAGCACGGACTGCTCGGCCTCGAGACTCTGCGGCGGAAGGCGGTCGATCACGCGGGGCGGACTCCGTCAGCGGTTGGGGTCCTCATTGTCCGGGCCAGACGCCCGGACGCTTCAACGAAGGCGGGCCGGTGGTCCGCCGTGGTCCACGAAGTTCACAGCCCCGTGGACCCGATGTGGACGAATCTGTTGATATCCACCGCGATCGCCTACCGAGAATCGGCGCGCCGCCCTAGTCGAGGCGTCGGATGACGCCGATCAACTTGCCCTGGATACGGACGTCGTCGTAGAACTGGGGTGGGTATGCCGGGTTGGCGGGCTGGAGTCGGATCTGGTCCTTCTCCTTGAAGAACCGCTTGAGGGTGACGGCGTTCTCCTCCACCTGGGCAACGACGATGTCCCCATTGCGGGCGGTCGTCTGCGGGCGGATGAGGACGAAGTCACCGTCGGTGATGTGGGCCTCGATCATCGAGTCGCCACGGACGCGGAGGACGTACGCGTCGCCGCCGGGCGCGAGCACGTCCGGGATCGCCATCGACTCCGTCGCGTCCTGGTAGGCCTCGATCGGACCGCCGGCGGCGATCTCCCCGATGATCGGCACGACTCGCGCGTCGCCGGCCGTCGCCTGTGGCACGAGCTCGCTGGTCAGGCCGAGTCGGATGGCGGCAGTCGGGGTCAGCCGGATCGCTCGTGACTGAGCGGCGCCGCGCTCCAGGTAGCCCTCGCGCTCGAGGATCTGGAGGTGGTGATGGACGGCCGACGTGGAGGCGAGCCCGACCGCGCGCGCTATCTCGCGCACGGAGGGCGGATAGCCGCGCGCGCGCAACGTGGCCGCGATGAAGTCGAGGATCTTGACCTTGCGTTCGGCGTCGTGCTTCGTCACTCGCGCCTCCTTGTCGCTCATGATAGCGAACGGACGTTCGATGTCAAGGCGCGGGTCGAGCCGAGGCGGCTGGCGGGCGGTTCGTCGACTTGGAGGCGACGCAGCGGGGTCGAGGGGCTCGTCGGACGCTCCCTCGACGGCGTTCGTCGACTGGGAGGCGACGCTCGAGGGTCGAGGGGCTTTGCACCCGCTCTTCAGGCCTCGGTCGTCGCCTCGGAGGCGACGATGGCCGTTCGAGCAGCCACATCTCCGCTCTTGGTGCTGGATTCGTCGCCTGGGAGTCGACGGGAGGTAGTGGGACTGCGACGGCCGACGACGGGGGACAGCGGCCGCACGGGCCCGACCGCGCAGGCTGGTAGACTCCGCCATCCCCGGGACAAGGAGGCATCCTCGACGCATGGCGCGCGAATCGAAGCAGCGAAGCAGACGCTCGCGAGGCGGAGCCGGGCTCGGTCGCGCCCTGTCGCTGCTTGCGTTCCTGCCGATCGCCAGCCGCGTCCCGATGTACACCCGTCTTGTCACCGCTCTCGTGATGGACGAGCGGATGCCGATGAACCGCAAGGCCCTGCTGGCCGGCGCCGCCGGCTACCTGGTCCTCGGGCGTGACCTCATCCCGGACGACGTGCCGATCATCGGCGGCCTCGATGACCTCGTCGTCGTCGTCCTCGCCGTCGAACTGTTCCTCGACGGCGTCCCGGACGACCTGCTCGACGAGAAGCTCGCCGAGCTCGGCATCGAGCGTGCGGAATTCGATCGTGATGTCGCCCAGGTGCGACGCTTGACGCCGGGCCCGGTCCGGCGGACCATCCGCCGCGTGCCCGAACTCATCGGTGGCGTCGGCGAAGCCATGAAGCAACTCGGTCTCGGGCCCCGGACGCGGGCCTGGATCAACAGGGAGGATCGCAGCGCGTGAAGGTCATCCTGACGCAGGACGTGCCGAAGGTCGGCAAGAGCGGGGAGATGAAGCAGGTCGCTGACGGCTACGCGACCAACTTCCTGATCCCTCAGAAACTCGCCGTGCCGGCGGCCGGCGGTGCCTACCGTGCCTGGCAGCACGACATCGCAAGCCGCGAGGACAAGCGGGTCCGTGAGCGCGCCGAGGCCGAGATCGCCGCGACCCGCATCGCCAGCACGACGCTGACGATGGGCGTGAAGGTCGGCGAGGGCGGCAAGCTCTACGGCTCGATCACGTCCAAGGACATCGCCGACGCCCTGGCGCGCCGCGGCATCGACGTCGACCGCCACAAGATCGACCTCGAGGAGCCGCTCAAGACGCTCGGCACGTACAAGGTCGCGATCAAAGTCGCCAGCGGGATGACCCCGGAGGTCACGATCGTCGTCGAGCCCAAGGGGTAGGTTCGGAGGCCGGGCCGCCGGATCTGGCTTCGGTCGCCTGGTATTCGCGGCAGTCGCAGGATCACGGCATCGGCGCCCATATTGGTCCTTCGACGCCAGATCCCGGATCCTCGCCGCCATGAACGAGCGTGGCTGACGTCGGCGAACCCGCGATATGGGGCCGCTACCCCGACTGGTACGACTCCGGGGAATACGCGCCTTGCGACCGCCGCCCCGACACAGGCGAAGTCGACTCTACGAACCGACAGTGGCCGAGCGCGTCGATCCGACTAGGGCTCGACGATCGTGGTGGTCCAGCGCACGGTGCTGTCCGGCGCGATGGCCAGGATGCTGGCCGACGACTTGTCACCGGACTCCGGCTCGATGGCCAGCGCATAGGTCGTCCCCTCCGGACCGACGACCACCGACCAGAACTCCGCGCCGGGCCGCTTCAGCTCGACCGGCCAGCCGGGACGCACCTTGCCGTCACGTCCGACGGCGACGATGCTTCCGCCGCCGACCGAGGGGTCTTTGGCCGAGTGGATCAGGTACAGGACGTTGTCGGGACCGATCGCCGGGGCGGCGAACTTGAAATCCCCGTCGACATCGCCGGGAGCGATGTAGCCAGTTGTCTGACTACCACCGTCGGATCCGTACGGCCAGCCGGCCATCATCTGGCCCGACGGGCTCAGGCCGGCCACCGTCGTTCGGTAGTGGAAGGCTCCTGTGGTGTCATCCCAGGAGGTTCCGATCACGAACGTCGAGCCGTCGGCCCCGACGAGCGGAGCCGCCGGAAATTCGCAGGAACCTTCGATCCCGGTGCATTCACTCGTCGCCAGGATCTCCAGGTCGCCCGAGCCGCCGTGCGCCGTCCGCCCGTCCGGGTCGAGGACGAGCGTCCGAGCATGTTGCTCGTAGGGCGTGTTGACCGCCATGTGGACCAGGCCGGCGGCGTCGAACGCGGCCCCCGACGCGAGACCGTCGATGGCGACCGGGAATGCGACGCGAATGCCCGCGACGCTCACGGCGAAGAGTTCTGACGACGTGGGCGGCGCGAAGTCCTCGCCGAACGGGTGAATCGATCCATACGCGACCCCATCCGGCCCGACAACCCAGCGGTCGATGGAGTCGTAATCGACCCGAACTGGCGTCCCGTTGCGGACCGCTCCGTTGGCTGCAATCGTCATGATCCAGGTGTCTCGAGCGTTGGTCTCCGCTCCAGGTTCGGCCCAGGCGAAGACGATCAACTCGTCACCGACGACACGTCCAGCGGAATAGCCGTCGACGCTGTGGGCGCCGAAATCCACCGGCCACCCCGCGAGCAAGCGGCCATTCGCATCGAACGCAAAGGCGGCGACAGGGACAGACATGTTCCGATCGGGGTTGTCCAGCGTGCAGATAGCCCGGACCGAGCCGTCGGCGAGCGGCAAGAGGAGGCCGCACGAGGTCGAGTCACGCACCGCGATCGGCCAGCCCGGCCGCGGCCGCCCGCCATCGTCAAGGAGCGCCAGGACCGAGCCACCTGGCCTGGGGACCGAGACGTATAGTCCGACATTGGGTCCCGGCGCCATCAGGACCCGCTCCCCGATCTGTCGGGCGGATCCGCGGACCGGGAGGCTGGCCGACGGCGGCAACGGCGGAAGCGACGGCGAGACGACCGATGGCTCGCTGGCGGATGACGTTCCCGAAGGCGGGGTGGGCGTCGGCGACGTGTCAGCCGGTCGCCCAGGCGTCGTGCTTGGGGCCGGGCTCGCGGCTGACGCGCAGGCAGTGACGAGCAGGCCCACCACGATCGTGGTCGCGAAGCGCGAGTGCGACGGTCGCATCCGATGTCCTCCGGACGGTGTCTAGCAGAGGAGACGTGCGGGCGGCCTGTTTGCAACGACAGGAAGGTGACGGCGTGGCGGAAGGATCAGCGGGTGACGCGCCGCACGACATACCAGATGAGCGCGATCACGCCGATGGCTCCCAGATACACGAGGACATGTCCCCCGACCTGGCCCAGGGCGCACGCCATGTTGTCGCCCTGGTTGTCCATGCACATGAAGCTCGAGATCCCCAGATCGGTGACGAACGCCAGGCCGAGCACGACCAGGAGGATGCAACCGATCGCCTCGGCGCCTCCGAAACGGGAACGACGCGGGACTTCTCTATCGGACATTTGTTGCTTCTCCATCGATCGTGAGCGGGCCGGCGCCTTCAGGAGGCGTCTGTCTGCCTGGCGGCGTCGTGCCCGGGGCCGGACTCGCGGCTGATGCACAGGCAATGACGAACAGTCCCGCGACGATCGTGGTCGCGAAAGGCGAGACCGAACAGCGCATCCGATGTCCTCCGGACGGTGTTTGGCAGAGGAGACGTTCGGACCGTCCGTTCCCAGCTGGCTTACTGTTTGACCACGGTAACCTCTCCCGACTTGACTTCGGCGAGCGAAGCGGCGAACGCGGGGTTCGGGGTGAAGTTGGTCGTCCCGTCGGAGACTGTGCCGCCGGCGGTGGAGTCGCGGAACGTGCCGTCGGACCGTGAAATGAGCTTGAAGCCCGGCGAATGTGTCTGGGAGTGATCCTGAGTCCGCGAGGGATCGCCGACGCCAGTCCATGTGACGCTGACGTCGACGGTGAAGGTCGTGCCAGAGACGAAGTCGAACATCTCGATCGATGTGTCCAGGGTCGCAGAATCGAGCGACTGCATGACGAAGTCGTCGGGAATCGCGGAGCCGAAGGCGCTGACGAGCCTAGCTGACGCGCACTGGTCCACGACATCGATGAAGACGACGGCCTCGGACGTCACTGCCGGCGGACCGTCGATCTTGTCCGTGCGGTCGATGGCGAACACGTCGACGAACGTCTGGATGCAGCCCGACGCGTCGATGCGGTCGAAGAGGGCGCGGACGAATTGGCCCTTGAAGCTGGTGTGGAAGACATCGCTGGCCGCCAAGGCTGGTGTCGTCGGGAGCAGAACGGCGAGCGCCACGAGCAGCGCCAGAACGACTCGTTTCATCAGGTTTCCCCTTTCATCACTTGGGATGTGCCTGTGTTCGTAACCCGTTGAAGGACCAGTGGAACCTCCTTCTCCCGCCAGCGTCCCGGGCTACGGCTCGACGATCGTGGTGGTCCAGCGCACGGTGCTGTCCGGCGCGATGGCGAGGATGGTCGCCGAGGACGAGCTGCTCGTTTCCGGTTCGATGGCCAGCCCATAGACGGTGCCGTCCGGGCCGACGACAACGGACCAGAACTCCGAGCCGGGACGCTTGAGCTCGACCGGCCAGCCGGAACGGACCCGCCCCTCGGGACCCACGGCCACTAGGTTGCCCCCGACGTTCGTGTTGCGGGCCTGCAGCGGCAGGTACAGGGTGCTGTCGGGGCCGACCGCCGGGATGGCAAGCGATGGGCAGGAGATCTCGGATCGAGGGTCGGCGTAGTAGGGGCCCACGAGCGGGGTTCCAGGCTTGAACGGCCAGCCATCCATCACGGCTAGGGACGGGTCGTCGAGAGCGAAGATCGCGCTGTCGATCGCGCTGAAAACGAAGGTCGTGCCCTGTTCGGCGACGAGCGGCGGCCTCGGCCGCGGCTGGCCGCACTCGTCGGTATCGGAGTAGGCGACGACCGCGGTCTCGAGCGGAAGCTCTGCCGAGCTGCGCGAGGCGCCCACCCCATCATCGAACACGACGACGCGACTGGTTGGCCGGGGGAACGAGCTGACGGTCAGGACGACGCCACCGGCCGCGTAGAACGCGGGTCGCGATGCGATGCCGTCGATCACGACCCGGTCGCCGGCCCCGGCGAGACTCACGTCGAGGACTTCCGACGACTTCGGCGCGGAAGCCGAATCGCCGAGAACGTGCTTCGATCCATAGGCGACCCCGTCTGGTCCGATGGCCCACGTGTCGCCGCACCAGATCTCAACGCCCGGGGTCGGGGTGCCGACTCTGCTCTTGCCATCGGCGGCGATGGTCGTCAACCATGCCTGGGGGTCGGGAGCGACCCGCCCGTCGAGGATGATGAGCTCGTCATCGATCATGATCGCCGTGCACCGGCGAGGCCATGCGGGCTCGAGCTGGACTGGCCAGCCGGGCAACAGGCGGCCACCCGCATCGAAGGCGAAGGCGCGCACGTCGGCGGGGTCGTTGTCCGGTTGCGGAAGGTCCGTCTCGTTACAGATGATCCGGACCGAGCCATCCACGACGGCTAGCAGGACATCGCACGCAGTAGCGTCCTTGAGGACGATCGGCCACCCCGGACGCGGTCGCCCGCCGCTGTCGAGCAGCGCGAGGACCGGACCACCGGGTCTGGGGATCGAGATGAAGAGCGTCCCGCCAGGTCCCGGTGCCATCAGGATCTGCTGCCCGACCGCGAGCGCGGACCCGCGGACCGGGATCGCGGTCGACGCTGTCGACGGCGGACGCGACGGCGAAGCGGTCGGGTCGACTGCCGATCCAGGAGGCGAAGGCGGCGGAGCTGATGCGGACGTGGACGCCTCCGGCAAGGTCGGTGATGGCGTCGTGCTTGGCGACGGGCTCGCTGCCGACGCACAGCCGGCGACGAGCAGACCGACCACGATCAGGCTCGCGAAGTGCGAGTGCGAGGTGCGGGTCACGATCCGGCGCCCAGGTCGAACAACTCGGCCGCTGGCAGCGTCTCGATCGTGTTCGCGCCGCCCGCCATGAGCACCCTGCCGTCGGGCAGGAGGATGGCCGACCGGTCGTACCGCGCCTCGACCATCGGCCCGGTCGGGGTCCAGGAACCGCTGACGGGGTCGTACAGTTCGGCGGAGGCCAGTGGGCTGGCGCCGCCGCTGCCGCCGGCCACGAGGACCGTGCCGTCGGGCAGGCGCGTGGCCGTGTGATCGGTGCGGGCGGCCGACATGTTCTTGGCGGCCGCCCAGGATCCGCTGCCGGGGTCGAAGATGGCGGCCGAGGACATGGCCCCGCCGCCGCCGGTGCCGCCCGTCACCAGGACCTTGCCACCCGCCAGCAAGGTGGCGGTATGTTCATTGCGGATGTCCGGCATGCTCCCGGTCGTGGTCCACGATCCGCTGGCAGGGTCGTACAACTCGGCGGTCGCCAGTCGGCCGCCGCCGTCGGCGCCACCGGCGACGAGCACCTTGCCGTCGGGGAGCCGGGTCGCGGTGTGAGCGAAGCGGACCTTGGACATCGCCCCCGTTGCGGTCCATGTCCCGGTCTTGGGGTCGTACAGGACCGAAGAAGCCAGCCCGTCCTGTTGGGCGGCGTTGTAACCGCCCGCCACGAGCACCAGGCCGCCCGCCAGCAGCGTGGCCGTGTGGCCGACGCGGGCCTCGGGCAATGGCGCGGTGGCGGTCCACGATCGGCCGCCGGGTTCGTATCGCTCGGTCGAGGCCAACGCGCCGCCGGCATCCTCGCCGCCGACGACGAGCACCGAGCCGTCGGGCAACAGGGTCGCCGTGTGCGCGGAGCGTGCCTCCCTCAATACCCCGGTCGCGGTCCAGGCTCCCCGCCCCGCGTCGTAGAGCTCGGCGGCGGCCAGCATCTCGCCGCGGAACCCGCCGGCCACGAGCACCGTGCCATCGGCCAGCAGGGTGGCCGTCCGGTCGTAGCGAGCCTCGATCAGCGCCCCGGTGGCGGTCCAGGATCCCTTGCTGGCCGGGGTGCATGCAGCGACCGTGACCAGCACGACCGCTGCAACCAGCGCCCGGGCAAGTCGGGCCTGCGGTGGTGACGCGTGGATGGCGAGCATTCGTGGAGCCTCCAGATCAAGCAGTGGGATGTCGTCAGGTCGACGCCGACTACGGCTCGACGATCGTGGTGCTGTACCGCACGGTGCTGTCCGGCGCGATGGCGAGGATGCTGGCCGACGACTTGCCGCCCGACTCCGGCTCGATGGCCAGCGCATAGGCGGTGCCATCCGACCCGACGACGACCGACCAGAACGCCGCGCCCGCGCGCTTCAGCTCGACCGGCCAGCCCGCACGGACCCGGCCATCGGGACCGACTGCGACAAGGCTCCCACCGTCGACCGCCTCGTCATTGGCCCGGTTGATCAAATAGACGACATCGCCGGGACCGAGTGCGGCGGTGGCGACATCGCCCCCTTCGCAGATGTCGCCGGGAGCGCAGACGCCGATGCCCTGGACGCCGGCCTCGGATCGATACGGCCAGCCCGCCATCATCTGGCCCGACGGGCTCAGACCAGCCACCTTCGTGTGCGTGTAATGGGCCTCGATCACGAATGTGGTGCCGTCCGAACCGACGAGCGGGGCAGCTGGAACCGCGCACGAGCCTTCGATCCCGGAGCATACGTCAGTGGCGTTGATCCCCAACTCGGCCGAGCCGCCGATGGCCGCCTGGCCGCCCGTGTCGAAGACGAGGGTTCGAGCCGGCCCACCAGCCTCCTTGACGACCGTCACGTGGATCCGGCCATCAGCGTCGAACGAGGGCTCGGAAGCCATGCCGTCGATCGCGATCGGAAAGCCCCCAGGGACGCCCGCTGAACTCACGGCCAGGAGTTTCGACGAACTCGGCGCGGATAGGTTCTCGCCGAGGGCGAGGACCGAACCGTAGACGACGCTGTCCGGCCCGACGGCCCACCGCTCGCCACAGCAAGCGGTCTCCTCCCTCTGGACCTTCACGCCACTTCGGGTCGCGCCGTTGACGGCGACCCTCGTCACCCAAGCCTCGTAGGAGACCGTGTTCGGGTTGAGGGCCACCCGCTGCTCAGTAAAGTAGATCAGCTCGTCGCCGACCACCGCCCCCACGTATCCGGCCGGCCATCCGAGCCGGAGCTGGACGGGCCACCCGGTCAACGGACGTCCACCCGCATCGAACGCGAAGGCGCGCACATCCGCTCGGTCGTCATCGGGTTGAGGCAGGTCCGTCGCGTTACAGACGATGCGGACCGAGCCGTCGCCGACCGGCAACAGGAGCCCGCATGACGTCGAATCCTTGACCGCGATCGGCCACCCCGGACGCGCTTGACCGCCGCGGTCAAGAAGCGCCAGCACGGAACCACCGTGCCTTGGGATCGAGACATACACGCCCCCGTCCGGCCCCGGGGCCATCAGGACCTGGTCCCCGGTCGGTCGTGCGGATCCGCGGACCGGGAGGCTGGCGGACGGAGGCAACGGCGCACGCGACGGTGACGCAGTCGGAGCGAGGACGGGCCCTGGAGTCGAGGATGTGGATGACGATGCCAACGGCATTGCCGGCGAGCCGTTCGGGGCTGACATCGTGCTCGGCGCCGGGCTTGCGGCCGACGAGCAGGCAGCGACGAGCATGCCCGTGACGATCATGGTCGCGAAGCGCGAGTGTGGAGAGCGAATCGGTGTCTTCACGACGGTGTCGCGGTGCTACGCGTCGGCGCAGGACGGGTCGGGCTGGTAGCTCCACACGTCGTGTCCGATCGTCCCGTCGGCGACCGCCGACCGCCGACCGTTGACGAAGGCGAAGCCCGCTGCTGTGCGGAACGTGAACGTCGACTTCAGCACCTGCTCCGTGTCGACGCACTTCTGCCCGCTGGAGGTCTCCGCGGGCGCCGTGGCCTCCAGGGCGAGGGCGACGGTATGACGCTTGTTGACCACGGCTTCCGCGCCGGTGCAAGTGTCGAAGGTGGTCTCCGTGCCGTGGAGCCTGGCGCCCGCGATGGCGAATCCGAGGGTCGCCGGGATCAGGATCGGCACCGTGCCCTGGCCGTTGAAGGAGATGAAGCGGGCGCCCGGCTGACCATCCTGGTCGCCGCCGTGGCCGGTGGTGTCGACCGCCGTGTTGTACGACGCCGTGACGGCCGTCGTGCCGTCGACGGTGTTCCGCGCCGCCCGGACGAACCAGGCGTACTCGACCCCCTTGATGGTCTGCGTGAAGGACCCTGACGCGAACGTCACATTGCCGTTCGGGAGCGTCTCCGCTAGCGATGTCGAAGCGAGCGAGAGCGTCAGGACCGCGGCCCCGCTGAGGCTGGTGAGCGTCCGTCGAATCATGAGATGCCTCCCGTCAATCGACTACGGATCGATGATCGTGGTGGTCCACCGGACCGTGCTGTCCGGCGCGACGGCGAGGATGCTTGCCGAGGACTTGCCGCCCGCTTCCGGCTCGATCGCCAGCGCATACGTCGTCCCATCCGGGCCGACGACGACCGACCAGAACTCCGCGCCGGAACGCTTCAGCTCGACCGGCCAGCCGGCACGGACGAGCCCGTCGGTGCCGACGGCCACGAGACTGCCGCCGACCGTCGAGGTGCGGGCCTGCAGTGACAGGACGAGCGTCCCGTCAGGGCCGACCCCGGGGACGACCGGCGAGGGACAGTACCCCGCCTCGTGTTCGAATTCGAGACCCGGCCGAGCCGTCACGAGCGACGTGGCCGGCTCGAACGGCCAGCCCTTCATGATCGTCAGGGATGGCGTCAGGCCGTAGATCGAACTGTCGAGTTCGCTGTAGACGTAGATGCTGCCGTTTCCGCCCACGAGCGGCGCCGACGGGATGCCGACGACGCAGCCGCCTACATCGTAAGTTCGCTCGGCCGTCGCCATCGGCAGCACCCCAGATAGGACCGACGCGCCGCCGGCGTCGAGGACGGACACGCGCGTCGTGTGCTTCTTCGCCGAGCCAAGCATCACGACGATCTGCCCGCCCGACCCGAGCCTGGCGGCGGAGCCATAGCCTGGGAGCGTGACCGGCCAGCCCGCCACCCAGCCGGAGCGGTCCAGGGCCTTGATCACACTCGCCTCTGCGTCCTGGTCGGTATGTCCGACGCCATAGGTGACACCGTCGGGTCCGACCGCCCACGAGTCGGCGAACCAGGTGTCGTCGAGCCCGATCGACGTGCCGTGTCGCACCGTGCCATCGGCACCGACCGTCGTGATGGTGGCGTCGTGGCTGGTGACTTCGCCGGTCACGTTGTCGGTCACGGATCGCTCCGTGAAAACGGTCAGGTCACGTCCCATGCCGTAGGCGCTGAGTCCCTCGAGCTTGACGGGCCATCCGTTCATCGACTTCCCGGCCGAATCGAACGCGAACGCGCGCACATCAGGGTCGTCCGGGTCGGACGGCGTCAGGTCGCTCGCGTCGCAGATGATCCGGACCGAGCCGTCGTCGACGGGGAGCGGGAGCCCGCACCAGGTCGAACCCTTGATCGCGACCGGCCAGCCCGGACGCGGCCGCCCATCGCGGTCCAGGAGCACCAGGACGGCCGGGCCCTTGCGTACAGAGATGGCGACATAGAGGCCGCCATCGGGGCCTGGAGCCATCCGGGCTTCCTGGGACGAGATCTCCCGGGCGGATCCACGGATCGGAGAGAGAACCCGCGACGGCAGACCGGATGGGTTCGCCGTCGAAGGAACGGTGGGTCCCGCTGACGCCGCAGCGGACGTCGCCGACGCCGAGGCCCCGGAGGCCGATGACGATGGCGAGGCTGATGTCGCGATCGGGGCGGGGCTCGCCGTCGAAGCACAGCCGGCGACCAGGGCGCCGGCGACGATCATGGTCGCGATTCGTTGATACGAGGAGCGCATTGCATCTCCTTCGGGACATTGTCATCCACGGAGACGCATGGACCGCTCGTTTGCAACGTCCTGAGCTTGTCGACTTGTCCGACACCGTCCTGGTGTGGCAAATCCGCCGCTCAAGCTTCACCCTTCCCACACGCCTAACCGTGAGGGATCGAATGCGCACCTCGAATCTGCGTCTGCCGGCCGCGATCGCTGCGGCGATCCTTGTGGCAGCCTGCTCGGCTGCAGCCGATCCGAGCCCAAGCCCGAGCCAGACCCCGCTGGCGTCGCCGTCCGCGACCCCGCTCGCGACGCCCGTCGCGTCACCATCCCTCCCGGCTCCGACCGCGGCCGTGACGCCCTCCCCCACACCGCCGCCACCGACGGCGAGACCGACGACCGCTCCGTCGTGGACTACGACCGGGAAGATGATCGTGGCTCGCTCGTCCCACACCGCGACGCTGCTCCTGAGCGGAGCGGTGCTCGTGGCCGGAGGCTCCGGCGACAGCGACATGGTCGATTCCGCCGAGTTGTACGACCCTGCCACCGGTCGGTGGGTCGCCACCGGGAAGATGCGCGAGCGCCGCACCGGCCACACGGCCACCCGGCTGTCCGATGGCAAGGTCCTCGTGGCCGGCGGCAGCGGCGGCGAAACCGGCGTCCCGATGACCTCGGCCGAGGTCTACGACCCGGCCACCGGCCGCTGGGCGGCCACCGGGAAGATGCATGCCACGCGCGCCGGTCATTCCGCCACGTTGCTGCGTGACGGCAAGGTCCTCGTCGCCGGTGGTGCCATCGACCTGGACGGTGACAACATCCTGGCCTCGGCCGAGCTGTACGACCCGAAGACGGGATCGTGGACCGCGACAGGTTCGATGTCCCAGGCCCGATCCGCTCCCGCCGTGCTGTTGGTCGACGGCAGGGTCCTCGTGGCCGGTGGCATCGGTCCGTTCGTCAACCCGGTCGACCTCCGTTCGTTAGCCTCCTCCGAGCGGTATGACTCCGTTACCGGGCGCTGGACCGCCGCGGCGAAGATGGCCCAGGCTCGCTTCGGCCACACGGCGACGCTGCTGCCCGACGGCCAGGTGCTCATCACAGGAGGCAGCGCCGGGTTCGGCAAGCCGCTCGCATCGGCCGAGTCGTATGACCCGGGCAGCAACCGCTGGTCCTCGACCGCCGACCTGACCACTGCCCGATACGACCACACGGCCACGCTCCTGGCGGATGGCACCGTGCTTGTCGCGGGCGGCCGCGACGGGGACGGCTTGGTGGCCACAGCCGAGTCGTACGACCCCGGCGAGATGACCTGGAGCGGAGCCAAGCCCCCGGCGGTGCCGCGTGAGGATCACTCGGCGACACCTCTGTCGGACGGTCGCACGTTGGTGGCCGGAGGCCGCGATGGAGGCGGCGGCCTCGCCGGAACCGCCGAGCTGTACGACCCGGGCAGCTGACCGAGCGCTACGATCGCGCCAATCGCCAGATCGTGACCCCGTCCTCGTCGTAGATCGTCACGAAACGGTCGCTCGCCGAGAAATCGGTCCCGTCCGCCCCGTCGCACGGGTTGCCGCCGCTCGACAGCACGTACGTCGCCCGATAGCGGGCCATGCGCTCGGCCGCGACCTCCGGCCCGTCGCAGTAGATCGCCTTCGTGTCCGCCTCGCGCGGTGCCGGGTCGTAGCCGAGGTTCGAGACGTATGGCCCGAAGGTCGAGATCCGCAGGCGGCCGGCGAGGTCCACCGGGCTGTTGATGAACGCGTCGGTGATGAACACCGAGCGCTCCGGCGTGTTCGTCGCGATCCAGCGGGCGGCCGTCTCCTGCGGCAGGCCGAGCGCCACGTCACGCGCGCGCATGTGCCAGTCCGCGATGAGCAGTGGTGACAACGCCGAGACGAACAGGACGACGACGATCGCCCGCGGCGGCCAGCGGTGGAGCAACCATGCGGCGAGGATCGCCACCGCGATCCACATGATCTGGAAGTACTTGTTCATGTCGAACTCGACGGCGCTGACGACGACGACGTTCGGGACGATGAACAGCGCGACCATCCAGGCGACGAGGA
>Ga0154811_1161_pt2 | contig 14267 bp, 13 predicted proteins | sample Rifle2008BG16ft_FD_105819 | JGI IMG/M metagenome (GOLD analysis project Ga0154811, IMG submission 105819) | Chloroflexi bacterium RBG_16_69_14 | reverse complement strand
ACCGAGATCGCGCAGCGCCGCCCCCGCAGACGCAGCGTCGTGGTCGATCCGGATCCCGAGCGCGTCGAGGACGTCCGCCGAACCGGCCTTCGACGTGATCGCCCGGTTGCCGTGCTTGGCGACCGGCACGCCCGCGGCAGCCGCGACGAGCGCCGCGGTCGTGGAGATGTTGAACGTGCCGCTCCCGTCGCCGCCCGTGCCGACCACGTCGATGGCGCCCTCGGGCGCCTCCACGCGCACGACCCGTTCGCGCATCGCGGCCGCGAACCCGGCCAGCTCGTCCACCGTCTCGCCGCGCATCCGCAGGCCCATGAGCAGGGCGGCGAGCTGGGCCGGGGTCGCCTCGCCGTCCATGACCGAGCCCATCGCACCGCGGGCCTCGTCCATCGACAGGGTCCCGCCCTCGACGATCGTGTTGAGCGCGGCCCGCACGAGGTCGCTCATCGGGCGCCTTCCGCGACCGGTTCATCGACCGCCTCGGCGAGACCGGCCGTCGCGAACGACCCCGTCGCAGCGTCCAGCCTGGACGCCTCGCCCTCGCCGGCCTGGCGCAGGAAGTTGGCGAGCAGGTGCGGGCCGTGCGGCGTCAGGACCGATTCGGGGTGGAACTGGACCCCCTCGAGCGGCAGCGCGACGTGACGGATGCCCATGACGACGCGGTCGACCTCGCTCATCGCCGTCACGCGCAGCTCCGGCGGGAGCGTCGCCGGATCGACCGCGAGCGAGTGGTAGCGGGCCGCCATGAACGCCGGCGGCATCCCCTCGAGCAGCCCCGCGCCGTCGTGCGTCACCTCGGACGCCTCGCCGTGGACGAGCGTGGGCGCGCGCACGATCGAGGCGCCGAACGCCGCCGCCATCGACTGCATCCCGAGGCAGACACCGAGCAGCGGGACGCGCCGCTCGGCCGCCACGAGGACGGCCCCGACCGAGATGCCGGCATCGTCCGGGTCGCCCGGCCCGGGCGAGATCACGATCCCCCGAAGGTCCGCGCCCGGGTCGTCCGCCATCGCCTCGACCGCGCGGATGTCGATCGCGTCGTTGCGCACGACGCGGACGTCCGCGCCGGCGGCCTGCAGCGCCTGGACGAGGTTGAACGTGAAGCTGTCGTAGTTGTCGATGACGAGGATCATGGCCTTGCTTCGACCTCATGGACCTCGTCCGCCTCGAGATCGGCGGCGTCGGCGCCGGCACGGGGCGCCTCGGGGACGCCGGCGGCCATCTCGATGGCGCGCCGGAGCGCCGCGGCCTTGTGCTCGGTCTCCTCGAACTCCTTCTCCGGGACCGACGCGGCCACGATCCCGGCACCGGTATGGATGTGCGCCTGGCCATCCTTGAGGACCGCGCTCCGGATGGTGATCGCGGTGTCGAGGTTGCCGTCATAGCCGAGGTAGCCGACGGCGCCGCCGTACAGCCCGCGCCGCTCGCCCTCGGCCGCGGCGATGAGCTGCATCGCGCGGATCTTGGGCGCCCCGGACAGCGTGCCGGCCGGGAACACCGAGCGCAGCGCGTCGAGCGCGTCGAGCTCCGGCCGGAGGCGCGCCTCGACGTGCGACACGAGGTGGAGGACGTGGCTGTAGCGCTCGACCTCCATGTACTTGCTGACCGAGACCGTTCCGGCGCGGGCCACCCGGCCCAGGTCGTTGCGCCCGAGGTCGACGAGCATGACGTGCTCCGCCCGTTCCTTCGGGTCGCGCTGGAGCTCTTCGGCGAGGAGCGCGTCCTCGCGGGCATCGGCGCCGCGCGGGCGCGTACCCGCGATCGGGTGGGTCGTGAGCCGGTCGCCCTCGGCCTGGAGAAGGAGCTCCGGCGAGGCGCCCACGACCTCGAACGTCGGGGTCCGCGTGAAGAACAGGTACGGGCTCGGGTTGACCCGGCGGAGGGCCCGGTACAGGCCGATGCCGTCGAGCGCGACGCCGGTCGCCGGGTCCGTCGGGAGCTCGAACGACTGCCGGCGGGCGAGGACGACCTGGATCGCCTCCCCGGCCGCGATCGCGTCCTTGGCGACCTCGACCGCGTGGATGTACTCGTCGCGCCCGAGGCTCGTCTCGATCGGGCGGCCGAGGGCCGGGGCCACGCCGACGCCCACGGCACCGTCCGCCGTCCGCGCCCTGCTGCCGGCCATCTCCGATGCGGTCGGTCGCGACGTCCGTTCGAGCGCCTCGAAGATCGCCGCCTCGGCGATCCGGTAGCGCCCCTCGAGGTTCGGCGCGTCCGTGTGGAGCGAGGCGATCGCCGACAGCGTATGGGTCAGGTGGTCGAACACGAGGACGAGGTCGGTCTCGATGAAGGCGGCCTTCGGGACGCCGACCGGGTCGCGCTCGGGGAGCGGGACCGTCGGCTCGAAGGCAGACACGGCGTCATAGGCGAGCGCCCCGACGGCACCGCCGGTGAAGCGCGGCATGCCCTCGGTCGGCTGGACGCGGCGGCGCGGGACGAACCCCCGGATGGCCGCCAGCGGGTCCTCGGCGTGGACGGTCTCGATCGGCAGATCGGGCGAATATGTCGGCTCGGTCACCGGGCGCGTCTGGATGCGGGCGACGCCGTCGCGCACCTCGAGCAGCCGCCGCGGCCCGACACCGAGGAACGAGTAGCGTCCGAGACGCTCCCCGCCCTCGACCGATTCGAGGAGGTAGGCCGGGCCCCCGTCATCCAACCGCAGGAAGGCGCCGATCGGGGTCTCGAGGTCGGCCGGGCGCGTGGCACGCAGGAGGATCGTGTCGGCGTTGGCGGCAAGGCGCTGTGCCTGCGCCAGGCTGATCGGATCGGCTGTCGTCATCGCTGTCGGCCTCGGAGAATCAAAACGACCTTCGTCTCCGGGACGAAAGGTCGTGCCTTCCGCGGTGCCACCCTCATTCGGCGATGCCGCACTCTCGTGACCGACGGGCCGGTCCGCGTCTCCGCGGCGACCGATCGGCGCTGCCCTCTATCGCTGGCGCTCTGCGCCGGAGCCTACTGGCGTCCGCGGCTCGCACCGCCTCGCGTTCGGTCCGGAGGCTCCCGGGTCCATTCCCTGTCGTCGTCGTTCCGGCTCGCACCAGCCGCCGGATCTCTGGGTCGACGTGCGACGGGTACTCGTCCCGTTCACAGCCCGCTGTTCGTGATGTCCGCGGAGTATGGGCGGACGCCGGACGGGGCGTCAAGCCGGGTGCCAGGCGGAACGCCACGTGTTCCAACGGGCGAACGAGCGCCCTGCGAACGCTCGAGCGCACCCGTTCAGCGGCCGAATGGTCGCGAAATCGTGCCATCCGGCGACGGAAGCTTCGTTCCGCGGCAAGCCCTGGCGGTTCCTTCGTCGGTTGGAACACCGGACGACCCAAGGTCGCGCGGGGCGGCCGCCCGTGCCCGGGCAGGAGTGTCGGGTGGCGGAGAGGGTGGGATTCGAACCCACGAAGTCTTTCGACTCAGCGCTTTTCAAGAGCGCCGCCATCAACCGCTCGGCCACCTCTCCGCGGACAAGGATATCGTGACGCCGCGCCGGAGCCCACTCATCGCGCCTTCGCTCTTCAGTCGATGGTGGCGCGCCCCATGTACGGTCGGAGGACGTGGGGGACCTCGACCGTCCCGTCCGGCCGCTGGTACGTCTCGAGCAGGGCGGCCACCACCCGGGCAAGCGCGAGGCCCGAGCCGTTGAGCGTGTGGACGAGCTCCGGTTTCGCGCCCGGCTCCGGTCGGTAGCGGATCGCCATCCGGCGGGCCTGGAAGTCGCCGAAGTTGGAGCAGGAGCTGACCTCCAGCCAGCGCTCGACACCGGGCGACCAGACCTCGAGGTCGTACTTGCGGGCCTGCGTGAAGCCCATCTCGCGGGTGCTCATGAGGAGGACGCGGTAGGCCAGGCCAAGGCGCTGGAGGAGGATCTCGGCACGCCCGGTCATCCACTCGAGGGCCGCCGCGGAGTCCTCGGGACGCTCGAACAGGACCATCTCCACCTTGTCGAACTGGTGGACGCGCAGGATGCCGCGGGTGTCCTTGCCGGCCGCACCGGCCTCGCGCCGGAAGCACGGCGTGTACGCCGCGTAGCGGATCGGGAGCTCGTCCGCGTCGAGGATCTCGTCGCGGTGCAGGTTCGTGACCGGCACCTCAGCCGTCGGGACGAGGTACAGCTCGTCGCGGGTCACGACGTACATCTGGTCTTCCTTGTCCGGGATCTGGCCGGTGCCACGGGCCGAGTCCGTGTTGACGACGGCCGGCGGCCAGACCTCGGTCATCCCGTTCTCGCGGGTATGGACATCGAGGAACCAGTTGATCAGGGCGCGCTGCAGCGCCGATCCCGCGCCCTTGTAGACCGGGAAGCCGGAGCCGGTGATCTTGGCGCCGCGGGCGTTGTCGAGGATCCCGAGCGCCTCGCCGAGCTCCCAGTGCGGCTTGCGGGTCCACGTCGCGCCCTCGTGCGCCGCGTCGGCGCCGACCTCGCCGACGAGCGGCTGGACGTGCGGGAGCAGCTCGCCCCAGACCCGGATCGTGACGTTCGCCTCCTCGCCACCGACCGGGATGTCCGGGTCGGGCGGGTTGGGGATGCGCAGGAGCAGGTCGTCGAGGGCGGCCTCGGTGTCGGCCAGCGCGGCGTCGAGGGACTTGATCCGCTCGCCCGCGGTGGTCGACGCGGCGCGCAGTTCCGCGACCTCCGGTCCGTCGGGCGCCGCCCCGGCCTTGATCGCCTCGCCGATCCGCTTCGAGGCCGCGTTCCGCTCCGCCTTGAGCGCCTCGCTCTCTGCGAGGAGCCGGCGTCGTTCGGCGTCGAGCTCCAGTGCGCGATCGACGAGGGCCGGGTCTTCGCCCTTCCGAACGGCGCCGTCGCGGATGATCTCGGGTTCGTCGCGCAGCCGCTGCAGTCCGACGCTCACGACGGCCCTCCCACGGTGGCTGCGCGCGCGTCGGCGGCGTCGCGCAGGCGCCCGACGACGAAGGCCGGATCGAGACTGGCGACGAGCCAGCCGGCACGCGGACCGTTCGTCCTCCCGAGGAAGGCCAGGTAGAGTGCCGCGAACGCGCGGCCGGCCGGCACGTCGTTCGCCGCGGCCGCCGCGAAGATCGCCGCCTGCCAGGCGTCGCCGCCCGAGGGCGGGTCGGCCGCCGTTCCCTCGCCGAGCGCAGTGAGGAACGCGCGCTGGTCGGTCTCGAGGGCTGCCGCTTCCGGGGGTAGCCCATCATGCCGGACGGCCAGCCGGGCACGCTCCGGTGCGTACGCCTCCAGCCACGCGCGCGCCGCCGCGACCCGCTCGTCGAGGATGGCCCGCTCGCGCTCGTTCAGCGGGCTCCCCTTCTCGGCTTCGATCCGGGCGCCGACGTCCACCCCCGGGATCTGGACCAGCAGTGCCAGGTGGGCGAACGCCGGCCGAAAGGCCGAGGCTTCTGCCGCCACGTCGGCGTTCGGGTCGAGCAGGGCGTAGCGGAACGTCGCGTCGTACCCGGTCGGGATCTCGCCCTTGACCTCGCGCCCCGCGGTGGCCGCCGCGAACCGGTCGAACTCGTCGAACAGTCGCGGGACGGCGTCAGTGCCGTCCGGGTCGAACTCGATGGCCTGGTTCGGGCGCGGGCGGAGGAACAGGAAGCGGAGCTGCTCCGGCGGGATGACCTCGGCGATCGTGTGGGCCGCCGCGCCGCGACCCTTCGACGTGGACATCTTCCGGCCGCCGATGTTGAGGAACTCGTACGGCACGTTGAGCGGCGGTTCGCGCTCGAAGACCTCGCGGGCGATCGCGTCGCTCCGGTCGCGCGAGCCACCGGCGGTCGAGAGGTCCTTGCCGCCGGGCTCGATCGTGACGCCGAACAACGACCACTGCGCCGCCCACTCCAGGTTCCAGGGCAGCTTCGCGGCGCCGCCGAACGGGCTGATCGAGCCCGACGAACCGCAACCGTGCGCCCAGGTCACGAGATCCGGCCGGCATTCGAAGAAGACCTTCTCGCCGTCCCATCCCGTCACGATCGTCGTGCCGATCTTGCCGCACGTCGGGCACACGACCCCGACGGGATGCCACGTATCCGGATGCTGGACGTTGGCGACGCGGCGGTAGATCTCGCGCACGAGCGGCGCGCGGTCGAGCGCGAGCCGGATGTACGGGTCCATCGCACCGGTCGGGTAGATGTCGCTCATCCAGTAATACCGGTCGGGGTGGATCCCGAGCCCGGCGAAGACGTCGATGAAGACGCCTGCGAAATGGCGGGCATAGCTCGAGTGGCAGTCGCCGGCGGGGTCTGGCACGTGGGCGAGCGGGCGACCCATCTCGCGATCGATGGCGTCGGGGGTCAGCAGCGCCTGGGCGTCCATCGGGTCCATGTCATCGACGCCGTAGAGCAGCGTCGTCTCGAGGCCATTGGCGCGCAGCGCGCGCGTGATGACATCGAGGATGACCGGGCCGCGCAGGCTCCCGACGTGGACCGTCCCGGACGGCGTCTTCGAGTCGTTGACGACCTGCGGGCCGCTGACCCGGGCCGCGAGTTCGTCCGCCCAGTCCATGCGTCCCTCCCGGGACTTAGCTGATGCCGACGATCTTGTAGGTGAAGTCGCCCGCGGGCACCTTCACCACGACCTTCTCGCCCTTCTTCTTGCCCAGGAGCGCGCGCCCGACCGGGCTCTCGTTGGAGATCCGGCCCTCGGCCGGCTTCGCCTCGGCGGAGCCGACGATCGTGAAGCGCTCCTGGCCGTCGGGGCTCTCGACCGCGACGGTCGAGCCGATCTGGACGTGGTCGGTGGAGTGGTTCTCGTCGATGATCGTGGCGTTCTTGATGAGCGCCTCGAGGGTCTGGATCCGGCCTTCCACGAACGCCTGCTCGTTCTTGGCGTCCTCGTATTCGGCGTTCTCGGACAGGTCGCCGTGTTCCTTGGCGTCGTGGATCCGATTGGCGACTTCGGGCCGCTTGACCGAGACCATCTCATCGAGCTCCCCGCGGAGCTTCTGGAGACCGTCCCTGGAGAGATACGTTGGCTTGTTGTTCACGGCCGCAGGCCCCAATCGCTTGGTGGGTCGGATGTGGGCAGACCGTGCTGGGCGGTCTTGGATAAAGGAAAGAACTCCAGGCGACCCGCAGCCGAACCGCGCGCCTGAAGTTCCGACCGGGTGCGAATGGTAGTCGCGAGACGGGACCGTGTCAAAGGCAGCCCGGGGCGTGGACGGACCGGCGGCGACTCGCACACAGGGAAGCGTCTCAGCCGCCCGGGGAGCCCCCGGTCAGGCGGACAAGGCGACGCTTGATCCGCTGTAACGAGCCGCGGTCCGGGAACGCCACGAAGAGCGTGTCGTCGCCCGCGATCGAGCCGGCCACCTCCGGCCAGCGCGCCCGGTCCAGGGCCGCCGCGATGGCGTGCGCCGAGCCCGGCAGCGTGCGGACGACGAGCAGGAGCCCCGCCTCGTGGATCTCGACCGGGAGGTCCAGCAAGAGCTTGCGCAGGCGATCCTCGCCGGATGTCTCGGCCTCGATGAGACGGCGCGGCAGCGCGTACGCCGCCGTCCCCTCGCGGGTCGCCTTGATAAGCCCGAGTTCCGCCACATCGCGCGAGATCGTCGCCTGGGTCGTCCGGAAACCTCGCTCGCGAAGCGCGGCCGCGAGCTCCTGCTGCGTCCGGATCGGGCGCTGTTCGACGAGGTCGCGGATGGCCCGCTGGCGGAGTTGCTTCATGACTTCCATCGTCCGATCCGGCCGCGCGCGCCTAGCGGAGCCAGACGACGATGACGATCGCCGCCAGCACCAGCCGGTAGGCCACGAAGATGTTGAGCGAGCGTGTCCGCAGGTAGCGCAGCAGGAAGCCGATGGCCACCATCCCCGCCACGAAGGACGAGATCATCCCGACGATGAGCGCACCTGCGCTGACGTCGACGCCGGCCTCGCCGCTGGCGAGCTTGCGGATCTCGAAGATCGCCGCACCGGCGGTGATCGGGGTCGCCATCAGGAACGAGAAGCGAGCCGCCGCCTCGCGGTTCAGCCCCGCGAAGCGGGCGGCCGAGATGCTGATCCCCGACCGGCTGATGCCGGGTACGAGGGCCAGCGCCTGCGCCGCACCGATCCCGATGGCGAGCGGGAAGGTCACGTCCCCGATGCCCTTGGTCCGACCGCCCCACCGATCGGCCAGCCACAGGATCGCGGCCCCGAGGACGAGCGTGACCGCGACGAGCCCGACCTCGCGGAAGGTCGTCTCGATGAGGTCGTCGAGCAGGAAGCCGACGATGGCGGCCGGGATCGTGGCGGCGATGAGCAGCCACGCCAGGCGTCGGTCCGGATCCGTCCGGAACGAGCGATCCCGCGCGGCCGCGAACCCGGCAGGCACGAGCCGGAACCAGTCGGCCCGGAAGTAGACGAGCAGAGCCGCCAGCGTCCCGATGTGGAGCATGACGCTGAAGGCGAGCGACATGATGAACGGGTCGGTCCAGCCGAAGAGGAACGGCACGATGATGAGGTGCCCGGACGAGGAGATCGGCAGGAACTCGGTGAGTCCCTGGACGATCCCCATGATCAGGGCCTGGATGATCGGGTCCATCTGGGTTCGAGCGGTAGTCGCGGCGGCGACCGTCCGCTTCGACGCTCCCTAGCGGATGAACAGCGGGGCGAGGACCAGCGTGATCGTGGCGATCAGCTTGACGAGGACGTGGAGCGACGGACCCGCGGTGTCCTTGAACGGATCGCCGACGGTATCACCGACGACGGCCGCGGCGTGCGCGGGCGTCTTCTTGCCGAGGACGTTGCCCTGCTCGTCCTTGAGGTGGCCGGCCTCGATGTACTTCTTGGCGTTGTCCCATGCCCCGCCGCCGTTGTTCAGGACGGTCGCGAGCATGACCCCGGCGATCGTCCCGATCATCAGGAACCCGGCGACGGCCTCGTAGCCGAGCAGGACCCCGACCGCGATCGGCGTTGCCACGGCAACGAACCCGGGAAGGACCATCTGGCGGAGCGCAGCGCTCGTCGTGATGTCGACGACCCGGGCGTAGTCAGGGCGCTGCGTGTAGTCCATGATCCCGGGCATCTCGCGGAACTGGCGCCGTACCTCGACGATGATGGCCTGCGCGGTGGTGCCGACCGCCCGGATGGCGAGGGAGCTGAACAGATAGACGAGCATCGCGGCGATGAGCGCCGCGATGAATACGTTGACATTCGCGAGGTTGACCGACGTCATGAGTGCCTTGCCCTGGACGGCGAGGATGAGGTTGACCTTCTCGATATACGCCGAGAAGAGCAGGAAGGCCGCCAGCGACGCCGAGGCGATCGCGTAGCCCTTCGTGAGGGCCTTCGTCGTGTTGCCGACCGCGTCGAGGCGATCCGTGATCTCCCGGGCCCGAACGTCAGAGCGGCTGAACTCGGCGATGCCGCCGGCGTTGTCGGTGATGGGGCCGAAGGTGTCCATGGCCAGGATGTACGCCGTCGTCATGAGCATGCCCATCGTCGCGACGGCCGTGCCGAAGACGCCGCCCACGTTGACGCCGTTCTGATTGACGATACCTGCCCGGTCGCCGAGCCAGTGGCTGGCGAACAGGGCGATGGCGATGGTGATCGCCGTGACGGCAGTCGTCTCGAAGCCGACCGCCGTGCCGGCGATGATGTTCGTCGCCGGACCGGTCTTCGAGGCCTCGGCGATCTCCTTGACGGGTCGCCACGAACCGGACGTGTAGTACTGGGTGATGTATACGAACGCGATGCTCGTCGCGAGGCCGACGAGTCCGGCGAAGAAGAAGTAGACCCAGACCGGCAGCCCATCCGGTCCGTTCTGGCCGTCGGTCTGCATCATCGTCGCGGTGACGAAGGCGAGGGCGACCGCCGACAACAGGGTCGTCGCCCAGTAGCCGCGATTGAGGATGTTCATTGGATCCTCGTCCTCGCGGCCGCGGATGAAGAACGCGACCGCGACGATCGTCGCGAGCAGGCCGAAGCCGCGGACCACGAGGGGGAAGAAGATCCAGGCCGCCGGATTCGGCCAACCCGACTGCAGGGCGATCGCGTACACCGCGACGCCGAGGATCATCGCCCCGATGTTCTCGGCCGCCGTCGACTCGAAGAGGTCGGCACCACGGCCGGCGCAGTCGCCGACGTTGTCGCCGACGAGGTCGGCCACCACGGCCGCATTGCGGGGATCGTCCTCCGGGATGCCCGCCTCGATCTTGCCGACGAGGTCGGAACCGACGTCGGCCGCCTTCGTGTAGATCCCGCCACCGAGCTGGGCGAAGAGGGCGACGAACGACGCCCCGAAGCCGAAGCCGACGATGAGGAAGGGCGCGATCGCCGGGTGCTCGAAGCCGCCGTATGCCGCGAAGATGCCCCACACGCCGAGCAGCGACAGCGCGACCACGAGGAAGCCGGACACGGCGCCGCCGCGCATCGCGACCTGGACCGCCTCGACCACGCTCCGCTGCGCGGCCGACGCCGTCCGCACGTTGGCCTTGACGCTGATGTACATGCCGATGATCCCGGAGGCCATCGAGCATGCGGCGCCGACGAGGAAGGCCACCCCGGTCCGGATACCGAGGTCGATGCCGAAGATGTCGGTCTCGGCGACCTCCTCGGTCTCGAGGAGACCGATGACGGCGCCGAGGATGAGCGCGGCGAAGATCGCGAAGATCGCGATCGTCCGGTACTGCCGTCGGATGAAGGCCACCGCCCCTTCGAGGATGGTGCCGGCGACGTCCTGCATCGCCTGGGTCCCCTGGTCACGCGACAGGACGTCCCGTGCCAGGTACAGGGCGAAGAGGATCGCGGCGACCCCGGCGATCGGGATGATCAACTGCAGCGTACTGGCGTCCATCGGGGACTTCGGCTCCTCCTCGACATGGGGCTGACAGGTCCGCGACCCGGAAGCAGTGCGTGCGCCGTTCGGGTGCGAGCGACCGGGGAGTGCCTGCCGGAGGTCCCCTTGTATGCGGCTGGGGGCGGGACCTTGCAGGCCGTCGGCGAGTGTATCAAGGCGCGAGAAGTCGGGTCAAACTCGCTGCCCGGGCGCGTTATGCAGCCCCGCGGCGCCCACCGGCGGGTCCAGGGTGCAGCCCCTATACTGCCCGTCTTGTGACCCGACGACCCATGCTCGGGTGTCTCTTCGAGATCGTCGAGACACTCGTCCTCACGCTCATCATCTTCCTTGTCATCCAGACGTTCGTAGCCCAACCGTACAAGGTCCAGCAGCAATCGATGGAGATCACGCTGGAGCCCGACCAGTACGTCCTGGTGGACAAGTTGACGCCGCGCTTCGATGACTACAAGCGCGGCGATATCGTCGTGTTCACGCCCCCGGCGGACTGGGTGCAGGACGATGGGACGCCGTTCATCAAGCGCGTCATCGGCCTCGGCGGTGACACGGTCGAGGTCCGCGATGGCGGGGTCTTCATCAACGGTACCGAGCTCGACGAGTCGTACACCTTCGGGCAGCCGGACGAGCCGGCCCAGCCGACGACCGTGTCCGGCGACGAGAACCGCTGGGTGATCCCGTCCGATGAGCTCTTCCTGATGGGCGACCATCGATCGAACTCGGCCGACTCGCGGACCTTCGGTCCCGTGCCGAGCGAGCAGGTCATCGGTCGCGCGTGGTTGCGCTACTGGCCGATCGACGTGTTCGGGATCCTCCCGACGCCGACCTACCCGGAGCTGGCGCCGACCTCCCAATGAGCGGACCGCCGTGAACCCGGCCCTCGCGGGGGTCGCGCTCGCGGTCGTGGTCGGAGCCGTCGTGGCCGGGTCCGCCCGAAACGCCCGCACGGCCATCTTCGGCCTGGTCGTCACGATGGTCGGCGCCCCGTTCCTGATCGACCCGGTCATCACGTCGCCTGGCCTCGCCGCCCGCCTCGTCGCGGCCGTCCTGGCCGGGTACCTGCTGTGGATCGCCGCGCGCGGCCATCACGTTGGGACCGGCGGCTCGCTCGTCGGCTGGCCGACCGAGGCGTTCCTCGCTGCGGCGGCGGCGGTCGTCGGGTACGGGAGTCACGGGCTTGGAGGTCCGGCGGCCGGCCCGCCACTCGCCGCGGCGGCCGGTTTCGCGCTCGCCGCGCTGGCCGTGCTGCCGGTCGTGACCGGCCGCGACATCCTGCGGGTCGGGATCGGGCTCGGTCTCCTGCTCGGCGGCGCGCTTCTCGTCCGGACGAGTCTGGGCGGCACGCCGGACGAGCTCGAAGGACTCCTGACGGCCGGCCTGGTCGCCACGCTCGGAGGCGCGGTCGCGATCCTCGCGGCGACCGCCAGGGCGGACGGTCCCGGCGGCTTCGAGATGAGCGCTTCGACAGCCCGACGCTCGAGCCACGGATCCGACGCGCACCCACTCCTGCCTCGATGAGCCTGGTCGTCTTCGTCGTCGTCGCGTTCGCGTTCGCAGGGGCGACCGTCGCCCTGCGCGCCAGGGCGCGGGCCGTGACGATCGTGGGTCTGACCGGTCTGGTCGCGACGGTCGTGGCCGCGCTCGCCATCGACCCCGGGCAGGTCGTGATCATCGGTGACGGCGGTATCGCGACGACCGCCTACCTGCGTCTCTTCGTGGTCCTTGGCTCGCTCGTCGGGCTGGGACTCGCGGTTGCCGGCCTCGCCGGCGGGACGAGACGCGACGCCCCGGCGGTCACCCTCGCGATCCTCGGCGCCGCCGGCCTGACGCTGGGGCTGGTCGATGTGCGAGCCGCCGTGCTGGTCGCCACGGCCGGCGGCCTGTTCGGCGTCCTCGTGACGCTCGTCCCGCGCGGCGCCCGTGCCGGCGCGACGGTCGGCATCCGCGAGGCGCGAGCCGTCGTCGTGGCCGGCGCCCTGGCGATCGCCGCGACGGCCTGGATGGGGCGCGACATGAGCGAGATCGCCGCGCAGCCCGTGGTCTTCGGGCTCGCCTATCTGGCCTTCGCCGTGGCCGTCGCGATGCGCTTCGGGGCGATCCCGTTCCACCTCTGGGCGGCGCGCCTGACCGACGTCGTACCGGAGACCTCGCTGCCGATCCTGACCGCGCTCGCCCCGGCCTCGCTGGCGGTCGTCGCCCTGGCCTGGGTGGACGCATCGGTGGCACCACTGCCGGTGGACATCGGGCCGGAGCGCGCGATCGTCATCGCCATCGCGATCGCGTCGATCGTGCTGGCCGCGATCGCCGCCTTCGTACAGGACGACATCGAGCACGTGCTCGGCTATTCGATCGTCGGCGACGCCGGCGTCGTCGTCCTGTCGCTCGCGGCCCTGGATCCCGAGGCCTGGGCGCCCGCCCGGACGTGGATCCTCGCCTTCGTCGTCGCCCGCAGTGCGTTCGCGGCGTGGACCGCCGGCATCCGCGCAGGGTTCTGGACCGGCCGCGTCGCCGACCTGCGCGGTTGGGCGCTCCGCTCCCCGATCCTTGCGGTCGCCTTCATCTTCGTCGTCGTCGCCAGCGTCGGAGTCCCGGCTATGGCGTCGTTCGACGCCCGGACGTCGCTCGTCGACCTCGTCCTCGAGGGGCCGCTCGCGACGCTCGTGCTGCTCGGGACGCTCGCGCCATTGGCGTATTACGGGCGCCTTCTGGCGATCGGCCTGTCGCGGCCCGACCGGGTGCTGGAGCCCGTCGACGCGTGGCGTCCACGGGTGACCGCTCCCGACCTGACCGGCGTGCGCCGCTGGCTGAGCCGGACGTGGGACGTCAACCGCGCCTTCAGCACTGCGACCGTCGCCGCACTCCTCGGCGCGCTCGCCCTTGCGACGTCGGCCGGGGCGTTCGGTGGCCCGGAAGCCGCAGCCGGTCCTCCTCCAGGCCTCTCGTCACCGACCGGGTTCGTCGAGCCGGTCGCCTCGGGCGACCTGCCGCTCCCGGTCGGGTCGGACGCGCCGTAGGGTCGCTCTGCCCCTCTACTCGTTCGGGGCGAGCACCCAGCGATCGATGTCGCGCTCGTAGTCGAGGAGCTCGGCCGGATCGAACCACAGGTCCAGCTCGAAGGCCGCCGACTCGGCGCTGTCCGAGGCGTGAACGATGTTCTGGGCCGTCTCGAGGGCGAAGTCGCCGCGGATCGTGCCGGGCGCCGCCTCGTGCGGGCGGGTCGCTCCGTTGATGGCCCGGACGACGGCGATCGCGTTCGGTCCGTCGAGGGCGAGCGCGACGAGAGGACCGGAGATGATGAAGTCCACCAGGCCGGCGAAGAACGGCTTCTCGCGATGGACGGCGTAATGGCGTTCGGCAAGGCCACGATCGACGTTGACGAGCTTGAGTCCCGCGAGCTTGAGTCCCCGCTCCTCGTAGCGGGCGAGGATCCGGCCGACCAGCTGCCGCTGGACGCCGTCGGGCTTGACGAGGACGAGGGTTCGTTCAGTGCCTGGCATGTCTACCTTGGATACGGTCTTGGATACGGTCGTGCTGGACGCGCGGGATT
>Ga0154811_1094_pt2 | contig 14518 bp, 16 predicted proteins | sample Rifle2008BG16ft_FD_105819 | JGI IMG/M metagenome (GOLD analysis project Ga0154811, IMG submission 105819) | Chloroflexi bacterium RBG_16_69_14 | reverse complement strand
GGGGCTGCGTGGCGCGGAGAACCTAACCGTGCGCCCGGTGTAGCGGCGCCGTGGGAATGACCGGGGCGAGTCGAGGAGTTGGCGCCGCGGCGTCATGCGTGACCGGCGGCTGGAAGCGATCGAGTGGACGCCAGCGGCGAGGCCGTTCTTCGAAAGACAGCGGGAGTACCCCCAAGGGGATTCGAACCCCTGATCTCCACCTTGAAAGGGTGGCGTCCTAGGCCTCTAGACGATGGGGGCACGGGACGGCCGGAGTCTACCAGAGGGTCCCGGACGGGCCCGTCGGCCGCCCTCAGCTCGGTGGCCGCGACAGCAGGAACAGGATGATCGCGCCGGCGACGAACCCGGCCCCGACGATGGCCGCGAACCCTCCACCTGCGGCCAGCCCGATCGCCCGACCGTTCCGGCCCGCGATCCCGGCACGCCACGTCGCCCGCAGGGAGTACCCCGCCAGCGCGATGAAGGCGATCCCGAGGGCCGCCGCACCCGCCGCGAGCAGCGGGATCTGCGACGCGTCGCGGACCGTCACGGCGTACACCGCGAAGACCGCCGAGCCGATGAGCGCGATGGCGAGGAACACGACCCCGGGCGAAACCCTGCGCGACACCCCGCGCCGCGGTCCACTCAAGACCGTGTCCCGATCGTGCGGTGATAGACGGCCACGTTGTACGTCAGTCGCGGGCGCCTCATCCCGGCCGCGACCTCGCGCCCGACGTCCCCGAAGCTCTCGCCCAGGAACGCCGCGGCGTCCTCCATCGACCCGAATGTCCAGAAACAGTGGACGACCCGAACCTTGAAGCCGCATCCCAGCAGCGGTCCGTCGCGGCGGCTGAGCAGGCCGTACTCGGGCAGGTCGCCGCGCAGGCGCGAGACGTCGTCGCGTCCGTAGTCGAGGAGGACGAGCAGGCGGCCGCCCGGCCGGAGGACGCGGGTCGCCTCGGCCGACTCGGCCGCCGTGGCGCCACGGAACGGGCCCCAGAGGCTGACCAGGACGTCGGCCGAGCCGTCGGGCGCGTCGATCCGCGCCGGCCCGTCCGCCTGGGCGGACGTGACCCGCGCTCCGAGCTCGGCGAGCTGTCGTGCGCGGATCCCGTCGGCGCCGTTGAGCATCAGCACGTCCCGTCCCGCGACCGGACCCAATGCGTCGAGCGTTCGCGGGATCTTCGCCTCGACATCGAGGACGCGGGCCAGGCGCTCGGCGAGCCCGGCTCCGAGGTCGATCGGTAGATCTGCCACAGGACGCGGAGTATGACCGAAATCGTCAGACGACCCGAAGGACCGCTCCGGACCGCGCCGCGATCTCGATCGTCGCGGCCCCATCGACGATCCGCGTCTCTCCGATCCCGCCGAACCCCGGCAGGTCGATCGCCGCGACGTGTCCGCCCGCCCCGCTCGGTGCGTCATCGAACCGGAGGTGCAGTCGGACCGCGGTGTCGCCCGCGTTGACCGCGACGACGAACCGTGACGCCCCGGCGCCCCGCTCGAAGGCGACAGCGGTCCCGTCCGCCCCGACCATGCGCAAAGGCCCGTCGCGCAGCGCCGCCTCGGCGGTCCGCAGGCGGAGCAGCGCCCGGATGGACTCGCGCAGTCCCGGCTCCCAGCGCCCCTCGTCCCACGGGAATGCCCCACGGCAGTCGGGATCGGTACCGCCGGTCATCCCCACCTCGTCGCCGTAGTAGATGCACGGCGCGCCGGGCAGCGTGGCCTGGAGCAGCGTGGCCAGCCGGACGCCGACCGCGTCACCGCCCAGCACGGTCCGCAGCCTCGGCGAATCGTGCGAGCCGAGCAGGTTGAGTTGGACCGCGACGACATCCGGTTCGTACGCCACCGCAAGCTCCATGACTCGCTTCGCGAAGCCCGGTCCATCGAGTGGTCGCAGGCTCGCCGAGAACTCGCGGTGCAGACCGATGACGTGCGTGTCGAGATGCGTCCCGCCGGCGAACCCCAGGATCGCCTCACCCAGCGGGTAGTTCATCAGCGCATCGAAGCGGTCGCCGCGCAGCCACTCGGGCGCGACCCGCCAGACCTCGCCAACGAGGTAGGCGTCCGACCGGATCGCCCGACAGCGCTGCCTGAATTCCTGCCAGAACGCCTCGTCGTCGATCTCGCCCGGCACGTCCAGCCGCCAGCCATCGATCCCGAAGCGCAGCCAGTGCTCGGCCACGCCGAACAGGAACTCGCGGACCTCCGGCTCGTCGGTGTTGAGTTTCGGCAGGGCCGGCAACCCCCACCACGCCTCGTATCCGTGCTCGGACCGCGGCGTCCCCGGCGACGGGTAGGCGTGCAGCGGCCGGCCGTTGTCGAGCCGTTCGTCGTCGAGATGGAACCAGCCGCGATACGGAGACGCCGCACCCGACTCGAGGACGTGGTGGAACGGCCAGAAGCCGCGCCCGGTGTGATTGAAGACCCCGTCGAGGACGACCCGCATCCCCCGATCGTGGGCCGCGTCGAGCAGTTCGCGCAGGGCGGCATCGCCGCCGAGGAGTGGATCGACCGACAGGTAGTCGTAGGTGTGATAGCGGTGGTTCGACGCCGACGCGAAGATCGGCGTCAGATACAGCGCGGTGATGCCCAGGTCTTCGAGGTACCCGAGTCGCTCGGCGATGCCGCGCAGGTCGCCGCCCTTGAACCCATGGCTGGTCGGCGGGACGTCCCACGGCTCCATGGCGCCCGGCTTGTGGACCCGCTCGCTGGCCGCGAACCGGTCCGGGAAGATCTGGTAGAAGATCGCGTCGCGGACCCAGGCGGGGGTGTCGGTGGCCACGGTCAGTCGTGCACGACGGTGGACCACGGGCCGCGCAGGGCGTGGACCGTCTCCGGGGGCACGAGATCGCCGACGACCAGGGCCAGCGCTGCCGCTTCGACGCCGACCTCGAGGCGTCGCCGTGCGACGCGCGCGCTCTCGTAGAGGAGGAGCACCCCCGCACCGACGATCGCCAGCAGGCCGAAGCCGGCCGCCGGGATGAGCAGCCCGGCCGTGGCACACACGATGGCGCCGAGGACGCCGATGAGGACCGCGGCGAGCCCGTTCTCCGCCCAGCTCCAGCGACCGGCCGTCGTCTGGCCACCCGGCGACCCGAGCGCGGCCAGTCTGGCCTCCTGGATGGCCGTCGCTGCAGCTCCGGCCCGGCCGGCCACCTTGGCTGCCGCGAGCGCCTCCGAGCGCGCGCTCGCGAAGCTCCCACGGATGGGCAATGCGAGCGGCTGCCACTGCCAGGCGACCGCTCCGGCCAGGGCGTGGACCTCCGGACGTGTCAGTCGTCGCGCCCGGGCGATCAGCTCGGCCACCGCCGAGTCATCCGGGCCATGGCTGCCGGTCCGCCCGGACCCAGTCTCGAGCTCTTCGAGGTCCGCCACTGTGGATCACCCCTTGACGCCGCCGGTCGTCATGCCGGAGATGAGGAACCGCTGCGCCACGAAGAAGAAGATCATGACCGGGATCGTGATGAGGACCGACCCGGCGGTCAGCAGGCCCCACGGCTGGTTGAACGGATCGATGAACGTCGCCATCCCGACCGGGAGCGTGAATGCCTCCTCGCTGGTGAGGAACGAGCGGGCGAACAGGAACTCGTTCCAGGCCGTGATGAACGCGAAGAACGCGGTCACGGCCAGGCCGGGCACGGACAGCGGGATGACGATCCGCCAGAACGTCCCGAACGGACCGAGTCCGTCGACCCGACCGGCCTCCTCCAGTTCGTACGGGATGGTGTCGAAGAAGCCCTTGAGCATCAGGATGCAGAACGGGATCGCGAACGTCGCATACGACAGGACGAGCGCCCACGGCGTGTCGATGAGCTTGAGGTTCGTGAAGATCGCGAACAGCGGGATGAGCAGGATGACCGCGGGGAACATCTGGGCGACGAGGAACAGGTAGAGCGATGCGCTCCGTCCGCGGAAGCGGAAGCGCGAGATGGCATACGCACACGTCGCGGCCAGGAACACGGCGAACACCGTCGTGACGAGTGACACGAACAGTGAGTTGATCGCCCACTGCACGAAGTCGCCCCGGGTCAGGAGGTCGATGTAGTTCTGGAGCGTGGGCTGGTCGATGACCTTGATCTGGGTGGAGAAGATCTGGCTCTCCGGCTTGAAGCTCGTCACGAGCGTCCAGAAGACCGGGAAGACCGACCAGATCGCAAAGATGATCAGGATCACGTGGGTGAGCGCCAGGTGGCGCCGCGACATCTTCATCGTCGTCTCCTCACGACTCGCGGGCCACGCGCCGATAGACGGCGCTGAACACCAGCAGCAGGCTGAAGATGATCACCCCGTACGTCGCGGCGATGGCGTACTGGCCGAGCGTGAACCCGTTGTACGTGTACGTGACCAGGATGTCCGTCTTGCCGCCCGGCCCACCGCCGGTGATGAAGTAGATCACGACGAAGATGTTGAACGTCCAGATGCAGCCGAGCAGGATGACCGTCGAGCTGACCGAGCGGAGCTGCGGCAGCGTGATGTTCCAGAACGACTGCGTCCGGCTGGCCCCGTCCATCTGGGCCGCCTCGTACAGGTCGCCGGGGATCGACTGCAGACCGCCGAGGAGGGCGACCATCATGAACGGGATGCCGAGCCACACGTTCACGATGATCGGCATGATGTAGTACCACGGGAACGTCGAGAGCCACGCGACGCGCGGCATCCCGAAGGCGCCCAGGACGTTGTTCAGCAGCCCGTACTCGCCGTTGAAGATGAACAACCAGGCGATCGCGGTGATGTAGGCCGGGACCGCCCAGGGCAGGAGCAGCAGCATCCGGTAGCTCGTCCGCCCGCGGAACCGCTGGTTCAGGGTCAGCGCCAGGAGGAGCCCGAGGGTGTAGTGGAAGAAGACGTTGACGACCGTCCAGACGACCGTCCAGGCGAGGACCGGGTAGAACTTCGTGTCCTTGCCGGTCAGGATATCGATGTAGTTCTGGAGCCCCACGAACTCCCAGCTCGGGGGCCTGAAGCGGGTGCCCTGGTTCAGGTTGTCGATGTTCGTGAACGTCTGGAAGACCCCGATCGCCATCGGGTAGAAGACGATCAAGGCCATGACCAGCAGCACGGGCGCCATGAACGCCCAGGCCACCCAACCCCGAGAGCCCACGGTCCACCCTCCTTGCAAACCGGCGAGCGATAGGCGGTGACCGCCGGCCGAGGCCGACGGTCACCCGATCCTCTCCAGATGGACTCTACTGCGCCATCTGGTTCTTGAATACGGTGGTCTCCCACGTATTGGCCGTCGCGTCGAGCGCCTCCTTGGCGGTCGACGAGCCGGTCAGGAACAGCTGGAAGTTCTTGCCGAAGGAGTCGTAGATGCCCTGCGCGCCGGGGACGCCGGAGCGGTTCGTGGCCGCGGCCATGACCGCGTTCCACTGGTTGATGAGCGGATCGCTGGCCACGTCCGGGACGGCATAGGCGGCGATGTTGGTCGGGAGAAGCCCGAGGCTCTTGGCCAGGATGGCCTGCTGGTCGGCCGAGGTCATGTACTGGAGGAAGTTGACGACGGCTGCGGTCTTGTCCGCGTTCGCGCCGACGTCGACGCCGACGACCCAGTTGTGACCGCCGACCGGCGACCCGGTCTTGCCATTGACGCCGACCGGCACCGGGGCGATGACCAGGTTGGTCTTGTCGGTGAAGGCCGCACCCTTGAGGATGTCGGCGACCGCCCACGGGCCCTGCAGGATGCACATCGTGGTGCCGGCCTTGAAGCCCGCGTTCATGTTGTCGTAGTCGGTCTTGAAGTCCCAGGTGGCCGGCGTGACCGTGCCGAGGACCTTGTCCTTGAGGTAGTTCCAGCCGTTGACGGACTCGGGCGAGTTGACGCCGATATCCGTGACCTTGCCCTCGGCGTTCGCGGTGAACAGGGTGCCGCCCCAGCCCCAGATGAAGGGCTGCGACCAGTACGAGTCACCACGCATGTAGAAGCCGTACTTCTGCTCGGTGAGGTTGGTGACCTTGGCTCCGGCCGAGACGAGTTCGTCCCAGCTGGTCGGGGGGGCCGTCAGGCCCGCCGCGGTGAGGAGCGTCTTGTTGCACTGGAGACCCAGCGCGTCGGTGACCTGGGGCACGCCCCACAGTTTGCTCTGATAGGTCCCGGTCGCCAGCGGCGCGGGCAGGAACTGGTCCCCGAAGCCTGCGGGGAAGAGGGTCGTCAAGTCGAGCAGCATGCCCTGGGCCGCGAAGCCGCTGGTCCACCCGACGTCGGAGCGGAAGATGTCCGGCGCCGTCTTGTTGTTGGCGGCCGTCTCGTACTTCTTGTCGGCGCCGTCGAATGGCGTCAGGGTCATCTTGACGGTGATGCCAGGATGCAGCGTCTGCCACGCGTCGACCTGCTTCTGGACCTCGACCATCTCGATGTCGCGCATGGTGTTCCAGTAGGTGATCTCACCCTTGTAGGCGAGGTCGACCATGCCGGTGCTCGGCGCCGCGCTCGGGGCGCCGCTGGGGGCCGCGCTGGGCGCCTTGCTCGGCGCGGTGCTGGCCGTGCCTGTCGAGCAGGCCGCGGCCACGATGGCCACGCCTGCCACAAGGCCGGCGAGTCGAAGATGTCGTTTCATCGCTGTGCTGGTTCTCCTCTCTCTTGCGATCGGGTTGTCCCGATCCCCGATCCCCCGTGGATTGGTACGCCGGCGTCTGCCGGCGTCTGGCCGGGGGGCCGTCTGGTCGATCGCCCCGTAGGGTCGATCTCGATCGTCAGGCCCCGGCCACCTCCTCCTGCCGCAGACGCGGCGCTGTTCCGGTCGAGCCGCGGATGATGAGCCGCGTCTCGAGCCGACTGTGCTCGGCTTTGGCCAGGTCCCGTCGTTGGACGACGGTCAGAAGCAGGCGGACCGCCTCTTCGCCCTTGCGACGGATCGGCTGATGCACCGTCGTGAGCGGGGGATCCACATGCTGGGCAAGGTCGATGTCGTCGAAGCCCACGACGCTGACATCGCCGGGGATCGACAGTCGCATGTCGCGCAGCGCGCGCATCGCGCCGATCGCCATCGCGTCGCTCATGGCCAGGACGGCGGTCGGGCGGAGGCCGTCCTCCCACGCGCCGTTGAGGGCGGCCATGCCGCCTTCGATGCTGGCCGGGCCGACCACGACGTGATCATCGCGGACGTTCACGCCGACGCTCGCGAAGGCCTCGCGATAGCCGCGCAGGCGCCGCGCGATGACGCCACCCGGGTCCATCGCGGCGGACGGGGCGGGCGGTTCGACGCCGATGATCAATACGTCACGGTGGCCCAGGCCGATCACGTGCTCGGCTGCCGCGCGCGCCCCGCCGATGTCGTCGACCTGGACCGAACCATGCTCGGGCAGCGCGGTCGAGTCGACCAGCACGATCGGCACGCCGGCGCGACGGATCTGCTCGACCTCAGGGTGGTCGTCGCTCAGGCCGATGGCCACCACACCATCGACGGTCGCCCGGCTCATCGCCCGGGCCAGGCTCCCGTGCAGCGGCGAGATGAAGTACAGCGCGTACCCCGATGCCTCTGCCGCGATCGCCACCCCCTCGCTGAACGCCCCGAAGAACGGGTTGGAGAAGATGACCGACAGGGCCTGTGGGGTCAGCACGCCGATCGTCAACGTCTCGCGCTGGCTCAGCATCCGGGCGACCGGATGAGGCGTGTAGCCAAGTTGCTCGGCAACCACGCGGATCCGCTGGGCCGTATCGGGCGACAGCCTGTCCGGGCTGTTGAACGCGAACGACACGGCCGTCTTGGACACGCCGGCCTCGCGGGCGACGTCGGCGATACGTGGGCGGATGGTGCGCTGCTCCACTCGGCTCTCCCGTACGCGCCCGCTCCTCGTCGGCGGGCCGCGATCCTCGTCGGCGGGCCGCTCCACACGACCTCCGAGGAGGTGGCGGCCCCGAAGAGGAGGAGTGATCGGGGCCGCCGGTTCATGACGCAAACCGGTTTAGCAAACCGGTTTAGTGGACGATACGAGCACGACGGGCGGGTGTCAAGACCCAATCGCGACCGGTGCCGGCTCGGTGACGCCGCCGCGCCGCGCCGGTCCCTTCGCCCGCTCTCCGCTACGATGCACAGCCGATGGTCGCCCGAGTTCGCGCGATGCCCGGTGGCATCCGCCTGTTCCTCGTCTATGCCTTGCTGATCCTGGCCGGCATCGGGGTCAGCCTGCGCTCGGTCGTCGACCTCGCCATCTCCGCCCCGGTGAGTTTCGAGGGCCTGGTCGTCATGGTCCTCCTCGCCTATACGATCTTCACCACCACGCTCGTCCTCCAGCGCAAGCAGGCTGCCCGCACCCTCGCCCTCGGCCTCGCCAGCCTGACCGTCCCGCTCGTGCCGTTGCTCGCCCTCAGCGGGCTCGGGGTCGAGGCCGTCTTCGTCGCTGCCCTCGGCCTGCTGTTGTTTCGCGGCCTGTTGCGCCCCGAGGTCCGCACCTACCTGAACGAGCCATGAGCGCGCTGCCGGGCACGATCGGGCCGCGGGGCGGTACCCTCTCGCTACCCTGCATCCTCATCGATCACCCGAAGGACACCGAGGCAACCACGTGAGCGATCCCAACCGCGGACCCCAGCAACCCGGCAGTCAGCCGTCGACCGAAGTTACGGTCGACGGCTCGGCGACGACCCCGCCGGCCGCTGCTCCCCGTGCGACCGGCACGGCTCCTCGTCCGAGCAGCGGGTCGACCCGAGCCGGCCGCCGCGAGCGTCAGCGCGCCGTGACCCCGCCGTCGTTCATGGAACGCCATCGGACGCCGATAGTGGTCGTCGCGGGCCTCGTCGGGGTCGCCCTCGTCGCAGCGTTCGTCTTCCTCTCGTCCTCCCAGCCGGCGTACGCCTGCTCGACCAAATGGGTCCCGGCGCCGACCGCCTCGCCGGCCGTCGGAGCGACACCCGCGCTCGGGTACGTCCAGCCCGATCAGGGCACCGAACACGATCCCGTCGGCGAGAAGGTGACCTATACGTACTGCGCCCCGGCATCAGGGGCGCACTACAACAAGCCCGGCAGCGGCGGGCCGATCCAGCCGCGTGTCTACGGTCCGAGCGACAACGTCCTGCCCCAAGGCTGGATCCACAACCTGGAGCACGGCGGCATGGTCCTCCTCTATACGGGCTCGAGCAGTGGTGCGACGTCCGAGGGCCAGGCTCAGCTGCGTGCCTTCTACGACACGTTTCCGCCGGGTCCCGTGTGCGGGACGCCGAAGGGGGTGGATGGCCCGGTCATCGCCCGCTTCGACCAGATGTCGAGCCCGTTCCAGGCCCTCGTCTGGGGTCGCGTGTTGCTGCTCGACACGTTCGACCAGGCGAAGATCCTGGCGTTCTGGGAGCAGTGGGGTGAGCGGACCCACCCGGAGAAGAAATGCGCCGTGCCGAGCCCCAGCGCGGCCCCCAGCTGATCGAGGATCCGACCGATGCGTCTGGTGTCGTACATCGGGCCCGAGGATGCCGGCACCGCCGTCCTGGTCGGCGACCGGCTGATCCCGGTCTTCGATGGCTTTCTGTCGGGCCTGGACCTCGACCCCGAGTCGCTCGATGACCTGCGCCGAAGGGCCGCCGCCCTCGAGGGTGCCATGGGGATCCCGGTGGACGAGGTCGAACTGATCGCCCCGATCCCCGTTCCCGGCAAGATCGTCTGCGTCGGACTCAACTACCGGGAGCATGTCACCGAGGGCGGCCGACCGATCCCCACGCGCCCGCTGCTCTTCTCGAAGTTCGCCAATGCGGTCATCGCCGATGGTGAACCGATCGTCCGGCCGGAGGGCAGCCACGCCCTCGATCTCGAGGTCGAGCTCGGCGTCGTCATCGGGTCGACCGCGCGCCGCGTCTCGCCCGCCGAGGCGCTCGACCACGTCGCCGGCTACGTCGTCGTCAACGACGTCAGCGCGCGTGACTGGCAGGGCGTGCCGGCGGCGCTCGACGAGGGCGAGGTCGGGGATGGGCAGTGGCTTCGAGCCAAGGGCTCCGACACGTTCCTGCCGATGGGCTCGGTCTTCGTGACCGCGGATGAGATCCCGGACCCGCAGGCCCTGCGCCTGTGGTCGTGGATCGTGCCCGGCTCCGGCCGTCGCCCGGGTCGCGAGGTCCTCCTGCAGCAGGGCACCACCGCCGACATGATCTGGGGCGTGGCCGAGCTCGTCGCGTACATCAGCCGTTCCATCACCCTCGAGGCCGGCGACATCATCGCCACCGGGACCCCGTCCGGCGTCGGAGTCTTCCGCGACCCGCCGGTCTTCCTCGAGCCGGGCGATCGGGCCCGCTGCGAGATCGAGCGGATCTGTTCGATGGAGAATCCGGTCATCGACTGGGCCGACGACGAGGTCGACGAGTTCGACGAGTTCGACGTCGACGAGACCGTCGGCAACGACTGAGCCGAGGAGGCCCCTGATGCGTGCCCTGGTCAAGACCGGCGCCGGACCGGGCCTCGAACTGCGCGACGTGCCGCTGCCGACGATCGGCATCAACGATGTCCTGATCCGCGTCCACAAGACCGGCATCTGCGGCACGGACCTCCACATCGAATCGTGGGATCCGTGGGCGGCCAGGACGATCCACCCGCCGCTCGTCGTCGGTCATGAGTTCGTCGGCGAGATCGTCGAGGTCGGCAGCAACGTCGTCGACTTCCACCCAGGCGATCTCGTCTCGGGCGAGGGACACGTCGTCTGCGGACGCTGCCGCCACTGTCTTGCCGGGCGGCGCCACCTGTGCGCCAACACGATCGGGCTCGGTGTCGGGCGCGACGGGGCGTTCGCGGAGTACGTGGCACTCCCCATGACGAACGTGTGGCACCACTGGCCGGGCGTGAACGAGGAGGTCGCCGCGATCTTCGACCCGTTCGGGAACGCGGTCCACACCGCGCTCGCCTTCCCGGTCCTGGGCGAGGACGTCCTGATCAGCGGGGCCGGGCCGATCGGATTGATGGCCACCGCAGTCGTCCGGCATGCCGGGGCACGTCACGTCGTCGTCAGTGAGCCCAACGCCTTCCGGCGTGAGCTGGCGCTCCGGATGGGTGCGACGCTCGTGGTCGATCCACGGGCTCGGGCACTCCCCGATGTGTTCGCCGAGCTCGACATGGTGGAGGGCTTCGACGTGGTCCTCGAGATGTCAGGCAACCCGACGGCCCTGCGTGCCGCCATCGCCGCGATGGCCCATGGAGGCGGGATCGCGATCCTCGGCATCCCGACCGAGGAGATCGCCCTCGACGTCAACGCGATCGTCTTCAAGATGCTGACCATCCGCGGCATCTACGGCCGGGAGATGTACGAGACCTGGTACAAGATGACGGTCATGCTCCAGTCGGGGCTGGACATCACGCCGGCCATCACCCATCGCTTCGGGTTCCGCGACCACGAGGCGGCATTCACCGCCGCGCGTGCCGGCGACTCCGGCAAGGTCATCATGGATTGGACGTCATGAGCGATCCCCTTGCCTTCCTCGACGACGAGGTCGCCGCCCTGAAGGAGCGCCACCTGTATCGAGCGCTCCGGGTCATGTCGTCGGCCCAGGGGCCGATCGTGTCGGTCGACGACCGTCGACTCATCTCGCTTTCGTCGAACGATTACCTGGGCCTCACCCACCACCCGCGTCTCCGGGCGGCGGCCATCGAGGCGGTCCGCGAGTTCGGTGTCGGCAGCGGAGCAGTCCGGACGATCGCGGGCACCATGACGATGCACGAGGCCCTCGAGGCGGAACTCGCCGCCTTCAAGGGCACGCCCGCGGTCCTGACCTTCCAGTCGGGCTTCACTGCCAACACCGGGGTCCTCCCGACCGTGACCGGCGAGACCGACCTCATCGTGTCGGACGCGCTCAATCACGCCTCGATCATCGACGGGATGCGCCTGTCGAGGGCGCCGCGGCAGATCTACCCCCACGCCGACGTCGCCGCGCTGCGCGAGATCCTGCGCGAGGCGCGGGCGACCGGGCGGCCCGGCGGCGGAGAGCACCGGTTGATCCTCGTCGTGACCGATGGGGTGTTCTCGATGGATGGGGACATCGCGCCACTCCCCGGCATCGTCGAGGCGGCCGAGGAGTTCGGGGCCGCCGTGATGGTCGACGATGCCCATGCCTCGGGCGTGCTGGGTCGCAACGGGCGTGGCACGGTCGATCATTTCGGCCTGCACGGCCGCGTCGCGATCCAGGTCGGGACGCTGAGCAAGGCGGTCGGTGCCCTTGGCGGGTACGTCGCGGGCTCGCAGGCGCTCCGCGACATCCTCACCCAGCGCGCTCGCCCATTCCTGTTCTCGACATCGCATCCGCCCGCGGTCGTGGCCGCCTGCCGCGAGGCGATCCGGGTCATGTGCGACGAGCCCGAGCTCCAGGAGCGTCTGTGGGCCAACACCGCGCGGTTCAAGGCCGAGCTGACCCGCCTCGGCTTCGATACCGGCCACTCGGAGACGCCGATCACGCCGGTCATGATGGGCGACCCCGACACCGCCGGCCGGTTCAGCGACCGGCTCCTCGACGAAGGGGTCTTCGCCCAGCCCGTCGTCTTCCCCACCGTCGCCATCGACAGATCGCGGCTGCGCACGATCGTCACCGCCGCCCACGCCGACGAGCAGCTCGACATGGCCTTGTCCGCCTTCGACCGCGTGGGTCGCGAGCTCGGTCTCATCGCCGGTTGATGCCGATTCCGGGGTTGTCCGAGACGGTGTCGTTCCCTGATGCCAGTCGCCTGCATCACCCGACACCGGTGTCGGTTCGCCCGATCCCGGGCGCGGCGTGGTTGACGTGACCGACCGCCAGCCTCGCGACCTGCCGCTCGACGCGCACATGCACACGAACATGTCGCCCGACAGCGACGTCGCCATCGACGCGTACGCTGCGGCCGCGCTCGAGCGTGGCATCGCCGAGATCGCGATCACCGACCACGTCGATTTCGAGCCCGGCGCCCCGGCGTTCGCCTACGCGTCCTTCGCGGATCGTGAGCGGATCGTTCGGGCCGCGGCCGAGCGCTGGGGTCCGCAGGGTGTCGCGATCCGGTTCGGCGTGGAGCTGACCTACGACCGGTCCTGGGCGGCCGACATCGGCGACCACCTCGCCCGCCACGCGTACGACTTCACGATCGGGTCGGTGCATGACCGGGTCGAGTCGCCGTACAGCCCGCGGCGCGTCGCGGCATGGGTCGTTGGACGCACGTTGGCCGACATAGTCGCGCCCTACTTCGACGAGGTCGAGGCTGCCGCCCGGTCCGGGCTATTCGACGCCATCGGTCACATCGATGGGGTGAAGCGCTACCTGTTCCCGCACGTGACACCGGCCGATCTCGCAGCGGCACCCGAGCTGTACGAGCCGATCCTTCGTGCCCTCGTCGAGAGTGGCACCGCGCTCGAGGTCAACACGAGCGGGTTGCGCTACTCGATCGGCGAGGCCTTCCCGCACCCGGCGATCGTGGCGCGCTTCCGCGAACTCGGTGGCCGCGCCGTCACGGTCGGTTCCGATGCGCATCGCGCCGAGCACTTCGCGTGGGGCCTGGCCGACGGGTACTCGATCGCCGTGGAGGCCGGCTTCAGCGAACTCACGTTCCGGCGAGCGCCCGGAGCGGTACCGATTGCCGTGCCGATCCCGGTTGCCCGAGAGTCGGCTGGCCGATAGTCCACGTCGACCCACGCGTGTCACGATGCTGCAACATGACGCTCGGACCTAACGCCGTGCCCGGCCATTCGTTGTGAGCCTCGACGACGCCGCGATAGAGCGGTTGGTGCAAGAGGCCCAGGCCGGGGACGCATGGGCGTTCGGTCGGCTGTTCGACCACTTCCACCTGCCGGTCCATCGATACGTCGCCAGCCGCGTCCGCCGCCCGAGCGACGCGGAGGACCTGACGCAGTTGGTCTTCGTCAAGGCCCTGGAGGCACTGCCTCGCTACGAATCGCGAGGCATCCCGTTCGGGGGCTGGCTGTTCCGCCTGGCACGGAACACGGTCATCGATTTCGTCAGGACCAGCCACGAGCATGCCGACCTCGCCCAGTCGGCCGAGCAGGCCGGCGCCGAGCCCGGACCGGACGAACAGGCGATGACACGCCAGGATATCGACGCGGTCGGGGCGGCCCTGAAGACCCTGACCGATGACCAGCGCGACGCCATCACGCTTCGCTTCTTCGCCGGCCTCTCCGCCCGCGAGGCGGCCGAGGTGATGGGCAAGCAGGAGGGAACCGTTCGCGGACTGCAGTTCCGGGCGATCGCCGCATTGCGGCGCCAGCTCGGGATCGAGGAGCCGGACGTGCCAGGCAAGGCCGGTCCACTCGAACGTCCACGGACCAGCTGATGAGCGACGACGACGTGTTCGATCCGAACGACCCGGGCAACATCGAGGCCGAGCGGCGCCTCCGGGCCTACGCCGATGAGCGCCTCTCCCCGAGCGCGGCCGCCACGACCCGCATGCGGGCGGGCGTGATGGCCGCCGCCCATCGACGGGCGGCGCTCATGAAGGCCGACGCGACGTTCGACGCCGCCGGCTCGACCACCACCGCCCACGCCGCCCAGCGCACCCGGTCGACCCGCGGATGGTGGCGTCGACCTGTTGCCGCGGTCCTCGCCGGATGCCTGACCCTGGGCGTCCTCGCGGGCACCGCCCTCGCGGCACGACCTGGC
>Ga0154811_1029_pt18 | contig 15214 bp, 15 predicted proteins | sample Rifle2008BG16ft_FD_105819 | JGI IMG/M metagenome (GOLD analysis project Ga0154811, IMG submission 105819) | Chloroflexi bacterium RBG_16_69_14 | reverse complement strand
AGATCGCGCGGCGGCATACGCCACGGGCCGTCTTCGACTATGTCGACGGCGCCGCGGAGAACGAGACGAGCCTGCGCCGCTCCAGGGATGCGTTCGGGCGCATCGAGTTCGTGCCCAGCGTCCTGCGTGATGTCTCGTCGGTCGATCCGTCGACGACGATCCTCGGCGAGCGTGCCGCCCTCCCGCTGGTGTTCGCACCGACCGGCTTCACGCGGCTGATGCACGAAGCCGGCGAACCGGCCGTGGCTCGGGTCGCCGCGCGGATCGGCATCCCGTACACCCTGTCGACGATGGGGACGACCTCGCCGGGGGACCTCGCGATCGCCGCTCCCGATGCCCGGACGTGGTTCCAGCTCTATCTGTGGCGCGATCGGGAGGCGAGCCGGTCGCTCATCGAGCGGGCCCGCGACGCCGGCTTCACCACCATGATGCTGACAGTCGACACACCGGTTGCCGGGGCGCGGTTGCGCGACGTGCGGAACGGCTTCTCGATCCCGCCGGCCCTGACCGTGAAGACCCTCGCCGACATCGCGCTCCACCCGGGCTGGTGGTTCGACAAGCTGACGACCGAGCCTCTGACATTCGCGTCGCTGGGCGGCTGGGACGGCACCGTCGCCGAGTTGATCGACCGGATGTTCGACCCAAAGCTGGACCTGGACGACCTCGCGTGGTTGCGCGGCATCTGGGCGGGGCCGCTCCTGGTGAAGGGCATCCAGACCGTCGAGGACGCGCGCGCGGTCGTCGATGCCGGGGTCGATGCGCTTGTCGTCTCGAACCACGGCGGACGCCAGCTCGACCGTTCGCCGGTCCCGCTCGAACAGCTGCCGCGCATCGTCGACGCGGTCGGCGATCGCGCGGAGGTCTATGTCGATGGCGGGATCATGAGCGGCGGGGACATCGTCGCGGCGGTCTCGATGGGCGCTCGGGCCTGCCTCGTGGGGCGGGCGTACCTGTACGGCCTGATGGCCGGCGGCGAACCCGGCGTCCAGCGCGCGGCCGACCTGCTGCGCCAGGAGATCGTCCGGACGATGCAGCTGCTGGGCGTGACGGACGTCGCCGGCCTCACGCGGGAACGGGTCCGAGTTCGGGAGCGCTGACGCGAAGATTGAGTCGCGCGGGCGCCAGTCGAGCCCATACCGTGTGAGTGCGCCGGTCCCACCGGCGCGTCACTGGCGGAAGGGCATGGAAACCGATCTCGTGGTCCGGGCGCAGCATGGTGACGAGGAGGCGTTCGCGAGCCTCGCCGTCGCCGCGGGCGACCGGCTCCACGCGGTGGCGCACAGGATCCTGCGCGACATCGACCTCGCCGAGGACGCGACGCAGCAGGCGCTGCTGACCGTCTGGCGGGACCTTCCCCAGCTTCGCGACCCGGCGCGCTTTGACGCCTGGTCGTACCGGCTCCTCGTGCGCGCCTGCTATGCCGAGGCCCGCCGGATGCGCCACTGGGCGCCGAATCTCCGTCTCCTGCCGGCCGATGAGCCGTCGGATACGGATGGCCCGAGTGCGGTCGTCGATCGCGACCAGCTCGAGCGCGGATTCCGGCGCTTGTCCATCGACCATCGCGCGGTGGTGGTGTTGCACCACTACCTCGACATGCCGCTCGACGAGGTCGCCGAGACCCTCGGCGTCCCCGTCGGGACGGTTCGTTCCCGTCTACATCATGCGATGCGCGGGTTGCGCGCGGCGCTCGACGCCGACGCCCGACCCACGTCGCGGGAGGCCGTGCCATGAGCACAGATCGCGACGTCACCCGCATCGTTCGGTCGTGGCTGGAGGAGGGCGCCACCGCGCTCCCGGACCGCGTCCTGGACCAGGTGCTCGATCAACTCCCCGCGACCCGACAGCGCCGTCCCTGGTGGCCGGCGCGGAGGATCGCCGACATGAACAACGTCGCCAAGCTTGCGATCGCGGCTGCCGCTGTGGTGGTCGTCGCGGTCGTCGGCATCAACCTGCTGCCGGCGAGCGGTGGGGCGGGGGACGGCGGCCCCGCGGTCTCGCCCTCACCGTCGCCGGCTCTCTCGCCTTCACCGTCGCCGCGGCCCAGCCCGTCGCCCACGCCTGCGGCCGTCTTTCCACCGAGGGGCGAGTTGGCGGTCGGCAGCAGACACTCGATGACCCTGGAGGGCGTTGCGCTCTCGTTCAGCGTGCCGACCTCCGACTGGATGAGCAACGGCAGCTTCGGGGTCGTCAAGTCCACAGGCGTGGGTCCCGATGGTGCCGGCTTCATCTTCTGGACCTACACACCGACTGGTGTCTTCGCGGATCCGTGCGCTTACAAGAAGGCCGCCCCCGTCGGTTCATCGACGGCCGCCCTCGCGGCCGCCGTGGCCACGATCCCCGGCACCGTCCTCGTCAGCGGACCCACCGACGTCACCGTGGGCGGGCACCCCGCCAAGCACGTGGTGCTCACCGTTCGCGAGGACGTCGACTGCACCGCGAACAGCTTCATGCTCTGGTACGCCCCCCGAGAAGACCTTGCGCGCTACGCCACCGAGCTGGGCTCGACGATCATGGTCTGGATCGTCGACGTCGACGGGACGCCCGTCTGGATCGATGGCGAGACATACAAGGGCGCCGGTCCCGTGCCCGGACAGCAGATCCAGCAGATCGTCGACTCGATCCAGTTCGAGTAGCCCGATCTACACCTGTAGCGGCGGCCGGAACGACCGCCGCAACCCCGCCCGCGACGCCAGTCGTAGTACTGCGGGTCCTGACCCGGATCGCGTCGGGTGGGCGGTCCACGGCCCTCCCGACACTGTACCGTTCACGAGTGAACGGCGTCCTCGCGCTCATCCCCGGCTACCAGGAGGGCCCGCGCATCGCGACCGTGGTCGAAGGTGCGCGGGCCCATCTGCGGGTCGTCGTCGTCGACGACGGCTCGACCGACGACACAGCCGCGCAGGCCGAGGCGGCCGGTGCGACCGTCCTTCGGCAGGTCCCCAATGCCGGGAAGGGGGCGGCGCTGCGGGCCGGCTTCAGCTATGCCTTGGACCATGGCGCCGAGGCTGTCGTCACGCTCGACGCGGACGGCCAGCATGACCCCGCCGAAATCCCCACCTTCCTCGCCGCGTTCGAGGCCGGACGGCCAGAACTCATCGTCGGCCGGCGCGACTTCGCCTCGATGCCGCCGATCCGCCGGCTCTCCAACACCCTCGGCGGCTGGGTCTTCTCGGCCGCCGTCGGTCGTCGCGTCCCCGACAACCAGTCGGGCTATCGGCTCGTCGGCCGCCGGCTGATGCACGCCCTCCTCGACAGCGACGAGTCCGGCTTCGAGTTCGAGGTCGAGATGATCGCCCGTTGCATCGCGCTCGGGCTGCCGATGACCGACGTCCCGATCCGGACGATCTACGGCGGCGAACCGAGCCACATCCGGCCGTGGCGCCACTTCACGGAGTTCGTGCGCGTCAGCCGCGACGCGCGGCGGATCGTCCGGGGCGGCTGAGCCCGGCGGCTGACCCCGGCGCCGCGACGCGCGCCTACACCTCGCGGCGGTACGGAACCTCGGCGACGAGGATGTTCGACTGCCCGAGGAGCGCCCGTCGGATCCGCCTGCCGTTCTCGTTGTAGAGGAACCGCTCCCACCAGTGGCGCGGCACGTACTCGGGCAGGAGGACGACGAGGACGTCGTCCCCGCCGCGCTCGGCGGCATCCTCGAGGAACCGGACGAGCGGTCGCACGAGGGATCGGAACGGGGACTCCACGACGACGAGCGGTACCCCCGGCAGCTGGCGTTCGAACCGGGTCCGGATTCGTTCACCCGTTTCGATGTCGTCGGTCACGTGGACCGCCGTTACGTCGTCGGACATCGTCCGTCCGAACCGGATCGCCTGGACCACGTCGCGGGTCACGTCCGATGCCGGGACGATGACGCGTTGATGGCGTCGAGGTGGCCCGATGACGCTCCCCTCGGGGACCTCGGTCTCCAGGCGGCGGCGACGGTACTGGCGCCCGACGTAGAGCATCGCGGCGACCAGCAGCGGGATGATGATGACGATGAGCCAAGCGCCGAGCGCGAACTTGGCGACCGCGAAGATGACGGCCACGATCCCCGTTGCGACCGCCCCGAACCCATTGATCGCGATGCTCGGCCGCCAGCCACTGCCGCGGCCGCGCCACCAGTGGGCGACCATCCCGGCCTGTGACAGCGTGATCGAGGTGAAGACGCCGATGGCGTACAGCGGGATGAGCGCTTCGACGCGTCCGCCGAACGCGGCGAGGACGACGATCGACAGGAAGGCCAGCGCAACGATCCCGGCGTTGAACGCGAGCCGCTCGCCACGGAACGCGAATCGACTCGGCATGAACCCGTCGCGCGCCAGGAGCGACGCGAGCCTCGGGAAGTCGGCGAACGAGGTGTTGGCGGCGAGGATGAGGATGCCCATCGTGGAGAACTGAAGGACGTAGTACGCGAACCCGGTCCCGAAGACCGCCCGCCCGATCTGCGAGATCACCGTCTCGTGGGCGCTTGGCAGCGCCCCGGTAACGCCGGCGAGCCAGGACGTCCCGAGGAACATCAGGGCGACCAGCGCGCCCATGATGGCCAGCGTCGTGCGGGCGTGGCGCGCCTCGGGTCGCCTGAATGCCGGGACGCCGTTGGACACGGCTTCGACCCCGGTGATGGCGCTGCAGCCATCGGCGAAGGCGCGCATCAGCAGGAGCAGGCCGAGGGTTTCGACCGGGACGGCGACCGCGTCGACGCCACCGACCTGCGGGACATCGCCGAGCATGGCGCGTCCGAGGCCGACGCCGATCAGCGCGAGCATCGAGACCAGGAAGACGTAGGTCGGGACCGCGAAGACCGTCCCGCTCTCGCGGATGCCGCGCAGGTTGACCAGCATCACGGCCAGGATGCATACGGTCGCGATCGGCACGCGGACGTCGGCCGGCACTCCGGGAAAGGCCGAGGTGATAGCGGCGACGCCGGCCGCGACGCTCACCGAGACCGTCAGGACATAGTCGACGAGGAGCGCTGCCGCGGCGACAAGCCCGGCCATCTGCCCGAGGTTCTCCTTGGCCACGATGTAGCTCCCGCCGCCGTTCGGATAGGCCCGGATGGTCTGGCGATAGGAGATCACGATGATGCCCAGGATCGTCACGATGGCGATCGAGATCGGGATGGTCAGCCAGAACGACGCCGTCCCGGCCGCCAGGAGCGTGAACATGATCGCCTCGGTCGCATAGGCGACGGACGACAGGTTGTCGCTCGAGAACACCGCAAGTGCCTTCGGGATGGACAGGCGCTCATCCGCTTCCTCGTCGCTGGCGAGTGGCCGGCCGAAGAGGATGCGGCGGCCACGAGCCGCGGCTCGGGCGATCGGCTGGGTCGGGGCGCTTGCGGCCGGCCGGGCGGTGACCGTCCCCGGACCGGCGTATCTGAAGAACGGGGAGGTGCGTCGTGCGACCCGGACCCGTCGGTCGGCCGGCCGTCGGCCGGCGAGCTGTTCGCGGTCGGCTCCGTCCGCCGACCGCCTGGGTGATGGCTCCACGGACCGCCTAGCTTCTCGGACCGAGCGTCAGCGCGACCGTCCCGCACGCGCCTCGGTCGAGGCTGAAGCGGACCCGCGCCGCCTGAGCGTGCGCGAGCGCAGTCGCCGCGACCGCCTCCGGCCCCTTCAACCCGACGAGCTGGACCCGAGTGGCCAGACCGTGAACGACGAGGCCGATGGCCGCATCGATCTCGGCGAGGTCGTGCCCGATCGTTTCGTCCGCGGCGTGCGGTGAGGGCAGGAACGTGATCGCGTCCATGCCTTCAACGTAGTCAGGCCCCCAAGAGGGATCGAGGCGTTGACGACTCCGCGGCGCTCAACAAGCGCTCAAGACGCCGGCTCGCCGCCCTCGCCGATCCGATAGCCGACGCCGGGTTCGGCGACGATCAGGGCGCTGGCGCGACCACTCGGATCGGCCGCATCGAGCTTTCGGCGGATCCGGCTGACGTACACGTGGAGGTAGTGGCCCTCGTCGCCGTAGGCGGCGCCCCACACGGCTCGGAGTAACCGGCCGCGCGTGAGGAGCCGCCCCGGCTGGCTGAGCATCGTCTTGAGCAATTCGTACTCGCGTGGGGTGAGCTCGACCGGGTTCGCGCCCACACGGACGGCGCGGTGGGCGACATCGATGACGACCGGGCCCAGCACGATCTTCCCGGTCTGATCCGCCGCCGCGCCGCCCGCCCGTCGGAGGAGGGCGCCGACCCGAGCCCTGAGCTCGGGGAGACCGAAGGGCTTGGTCACGTAGTCGTCGGCGCCGGCCTCCAGGGCAGCCACCTTGTCCGGCTCCGCGTCGCGGGCGGACAGGACCAGGATCGGGGTCGTCGAGTCGTGGCGGACTCGCCGGATCAGGACCAGGCCATCGGCGTCGGGCAGCCCGAGGTCGAGGAGGATGACATCCGGCCGGCTCGCCTCCCAACTGCGAAGGCCTGACCTCACGTCGCCGGCCTCGAGGACGCGATACCCGTGGGCCGCCAGGTTCGCCGCGACCGACCTGCGTGTCGCGCCGTCGTCTTCGACGATGAGGACGTGCGCACCGGGAGTGGTCACGGATCGGTCTCGTCGGGCGGGGGCTCGGGCGCGACGGGAAGATCGAGGTCGATGGCGAGTCCGCCGAGGTCGGATCGGCGCGCCGTTGCCGTGCCGCCGAGCGCCTCTGCCATGCCGCGAACGATCGAGAGCCCAACGCCCATCCCGCGACGGGCGCCCTCGCCGGGCTGTCTTGTCCGCTGGAACTTGTCGAAGATCCGCGCCAGATCCGACGATGGCACTCCGGGCCCGCCGTCCTCGATGGTCACGATGACACGGCCGGGGTCGCGCTCGTGGACCCCGATGGCGACCGGTACGTCCGGACCCGTGTGGTCTGCGACGTTGTCGAGGATGTTCGAGACGATCGCGTCGAACAGCACGGCGTCCACCCACACGAGCGGCACGTCGTCGGCCAGTTCGAGCGTGATGGATCGCGCCCCGAGCCCCGGCCCGAGGCGAGCGACGGCTCGTCCGATGAGCTCGGCGGTGTCGTGGACCTCGAAGTCCGGCTGCAGCGCGCCCGACTCGATACGGCTGAGGTCGAGGACGGACCGGACGAGGCGATCGAGTCGCTGGGCCTCCTCGTCGATCGTCTCTGCGGCTCGACGGACGTCATCGGTCGACCAGGTCAGCGCGGGATCGGCGAGGTTTCCGGCGGTGGCGCGGATGCTGGCCAGCGGCGTGCGCAGGTCGTGTGACACCGAGTCCAGGAGGGCGCTCTTGAGCGCATCGCTGCGACGCGCGACCTCCGCGGCCGTCGCTTCCTGTCGGAGTCGGTCGCGACGAAGACCGAGCGCGATCTGGTCTGCGGCCAGCGACAGGAGCCGGGTCGATTCCTGGCCCGGAACCCCGGTGCCCGCCGCCTTGACCGCCCAGAGCGACCCGAAGGCGGTCCCAGCGGTCTCGACCCGGATGCGGATGATGTCGCCGTCCGTCATCTGGCGCACCGAGGTCGACCCACGCCCGTGGGTATCGTGGGCTCGGACCCAGCGGGCCGGCTCCTCGCCCGGCGTCCGGACCAGCGTCGTGAGGATGTTCGCGCTCGGGACCGGACCCGTCCCCGTGTCCGCGAGGATTCGCTCGCGAGCGCCACCGTCGAGACCGATCCAGACACGTTCGAGATCGGTGTCGCGCGCGAGCCGTTCGACGATCGCGCCGGCGACCGTCTCCGTCTGCTCGGCCGTCGCGAGGAGTCGGCTTACGGCAAAGAGCCCGGTTGCCTCGGCGGTGCGCCGGTCCGCCTCGGCGGCGCGTTCTCGCCCAAGCGCGGCCAGACGACCGATCGCGATCGCCACGATGAGGACGAGGACGAGGTTGAGCAGTTCATCCGTGTCCGCGACGACGAGCGAGAAGCGCGGCTCGGTGAACAGGAGGTCGTAGACGAGGAACGAGGCGATGGCTGTCCCGACCGCCGCGGCGGTGCCGCCGACGGAGCCGACGATCACGACCGCGACGAGGTAGACGGCCGATGCGTCGGGAATCTCGGTCGCCTGCTCGAGGATCGTGATGACGAGGGTGCCGACTGCGATCGTCGCGACTGCCAGGGCGAGCACGGGGAGCGACTCGCGAGTGAACCGCGGGGCAGTGAGGGTCCGAGGATACCGAGGTCGCATCGTCGGGATGGTACGTCGGGCGAGAGGGCTCCTCTTGACATGAAGGTGACCCGCGGTCATACGTGTCCGCATGGGGAAGAAGAGGCAAGAGGATTTCGGCCAGTCGCCCGACCCGTACTCGCCACCGTCGTACCGTGGCGCGTTGATCATGTTGGTCATATCTGCGATCGGCATCGCGCTGGTCTGGTGGGCCTATGCGTCGGTCGTGGCCGAAGGGGGCTGACGGAACTGGCCGGCCGATGACCGTGCCCGGGTGAGAGACGCGGAACGGCGCGCTGGTACTGCGGGGCATACCAAAGTACGGCTTGGCGCGACCCCATCCTCACTCATACGCTCTGCCACGCAGCGGGCCGGACCCTACCCCTGAGCACCACAGGGGCCCGGACTCGTCGAGATCACGTGCAAGAGCGAGGCGAAAGACCACATGGCATCGATGGCCGTCAACGAACTGGGACCGATGCTCACCGCGACCGAAGTCGCGGACATGCTTCACCTGCACGTCAACACGGTGAAGCGGCTCGGCGATCGAGGCGAGCTTCCCTTCTACCGGGTCTGCAAGCGTGGCGATCGCCGGTTCCGGCTGGACGACGTCATGAAGTTCCTGTCGCAGAACCGCTGACTGACCGACGTCACGCGGCCGGGAGACCGGCCCGCACACGGATCGCATCGCGCAGGAACACGGCCAGTCCCGCCGGACCCGCTGCGGGCCCCTCCCGTGTTCCCATCAGGCGCGTTCCCGTGAGATTTGAGCGCGGCGAGACACGAACTCCGACGGATTCGGTACGAGCTGCCGTGTGGTCACGCTCAAACGTGAGGGATGTGTGCCTGGCAGGAACCCCTCAACCGGCGAGCCGCGAGTCGCGCTGCACCGGCTGCTCCATCGACAGCCCGACCGACTCGTCTCGCTATCACCCTACGACGGTGCGGCTGGTCCCAACCGTTAAGAATCGTTGCGCCGGCTGACGTTGCGGATCCTGCGCGCCCGAGTTCCCGAGCCCGGAGCCGACGTTCCTGTAAGGCGCACGTTCGCGATATCTCCGCGTGGTTGGCGCTGAGAACCGACAGATGTCGTCAAGACGGGCCCGTGATCACGGTGCGTTGTCCGAGATGTGCGCCTGACAGGAGCACCGGGCCCTTTGTGCCACGTCCATCCGGAGCCGCGGCGAGGATCCGAATCACCCGGCTAGCCGCCGCGCCGCGTCCGCGTAGTGGACATAAGGCGACGGCGACCGACGGCCGTCCGCGCGAGAGCCCATGAGCCAAACCCGGCGCTTACTAGCTGGGTCGATCAACGCGAGCCCGCGACCGCGGACGTGGATGTCGCCCTTGGCGAGCAGAGCGGACATGTCCCGTGCCCGGTCCGGGAACGAACCGGCCAGGAGTTCGCGATTCGCCCGGAGGGATGACTCGGCTTCGTCGCTTGCGAGCACGAGAAGCCAGCTCACGACACGGCGGGGTCGCCAGCCCAACGACCGTGCAACGTCGAACGCCGAGCGCTCGTACCAACCCAGTTGGCGCTCGACGGCGCCGATGTCGTCGATCCTCGTCTTGATCTCGATCACAAGGAGGGTGCCCGTCTTCGGGTCGAAGGCGAGCAGGTCGATCCAGCCGTGAGACCTGCCGTGGATGACCTCGGCCTCTCGCGCCGTGAGCCATCCCGCTCCGCGAAGCCGGCGGCCGACGTGACCCGAGCAACGAGCATGCACGAGGTCCCTTTGACGGCCGCCCCCGATGACGAAGGGGGTCCGGACGACGAGTTCGAGTTCGATCCCAAGAGCGTCGGCGACCCGTTCGACGAGTTCGACTGAAGGATTCGCACGTCCGTGCTCGATCTTCGCGATGTAACCGCGCGACACTCCGACGGATGCGGCGAGCTGCCGTTGGCTCATTCGCAGGTTCATGCGGGTATCGCGGCAGAAGGATGCGAACGTGACTCGGATGGGCATGGACCACAGTCAAGCAGAGCGCCCTCATCGCGGACTTATCCGGGCGCTCCTGCCAGGCGCGCTTCCGCGACATCGTTGCGTGGTCGGGAGCCGATTCGTGCAGATTCCGTCGGAACCGGAGCTCGTTCACACTCGAATCTTCGAGATGTGCGCCCGGAGGGAGCACAGGACGCCGGGCGATCAGGCGCGCGGCATCGAGGCCAGCGTCTCCCCGAAGATCTCGACCGCCTCGGCGATCTCGGCCGCCGTTACGTCGAGTGGCGGGATCCAGCGGATGACCTCGTGCACCCGGCCGCACGTCAATACGAGTAACCCGGCATCGGCACAGGCCGCCATGAGAAGGTCGGGCAGGGCGCCGTCGGGTTCGCCTGTCGCGCGGTCGCGGGTGAATTCGACACCGACCATCAGCCCGAGACCGCGGATGTCGCCGATCCGGTCGTCCTCCGCGGCGATGGCCTCCAGCCCGGCCACGAGTTCCGCGCCCCGCGCCACGGCGTTCGACACGAGCCCCTCGTCGCGGATCGTGTCGAGGACGGCGAGGCCGGCCGCGCACGCGACCGGGTTCCCGCCGTAGGTCGACCCATGGGCGCCGCGTCCCCAGCGCTCCTGGAGCGCGCGGCTCGACACGATCGCCGACAGCGGCAGGCCGTTGGCGATCGCCTTGGCCACGCACACGACGTCGGGCACGATCCCGGCGTGCTCGAACGCCCACATCTTCCCGGTCCGACCGTAGCCCGACTGGACTTCGTCGGCGATGAGCAGGATGTCGTGCTCGTCGCACATGGCCCGCAACCCGCGCAGGAACGAGGCCGGGGCCGGGACGTAGCCGCCCTCGCCGAGGACGGGCTCGACGATGACCGCCCCGACCATCGATGGCGCGATGACCGACGCGAACAGCGAGCGCACGGCCGCGAGACTCGCCTCCGACGCCGCCTCCGCATCACCGCCGAAGTCCGGGTAGGCCACCGGGTACGGCGCGAAGTGGACGCCGGGCAGGAGCGGCTCGTAGCCCGTCCGGTAGTTGAGGTTCGAGGTCGTCACGCTGGTCGCCCCGAACGTGCGCCCGTGGAACGCGCCGCGGAACGCGATGATGCCGGGTCGCCCGGTCACCCGGCGTGCCAGCTTCAGCGCGCCGTCGACGACCTCCGAGCCGGAGTTGAGGAACATGACCGAATCGAGCGGGTCGGGGAACGTGGCCGCCAGCGCCGTCGCCAGCGCCGAGGTCGGTAAGGTGAAGCCCATCGCGCTGACCGGCCCGATGAGCCGGTCGACCTGCGCGTGGATCGCAGCGGTCACCCGTGGATGGCGGTGGCCGAGTGCCGTCACCGCGATCCCGTTGGCGAAATCGAGGTACGCCTTGCCGTCCGTGTCGAACAGGCGGTGCCCCTCACCGTGGCTCCAGTCGCGGGTGAAGTAGCGGCCCAGGACGGGCGTCAGGTTCGGGGCGGTGTCCATGGCCCGAGAGTACAGCGTCCGACCTGGGCGCTGTGGCTCGGGCCGAGGGCTGGGACGGCCGGGACGGCCGGCTATCCTGCTACGATCGGACGCATGGTCGACTTCACCCTCACCGACGAGAACCGCCTCGTGCAGGACGCGGTCCGCGCCTTCGCCGAGGCCGAGATCCTGCCCCACATCCGCGAGTGGGACGAGAAGGGCGAGGTCCACCGCGAGGTCTTCGCCAGGATGGCCGAGCTCGGGTTCCTCGGCGCGCCGATCCCGGAGGCCTACGGCGGATCCGGGATGGACTACCTCAGCTTCGCGCTCCTGTGCGAGGAGCTGGAGCGTGCCGACACCTCGTTCCGTGTCGTCCAGAGCGTCCACGTCGGGCTGAACTCCCTCGCCCTCCTCCAGTGGGGGACGGAGGAGCAGCGCCGGCGCTGGCTCGTCCCGCAGGCCCGTGGCGAAAAGCTCGCGACGTTCGGCCTGACCGAACCGGGCGTCGGCACGGACGCGGGCAACCTGGCCACGACCGCGCGGCGCGACGGCGAGGTGTACCGGCTCAACGGCCAGAAGATCTGGATCTCGCTCGCCGACCTCGCCGACCACTTCCTCGTCTTCGCCTCGGTGGACCGCACGAAGAAGCACAAGGGCGTGACCGCGTTCATGCTCGAGCGCGGGATGGCGGGCCTGACCACCGGTACGCTCCACGGCAAGCTCGGGATCCGGGCCGGCAACACCGGCCTCATCAACCTCGACGACGTCCCGGTCCCGGTCGAGAACCGGATCGGCGAAGAGGGTGAGGGTTTCCTCATCGCGATGAGCGCCATCGACCAGGGCCGCTTCACGGTCGCGGCCGGCGCCGTCGGGCTCGCCCGGGCCTGCCTCGAGGCGAGCGTCCGCTATGCCCACGAGCGCCACACGTTCGGTCAGGAGATCGGCGAGCACCAGCTGGTCAAGCAGCTCATCGCCAAGATGGCCGCCGGGACGGAGATGGGCCGTCTCCTCGTGTGGCGTGCCGGATGGCTCAAGAACCAGGGCCTGCGCAACACGCGTGAGACGAGCCTGGCCAAGTGGCACGCCACGGAACACGCCGTGCAGAGCGCCCTCGACGCCATCCAGGTCCACGGCGCGAACGGATACTCGAACGAGTTCCCGGTCGAGCGCTACCTGCGCAACTCCAAGGCCGCGGTGATCTACGAGGGCACGAGTCAGCTCCACACGCTCATCCAGGCCGACTACGCGCTCGGCTACCGCGAGGACCGGCCGCTCCGCTGCGAGCCCTGGCCGGCGCAGGGGTGGGAACGGCCCGCGTGACGTGACCGGGCGGGCAGAGGCCGTCAGCGCGCTCGGGCGATGGCGGTCGGGTGTGTCAGGGTGAGACGAGGCGCCGGTCGGGCGTCGGTATCCCGGGGCCGCGGTCCATTCCAGATCAGCACGTTGGGGTCCAGATCGAGCTCCCCGGGCCATTCGAGCGTGCCGTGGCGGACGCGAACCTGCCGGAAGTGCGAGTCGTCCGCCCGAATCGTCTCGAAGACGGGGCCTCCAAGGAGGGCGAGGACGTTGCGCTCGACGTGCGACCCATCGGTCAACGTCAGGCGGACCCAGAAGTCCTCGAGCGGCTCGGCGGATCGGATGGACAACATCGTGCCGATCATCTCACGCAAGCGGCGCGATCTTCAACGGCTCGCGGCCGTCGGCGGCAAGGCGCCAGTCCTCGGCCAGCTCCGGCTGGTGAACAGCCGCCCACTCCATGACGAGGCCGAGGGCACGAGGGGCGATTCCGCCGATCTCGCGCCGAACCGCGCCACCGTGTTCTCGGCCCACCAGCTGGGCTCAGTGCGGATGGGCGCCGATCCGGCGACGCATCCATGCGACCCGTGGGGCCGGGTGCGGACCGGGTCAAGGGCCGACGCGGTCGTCGGGGGCCTCTATGTCGGCGATGGGTCGGGCTGTCCCACCGGGCTGGGGGTCAACCCGATGATCACGGTCATGGCGCTCGCCCGGCGCGTCGCCAGGGTCATCCTCGCGGAAACCTGAGCGGCCGCGCGTCAGCGGGTGGGCGCCGGGGTCGGAGCGAGGGTCGAGGTCACCTCGGATGGCACCGCGTCGGCCTCGCTCGCGCGGACAGGGCGTCGGGTATACATCCGCCCGCGCGCCGTGACGATGACCGCGACCGAGAACACGATCACGGCGCCCGCGACGACGGTTCGCAGGTCGATCGTCTCGCCGATGATGATGGCGCCGAGGACGACCGCGACGACCGGGTTCACGTACGCGTACGTCGCGACGAGCGGGAGTGGCGCGACGCGCAGCATCCAGCCGTACACGGTGAACGCGACGAGGCTGCCCATCACGAGCAGGTAAACGAGCGCCACGACCGACTCACGCGAGATCGCGCCGACGTCGAGTGCCGCGAACTCGCCGCTGGCGGCGCTCATCACGGCCAGGACGAGACCACCGAGCAGCATCTGGACGCCGGCCGCCACCAGCGGCCGCTTCGGCAAGACCGCGCGATGCGAAGCGAACAGCGAGCCGCTCGCCCAGGCGATCGGCGAGAACAGGATCGCCGCGAGACCGATGGGGTCGAGCGCGCCGGTCCCGCCGAACGCGGACGGGCCGACGAGGATCGCGACTCCCACGAAGCCGACGACGATGCCGAAGCCGGCGAGCCGCGGCAGCCGTTCGCCGAGGAAGACCCGACCGAGGACGGCGACCCAGACCGGCATCGTCGCGATGAGCAGGGCTGCGATGCCCGAGGGGATGGTCTGCTCGCCGAACGCCACCATCCCCATCCCGCCGGCGATGAGCAGCGTCCCGACGATCGCGCTGTCGCGCCATTCACGCCGTGTCGGTGGGGTGAACGTGCGGCCCTCGCGAGCGATCGACCATGTGAGCAGGATGAGTCCCGCAAGGCAGAACCGGACCGCGGCCATCAGGAAGGGCGGGATGGTCTCCACGGCGATGGCGATCCCGAGGTAGGTCGATCCCCACACGAGGTAGAGGACCAGCAACCCGATCCAGACCGGGGCGCCGCGCGGCACGGCCGTTGGGTGCGAGGTTGGCATAGGTGGATGGTCCAAGATAACCGGACTTTACGCGAACGTGGGTTACGGTGTCAAGTTCGCGGCGGGGTCTGTCAGGCCGCGATCGCGCCCGAAGACGGGCGGCACTCGCGACAGGCCCGGTAGCCGGCCGCGGCGGCATGGCCGAGCGTTCGGAACGGGACGCGGTGAGCCGGCGTGATCCGCCTCGCGGCATGGCAGGTCGGCAGGCAGACGACGCGCGTCGTATCGGAGCCGACGTAGCGGATGCCGGCTCGGGCGGCCTCCTCCATCGCGTCCGGGTCGAGGCCCTCCGCGACGAGGATCGTCCGCTTGTTGGCGGGGCCGCCCAGCGAGTACTGGCCGATCGTGCCGTCGGTGCGGACCACGCGGTGGCACGGGACGATGAGCGGCACCGGGTTGTGGCCGAGCGCCGTCCCGACCGCGCGGACGGCCTTCGGCCGGCCGATCTCCGCGGCCACCCAGCCGTACGGGCGGACCTCGCCGCGCGGGATCTCCAACGCCTTGTGCCAGACGTCGCGCTCGAACTCGGTGTGGCCGCGCAGATCGAGATCGATGCGGACCCGGCGGTCGCCATCGAGCCGACGGGCGATGGCCGAGGTGAGTCGCGCCGGCAGCCGTTCGGCTCGATATGCCGTGCG
>Ga0154811_1191_pt7 | contig 15231 bp, 17 predicted proteins | sample Rifle2008BG16ft_FD_105819 | JGI IMG/M metagenome (GOLD analysis project Ga0154811, IMG submission 105819) | Chloroflexi bacterium RBG_16_69_14 | reverse complement strand
CCTGGCCGGCCGCCTCTCGGGCCGCGGCGAGCTTGTCGCGCATCACGTAACCGCCGGGCTTCTTGAACGATCGATCCAGCGGCGGCTGGAGCAGGTCGGGGTCGTCGAGATCGACGATGTCCGCCCGCCGGACGACCCACAGCCGAACGCTCTCCTGGCGCCGCGCGAACATCTCGCGGGCGTAATGGGTCGCAAGCTCGGCATCGGGCGCCATCACGCTCCCGCCGTGCTGCATCGGGTCGCCGTCCTTCTCACGGCGGAAGACCTCCCAGGCCTCGAGGACGGGTCCGCTCGCAGGCCCGGACGAGTCGCTCACGCCGCCGCCGCGACCCCGAGGATCGACTCGCGCACCCAGCGCGTCTCCTCGCGGACGACGCGCCGGAATTCCAGTCGCGACTGCGACATCGGGCCGTGATTGGTGACCACCCGGCGCAGTTCGTCCCAGTCCGGCTCCGTGTAGCGCCACTGGCCGGCCGCCTCGTCGAGACGCAACTCCGGATCCGGGATGACGAGGCCCAGTTCGCGGATGCGCGGCACGTAGATGGTCAGGAATTCCTGGCGCAACTCCTCGGACGTCTTGGCCTTGATCCGCCAGTGGAGGTCGCGGTCCTTCTCGCGGGGCGAGCGCGGGCCGTGCATCTGCATCAGCGGCCCCCACCATCGATCGAGCGCGTCCTGGACCGCGTCACGCTGCGTCGCGGTCCCGGTCACCATCGTCACCACGACGTCACGCCCGTGCATGATGTGGACCGATTCCTCCCAGCAGATCTTGCGCATCGTCCGGGCGTACGGGGCGTAGCTCGAGTCGCGCAGCGCCTGCTGCGCCACGATCGCGGCGGCATCGACCAGCCAGGCGATCATCCCGACATCCGCCCAGCCCGTCGTCGGGTAGTGGAAGACGTTGTGGAACTTCGTCACCCCTGCGAGCAGGTCGTCGTACATCGCCTCGCGCGTCTTGCCGAGGTCCTCGGCGACACGGTAGAGCAGCTGGGCGTGCCCGGCCTCGTCCTGGACCTTGGCCGTCAGCGCCAGCTTGCGGCGCAGGGTCGGGGCCCGCATGAGCCATTCGCGCTCGGGGAGGACACCCATGAGCTCGCTGTTCGCGTGCATCTCGACGAAGCGCAGGACGGCGGTCCGGTACTCGTCGGGCATCCAGTCCGTGGCCTCCACCTTGCCGCCGGACCTGACATGCCGCTCGAACAGGGCGGACCGCTCGTCGTGCGGCAGATCCTCGTTGAAGGACGGGCGACCGCGCTCGAGCGGCCCGAGGATCGGTTCCAGGGCGAGCGGATCGGTCATGGCCTTCCTCCCGGCTTCTGGACGGCGCGCAGCGAGAGATCGGCGTAGGCATCGGCGATCGTCCGCGCTGCGAGCCGCCCGCCCGGGCGATACCAGGTGACCAGGCCATTGAGCGCGGTGAGGATGTACGCGGCGGTGACGGCGGGATCCACCGGGCCGAAGGCGCCCGCCTGGGTGCCGTTCACGATCGCGGCCCGGAACCGGCCTTCGTAGGCATCCCGGCGCCTCGCGATCTCGTCGCGCCGCCCGGGCTCGAGGGCGCGCCACTCGTGCACGAACACGCTGGCCCGTTCGATGTCGTCGGTCACGACACCGACATGTGCCCGGATGAGCGAGATGAGATGCACCCCGGGTCCGAACACGACCGCGCCCGGATCGGCGGCCTCGACCGCGTCGGCGGCGGCCTCGAAACGCGCCGCGGTCCGCTCGACGATCGACCACAGGACCTCCTGCTTCGATGCGACGTGCGCGTAGAGGCTGGCGCCCTGGATGTCCACGGCTCGCGCGATGTCGCGGACGCTCGTCCCCGAGTAGCCGCGCTCGCGGAAGAGCGTGCTGGCGGCGTCCTCGATCTCGCGGCGGCGGTTCGTCTCGACCATCCGGTCGGGACCTCCTAACTAACGCTTGTTAGGGCGGCAGGGTACGGCGATGCGCCGGCCAGCGTCAAGCCACCCGCGGCCCGCGGCGGTCGGGGTCCCAGGACCATCGGATGGGTCGGCCACGGTAATCGGAGACCGGCGCCGCCGTTCTGTGGGCATCGGACTCATCCGGTCGCCGGATCCATGGCGGCCGACACCGTGTACTGGAGTGACAGCGATGAAGCGCACGCCGAAGAACGATCAACTCCCCGTCGAGCGGGACGTCGAGGCCGACATCGAGGTCTTCGAGCCGGCCGAGCACGACCCGGCCCAGCCGACCCGCCCGCGCGGCTTTCGCTCGCGCCTGACGGCATCGGTGCCGGGTGCGGTGGCCGGTGTCTTCCTCGTCTGTGCGCTGGCCTTCGGGGCGACGCTCCAGGCCACGGGTTCTCCGGGGTCCGACTCGGACGGCACGCCGGCGGGCGAGACGACCGGCGGCAAGACGGCCGGAGACGCGCCTCTCGCGTACGACGGGGAACAAGACAAGGACGAGCCGATCGACGGCGAACGCTTCGTCGATCCCACGCCCGGTGACGAAGGGACACCCGACGGCGAGACGCCCGAGGCGGAGCTCGCGCCCGTGCCGGAGCCGCGCGCGATCGATCTCCGCCTCGCCCTCGGCGACGGCGGCCGCGTCCGTCTCGAATGGGGCGCCTGCGCGGTCGATGGCTTTGCGGCCTGGAAGCTCGTGCGCTCGACCGACTCGGGCGCGACGTTCCCGCTGGGTGCGCATGACACGCTGATCGCGGCCATCGAGGACCAGGGCAAGACGGCCTTCACCGACACCTCCGCCCCCAAGGGCAAGAAGCTGTGGTACGCGGTCGTCGGGCTGGCCGGCGATGGTGATGCGCGCTTCGTCGCGTGCAATTCGTCGCCGCGTGCGATCCGGACACCGGCACCGCCGGCCCCGAAGCCGACGGTGAAGCCCGCCCCGACCGCGCCTCCGGCACTCGGCCTCACGCTCGCGGTAAAGGAGGGCGCCGTCTACATCGACTTCAGCGAGTGCAAGATCGACGGCGCCGACTACTACAAGGTCGTCCGCTCGACCGACTCCACGGTCAAGTGGCCGGCCGGTGAGGGCGACACGCTCGTCGCCGCAGTCGGGATCGGCGGCAAGACGGCCGCCTGGGACAAGGGCGCGCCGGCCGGCAAGAAGGCCTGGTACCGCGTCTTCTGCGTCAACAAGACCGAAGACGGCTACAAGGTCCTGAACTCGAGCCCGGTCCGTGGCATCACCGCCCCGGCCGTGGATCCGGCGCCGGAACCGAAGGCCATGTGGATCGAGGTCAAGGTCGACGGCGGTCACGTCGTCGTCCACTGGGAAGGCTGCGGCGGCGAGCAGTTCAGCCACTATCGGATCCTGCGCAGGACGGGCGACTCGACCACGGTCGTCGCCGAGTTCGAGGATGCCGCTGTCACGACCTGGGTCGACGAGTCGGTCGAGGCCGGGGGGACCTACAAGTACCTCGTCCAGTCAAAGGGGGTCATCGAGGGCTCGTACGTCCTCCTCGGCTCGACGGACTGGGCCGCGGTGACGGTCGAGTAGGGCTCGACGGACGGATGACGGATCGATGGGCGCCCCGCCTGGTCCCGCCTCGAGCGGTACTGCTGGCCAGTGGCCGGGGCGTCCGTCCGTTCGCACCATCTGAGCCGAGATGGACCATGTCTTGCCGCGCGACAGCCGGATGGACCCGACCCGGGAGCGAGCCCTCGTGGCGCGCGCCCGGGTCGATGCCGCCGCGTTCGGCGAGCTGTACGACTTCTACATGCCGCGCATCCACGGGTTCATCGCCCGTCGCGTCGGGGATCGTGCCGTGGCCGAGGACCTGACGGCGACGACCTTCGAGCGCGGCCTCGGCGCGGTCCGCGGCGAGGGCTTCCGCAACGACGCGTTCGGCGGCTGGCTGTACCGGGTCGCCGCGAACGCCGTCGTCGATCACGTGCGGCGCGACCGGCGGACCGTCCCGCTCGGTGCACGTGCGGGTGACGGCGGGCCGGACGACGGCGACGAGGCGGGGGTCGGCGACGAGCGGGCGGCGCGCGCCTTCACCGAGGCGCTGGACCGGGACCAGCTGCGACGGGCGCTCCTGCGCCTGCCGGAGAACCACCGACGGATCATCGTCCTGAAGTTCTACGACGACCTCGAGCTCGACGAGCTGTGCCTGATGCTCGGCTGCTCCCGGGCGACGTTCGCGGTCAAGCTGCACCGCGCGCTCCGGGCGTTGCGCGCCGCCCTGGCGAAGGAGTCGACCGATGCGGCCTGACGACGATCGTCTCGTGCCGTTCGACCGGATCGGGGCCGACCCTGTGCTCGACGCGCTCGCGTCCGAGCTGACCGACGCCGGTCGGCGGGCCAGATCGGCGGGCCGCGAGACGCCGCGAGCGGCGTTCGCCACCGACCTGCGGGCGCGGCTGCTGGCCGGGCTCCCGATCGTCGCCCCGGTCGCCGGGCCGCCGCTGGACCGAGCTCGCCCCAGCCTCCGTCTCCCCGAGCCGCTCACCCCGCGACCCGTGGCGCCGCGGATCGCCGCGCGCACCCCGATGCTCCTGCCGGCCCCGCGCTGGACCGCCCTGGCGATCGCCGCGGTCGTCCTCGTCGCGGTCGTCAGCCTGGGGCCGACGCGCCTGCTGACCGGACCGGCCGAGCTGCGGGCCGGCGACGTGGCGGCGGCGACCCTGTCGCGCGATGGGGTGACGAGCGACCTGGCGCCGTCCGAGGCGCTCCGTGCAGACGACCTCATCACGACCGGTCCGGACGGGTTCGCGACCCTCGAACTCGGGACGAGTCGGGTCCGCCTCGACGGCGGCACGGCGCTGCGCCTCGTCGAAGCCACCACGGCCCGGGTCGAGCTGGACCAATCCGCTGGACGCGCCTGGCACCGAGTCGGTGGACCTGGGGTCAGCTACACGGTCCACACCGCGGAGGTGTCCTGGACCGCGGACGGTACGGCCTTCGACCTGCGTCTGGAGACGGACCCGTCGAACGGCGGTGCATGGGTCCGCGGCATCGGCATCGAGCACGATGTCGCGATCACCGGCCCGAACCTGACCGCCACCCTCGACGAAGGCGCCGTCGCCCGGATCCGCCTGGGTCGTCAGGCCGGGAGCGTCGCGGACGTGGCACTCCGCCCCATCACCGACGCAGACCTTCGTGACCCGTGGCTCATCGACAACGCGAGGCGCGATGCGCAGCTCGGCTTCGATCCCGGAGTCCTCGACGGGTGGCTCGCCGAGGCGAACCCGACGCCGGCGGCGACCCCCGATCCGACCGTCGGTCCGAGCCTCCCCGACGACCCGGTCACGGGCTCACCGGAGCCCGTGGTGACGATCGCCCCGCCGAAGCCGACGACCGTCCCGACACCGAAGCCGACGCCCAAGCCGACCCCCCGCCCGACGCCCACCCCGAAGCCGACCGCCAAACCGACCCCGGCCCTGGCCAGCCTGGGCCTCACGGCGACCGCCTGCCCCGGCGGTTTCACAAGACTCGCCTGGACCGTGGCACCGGCCGAGAAGTTCAACCACTACCAGTCGATCCGCTCGTCGAAGACGTCGATCCCGGCTGTCTATCCGCCGGTCTCACCCGGTGTCGCCCCGGACCCCCTGTATGTGGCGGACCGCGCGACCCTCGGCGCGGTCGACGCGGGGCTGGAACCGGGCAGCACGGTCAGCTACCGGACGATGGCGTTCAGCGTGGATGACGTCGCCTATGCCGCGAGTAGCGTCAAGACCGTGACCGCCAAGGCGGTCACGGCGCTCGGTGCGCTGATCCTGACCCCGGAGGGCGCGGGCTTCTCGGCCGGATGGGCGCCCTACTCCGGCCCCGACGGCTGTTTCGGTTTCTACAAGCTCGTCGTGTCGACGACCGACCTCACGCCGAGCTACCTGGATGGGGCGAGCCCGGTCTGGGTCGGCGAGTCGGCGGCGACCTCCTCGACGATCGTCGAGACGCTCGACCCCCCGGACACGTACCACGTGCGTCTCGAAGCGTTCCTCGACACCCCCGGCGGCAAGATCCTCGTCGCCCAGACGGACGTCGCGGACATCATCATCCCGTAGCGGGGTGAGCCGCCCGGCCGGTCACTCCCCGGTGAACCGCGGTGGCCGCTTCTCCAGGAAGGCCGCGATCCCCTCCGCGTGATCGGCGGTCGCGCCGGCGATCCCCTGTCGGTACGCCTCGTCCTCGAGTGCCGCGTCGAGGTCCACGGACCAGCTCCGCTCCATCGCCCGCTTGGTCGACGCGAGGGCGATCGGCGCCAGGGCGGCGAGACGGGTGGCGGTCGCCCGGGCCTCGGCAGCCAGCGCGTCGGCCGGCACGACGCGGGCGACGAGTCCGAACCGCTCCGCGTCGGTCGCGGACAGCGGCTCTCCGGTCAGGGCCATCTCGGCCGCCTTGGCCGGCCCGACGAGGCGCGGCAGGAACCACGTCGAGCCGCTGTCGGGCACCAGCCCGATGCGGCCGAAGGCGAGCAGGAAGCTGGCTCCTTCCGCGGCCAGCCGGATGTCGCAGGCGAACGCGAGCGACGCGCCGGCGCCGGCAGCCACGCCGTTGATCGCCCCGACGATGGGCTGGTCGAGGGCGCGCATGGCCGAGATGATCGGGTTGTAGCGTTCGCGCAGCTCGACCGCGAGGGGTGCGGCATCCGGCTCGAGCCGCTCCCTGAGGTCCTGGCCGGCACAGAACGCGCGGCCGGCGCCGGTGAGCACGACCGCTCGGACCGTCCGATCACGGGCGACCGCCCGGAAGGCCGCCAGGAGTTCCGTCTTCAACGGCACGGTCAGCGCATTGAGCGATCCCGGCCGGTCGAGGGTGATCGTCGCGATCGCGTCGGCGACCTCGTAGCGGAGCGACGTGTACGCGGTGGCCGCCCGATCGGCGCTCATCACGCGGTCGGGTGGACCCCCGCGAACTCGACGAGCCGGCCGTCGACGAGCTCGAAGACGCGGCGGTCGATGGGCTCGTCCGCTCCGCCTGAGTGCTCGACGAGGAACTCCGCGAACAATGTCGCGAAATCGTCGTCGCCGGGTCGCAGCGAGCCTGCCGTCAACAGGTGCCGCTCCGGGAGGCCGATGAGGATCCGACCCACACCGCCGAGTTCCGCGGTGAGATGGGCGCTCACGTCAGGCAACAGGATCCGGACCGCGTCCCAGCCGTTGCCCGTGTCGGAGCTGATCAAGCGTCGGTCGCCGGAGACCTCGTCGGTCCATGGTGCGGTCGCCGACCAGGCGGCCAGGTTGCGCATCGCCGCGTCCTGGATCTCGGACGGCTCCACGCCCCACGACAACAAGTGGTCGCCGTTGACCACGATGTCGTAGGCGCCGGCGGAGATGGTGTACACGACGGGCAACCCGGCCGGTCCGACGTCGAGGAGGGGCTGGGCGTGGCTCTGGGTCGCTCGCGCGGCCAGCGTCTCGCGATCGATCGATTCGAGCGCCAAGCCCTGCGTGCCGACCGGCCGGAAGGCGGGGTACAGCAGGTCCCGGGCGCGCGTCCAGTCCTGTTCGGGCGCCTCGGCCGGGGACGTCGTCGGTTCCGGCGCGGGCGTGTGGCCGCTGACCGGCGCGGACGCATCGATCGGGGCCAGGTAATCCGGCGGGCTGTCGCGGATCGCCGGGCTGGGCTCATCGCCGAGCGCACGCTCGTAGTCGCGACCGCTATCGCTCCCGCCGTTGGTGTCCCGCTCCATCGCCGTCCTCCTTGCGCGTGTCAGCGTCCCGACCAGACGGGCGGGCGTTTCTGGGTGAAGGCAGCCATCCCCTCGGCCTGGTCCTGCGTGTCGAAGAGTCGGAAGAATGCCTCGCGCTCCCGGGCCAATCCATCGCTCAGGCTCCGCTCCCCGGCATCGAGGATCGCCGCCTTGGCGGCACGGACAGCGAGCGGCGGCATCGTCGCGATCCGGCCGGCGAGCTCAAGGGCAGCGTCGACGGTCGCCGCCGCGGGCACGACGCGCGTGACCAGTCCCGCAGTCTCGGCCTCGCGAGCGGTCATCGTCCGGCCGGTCAGGATCAGCTCCATCGCGCGGGCCTTGCCGATCGCCCGAGTCAGCCGTTGCGTCCCCCCGGCCCCCGGCATGACCCCGATCCGGATCTCCGGCTGACCGAAGGTGGCGTCCTCGGCGGCCACGATCATGTCGCACGCCATCGCCAGCTCGCAGCCACCGCCCAGGGCGTAGCCGCGGACCGCGGCGATGAGCGGGAGGCCGATCGCCGCCAGCCGGTCCCATGCCGTGTACCGGCCGGCTGCCGTGAGCGACGCGTACGTCTGTGGGGCGAGCTCATGGATGTCGGCGCCGGCGGCGAAGGCCCGCCCGCCCGCTCCGGTGATGACGATCGCCCGGCACGACGGGTCGGCATCGAGCGATCCGAGCGTCTCGGCGAGCTCGTCGAGGAGGTCGAAGCTGAGGGCGTTGAGTTTCTCGGGTCGATCGAGGGTCACCAAGGCGACGTTCCCCAGCGCGGTCGCCGGCGCGGCGGTCGCCGGGGCCGGGGCCGGGAACGCGACGCGGACGAGGGCGGCAGGCTCCCGCTGGCCGGCGCTGATCGGCGGGTCGTTCGACGGCGCGGTGTCGGTCACGGGCGCTCCTTGGATGTCGTCTGGACAGTATCCACGGCCGGGGAAGCCGCGGCGTCCATTTCGGGCACATCCTCGAGCACGAGCAGCGTCGTGAGCCCGGGTGCGATCTCGCGCAGATTGCGGCTCGCAGCGCGCATCTCCTCGGACGCGAGGGCCGCGTCAAGGGCGGCCCGGTCGTCGAATTCCATCGCCGTGACGAGGAACAGGTCGCGTTCTCCCAGGAGCGCCTGCGTCACCCCGCGGACGCTGACCCCGCGCAGCCCGGGTGTCGCCGCGATGAGCGGCAGGTGCTCCTCGGCGTAGCGACGCTCGAATGTCGCCAGCGCCTCGGCACCGCCCTCCGGTCGTCGAAACAGCGCGAGCATCGTGGTCATCGGGGTACCTCCGATACGGCATCGGCTCGCGCGCGGGCGACCGACTCGGTCGAACGATAGAACGCCCGCAAGGCCTCGTTGGCGAGGTCAGGTCGTTCACCCAGGACGTCGTGACCGCTGTCCGGTGCGACGAACAGGCGCCCGTCGCGAACCTGGCGCGCGAGGTCCCAGGCCTGACCGACCGGCACCAGCGGGTCGCGATCGCCGCACGCGACGAGTGACGGCGGAGTGATGCCACGCAGCTCGTGCGGGGATGGGAGCGGTTGGGTCGCCACGTCTTCCGCGATCGCCAGAAGGAGTCGCTGCCAGGCGCCCGAGCCCTGGACCGGGTCGTGCGCGCGGGCGAGATCGGCCGCCCAGTTCGGCTCCTCGCGCAGGACGCGCGCCGGATCCATCAGCCGCCTGGCCACGCTCGCCCGCGGCTCGCGCTCGGTCGAGATCCCGACCATGACGAGCGTCCGGAGGCGTTCCGGCGCCCGCAGCGCGAACCCGAGTGCGGTCACCGCCCCCATGGAGTACCCGGCGAGGTGGAACGTCCGCAGGCCCAGGGCATCGACGAAGGCGACCAGGTCGTCGACCAGCCACGCGGCACGGAACCCGTCCGCGACGTCCCAGCGAGTCCGGCCGTGGCCACGCGCGTCGGGCAGGAAGATCCGGAACGCCGTGGCGAGCGGCGGGATCTGGGCGTCGAACGTCTCGCCGCCGGACGAGGTCGCTCCATGGAGCATGACCAGCGGAGGGCCGGCGCCGACGACGTCATACCCGATCTCGAGACCGTTGGCGCGGATCGTGGGCATCACGCCGATGCTACCCCGGCGGGACCCGGTCGAGACGAAGTCCCTGCGGCGCGCGGGTCACCTCCATGGCGAAGTCGAACGCATCGACCGCCACGGCGCGCGTGATGTCCTCGGGGTGCACATGTCCCGGCCCGATCGCGAGCGTCCGAGCCGCCTCGTCCGAGGCGGCCACGACGTGTGCGGTCGCGTCCGCCTCCAGCGGCTCGAAGCGCCGTGCACGCTCGATGAGTTCGGCCGTCGCCAGGTCGTCGACGCCGGAGCCGGGCGCGGCGCCGGCCCAGCCGGTGATGACATACGTCGGAGCGCCGAGGCCTGCGGCTCGCACGGCGGATGCGGTCGCGGAGGCGCACACGAGGCCCGCGCACCACAGCTTCGTCGCCGATCGTGCCGCGACGACGCCCTGCGTCCCGGCCGATGTGCGCTGGACGATGACCCGATCGCGGACATCCGCGGCGGCGAGCTCGGTCGGCGAGTTGGCGAAGTCGAAGCCGGCCGGACGGCGGCCGTGTTCCTCGCCCATCGCCAGGGCGCCCGGGGTCACCGCCTTGAACGCGAGCGCCTCGTCGACGCCGGCGACGAGGTAGATGTGTCGGGCTCCGGCGGCGAGGGCATACGCGGCCGTGGTGAATGCCCGCAGGACGTCGACCACGACGACAGGTCCGGAGACGTCGCGGGCGTCGCCGGTCGCCACGAAGCAGGCGCGGTCGGGGTCGGGGTCGGGCATCGGCGTCGATGCTAGCGCTCCGGCTTGCCCTCCACCTCGGCCGTCGCCGCCCCTTCGATGCGCAGATACCTGCGCCGGAAGTACAGCAGCGGCATCGGATGGTCGGGCTCGTTCGCCAGAGCGTCCACCCGCCCGATGAACAGGTCGTGATCGCCCGCCGAGAACGTCTCCACGACCGCGCATTCGAGGGTCGCGATCGCGCCGTCGAGGAGCGGCAGCCCGGTCGCGCCGACATGCCAGGCTGCCCCGCAGAATGCCTCGCGTCCGGGCTCCACCGCGGCACCCGCGAAGCAGTCGGACAGGGCTTGTTGGTCCTCCGACAGGATGTTCACGGCATATCGGCCGGCGGCACGCACGATCGGCGTCAGGAATCGCCGTCGGTCCAGCGCGACCATGACGAGCGGCGGGTCGAGCGACACAGAACTCAGGGCGTTGACCGTGATCCCGAACGGCCGCTCGCCGTCGAGTGCGGTGACGACGGTCACGCCGGTCACGAAGTGGCCCATGACCTTGCGGAAGTCGTCCGACCCGATCACCGCGCCCGCCGAGGTTCGCATGGCGCGAAGTCTAGGGCACACCACCCGTGGTCCCTTGACGGGACGCGCCAACGTGGTCGCCGTGCAACGACTCCGCCCGCGCCCTGACCCGGCGCAGCCGGCAGGGCCGGCGCGGACCGACACGAAGTCACCCGACCCGTCGGGCCTACAATCACGCCATGCCCAAGGCGACCCGACCGACCACCCGCATCGAGCGCGATTCGATGGGTGAGATGGAGGTTCCTGCCGGCGCGCTCTACGGCGCGTCGACACAGCGCGCGGTCCTGAACTTCCCGATCTCCGGAGAGGGGATGCCGCGGCGCTTCCTCCGTGCCCTGGCCCTGATCAAGCTGGCCGCCGCCGAGACGAACGGCGGATTGGAGCTGCTCGAGCCGGACGTTGCCGCGGCGATCGCGGCGGCCGCCGCCTCGGTGGCCGACGGCGATCACGACGACCAGTTCCCGATCGACATCTACCAGACCGGCTCCGGTACGTCGACCAACACGAACATGAACGAGGTCGTCGCCCACCTGGCGAGCGCCCGCCTGGGAGGCCGGAAGGTCCACCCCAACGACGACGTCAACCGCTGCCAGAGCTCGAACGACACGATCCCGACGGCGCTCCAGCTGTCGGCCGCGATCGCCATCGAGGAGGAGCTGCTGCCCGCGCTCGAGCGTCTCCACACCGCGCTCGTGGCGAGGGAGCAGGAACTCTGGCCGATCGTCAAGACCGGCCGGACGCATCTCCAGGACGCGACGCCGATCCGGCTCGGTCAGGAGTTCCGCGGGTACGCCGGCCAGGTCGAGGAATCGCTCCGGCGGGCACGCGCCGCCCAGGCCGAGCTGCTGGTCGTCCCACTCGGCGGGACCGCGGTCGGGACCGGCATCAACGCCCACCCCGAGTACGCCTTCCGGGCGTGCGCCCGGCTCTCGTCGCTGACCGGGTTGACGGTCCGCGAGACGGCCAACCACTTCCACGCCCAGGCGACGCTCGACGTGGCGATCGCCGCGCACGGTGCGATCCGGACGATCGCACTCAGCCTCTGGAAGATCGCCTCGGACGTTCGCCTCATGGGGATGGGCCCGCGCGCCGGGATCGCCGAGGTCGCGCTCCCGGAGACCCAGCCGGGCTCGAGCATCATGCCGGGCAAGGTGAACCCGGTCATCGTCGAGAGCCTGACGATGGTCGTGGCCCGGGTGATCGGGAACGACGCGACGATCGCGTTCGGGCAGACCGGGAGCTTCCTGGAGCTCAACGTCATGCTGCCCGTGACCGCCAGCGCCCTGCTCGAATCGATCGCGCTCCTGGCGGCCGCGGCTGGCAACTTCAGCGCCCGCTGCATCGAGGGACTGAGCAGCACGGACCGAGGGCCTCGACTCGTCGAGCAGGGCCTCATGCTGGCCACCGCGCTCGCGCCGGTCATCGGCTACGACGACGCGGCGAAGCTCGCCAAGGACGCACTCAGGTCGGGGCGGACGATCCGCGAACTCGCGCTCGAGCGCGGGATGGATCCGGCCGAACTGGACCGCCTGCTCGATCCGGCGGCGATGACCGAGCCCGGCCTCGGCAGCGGCCCGGCCGGCGGCTGATCAGCTGGTTCGCTCCCCACCAGACCGACCCCGCGTCACGACGCGCGCCAGCGCGCCCCCAGCCGGCTCGGGCGCTCCAGTTCGAGGACGATCCCGACAGCCGTCCAGGCGGCCCCGAAGGCCAGCCATACCGGAGCCCACGGGATGAGCATGGCGACCGAACCGACGACGAGCAGGAGACCGACGGTCTCGTCACCGGCCTGCACCAACACCGCTCCGATCAGGGTGGTGCCGATCATGGCGAACGTCTGGGCGGCCGCCAGCGTGGGGCCGTCGGTCAGGCCGGCCGTCGTCGCCGCAAGGGCCGCCATCCAGGTGACATAGCCGATCGTGCACAGGCCCGCCGCGAACGCCATCGTCCGCCCGCCGCCATCTCCTGCCCGCAGGACACAGCCGAGCGTCGCCACGAGCAGGAAGCCGGCGGCGAGGAGTGCCGGCAGCAGTATCTCCGCGAGGTAGCCCGGCCAGTCCGGCGGGACGGGCTGGAAGACGACGGCCGCGGCCACCATGGTCCACAGCCCCCCGCCCACGAGCGAGGCAAGCGCCGGGACTCGCGACGGCACCGCCGGGTGCAACCACGCGTCGAGCGCGCCGCGCGCCAGGTCCAGCCAGTCGCCTGTTCGGAGCGGACCGGCATCGAGCACCGCGCGCATCTCGACGCCGTAGCGCCGGCGCCACCAGCGGGATAGAGCCGGACGAGCGGCGCGGGGCTCACGAGCAGCCGTTCGCGACCCGCGGCGGGATCAACCCGGGCTGACCCAGGGCGACCGGCAGCGGGCCCAGAGCGACCCTGGCGGTGTCGATGGTCAGGACGCCGCCCGCGTCGACGCTGATCGCGTAGCGGTCCATGCCGTGCGGCGCCGGACCGTACAGCTCACCGGCCGCCTTGATCCCGAGCCGGTCGTAGCGCGACTGGTGGCACGGACATCGGAACCAGAAGTCCTCGACGCAGGGATTCGGCCGGCAGCCAAGGTGTGGACAGCGTTGGGATAGCGCGCGGACGTTGAGCGCGGTCCCGTCACCGGTCGCATCGATCCCCGGGAGCCAGCCACCGAGGCCAGGATCCACGAGCACGACGAATGCCCGGGCCTCCGCCACGTACGCCGGGAATCCTTCGCGGAGCGGCAGACCCGGGTTCGCCCGGAGCACGTCGTCGAACGTCCCGACCCGCACCGTCGGTGTCGCGCCCGCCACCGCCGACCAGGCGAACCCGAGCGTTCCGGCGAGCCATTCGACCGCCAGCACTCCGAGGGCGCCGCCGAGCGCGCGTCGCATGAGCGTGCGCCGTGAGAGGCCTTCCGTGGGCGCGGAGCGGAGCGCCCGGAGCGCCGGAGCGGTCAGTGGTTCGGTCGGCGGCCGGGGGACGACGTGGCGCGCCATGGCTGACGGTCAGGCGTCCGGTGGAGCGAGCGTGGCGCGACGGTGTGGGGCGCGCGCGAGTGAGGCCCCGACCACCACCCACGCTGAGACGAACAGCGCGAGCACAACGTATTGGATATCGGGATTCGGCGTGGGCGGCCCCCAGAGGCCGGACGCGCCCGTCAGCACCAGGCCCCATCCCAACCCGACCCCGGTGACGAGGGTCCCGAGCTCGAGCGGTGACCAGTGCCCGGCTCGCCATGCCCCGCAGCCGACGACGAGCAGACCGGCGAAGGCCACGACGCCCGCCCACATGAACCAGGGGGCGAACGCCCACAGCAGCCCGGCCATCGAGGCCACATAGGCCGCGGCCCGCGGGATGCTTGCCGGCTCGGGCAGTCGGAGCGCCACGGCGATCATGCCGACCCCGAGCAGCATGATGGCGGCGAAGAACAGCGGCATCGCAGCCATGCCGTCACGGTAGGTCCCCCACTCGTCGACGACGATCGGTCCGTTGATCGCCACGACCAGCGCCGCGATCCACAGGACGCCTCCGAGGAGCGTCAACCAAACCGGCCCGCACCGTCCACGGGCTCCCGGCGGCCGGTGTCTCCGGCGCGACCGGCGACCCCTCGACCTGCGGGTGGAGTCGGGCGTCGATGGCGCCACGGAGGATATCGAGGCGATCGAGGGGATCCGGTGGCCGCTCCGAGAGGAGCGCCAGGAACTCGTCCTCGTAGCGTTCGCGCCACGTGCGCGGATAGAGGGTGACGAGGCGACTCATCGCGACGCCTCCCGAAGGCGTTCGAGACCGGTCCTGGCGAACCCGGCGAGCCCGTCGAGCTGGGCCTTGAGCGTCGTCGCTCCGAGCGCCGACAGCCGGTATGGGCGACGGCGCTCGACCGGTTCGAGGGCCTCGATGAGGCCACGCTGCTCGAGCCTTGCCAGCGCCCCGTACAGCGTGCCAGGGCCCAACGGCACGCCGGAGATCGCCTCGACGTCGGCCATGATCGCGTAGCCATGCTTCGGCCCATCGGAGAGCGACAGGAGGATGTAGAGCGACGGCTCCGCGAACCGTCCGAGTTCGGTGAATCCATGGGTCACGGCAACACCACCTTCGGACCCGAACGATACGCCGTCATCAGTCCGCGATGACCATGGCGCAGGCGATCCGGGCCCCGCTGCCGCCATTGGCTGGAGTGTTCGTCTGATTGTCCGGATTCGCGTGGATGATGAAAGCGGTGCCGTCCGCGTCGAGGAGGGACGTCGCGCTGAGGGCGACCCGGTCCGTCTTCGCGTTCAGGCTGCCGCTGCCGTCGCCGTCGACGACGAGGTTCGGCAGGT
>Ga0154811_1103_pt1 | contig 16684 bp, 13 predicted proteins | sample Rifle2008BG16ft_FD_105819 | JGI IMG/M metagenome (GOLD analysis project Ga0154811, IMG submission 105819) | Chloroflexi bacterium RBG_16_69_14 | reverse complement strand
GAGCAGCCGATGCCCGAACCCGTCGTCGGCCCGCCCGTCGGTCGGCCCCGCGCTGATCTCGTCGAAGGGGAGAGCCACGATCCCCGACGGCATCGTGCCGAAGGCCTCCGGCCGTTGCGGCAGCCCGGTCAGGCTGAGCAACGGCATGCGCGGGACGATGTCGTACATCGCGTACAGCGCATTCGAGATCGGCTGGGCGCTGTCCGTGGCGGTCGACCGGACCGCCGCGCCGTCCGTCGGCAGGACCCGGGTCAGGAGCTCGCGGCCAAGGCAGGCACCCTGGAACTCCGGCAGCACGAAGAGCATCGACAGGTACCACAGCCGCTCGCGCATGACGGCAGAGGCGAAGGCGACGATCCGCTCGCCGCTGGCGTCGGGCACCGTCGCGACGACGAATCGCTCCGGGTCGGTCGACCGCAGGTGGGTGAACAGCCGGGTGATCGGGTTGATCTCCGCGGGGATCTCGGCCTGCCCCATGGGTACCGTGTAGTCGTTGATGGCCGTCCGCCAGATTCCCGCGCACGCCGGCAGCTCGTCCGGCCTCGCGGGCCGATACGCCAGCTCGGCAGCGGATGGTCCCGACCGGCTGACGGCGCCCACTAGGCCGCGCCTTCCTCGCCGATGACCCGTTCCAGCTCGGCCTGCATGAAGGCGTCGAGATCGCCGTCGAGGACCGCCCCGGTGTTGCCCGTTTCGTAGCCAGTGCGCAGGTCCTTGACCATCTGGTACGGGTGCAGGACGTAGCTCCGGATCTGGTTCCCCCAGCCCGCCTCGACGTGCTCACCCTTCAGCTTGCGGACCTCCTCCTCCTTCTCCTCGAGCGCCCGCTCGAGGAGCCGCGACTTGAGGACCTTGATGGCCATCTCCTTGTTCTGGGTCTGACTCCGCTCGTTCTGGCTCTGGGCCACGATGCCGGTCGGCAGGTGCGTCAGGCGGACCGCCGAATCGGTCTTGTTGACGTGCTGGCCGCCGGCCCCCTGTGAGCGGAAGGTGTCGACCCGGATCTGGTCCCAGTCGAGCTCGATCTCCACGTCGTCCTCGGCCTCGGGCAGGACCTCGACCAGCGCGAACGTCGTCTGGCGCCGGTTCTGCGAGTCGAACGGACTGATCCGCACGAGCCGATGGACACCGCGCTCTGCCCGCAGCCAGCCGTAGGCGCGCCGCCCGTTGACGGCGACGGTCACGCTCTTGAGGCCGGCCTGTTCGCCCTCCTGCTGATCGAGGATCTCGGTCGGGAAGCGGTGGCGCTCCGCCCAGCGCAGGTACATCCGGAGGAGCATCTCCGTCCAGTCGGTCGCCTCCGTGCCACCGGCCCCCGCGCTGATCGAGAGGAGGGCTGGGCGCTCGTCGTACTCGCCGGAGAAGAGCAGGGCGGTCCGCTCGCGCAGGAAGTCGGTGGCGAGCGACGCGGCGTCGCGCTCCAGTTCGGCCTCGAGTTCGGCGTCGGGGGCCTCGTACAGCAGCTCGACGGCGGCGAGCAGGTCGTCGGCACGGACGAGGAGTTCGCGCCAGGTGGTGATCTCGCCGCGCAGCCCGTCGGCCTCGCGCAGGACCTTCTGGGCGGCCCGCCCGTCATCCCAGAAACCGGGTTCCTGGGTCAGCGCCTCGATCTGGGCGACTCTGGCTTCCTTCGCCTCGAGGTCAAAGATGCCCCGAGGTCGACCGGATCCGTTCGGCCAGGTCCCGGATGGCGGACGCTTCCACCTAGTTCCGGCCCTGCAGATCCTGGAGCAGGATCGGGCGCAGCTCGATGAGGCGCAACGCGGTCTTGCTACGGGCGACGACGGGGTTGACGCATGGGCAGTAGGAGTTGTGCGGGCAGACCCCACAGTTGCCGTCGCAGTCGAGGGCTGCGGCGTAGCTGCATGTGCGGCAGTCACGCTCGCAGGCGATGAGATCGACGAACGACGCTTCCTCGGCCTGCTTCACGGGCTCCCTTTCTGTGCTGGGCAAGGCAAATGGGGACCGGCGGGGAACGTGCCTCGGGCCCGGGGGTGGCCCGTCATCGGCGGGTTTTGGCACAGTATACGGGGCCAAACCCCTGCCGCCAAGAGGGAAATCGGTCCGGAAGCGGGCTGGGCCGCCTGAGGGAACGCTAGGACGCGCCACCGACGAGGAAGTACTGGGCAAGTGCCCCCAACTCGTGGATCGTCGCGTCCATCTGGCGCAGCGGATCGCTCTCGATGGGACTCGTCCCGGTGGGCGAACCCCACGCGGTGATGCCGTCATCGGCCGCCATCCGCAGCACGCGCAGCATGTGTGGGCGGTCGGAGACGAAGACGGCCTTGTCCAGCCCGCTGGCACGCAGGACGCCGCCGACCGCGCGGATCGATTCGAGGGTGGTCCGGCTCTGGTCCTCGACCAGGATCGCGTCGCTCGGGACGCCATGTGCGATGGCATAGGCCCGCGCCGTCGCCGCCTCCGTGGTTCGGTCGCCGTCCGCCTTGCCTCCGGTCACGACGAGGCGTGGAGCGACCCCGGCGCGATAGAGCTCGACGGCGTGTTCCAGGCGAGCCGCGAAGACCGGCGATGGGCGACCGTCGTACTGGGCGGCGCCCATCACGACGATCGCGTCGGCTGGCATCCGCTCATCACGCTCGCCCTGCGCCCAGACCCGGTATGTCGCGTAACCGGCGAGGACGGCGATGCCGAGGCAGCCGAGCACGACCAACCCGACGAGGTCGCGCACCCTCGAGCGGGGTCTCACGTGGGGGGGTGGGGCGGCTGGTGGAGCGACCGTCTCAGCGCCCGTGACACTTCTTGTACTTGGCGCCCGACCCGCACCAGCACGTGTCGTTCCGCCCGATCCGCGCTCCGCTCGGCGTGAAACCGGGCTTCGGCCCGCTGGCCGACGGTCCACCACCGCTCGTGATGGGCTGATCGCCGAGCGATTCGCGCATCGGCCGCGAGGTGGGCGCTGCCGCCGGTCCGCCACGGAGGATCGCCGAGCCTGCGGCGGCGACGGCCGGGGCTCTCGAGACCCCCGCCCCGACCGCGGACGCTTCGCGGCTCGACCCGTTCCCGCCGGTGAGCGCCGCTGCCCCGCGGGCGAGCGCCGCGGCCACGGCCGGATCGCCGCCGCCGGTCGATGGCGCGGGCTGGCGCGTCACGGTCACCCGGAAGATCGACGAGGCCACGCCGTGGCGGATAAGGCCACGCAGCTCGTCATAGAGCTGGAAGGCCTCGCGCTTGAACTCGTTGAGCGGGTCCTGCTGGGCATACCCGCGCAGGCCGATGCCTCGGCGCATGTCATCGAGCTCGGTCAGGTGCTCGACCCACAGCGAATCGATCGTCCGGATGAGGACGAGCCGCTCGACCGTCTTCCAGTCCTCATCGCCGACCTCGGCGACCTTGGCCGCCAATCGCGCGTCGGCAAGGTCGCGGACATGGACCGCGATGGCGTCGCGGCTGCCCACCTCCCACAGCTCGTCGGCGGTCGTGCCCTCCCCGGTCAGGCCCATCGCGGCGAGCGCGGCTGACAGACCCTCCAGGTTCCACGCCGCGGGGTCGTCACCGACGAGGTCTGTCTCGACGAGGAGGTCGACCTCCTCGTCGAGGAAGGTCTGCACCGTCTCGGTGAGGTCTTCGTTGTGGAGGACCTTGTCGCGTTCGGCGTAGATCGTCTCGCGCTGCTTGTTGATGACGTCGTCGTACTCGACGACGCGCTTGCGGATGTCGAAGTTGAAGCCCTCGACGCGGCTCTGGGCCGACTCGATCGTGCGCGATACGAGGCGCGACTCGATCGCCACGTCGTCGTCGAGACCCAGTCGCTCCATCAGCCCGGTGACCCGCTCGCTGGCAAAGCGCTTCATCAGGTCGTCCTCGAGGGACAGGTAGAAGCGCGACGAACCCGGGTCGCCCTGGCGTCCGGCGCGGCCGCGCAACTGGTTGTCGATGCGCCGCGAGTCGTGTCGCTCCGTGCCCAGGATGTGCAGCCCACCGGCGGCGACGACCCGCTCGTGGTCCTCCTCGGTGATGGCCTTCGCCTCGTCCAGCGCCGCCGCGTAGGTTTCCCTGTCCACCTCCGCCGGGTTGAGGCCGCGCTTGTGGAGGTTCTCGGACGCGAGGCCGGCCGGGTTGCCGCCGAGCAGGATGTCCGTGCCGCGACCGGCCATGTTGGTGGCGATCGTCACGGAGCCCGACCGACCGGCCTGGGCGACGATCCCCGATTCCTTCTCGTGGAACTTGGCGTTGAGGACCTCGTGCTTGATGCCGCGACGCTTGAGCATCGTCGCGAGCATCTCCGACTTCTCGACGCTGATCGTGCCGACGAGGACCGGCCGGCCCTCCTCCTGCATCTCGACGATCTCGTCGATGAGCGCATTGAACTTTGCCGGTTCGTCGCGGTAGACGAGGTCGGCGAAGTCGTCGCGGATCATCTCGCGGTGGGTCGGGATCGCGACGACCTCGAGCTTGTAGATCTTGTGCAGCTCCTCGGCCTCGGTCATCGCCGTGCCGGTCATCCCGGATAGCTTGTCGTAGAGTCGGAAGTAGTTCTGGAAGGTGATCGTGGCGAGCGTCACGCTCTCGCGCTGGACGCGCAGCCCCTCCTTCGCCTCGATCGCCTGGTGGAGCCCCTCGCTCCACCGCCGGCCGGGCATCTGGCGGCCGGTGAACTCGTCGACGATGACGATCTCCCCGTCCTTGACGATGTAGTCGCGGTCGCGCTTGTAGAGCGCATGAGCGCGGAGCGCCTGCTCGAAGTGACGGGCCAGGCGCGGATCGGCGTCGTACATGTTCTCGACGCCGAGCCAGCCCTCCATCTTCTCGATCCCCTCCTCGGTCGAGGAGACGGCCTTGTCCTTGAGATCGACGAAGTAGTCGCCGCCCTCCTCGTCGCCCTCCGGGCGGCCCTTCATCCGAGGCACGAGCCGGGCGAAGGTGAAGTACAGGTCCGCCGATTCCTCGGCCTGGCCGCTGATGATGAGCGGGGTCCGTGCCTCGTCGATGAGGATGTTGTCGACCTCATCGACGATCGCGAAGCTGCGCTCGCGCTGGACCCGCTGGTCGAGCTCGAGGACCATGTTGTCGCGCAGGTAGTCGAACCCGAACTCGTTGTTCGTGCCGTAGGTGATGTCGGCGGCGTAGGCCTCGCGCCGGGTGACCGGGCGCAGGTTGAGAAGCCGCTCGTCGGTCGTCGGGTAGCCCGGCTCGAAGACGAACGACGCGTCGTGGGTGATCATCCCGACGCTGACGCCGAGGAAGTGGAAGATCGGGCCCATCCACTGCGGGTCGCGCCGGGCCAGGTAGTCGTTGACGGTCACGACGTGGACGCCGCGACCGGACAGCGAGTTCAGGATGGCGGCCAGCGGCGCGACGAGCGTCTTGCCTTCGCCCGTCCGCATCTCGGCGATCTTGCCCTGGTGGAGGACGGCGCCACCCATCAGCTGGACGTCGAAGTGACGCATCCCGAGCGTCCGCTGCATCGCCTCGCGGGCCATCGCGAAGGCCTCGGGGATGACGTCGTCGAGGGCCTTCTGGAGACGCTCGTTCTCGCGCGTGCGACGTTCCTTCTTCAGCTCGCGCCGACGCTCCAGGTCGGGGTGATGGAGTTCGTCGTCGGAGGGCTCGTCGGGGGTGGCGGCGTCGAGGACGTCGGCGCGCAGGTCATCGAACGCGGCGCGGATCTCCTCGTCCGACAGTGCCTGGTATTCGGCCTCCAGGGCGTTGGCCTCGTCGACAAGCGGCTGCAGGCGTCGGATCTCGCGGTCGTTCGAGTCGACGAAACGGGAAATGAATCGCATGGCCGGTGAAGTATAGGGGAGGTGGCGCTGCGGTCCCTCGAGCGGTCAGGGCGTCGGGGGCAGGCTCCAGAACCCGGTCCCGTATCCCACGACCAGCAAGGCGAACGTGACGAGGGCGAGTCCGAGCCAGAGCAGGACGGAACGGAACCGCGAGGTCGGGTTCATCTCCGGGTTGCCCAGGCCGGGCAGGCGGTCGTGTTCCAGCGTCGTGCCCCAGCGCGGGGATCGGAGCTGGGTGCGCCAGTCGGTCTCGTCGACCGGGGCCGGTTCGAGGCCTCCCTCACCGTCCGGTCGGTGGAGTTGAAGCGTCATCGGTCTCCTGCCTGTGCTGACGCCGCAAGGGTATCTCGTGAAGGCTCCCCGTCGTCCGCTCCATCAGCGCGCGTGTCGAGCATCCCCTCGTCGCCACCTTCCCAGAGGAGCATCTCCTGGGTGAGTGACACCTCGCTGGAGAAGAGGGCGCCGACGGATTCGCCCCGATGGATACGCCGGATCGCCTCGCCGATGAGCGGCGCCACGGACAGCGTCGTGATCTTGGGCAGCCGCTTTCGCTCCGGGAGCGGGACGGAGTCGGTCAGGACGACCTCACGCAGGCTCGACGCGGCGATCCGATCGACGGCCGGGTCACTCAGCACGCCGTGGGTCGCGCAGGCGTAGATCTCGGTGACTCCCTCGCGCTCGAGTGCCCGGGTGATCTCGACGAGCGTCCCCGCCGTGTCGATCTCGTCGTCGACGATGATCGCGCGCTTGCCGCGGACGTCGCCGATGACGTTCATCAGTTCCGCGCGGTCGAGGTTGCCGACACGCCGCTTCTCGATGATCGCCAGCGGCGCGTCGAGCAGTTCGGCGAAGGTTCGGGCGCGCTTGGCGAAGCCGAGGTCGGTCACGACGACCGGATCCTCGATGTGCTTGTGGCGGTAGTAGTTCGACAACATGTGGACGGCCGTGAGCTCATCGACCGGGATGTTGAAGAAGCCCTGGATCTGGCCCTGGTGGAGGTCCATGGTCAGGACCCGGTCGGCGCCCGCGACGGTGATCATGTCGGCGATGAGTCGGGCGGTGATGGGGACGCGCGGCTGGTCCTTCTTGTCAGATCGGCCGTAGGCGTAGAACGGGATGACCGCAGTGATCCGGCCGGCACTCGCCCGCTTGAACGCGTCGATCATGATCAGCAGTTCCATGATCGACTGGTTGACCGGGTGGCTCGTCGGCTGGACGAGGAAGACGTCCTTCTCGCGGACGTTCTCGAGGATCTTGACGAAGATGTTCTCGTTGGCGAACTGGAAGACCTCCAGCTTGCCCGGCTCCGAGCCGAGGTAGCGGCAGATCTTCCGGGCGAGGCCCGGGTTCGCGTTGCCGTGGTAGATCTCGAACTGGTCTGCGTACAAGCCCGCCGCCTCCCGTCCGCCGAAGGCCGAGAAGGCCGTCACGCCGGCCTCATCCGCCCGCCCCCGGGCTGGTTGGGCTCGCGCCGTCCGTTCCGGGGTCGCCATCGTCGCCCATGCCGTCGCGCTCCGCAAGTCCAGCGCGGAACGCGGCGATCGCGACCACCCGGTCCCCCTCGTTGAGGCGCATCGTGATCACGCCTCGGGCCTGGGCCTTCTGGCGATTGATCGTGTTGACATCGGTCCGAACGACCTGGCCGCCGGCGCTGATCAGGATGAGTTCCTCATCCTCTTCGGTCACCTGCTGGACCGCGGCGACGTTCCCCGTCTTGCGGCCTTCCAGGCTGATGAGCCGCACCCCTTGCGGGCCACGATGCATGGCCCGGAACTCCGAGAGGGGCACTCGCTTGCCGTACCCGGTCTCGGTCAGGACCAGGAGGTCGGAGTCGGGCTGGACCACGCTCATCCCGACCACGTAGTCGCCCTGTCGGGCGAGCCGGATCCCGATGACGCCGGCGGCATCGCGACCCATGGCCCGGATATCGCTTTCGTGGAACCGAGCGATCTTGCCCTGGGAGGTCGCGATGATGATGTCGTCCTCACCGGTCGAGACATCGACCCAGGCCAGCTCATCGTCGTCACGGATCGTGATCGCCCGGATCCCGGACGAGCGGACCTTCTCGAACTGTTCGAGCGGCGTCTTCTTGACGATGCCCTTGCGCGTCGCGAGGACGAGGTACGACCCCGCCTTGAAGTCGGGCAGCATGATCGTGGCCATCGGGACTTCGCCCGAGTCGACCTGCACGCCCGGCAGGTTGATGATCGGGATGCCCTTCGCCTGGCGGCTGGCATCGGGGATCGCGTGGACCTTCGCGCTGAACACGCGACCGCGGTTCGTGAAGAAGAGCGCCCAGTGGTGGGTGTTGGCGACGAGCAGGTGCTCGACCGCGTCCTCTTCGCGTGTGACGTGCCCGATGATCCCCTTTCCGCCGCGATGCTGGCGTCGGTAGGTCGCGACCGGCTGGCGCTTGATGTAGCCGCGACCGGAGATCGTGACGACGACGTCCTCATCGGCGATGAGGTCCTCGTCGGTCATCTCGCGACTGAAGTCGTCGGCGACGCGCGTCCGCCGCTCGCCGGCGTACTTCCTCTTCAGCTCGGCCAGTTCGTCCTTGATGATCTGGCTGACCCGGGCAGGGTTGGCGAGGATGTCCTCGAGCTCGGCGATGAGCTGGATGACCGCGAGGTACTCGTCCTCGATCTTCTGGCGCTCGAGGGCGGCCAGGCGGGCGAGCCGCATGTCCAGGATGGCCTGCGCCTGGAGCTCGGACAGGTCGAACCGGCTCATCAGGTTCGAGCGGGCGAGGTCGACGTCGGCCGATTCCCGGATCGTCCGGATGACGGCGTCGAGGTTGTCGAGGGCGACCTTGAGGCCCTCGAGGATGTGGGCCCGCGCCCGCGCCTTGCCGAGGTCGAACTCGGTCCGGCGCCGGATGATCTCGCGCCGATGGTCGAGGTAGTGGACGAGGACGCTGCGCAACGGGAGTGTCTGCGGCTGGCCGTCGACGAGCGCGAGCATGTTCATGTTGAACGCGAGCTGCATCGGCGTGTGCTTGAACAGGTTGTTGAGCACCTTGTGCGGGTTCGTGTCGCGCTTGAGCTCGATGTAGATGCGCATCCCGTCGCGGTCGGACTCATCGCGCAGGTCGCCGATCCCCTCGATCCGCTTGTCCTTGACCAGATCCGCGATCTTCTCGAGGAGGCTGGCCTTGTTGACCTGGTACGGCAGCTCTGTCACGACGATGGCCGTCCTGTCGCCCTTGACCTCCTCGAACGCGACCTGGGCGCGCATGACGACCCGGCCGCGGCCATGGGCGTACATCTGGCGGATGGCGTCGACCGTCTCCCATTCACCAGTCAGCGCATTCCGTTGGCGCTCGAGGCGGAAGATCGTCCCCCCGGTCGGGAAGTCCGGCCCGAGGACGTACTTGCAGAGGTCATCCGAGGTGAGCTCCGGGTCGTCGATCATGGCGATCGTGGCGTCGACGATCTCGCCGAGGTGGTGCGGCGGGATATTCGTCGCCATCCCCACGGCGATCCCGGAGCTGCCGTTGACGAGCAGGTTCGGGAGCTTGGCCGGCAGGACGGACGGCTGCTTCTGGGTGCCGTCGTAGTTGTCGACGAAATCGACCGTGTCCTTGTCGATGTCGGCGAGCATCTCGCCGGCGATCGCGGTCAGACGCGCCTCCGTGTACCGCATCGCGGCAGCGGTGTCGCCGTCGACCGACCCGAAGTTGCCCTGGCCGTCGACGAGCGGGTAGCGCATCGAGAAATCCTGGGCGAGCCGGACGAGGGCGTCGTAGAGCGCGCTGTCGCCGTGCGGGTGGTACTTGCCCATCACCTCGCCGACGATCGCCGCGCACTTGCGGTACGAGCTCGTCGCGGACAGGCCCATCTCGCCCATCGCGTAGAGGATCCGGCGGTGGACCGGCTTGAACCCGTCGCGGACATCGGGCAGGGCGCGCGCCACGATCACGCTCATCGCGTAGTCGAGGTAGCTGACCCGCATCTCGTCCTCGATGCGGACCGATCGGATGTCGCCGAGGTCGTCGGTCACGTTCGGAGCACTCCTGTCGGATCAGGGAAGGTCCTGGGTGTGGTCGTGGTCGTCACAGGGGCGGCTCGGGGTGGTACCGGGGGTCCGGCAGGGTCCCGAGACGGGCGACGGTCTCGGCCGCTGCCGAGGTCGCCGGTGCACCCGCGTGCTTGCGGATCCCGGTCAGACGCGACCGGAGGTCGTCGGCCGTGGCCGGGGGCAGTTTCGCGAGGGTGTCGCGGATGACCCAGGCGCGATGACCATCGTCGGTGCTGGCGGCTCGCTCGGTCTCGGCGCGAAGCGCGGCCTCGGTCGCGGCCGCGTCGACGACGGTCAGCGAGCGGTAGGCCCAGGAGAGGGCCTTCTGGACGTCGGGCTCCGCGTCGCCCATGAGCTGGGCAAGCAGCGGCAGGGCGTGCACGGCGACGTCGGGGTCGCGGCCTCCCCGCCGATCCACGTGGGTCATCGTCGCGATCGTCGAGCCGACGAGGCGCCGCTCCCAGCGCGACGGGCTGTAGATGAGCTGCTCGAGCTCCGCCCAGCGGTACGGTTCCGCGCCGATGCCCTTGCCGTACGGGTGCGCCAGCGAATCGACGGTGATCCAGTCACCGGCCTCGCGCGCCGCGCGGCGAAGGAGCTGCCACGTGCGTTCGGTCTCGGCCGCGAGGGTCCGCTCGAGCAGGCCGAACGCGAACCAGCGTGCCTCGAGCTCCGGCTCGCGGAACAGGCGATCCGCGATGAACAGGAGCGGCGTCGGCCGATCGCCCCGGGTGGCGTTGCGGAACCCGCGCTGGACCGCGGCGAGGAGCGGCCAGCGGACGCCGTGGATCGTTCCGATCCCGGGCGCGACGCGCTGTTGTCCGGCGAGGTACTCCGGGTCGGCGAGGCCGACCAGCCCCCTGGTGAGCGCGCCCGCAAAGGCATCGGGGTCGTTCGAGAGGTCGGCCAGTGATGCGCCGAGGGTCTCGGCCGGATCGCGGTGCGCGGCCACGAAGGCGACCGCCCTCGCGGTCGTCTCGCTCTGGGTCGGTGCGGCCATCACCGCACTGACCCGTCCGCCGGCTCGGCCGGATCGGCCGGGCGATACGCATACCGTGCGCGCAGGTCCTGTTTGCGGGCCGGATCGACCGCCACGAAGACACCGGTCGCGCTCGCGAGCTCGGTCCCGGTCGCCGGGTCGATGATCCGGCCTGCCGTGTCGACGACTCGACGGCGCGACCGCGTGATCCAGCCCTCGGCCCGGATCGGGGCACCGACCTCCACCGGACGCCGGAAGTCGACGTTCATCCGTGCGGTGACGCCCCAGTCGTCTCCGCCGACGAGAGCCCAGGCCATGACCTCGTCGAGGATCGTGCACAGGATCCCACCGTGGACGATCCCATCCCACCCTTCGAACCGACGATCGAGCGCGAGTTCGGTCCAGGAACGTCCGGGTTCGACATGCAGGGTCAGGCCCAGCCCACCGGCGTTCAGCGTTCCACAGGCGAAGCAGTTGTGGGGCGCGAACTCGAATCGGCCCTCAGGGGTCTCGATCGCCGCCCCCGCCGCCGCGGCGGCCTCAGACGTCAAGGTTCTGGACCTTCCGTGCCTCGGTCTTGATGAAGTCCTTGCGCGGGCCGACCTTCTCACCCATGAGCATCGTGAAGATCTCGTCGGCCAGGGCGGCGTTCTCCCCATCGACCCGCAGCAGCGTCCGGGTCTCAGGGTTCATCGTCGTCTCCCAGAGCTGGTCGGCGTTCATCTCGCCGAGGCCCTTGAACCGCTGGACCGAGAGGTTCTTGACGTTGAACTCCTTGATGATCCTGTCGCGCTCCTTTTCGGTCTGGGCGTACTTCGTGACCTTGCCCGTGCTGATCCGGTACAGCGGCGGCTGAGCGATGTACAGGAAACCCTCGTCGATGACCTGGGGCATATGGCGATAGAAGAACGTCAGCAGGAGCGTTCGGATGTGGGCTCCGTCGACGTCGGCGTCGGTCATGATGATGATCCGGTGGTAGCGGAGCTTCGCAAGGTCGAAGCTCTCACCGATCCCGGCGCCGAGCGCGATGATGAGCGGGCGGACGTTCTCGCTCGAGAGGATCTTGTCGAGGCGCGCCTTCTCGACGTTGAGCAACTTCCCCCGGAGCGGGAGGATCGCCTGGTTCCGCCGGTCCCGTCCCTGCTTGGCGGAGCCGCCGGCCGAATCACCCTCGACGAGATAGAGCTCACTCCGGGCCGGGTCGCGCTCCTGACAGTCCGCCAGCTTGCCCGGCAACGACATCCCGTCGAGGGCTCCCTTGCGGATCACCAGGTCGCGCGCCTTGCGGGCCGCCTCCCGCGCTCGTGCGGCGGTGAGGCATTTCTCGATGATCCGTCGGCCGTCGGCCGGGTTCTCATCGAGGTACTGGCCGAGGCTGTCGGCGACCGCGGTCTGGACCTGGCCCTTGACCTCGGCGTTGCCGAGTTTCGCCTTGGTCTGGCCCTCGAACTGAGGATCCGTGAGCTTGACGCTGATGACCGCCGTGAGGCCTTCCCTGACATCGTCGCCGGAGAGGTTGCCGTCCGCGTCGCGAAGGACCCCAGCGCGGCGGGCCCAATCGTTGAGCGAACTCGTGAGCGCGGCCCGGAACCCGGTGACGTGAGTGCCGCCGTCGACGGTGTTGATGTTGTTGGCGAACGCGAGGACGTTCTCCGTGTACGAGTCGTTGTACTGGAGCGCGACCTCGACCGCCGTGCCACCCTCCCGGCGCTCCACGTAGATCGGCCGTGCGTGCAGGACCTCCTTGTTCCGGTTGAGGTGCCGGACGAAGGATTGGAGCCCTCCCTCGAAGTAGAAGGAGCGCTCGCGATCGTTGCGCTCGTCGATGAGGGTGATCCAGACGCCCTTCGTGAGGTAGGCCGATTCGCGCAGGCGCTGGCTGATCAGCTCGAACGAGAACTCGGTGGTCTCGAACATCTCGGGGTCGGCCAGGAAGCTCGTCCTCGTGCCGCGGCGGGTGCCCTGCGGGCCGATCTTCTTGACCGGCGTCCTGGGCTTGCCGCGCTCGTACTCCTGCGCCCAGATCGACCCATCGCGCGCCGATTCGACGCGCATCCACTTCGACAGCGCGTTCACCACGCTGACCCCGACCCCGTGCAGACCGCCTGACACCTTGTACCCACCACCACCGAACTTGCCGCCGGCATGGAGCACCGTGTGGACGACCTCGAGGGCATCCTTTCCGGTCGAATGCTTGCCGACCGGGACGCCGCGTCCGTCGTCCTGGACGACGACGACACCGTCGGTCCGGATCGTGACGTGGATCGTCGTCGCCGCTCCGGCCATCGCCTCGTCGATCGAGTTGTCGACGACCTCCCAGACGAGGTGATGGAGACCCCGGGCGTCGGTCGAGCCGATGTACATCCCGGGTCGTTTCCGAACGGCCTCCAGGCCCTCGAGGACCTGGATGCTGTCCGCCGTGTACTCCGACGCGGCCGCCCGCGTGCGCTTGCCTCGCCCGATCGGGGTGGTCGTATCGGTCGATCGGGCGGCTTCCTCGGTCACGCGGTCCCTCCGGTCAGGCGCTCGTAGAGACGCCCGAGCTCTTCGTCGCTGTAGTACTCGATGACGATCCGGCCGCCACGCCTCGAGCGGGCAAGGCTGACCTTGGTGCCGAGCGCGCGGCGGAGGTCCTCCTCGACACGTTCGAGTTCTGGATCCGCGCGTCGTGGCTGGGGCGCGGCGGGTTCCGGCTTCGGCTCGCGAAGCCGCCGGACGAGTTCCTCCGTCTGGCGGACCGACAGGTCCTGGCCGATGACGGAGTCGAGTACCCGGTCCTGCAGCGGTGTCGCCAGACCGCCGAGCGCCCGCCCGTGGCCCTCCGTCAACCGACCGTCGGCGACGGCCGCCTGCACGCCGGGGGCGAGCTCGAGCAGGCGTAGCGTGTTCGCCACGGTCGAACGGGCACGACCGACTCGAACGGCGACGTCGTCCTGGCTTAGCCCGAACTCCTCGATGAGCTGTCGATAGGCGTCGGCGGTCTCGAGCGGATCGAGGTCCTCGCGCTGCAGATTCTCGACGAGCGCGAGTTCGAGCTGCTCCTGATCGGCCAGCTGGCGCACGACCGCCGGGATGCGCTCGAGGCCGGCGGCATGGGCGGCGCGGAGTCGTCGCTCTCCAGCGACGAGCTGGTAGCCGTCGATGGTCTCGGTGACGAGGATCGGTTGCAGGATCCCGTGCTCGGCGATGCTCGCGGTGAGCGTCGCCAGCCCATCCGGATCGAAACGCTTGCGTGGCTGATGCGGGTTCGGACGGATGCGGGAGATCGCGATCTCGACAGCGACCGGCCCGCCGGGGCTCCGCTGCGGGATGAGCGATGCCAGGCCCCGTCCCAGCCCCTGGGAGCGCTCGGGTCGGACCGTCATGAGGCGACCATGGCTTCGTGCAAGTTGACGAAGGCAGTGCGACTCCGTCGATCGCGCGCCCGCAACTCGGTCGCCAGCGCGGCGTACGCGACGGCGCCGGTCGAATCCGGTGAGTAGCGCGGGATCGGCAACCCGTGGCTGGGGGCCTCGGACAGGCGGACACTGCGCGGGATCACCGTGTCGAAGACGCGGTCACCGAGATGGCGCCGGACCTCGGACGCCACGTCCGCGGACAGGTTGGTCCGGCCGTCGTACATCGTGAGCACGATGCCCTTGATGGCCAGCTCGGGGTTCAGGTGATCGCGAACGAGGTCGAGCGTCGCAAGCAGTTGGGTCAATCCTTCCAGGGCGTAGTACTCGCATTGCAGCGGGATCAGCACGGAATCGGCGGCGGTCAGGGCATTCACGGTCAGCAGCCCGAGTGATGGCGGGCAGTCGACCAACACGTAGTCGTAGTCGGCGGCGATCTCCGTCAGCAGCCGTGCCAGTCGGCGCTCCCGTCCCTCGACGGGTGCGAGCTCCACTTCGGCGCCCGCGAGCGCGATGGCCGACGGAACCACATCGAGACCCGCGATGGGTCCGGTGACGGTCAGTTCGCCGATGCTCGCGCCGTCGATGACCGCGTCATAGACCGATCGCTCGATCACGCTGCGGTCGAGACCGAGTCCGCTCGTCGCATTGCCCTGGGGATCCAGGTCGACGACGAGCACTCGCTCACCTGCGAGGGCGAGGTAGCTCCCGAGATTCACGACCGTCGTGGTCTTGCCGACGCCGCCTTTCTGGTTCGCGCAGGCGATCGTCTGGCCCACTCAGTGTCCCGCTCGGAGTTGTCTCACGATGTTGGATTCTACCATCGCTGGCCTTTCCACCTCGGTGTCGGCTGGACGCCGGAGTGTGACCGAAGGCGCCCATCTGACACGTATCCAGGACTTCACTGCCGGTTCTCGGCAACTTGCCGGCTGGCGCGTGTTTCACGTGAAACAGGCGACCGTGGTCATCCGGGTCGCGGACGTCGGTGTTTCACGTGAAACATCCGTCGACCATCGAACCAGGACGAACGGACGCCGTCTTCCGTTGCCCGGAACCCGCGTCCGTGGGATACTCCGCCGTGAGGTCGCCGCCGTTCGACCGACACCTCAAGGACCGTGCGGGCGGGCGCGACCTTAGGCCATTCCGCCGAGGATCGACTCGCTCCATGACCCTGCTGCTCGCCGCGGTCGGTGCGACGCTGATGGCCTTGTTGGAACTGACCGTGGGTGAATACCTGCGGGTCGAAACGGCACAACCGCATCTGGTCCTCGTCGTCGGGATCGTCGTCACGGTGGCGATCGGTCTCGAAGCCGGTCTCGTCTGGGCCTTCGTTGGAGGCCTCGTCCTCGATGTTCTTGCACAACGGCCGCTCGGTTCGACCGCCTTCGCGCTCCTGCTCTGCATGGGTGCGACGTCGGTCCTGGCCCGCCTCTTCGTCCGCCTTCGACCCTTCGTGCCGATCCTCGCCACCCTGCTTCTGAGTCTGTTCTATTCGATGATCCTCTACGTCGCGTTCAATGCTCTCCTGGCGCCGCGCCCTGTCGCCGACCCCATCGGGCTCGTGCTTCCGAGCGCGGTCTACGACACCGTCCTCGCAGCCCTGATCGGGCCGCTCGCGATCTCCATCCACGACCGGCGGACTGACGCTGAACGGATGGACTGGTGAGCGTGTTCCTCGACGATCGACCGAAACCGGTTCGTAGCCTCTCCCGATTCCTCACCTTTGCCATCATCGCCGTCATCGGGGTCAGCGGGCTGACGGCCCGCCTGTTCTACCTCCAGATCGTCGACGGCGGACGGCTCGCCACGCTCTCTGCCCGCAATCGGACCGTCCTGGAGGCGATCCAATCGCCTCGCGGGGTCATCTACGACCGGAACGGCCGGGCGCTCGTCTCCAACGTACCGACGTTCGTCGTCAAGGTGCGTCCGGCCGACCTGCCGCTCGACCAACGCCCGATCGTCGTCGATCGGCTCGCGGCACTCCTTCGGATGACGACGGCCGAGATCAACGCCACGATCGACGGTAACCCTGGCTCGGCCTTCGATCTGGTCCGGATCGCCCGCGATGTGGACGAGCAGACCGCTCGACTGATCTCCGAGGCAGGGTTCGACCTGCCTGGCGTCGAGGTCGTGATCGAAGCGCGCCGCCAGTACACCGACGGCCCACTCATGTCTCAGATCCTCGGCTACACGGGTCCGGTGTCGGGCGAGCAACTCAGCGAGCTCAAGGCTTCCGGATACCTCCCGGACGACCTGATCGGGAAGGGAGGCATCGAGGCCGTCTACGAGACGCAACTACGCGGGGTGTACGGCAGCGAAAGCGTCGAACGCGACGCATCAGGACGGCGGACACAGGTCCTGCAGACGATCTCGGATGTGCGCCCGGGGGATTCGCTGACCCTGACGATCGACACGAAGGAGCAGGAGTACGCGCAGAAAGCCCTCACGTGGGCCATGAAGGAAGTCGGTATGAAGCGCGGCGTGGTGATCGTGATGAACCCCCAGACCGGGGAGGTCGTCGCGCTCGTCAGCCTCCCGACCTATGA
>Ga0154811_1026_pt4 | contig 16834 bp, 13 predicted proteins | sample Rifle2008BG16ft_FD_105819 | JGI IMG/M metagenome (GOLD analysis project Ga0154811, IMG submission 105819) | Chloroflexi bacterium RBG_16_69_14 | reverse complement strand
GGTCTCGGGCGCCGCGGGCGAAGGAGTCTCGACGGCGGGCGCGTCCGGGACAGGCTGGACATCCGGCGCGGGGGCATCGGGTCCGCGCTCGTCGCCGCCCATGGCCAAGGTCCGCGGCTACTGGAGGATGGTGCCGACGAGCCGCTCCATCTCCGCCGGCGGGAGCCCGCCGAGACGGACCTCCTTGATCACGCCATCGGGGGAGATGAAGAAGTGCGTCGGAACGCCAAGGATCCGGTAGCGGCTCGCGATGGTCGTCGACGGGTCCGCGACCTGGGTGAACGTCAACCCGGCGCGCCTGGCGTAGTCGCGCACGGCCCGATCGTCCTCGCTGATCCAGACGCTGAGGACCACCAGCCCCTGGCCGGCGTACTTCTCATACGTCGCCTGGAGATCCGGCGCCTCAGCGCGGCAGTCGGCGCACCAGCTCGCGCCGAAGGTCAGCCAGACGGGCTTGCCCTGAAGTGCCGCGAGGCTGATCGGTGCCCCATCGACCGCCGCGGCCTTGAAATCCGGCGGGATCATCCCGGCAGCCGGCGGGGCCCCGGAGACGTCGCCGGTCAGGGTGACGCCCGTGTAGCCGTCAGTCGCCCACGGTTGCTCGACGACGACGGCCGCGCCCGCGAGGACGACCCCGACGACCACGAGGACCACGATCGTCCGGAGTCGCTCGCTGGCGAGACGACCACCACGTGTCGTCGTGGTCGGCATCCTCAGCGCATCCATGTCTTGCCTCCTTGCGGGCTGCCCGCCCGGGCTCAGCCGAGACCCGAGTAGCTGTGCAGGCCGCCGAAGAACAGGTTCCCGAAGTAGGTGAACAGCGTGGCGGCGAAGCCGAGCATGAGCAGATAGGCGGCCTTGCGACCGCGCCAGTTGCGGACGACGCGAGCGTGCAGGTAGGCGCCGTAGATGAGCCACGTGACGAGCGACGCCGTCTCCTTGGGATCCCAGCTCCAGTAGCGGCCCCAGGCCGTCTCGGCCCACACGGCGCCAAGGACGATGACGGCGGTCAGGAACGGGAAGCCGACGACGACCGCCTTGTACGAGATGTCGTCGAGGATCTCCGGCTTGGGCAGACCCCAGCGTCCGCCCTCGGGCTGGATGATGAACAGGAGAGCCGCGGCGAAGGCGATCGTGAACGAGCCGTAGGCCACGATGGCGACCGCGACGTGGACCGTCAGGAGCAGGTTGTTCTGGAGTGCCGGGACAAGCGGTTCGACGACGGACGAGATCGTCGTCGCGTAGAGCATCATGGCGAGCGCGACGGGGAGGGCGAAGAGGGCCAGGATCCGCTGGTGATAGCTGTGCTCGAACCAGTAGTAGGCGCCCAGGATGCCCCACGCGAACGCGACGGAGAACTCGTACATGTTGGCAAAGGGGCCGTGGCCGGTCGCCAACGTGCGGAAGATCACCCAGGCGGTCAGGAACGCGAACCCGAGCCACCCCAGGATCGTCGCATAGCGACCCAGGCCGGCCGTCCGCGGACCGCTGGAAAAGCCCATGACGCCCGTCCGGACGGTGGCGCCGGCGGTCTGCATCCGCGCCGCCCGCAGCCCGGACAGGGCGTACCCGAGGTAGAGGATGAGGGCGAGCCCTGTTGCCAGGATCGCCGCGACGAAGGCGTATTCCGACATCTTGAACATGGCGTACTCCTCAGGCGTCCGCCGGCGTCGTGAACGCCGTTCGGATTTCGGTGACCAGATCCGTGAACTCCGTGTTCGAGTTGACGTCGCGGCGCCCGGCCGCGGCCAGCGAGAGCATCCCGCGACCGTCCGCGCGCACGACCAGCCGACCCCAGATGCGCCGGTGCGGGAACATCAGGACCAGGACGAAGCCCACGATGATCAGCACCGATCCGAGCCAGACGAGCGGGGTGCCCGGGTCGCGCGCGACGGACAGGCCGGTGTACTGCATCTCCCGGTCGAAGGCGAAGGTGTAGCCGGCCAGCGCGACCGATGTGCGCTGGTCGATCGTCTCGCCGGCGACCGCGGTCCCATCACTGCCCTTGTAGACCTCCACCCGCATCTGGCCCGGAGCGATCTTCGGATCGCTGGTCCCGGCGGTGCCGATGATCCAGACCGTCAGGTCGGCTCCCGGGATGACGAAGCTGCCGACGCGCCGTCCCGATTCGTTCTCGGTCCAGGCGAGCGGCACGCCGTCGGCGAAGACGGCGGCGCCCTTGGCGTCGGTGACACGGATGGCGGCCGCCGGGCCGTAGAACGACTGGTAGAAGGACAGGCCGCCGTAGCGCAGGGGCTCGTTGACCCGGATCGTCTGGCGCGCGACTTCAGCACCGTCCCGGTAGATGATCAGGTCGCTGGCGTAGTCGGCGGGAGCGCCCGTGGTCGTGTAGTAGGCGTCCTGGAACTGCACGAGTTCGACGGAGATCCCTTCGCCCGATGTGACCGGGACGGTCGAGCCCTCGGCGACCACGAAACCGGTGTCGCGGAACCCGAACGCCGAGCCGACGAGCGCGCCGGCCAGGATGACGACGAGGCTCAGATGCCCGATGACGGTGCCGAAGGGGCCCCAGCGGAACTTGTCGGCGTAGAGGTGGACGGTACCGTCGTCCTCACTGACGACCCGGTAGTGATGCTTGCGCAGGACACCGGTCACTCGCGTCTGGATCTCTTCGCCGCTACCCCGGACGGCCATGAACTCGTGCTGCGGCGCGTGGCTGAAGAACGCCTCGCCGATCGCGACATGCGGTCGGGTGGCCGACTTCCACAGGCCTGGCAGGCGGTGGGCGGAGCAGGCGATGAGACTCGCGGTGAGGAGGGCGGCAAGAGCCCGGAACCAGACCGATTCGAAGATCGTGAAGACCTGGAGCTGGTCGAGGATCCCGGTCCAGCCGCCGTACTTCGGACGGATCTCGTCCAGCCAGTCGGCCTTCGCGGCCGCATCGCTGGCGATGCCGGGCGGGGCCTGGATGACCATCGTTCCGACGAGCCCGAGGGCGGCCAACGCGAGGATCACGATCACCCCGAACTTCATCGAGGTCAGGAGGTCCCAGAGGCCCTCCAGGAAGCCATCGACGCCGATGCCACCATCACGCTCCAGCGCTTCGGCGGGTGGCGGGGACGCATCGCCCGGGAGGCGGCCGGTGTCTGCCTCGTAGGTCATCGTCGGTCCTCCGGTCAGGAGCCCAGCGGCGACGTCAGCGTCGCCAGTCGGGCAAGGGTGTCGGTGATCATCAGGACGCCGATCAGGATCAGGGCGGCCCCGGTGAAGGCGGAGACCGCACGGTGGTGGCGGCCGATCCAGGTCAGCCGGTGGGCGACCCAGTCGGCGCCGAGCGCCACGGCGAGGAAGGGGACGGCGAGGCCCGCCGCGTAGGCCACGAGCAGGACCGTCCCCTGGGCGACGCTGGACGTCACCATGGCCAGGCCGAGGATCCCGCCGAGGATCGGCCCGATGCACGGGCTCCAGCCCGCCGCGAAGAACGTGCCCAAGGCGAGTGATCGGCCGTAGCTGGGGGTGCCGGTCGTCGTCGTGGCGAACCCCGGGCCGCCGGCCATCGCGGGCATCGGCCGGGTGTCACGCCAGAGCGCCCGGAGGTTGATGACCCCGGCGACCTGGAGGCCGAGGATGACGAGGACGATGCCGCCGATCCGGCGGAGCATGACCGCCTGGTCGGCGAGGACGTAGCCGACCGCCCCGATGGAGGCCCAGAAGGCCACGAACACGATCGTGAAGCCGGTGACGAAGGCCAGCCCATGGAACAGCGTCCGGCGGCGAGAACCCGGTCCCTCGGTCGCGGTCCCGACCATGTAGGCGACGTACGCGGGCACGAGCGGGAGGCAGCACGGGGAGGCGAACGACAGGATCCCGCCGACGAACGCGACCAGGATCCCGACCTCGATCATGGCAGTGCGGATCCGCTCGGGGCGGCGCTCGGGGCCGCCGATGGAGCCGCCGATGGAGCCGCCGTCGCGGCACCAGACGGGGCGGGGCTGGTCAGCGCGTCGAGGTGGGCCTTGACGGTCTTGGCGACATCCGAGTCGGGGGCCAGGCGAACGACCTCGCTCCACTCACGCCGCACACCAACCATGTCGGCGGGCGTGCGGTTGAGGAACAGGAAGCCCAGGTCGTAGTGGGCCTCGACGTTCGTCGGGTCCTGTTTGACGACCGCCAGCCAGGCGGTTTCCGCGCCCGCCATGTCGCCGAGATTGAAGTACGCCGCACCCGCGGCAAGGCGTGCCCGGATGTCGGTCCCGTCGGCGTCCACGATCTTCTGGAACCAGGTGGCCGCGGACGCGAAGTCGCCCGCCTGGTAGAAGACGTCGCCGAGCTGCATCATCGCGACCTTGTCGGTCGGGTCGGCCTGGATCTTGGTCATCAGGCTCGCGACGAGTGCCTGGTCCAGTCCGGCACTCGCCTGTGGCTTCGGGCTCGAGGCGGGGTTCGCCGCGGTGCCCGGCACGGTGCCCAGCTGGTAGCCGCCGAAGGCGATGACGAGCACCCCCGCGACGATCGCGCCGGCCACGAGGACCCGCCGGAACGGGAACCTGGATCCGAGGCGCGCGTCCCCGAACGCCTCGGTCGAGTGCTCGTGCTCGGGGGCCTGTCGGGCGCGCTCGGAGCGGTGCGGAGTCAGGCTCTCGCGGTGGGTGCCCGGCGTGACCTCGGCGAGCATCTCCTCGAACGTCTGCTCGGTCACGTCGGCCACGTCCGCCGCCGCGGCTTCCGCCACCGTGGTTGGCTTCGTGGGTGCCCGACGGGCCGGAGGTGTCGCCGGCCCGTCGGGCTGGACCGTCGGATACGCGGCCGGTCCCGGGAGGGCTCCAGGTACCGCCGGTGCGTCCGGATCCGTGAGGATTGCGAATGCTTCGTCGGCCGCCCCCGCCTGGATGCGCGCCCAGGCACGCAGCGACTTGGGGGCGGTCGTCAGGAATGCGACCAGCTCGTCGTGGATGTCCGCGACATCCTCGGGCGTGGCCCGTTCATCGAGACCAAGTCGAGCCAGCAGCGCTTGCTGCCGATCGGCAGGGGGCCTGGCGGTCGGGGCGGTCATGATCGACCACCCGACGGACGCCGAGCACGATGCGCCCGGCCTCTCGTTCGTTCGATTCCCATCGGATCGCCCTCTTGTTGCGGCTCGTCCTTTGGCGAGCCCATTGACACCTGCCACGATCTTCGGGGGTCCCGGGTCCCGGACCCATCCGTCGGCGGGCACATTTCTGGCGGGAACGCACGGTCCGGGAGGTGGAGGCGGCCGCTCGGCGCTGTATCCGGCGATACATGCGGGGCCCGACCGATGTTTCTATCCCACGACGGATGGGATCCTCGGGCGCGCGGGGCGAGCATTGCGACAGAACGCTGCTCGCATGGGATGGCCGTGGCTCGAGGGAGCTGGCGACCGTCTGACCGAGATCCGCCGGCAGGCCCGGCGACCCATCGCAGCAACAGACACCGAGAAAGTGGGTAATGACAGTGAGACGCCTGGCATCGCTCGCCGCAGTCGGCGCACTCTGGCTGTTCCTTGCCGCACTTCCAGCCCTGGCGGATGGCGGCCCCCACGTCAGCGCGACGAACAACGGCTCATCGGTCCTCACGGCCGATAGCTGCGCCGGCTGTCACCGGGCCCACACCGCCCAGGGTCAATTCCTGATCAACGCCGCCAGCGAAGAAGCGCTCTGCCTGACGTGCCACGGTGCCCAGAGCGCCGGGGCCACGACGGACGTCCTGACCGGTGTCCAGTACACCAGCGGGGCGCAGCACAACGTTCCCGGTGGCGCCGGCACCCAGCTGGGCGCCCTCCGCAGCGGCGGCTTCGACCAGGCACGGATCGATGCCGGCAATGCGGCACGCGCCGCGCTCGCCCTGCCGGCGGAGCCGGCCCATCCCACCGTCTACACGTTCGCCAAGAAGGTCGGCGTCGGCACGCCCCAGGACGTCACCTCGGCACACCTGGCGATGCCGGGAAACGGGCTGACGATGCCCGGCATCGCTTGGGGCAACGGGGCATTCTCCGCCGCGCCCGACCCGGGGCCGACCGTGACGCTGAGCTGCGCGTCCTGCCACAACCCGCATGGGAACGGGCAATACCGCATCCTCAACCCGATCCCCGACCCTGCCACCGGGACGATCGTCATGCCGGGTACCGGCGCGGTCGCGGTGACCGATGCCGCCCTGCCGCCGGCCGGCGACACCCGCAACTACACCGTCATCCAGGCGAAGGCCGGGGGCGGCCGGTACCTGCTCGCAGGCGAGATCGTCACCGACGCCATCGCGCCGACCGCAGGCGACTACTGGCACCAGGTCGTCCCGTGGGACGCCCAGGTGGCCAACCCGGCGATCACGGATAGCACGGTGGCCAACCACGACGCCCCCAACGGGATCCCGTCGTTCTACAACGGCCAGATCAACGCCTGGTGTTCCACCTGCCACTCGCGGTACACCCAGTCCACCAATCTCACCCAGGCCGGGGGCGTCCCGGTCCCGGGCTCTGCCGAGGTCGCGGGCAACTTGCGCACGCGCGTGTGCCAGCTCCAGCCCGACGGCAGCTGCAGCTACACGAACACCGGCCAGCCGATGGTCACCCCGACCGGCGATGGCATCTACGACTATCGCCACACCACGTCCCGAAACCGTGCCTGCACGACCTGCCATGTCGCGCACGGCTCGAACGCCGAGATGGTGAGCGGGGCATACAGCTCCACCTTTGCCTACCCGAACGGGGCGACATCGGCGAGCAGTCGCCTCCTCAAGGTCGATGGTCGCGGCACCTGCCAGGTCTGTCACGATCCGACCATCACGACACAGGTCGGTGACTACACAGGCCCGGTTCCCACGCCCGGGGTCCCCTGATCTGACATTGGTCTCGGAGCAGTGTCCGCCGCGGCTACCGTCTGAGTCCCGTGGCGGATCTCCCTCGGGTCTAGAAGTCGCTGACTGGCGCCCGGATGGGCCATCGGATACAGGTGCACTGGTGCGTGGGCGCCCCCATCTGTATCGAGGTTCTATCCCCCGACGGATGGGATCCTCGCGCGCGCGTAGCCAACATGGCGGTATACGGCCCTCCGTTTGGGATGGCCACGTCCGCCAGCGGGTGCACGAACCATGTTCCGGATCACGTCCCTGACCCAGATCTCAGACCGGCAGCTTGACCGGCTGGTCAAGCGGATCGCCGCCATCCTGCTCATCGGGCTCATCGCCTTCGTCGGCTTCTACGTGCTCGACCGGTGGCGCGCACCATCCGCCCCGATCGTCGATCAGCGGACAGCCGCGCTGGAGCAGGCGGTCCGGGACGATCCAGCCGACATCCCGTCGCGCGGCCAGCTTGCCGACATCTACGTCGCCACCGGGCGCTACGTCGAGGCGATCGCCCAGTACGACGCGATCCTCGATGCCGGCAAGGACGTCGAGCTGGCGCACATGGGTCGCGCCAAGGCGTACCAGGCGAGCGGCCAGCTCGACGCCGCGACGAAAGACTTCCAGCAGGTCGTCGACATCGCCAAGGGCGGCGAGATGGCCAACGTCGACCCGATGCTCGAGGCCGCCTACTTCTCGCTGGGGTCGATCGCGATGGACCAGGGCAGGCCGGCGGAGGCGATCACCCATCTCGAGAAGGCGCTTGCGATCAAGCGCTCCGACGCGGACGCGCTCAACCTGATCTCGAAGGCCCACCTTGCGGTCGGCGATACGGACAAGGCGATCCTGACGGCCAAGGCCGCGATCGCCTTCGTGCCGATCGGCTGGACCGATCCATATCTCACCCTGTCACAGACATACACCAAGGCCGGCCAGCCAGAGATGGCCGAATGGGCGGCTGCGATGGCGGATTTCTCCGAGGGCAGGACCGAGCAGGCCAGGACCCGCCTGACGGCTCTGTCTGCGGGCGGGCCTGCCACGGTCGATGCGATGATCGGTCTCGGGCTCATCGCGGAGGCCGCCGGCGACCTGCCCCTCGCCGCCAGCTGGTACGAGCGGGCCTTGGCGGCCGATCCAGACAATCCGGCAGCCCGTCTCGGGATCGGTCGGGCCGGATCCGGCGGTGCGCCGGCGACCGAGGCGGGCCCGACCCCACTCCCCAGCCTGCCGAACCCCGGTAACGTGAGCGGAGGTCAGGGGTCATGACCGCGTCCGAGCTCCCGCTCGATCGGCACGCCGATGCACCCGGGCCGGTCGCGGATCTGCCCGATACCGGCGAGGATCTGCCGGCGCCGGAGGCGGATACACCCGACGAGGAGAAGCGCCGGCGCCGGCGAGCCATCGTCCTCTTCCTGCTGATCGGCCTCCTGGCCGGGTTGATCCTGCTCACCATCTGGTACCTGCTCTTCCGGCAGCCGATCCCCCTGCCCCTGCCGGTGATCCCCGACACCAAGCTCCCGGCCTACTCGACGAGCATGTACGGCGTCTCGGGACCGCTCGGGATCGCAACGACGCCCGACGGCTCGCGCGTCTACGTCGCCCAGAGCGAAGGCGACAAGGTCGTCGTCATGTTCGACGCCGGCGGGAACAAGATCGGCACCATGGCGCCCCCGCCCGAGACCGGCGCCGAGCATCTTCCGGTCTACGTCGCGATCGATCCGCTGACCGCGGAGGTCTACGTCACCGATCGACCGACCGGCTCGATCTACATCTACGACCGTGACGGACGCTACCAGCGGACGTACACCCCGGCCGAGCCGGTGATCGGCTGGCAGCCGCTGGGGGTCGCCTTCGACGCCGCCGGGCTCCTCTACGTCACGGACCTCTCGGGCCCGTCCCCGCAGGTCGAGGTGTTCGACCGGGCGGGGACGAAGGTCCGAACGTTCGCCGAGTCCGATGCGCTCTCGTTCCCGAACGGGGTCGCGCTCGACTCGGCCGGCAACACCTACGTGACCGACAGCAACAACGGCCGGCTTCTCGTGTACGACGCGGCCGGTGAGATCGTCGCGCGGGTCGGACGAGGGGCCGGCAACGGCAAGCTCGGTCTGCCACGCGGGATCGTCGTCGACGCGGGCGGTCGCGTGTTCATCGTGGACACGAGCGGCCAGGGCGTCGCCGTCTACCACACCCCATCGGCCGACCAGAGTCGACTCGACTTCTTCGGGGTCATGGGCACCCCGGGTGTCGGCGATGGGCAATTCGCGTTCCCGAACGGTGTCGCCGCCGACGGCCGCGGTCGGGTGTATGTCACCGACACCGTCAACGACCGCGTCCAGGTCTGGAGCTACTGATGAGCCCAGTCACAGAGAGGGAGGTGAGGGACCGAGTGAGCGATCGCCGCCGAGACGGCGGCCTCAGGCCTATCCACGCAGTGCTATGAGAAAGGAGGTGAGGACAGTGAGGAGATTGGCCCTACTCATCGCAGTAGGAGCGACCTGGCTGTTCCTTGCCGCACTTCCAGCCCTGGCGGATGGCGGCCCCCACGTCAGCGCGACGAACAACGGCTCATCGGTCCTCACGGCCGATAGCTGCGCCGGCTGTCACCGGGCCCACACCGCCCAGGGTCAATTCCTGATCAACGCCGCCAGCGAAGAAGCGCTCTGCCTGACGTGCCACGGTGCCCAGAGCGCCGGGGCCACGACGGACGTCCTGACCGGTGTCCAGTACACCAGCGGGGCGCAGCACAACGTCGCCGGTGGCGCCGGCACCCAGCTGGGTGCCCTCCGCAACGGCGGCTTCGACCAGGCGCGGATCGGGACCCCGATGCGGGTCCTCTACCCGCGCAACGCCGCCGGCGACGTCTCGGCTCGACCGAAGGTCGCCGTCGGTGCCGCCGAGGATGTGAACTCGGCGCACGTCGCGCTCTCGGCCTACGTGTCGTTCACCAACCCCGGCATCGCCTGGGGCAACGGGACGAACGGCTCCGGGGCCGGCCCATCCGTCACCCTCACCTGCGCGTCCTGCCACAACCCGCATGGGAACGGGCAGTACCGCATCCTCAACCCGATGCCTGACCCCGCTGGGGTCACCAACCCCATTTCGTACACCGTCACGTCCACAAACGCGACGGCGGACCTCATCAGCACACTGGTCGGGCATCAGTTCGTCGTCGGCGATTACGTGACCCTCACGGGCCTCACGGGCATCCCGAACGGCGATTACCGGGTCACCGCGGTCCCGGACGGGATCTCGCTGAAGGTGAACACCACCTTCACCGGGGCCTATGACATCTCGGCCAGCGGCTCGGGCGGAACGATCGACCGGACCAAGGCCGTCGTCGACGACTCCCCGCTCGGCACCCCGGACATCAATGGGGTCTATCCCACCAAGAACTACACGGTCCTCCAGACCAAGGGCACCCAGAGCAACACGGTGGCGACCGTCGAGAGCACGTACCTCGTGTACGCCAGCCAGGTCATCACCGCGTCCGGCTCAGGGGTGTTCAACGGGATCAACGGCGACTACACGGCCGCCGGCGGCGATTACATGCACCGCAACCTCCCGTGGAACCCCGCGGTCAACGACCCGGTGAACTGCTCGAACGCCGCTTACGTCGACACCACCGCGTTCCCGCTCTGCGCGCAGGCGAACGACGCACCCAACGGGCGGCCGGCGACGGCGCTCGTGGGCGCGACGGGCGGGGCAGCGGCCTATGCCGGTCAGGTCGCATTCAGCGACCAGATCACGGCGTGGTGCACGACCTGCCACAGCCGCTACTACGCGAACCAGAACCCGAACCCGACCGGGACCGATCCGGGGTCGTCGGCGTACACGCCGGTCGCTCTCGCAACGATCAGCGCGACGGGTTCCGTGCAGACCGCGATCTCGTCTGGGACGACGCGGTTCAGCCACGGCCTTCTCGTCGGTGACTCGGTGACGATCGCCGGCGCGACGAACGGGAACGGCAGCTACACCGTCGTGACCGTCGTCAGCAGCAACACCTTCACCGTCGCCTACGCCGGCACCGCCGGCACGGGCGGCACCGTGGACCGGACCAGCGCTCCACAGAGCGCGTCGTCCTGGTGGTTCCCGCGCACGGGCGCCGCCGGCGCTCCGACCACGGACGCCATCTACAAGTACCAGCACCGCACTGTCCCGAACCGCGCGTGCGTGACCTGCCATGTCGGTCATGGCTCGAACGCGCAGATGACCGGGCTGTACTCCAGCGTCTTCACGCGGCCGGACGGCACGCCCTCTGCGTCCAGCCGGCTGCTCAAGGCGGACAACCGCGGCACCTGCCAGCTGTGCCATGAGCCGACAGAGACACTGCCGGTCAACACGTACACGGGTGTCACCGATCCAGGACAGGTTCCGTAACCCTGTTCGTCGCCAAGGGTGAGGTGGCGGCCTCGGCCATTACCTCACCACCTCAGAACGAGTGATCAGAGATGCGGACAATGGGCCTCGGCCCCAGCATGGATCGGGCGGCCCGGCGGGTTGCTCGCCTCGCCGCCTCGGTCCTCGCGGCAGCGCTCGTCATGACGGGCGCCTGGCTGTTCCTTGCCGCACTTCCAGCCCTGGCGGATGGCGGCCCCCACGTCAGCGCGACGAACAACGGCTCATCGGTCCTCACGGCCGATAGCTGCGCCGGCTGTCACCGGGCCCACACCGCCCAGGGTCAATTCCTGATCAACGCCGCCAGCGAAGAAGCGCTCTGCCTGACGTGCCACGGTGCCCAGAGCGCCGGGGCCACGACGGACGTCCTGACCGGTGTCCAGTACACCAGCGGGGCGCAGCACAACGTTCCCGGCGGCGCCGGCACCCAGCTGGGTGCCCTCCGCGGCGGCGGCTTCGACCAGGCCCGGATCGAGTCGACCTACCCGGCCAGACAGCTCAAGAATGGGAACACGCTGGGCGACTCGGACAACCATTTCGGGAAGGTCACCGTCGGCATCGCGAAGGACGTCACCTCCGCCCACCTCAACCTCCCCGCGAACGCGCTCAGCGCTCCCGGCGTGGCCTGGGGCAACGGTGGCGATAACACGGGAGCCGGCCCGACGGTCGTCCTCAGCTGCGCGTCCTGCCACAACCCGCACGGGAACGGGCAGTACCGCATCCTCAACCCCGTGCCGGAGCCCGTGGCCACGTCCGGGACGTTCACGCCGGTCCTCGTGCCGGCGTCCGTCACGGACTCGCCTCTGGGCACACCCGACATCAACGGGGTCTATCCCACCAAGAACTACACGGTCCTCCAGGTGAGGGGGACGATGGGCACTCCAAGCACGTACCTGCTCTACGCGAGTGACGTGCTCGATGCCCGGAGCGCCACTCCCACCAAGCCGTGGCCGGCCGGCGACTACGCCGCGACCGGCGGCGACTACTGGCACGTCCGAGTGCCGTGGAACAGCACCACGGCCGCGAACGACGCTCCGAACGGCCGTCCGATCGCAGGAGGTGGGATCGGGGCCTTCCAGGTGCAGATGACCTCGTGGTGTTCTGCATGCCATAGCCGCTACTACTCGGTCGATGGGCACGACCCGTCGCCCGACGCCCTGTTCGCCTACCGTCACGAGACGGTCGCCAACCGGGCGTGCACGACGTGCCACGTCGCACACGGCTCGAATGCCCGGATGGAGGGGGCGAACTCGTCGACGATGCCGTTCCCGGATGGATCGGCACCGCTCTACGCGATCGGTGGGAGCACCGGCGACAGCCGGCTCCTGAAGGTCGACAACCGCGGGACGTGTCAGCTATGCCACGACCCGACGTACACCCTCCCGGTCAACACGTACACGGGGCCGACGCCGACACCCGGCGTCCCCTGAGTCAACGCAGGAGCGATGACCCGGCGACCGTCGGATCGGCGGTCGCCGGGACCAAGCCCAGGAACCTGATGCAGCGCACGAACGGCCCCCTCGCTCACCGCGCCGGTCCGATCTTCGGAGCCGGGGTGCTGGCGCTGACGACGCTCCTCGCGTTCACCCCGATCGTCCCGTCGGCCGGAGCGATCGACCCGACGCCGGAACCGAGCGCTGAAGCCAGCGGATCCCCGAGCCCTGGGCCCGCACCGACACCCACCGAGGCGCCCTCGCCACCGCCCTCCCCGGATCCGACCCCGGATCCGACGCCGACACCGAGCCCGGACCCGACGCCGACACCGAGCCCGGACCCCTCCCCAAGCCCGGACCCGACGCCGACGCCCGCTCCGACAGGGCCCCCCGCATCGCCCGACCCGTCGCCCATGCCGACGCCCGTGCCGGCCGCGCCGCGGATCTCGGTCGACCAGTCGTCTGACGCTCCGACGGGCGGTCGCCATCGGATCGATCCCGGCGGCCGGCTCGTCGTGACCATCTCCATCGCCGCCCAGGATGCGGCCCTCGATCTTCGACTGATGGAGGTCCTTCCCGAGGGCTGGACAGTCGTGAACGCCCAGGGGGGCGCCGTCTCCCCGGATGGAGGCACCGTCCAGTGGACGCTGGGCGACATCGGCGCCGACGCGAGCCTCGATCGCCGACTCACGCTGCGCGCGCCGGACGCCGTCCCCGGTGCGCCCGTGGCCGATGCCCGTTTCGCCGTTCGGCTCGACCACTCGACCGGCACGATCGCCGGTCCCGACCTGGAGCTCCGGGTCGCGCCGGAGCTGGTCGTCGAGCACGTGACGTTCGCGCGGATCGCGCCGGTGACCCACCAGGCGCTCTACGAGGCCCAGGACGCTCCGCTCCTCGGCGTGCAGCCGCTCGACTCGCTCCGGGTCCGCCTGCAGGTCCGCAATGCAGACCTGGTCGCGGCGGCGCTCGAACCCTGGCTCGAGATCCGCGCCATCGGGTCCGCGGCCTGGCAGCCTCTGGCGACCGAGTCCGAGGTCGGCGCACCCTTCTACCTCGGGACGGAGTGGCGTCCGGCCCCCGGTGGCCGCGGCACGATCGTCGGACCGGCGGAGGAGGCGATCGCGGTCGGCGACCTCCGCACACGCGACCGGGACGATCCCACCCAGACAGCGCTGGCCGGTCGCCGACTGATGGGCCGCCAGACATCGCCGCGGCTGACGATCCCCGGGGATGCCTACACCGAGGTCGAGTTCACGGTCCGGGCCACGATCGACGCCCCGTACGCGTCGGCATACGAGCTGCGACTGACCGATGCCGGCGACCCGCTGCCGGGTGCCGTCACGGCTCGCCTCTCGGTCGGATCGAGGCTGCCACTGCGGCTGTCGCCCGGCCAGCGGGACGGGGTCCCCGTCCCGGGTCCCGATGAGGCGACCGCGCCGGCCGCGTGGAGTGCCGTCGATCACCCCCTCGTCACGCCCGATGCGATCCGCGCGACCATCGCCACGGCCCCGGCGGAACCTCGATACCGGCTGGCCGTGGCCACCGTCCCGACGCCACCCGTCGAGTTCCCGCTGGCGGCCCCGGGCGACTCGCCGCATGGGCCTGACATGTCGCTGGTGTCGGATACGTGCGCCGCCTGCCACCGCGGTCACACGGCCGCCGGGCCGAACCTGCTCGCGCAGCCCATGCCCCAGAGCACCTTGTGCTTCACCTGCCACGGCGGCGTGGGCTCCAGTCTGGACGTCAAGAGCCAGTACACGGACCCGGCGGTCCCGGCGAACGACGCTGCGACCCGCTCCAACTACCGACATGACGCGCTCGCTCCCAGCAACCACGTGAGCGCGACGGTGGACGAGTTCGGGGGCATCTCGAACCGCCACAGCGAGTGCGGCGACTGCCACAACAGCCACATCGCCACCTCGACGCTGTCCAGCCAGACGGCGACGGGCTGGACGGTCTCCGGCCGCCAGACCTCGATCTCGGGCGTGGCCGTCACGAACAGCGCGGCCGGCACGGCACCGACATACACGCTGCTGACCGGCGAAGCCGGCTCGCAACCGACCCGCGAGTACGAGGTCTGCTTCAAATGCCACTCGGGGTGGACGGTGCTGCCCTCGAACGCTGGGCAACCGCCCTCCCGCCAGGCGTTGGACAAGGCGATCGAGTTCAACCCGTCGAATGCCTCCTACCACCCGGTCGAAGCAGCCGGCACGAACACCACGCAGGCGATGACCGACAGCCTGGTCGGAACCTCGCCGTACAAGCAGTGGAACTTCACGACGAGCAGCACGGTCCGCTGCGTCAACTGCCATGGCGACCCGCGCAAGTACGACGCGACGACCCCGCCGGCCGCGGGCGCGGACCTGGCGCCGCACACCAGCGAGTACCGCGGGCTCCTGCTCCAGGACTACCGCGACCGCGTGCTCAAGTCGTCGATCGAAGGCTACGCCGCCGCCGATTTCGCCCTGTGCTACCTCTGCCACGCCGAGGAGCCCTTCCTCAACCAGAGCTCGTCAGCCACGAATTTCCGACTCCATCGCGAGCACGTCGACGGGCTCGCCGGCGCGGGCAGCGGCGGGATCGACATCGACACGGCCGGCGCTGGCCAGGGCAACGCCGTCTGCGCCGAATGCCACTTCCGGATCCACTCCACGGCCCTGCGCGTGGCGCCCCAGGACGCCTACCCGCGACTCATCAACTTCGCCCCCAACGTCCAGCCCCTCGGCGGCACCCTGAGCTGGGAGTCGCGTGCCGGCGGTGGGTCCTGCACGCTCGTCTGCCACGGCAAGGACCACAACGGCACGAACTACTGAGACGGTGCGCCGCGTCGCCCTGGCGCCCGGCAGCAGGCGATCAGCTGACGGGGCGCGCGCCTACGGGCCGACCTCGCCGGCCGCCACACACCGTCCCGGGCCGACCGCGCGCGGGGCGACCTCGGACCGATCCAGGCAGGTCGCCACGATCGTGTCGACCACGTTACCGGGGCGGGCCCGCAGGTCGTCGAGCCGCAGGATCCGAACCTTGTCGGTGTGCAGGCTCATGACGATGACGACCGGACTGTGGATCTGCTCCAGGAGCTCTTCGAGACCGAGCGGTCCGCCCTCCTCGAAGATGACGACATCGGCGTCCGGATCGATGGTCCCGGCGGATCCGAGCTGTCGCGCGGTGACCGTCAGGCCGGCCTCGACCGCGAGTAGCTGCTCCAGCCCCTCGCCGAGCAAGGGATTGACGTACAGCAGCAGGACCGAGACCGTAGCGGTGGCCAACACGCACCCCGAATTCGGGAACAGCTCCGGGCCGTCTGGTAGGCGATGCTAGGTGCCGCGCTGGGCGGGCGCCATCCGTCCGACGGCACAATCCGTGGCGCCGGCTCTATCGTCCGACCTAGTCGTCCGCCCAGGCGCCGGCCCCGGACGGGCCCTCGTCTCGATCGGCCGCTGGCTCGGAGCCGGATCCGTCGCTGCGCGACGAGTGCGGGTCGCCGTGGCGGATCGCGTACGCCGCCGCCTGGACCCGGTTGGTCACGTGGAGCTTCTCCAGGGCGTGGTGGACGTGGTTCTTGACCGTGCCCTCGGTGATCGTCAGTCGGGTCGCGATCTCCTTGTTGGAGAGACCCGCCGTGATGAGCTGGAGGATCTCCGCCTCGCGGCGCGTCAGTGACATCTCCTCCGGCGTCGCGCCGGTGGAGATCCGGCTTGGCGCCACCCCGCCGTGGCGAAGGGCCTCGAGGAGCTTGCCGGCGACGGCACCGGCGATCGGGGCCTCGCCGCGAGCCGCACCGCGGATGCCATCGAAGATCTGCTCCGGACGCATGTTCTTGAGGAGATAGCCGTTGGCTCCGGCCTCGATGGCCTCGAACAGGTCGTCATCCTCGTCGGAGATCGTGAGCATCACGATCGGGACGTCGCGACCGGCGCCGCGGATCAGCTTGACTCCGCCGATCCCGTCGACGTCGGGCATCTGGACGTCCATGACGACGATGTCGGGACGGAGGTTGCGGACCTGTTCCATGGCCTCGCGGCCGTTCGACGCTTCCCCGACGACGGAGAAGTCGAATTGTCCGGAGATCAGGCTGGCGAGCGCCTTTCGGAAGAGCGGTTGGTCATCGACGAGCAGGATCCGAAGTCTGGACGGTTGGTGTGACACGAGGCTCCTCTGACTGGAGGCGGACGACGAGCCTGGTCCCCGCTCCA
>Ga0154811_1061_pt1 | contig 17062 bp, 13 predicted proteins | sample Rifle2008BG16ft_FD_105819 | JGI IMG/M metagenome (GOLD analysis project Ga0154811, IMG submission 105819) | Chloroflexi bacterium RBG_16_69_14 | reverse complement strand
CGCGCTCGAGGTCGGCCAGCGGTTCGCCATCCGCGAGGGCGGCCGCACCGTCGGCGCCGGCGCGATCACCAGCATCACCGAGTAACGAGAGCTTCATGGCAAAGGTCGAGGCGCGGCCCGTGATCCAGCTGGCCTGCACCGAGTGCAAGACCCGCAACTACTCGACGCGCAAGAACAAGAAGAATGATCCCAACCGGATCGAGCTGCTCAAGTACTGCCCCCGGGAGCGGCGCCATACGCTGCACCGTGAGGCGAAGTAGCCGGTCCGACCCACGCAGGGGCGTAGCTCAATTGGCAGAGCACCGGTCTCCAAAACCGGTGGTTGTAGGTTCGAGTCCTATCGCCCCTGCCAGATCCTCCTGCCGATGGCTCGCAGGCGCGTCGCCTCGGCCGCCGGAGGGTGAACCGCAGGAACGCCAGCTGAAAAGGCAGCCGTGAACCGACTTCGACGCTTCATCGACGAATCCTGGTCCGAGCTCAAGAAGGTCTCGTGGCCGAACCGCATCCAGGTCCGTAATCTGACGATCCTCGTGTTCGTCGTGTCGTTCGTGGTCGGGCTGTACATCACCGTCGCCGACTCGGGCTTCACGGTGGTGGTCGAGCTGCTCACGGACCTCCGGGCATGACCGAGCAGCTGACGGCGGCGCGCGCGCCCGAGAAGCGCTGGTACGTGATCCATACGTACTCGGGCTACGAGAACAAGGTCAAGGCGAACCTCGAGCACCGCATCGAGTCGATGGGCATGGAGGACAAGATCTTCCAGGTGCTCGTCCCGATGGAGGACGAGATCGAGATCCGCCAGGGCCAGCGGCACACCGTCCAGAAGAAGGTCTACCCGGGTTACGTGCTGGTCGAGATGATCCTCGACCCGGAGTCCTGGTTCGTCGTCCGGAACACCCCCGGCGTGACCAGCTTCGTGGGCAGCGGCAACATCCCCGGGATGCGCAGCGAGCCGATCCCGCTGGACGAGACCGAGGTCAAGCAGATCCTCCGGCACATGGGCGTCGAGACGCCGAAGTACCGGGTGGCGTTCACGAAGGGCCAGAGCGTGCGTGTCACGGACGGCCCGTTCGCGGAGTTCATCGGCACCGTGGACGAGGTCAACCCGGAGCGCAACAAGCTGAAGGTCCTCGTGAGCATCTTCGGCCGGGAGACCCCGGTCGAGCTCGACTTCCTGCAAGTCGAGAAACTGTAGCGAGGCAGGGAGCGAGCAACACGTGGCCAAGAAGATCCGAATCGTCCTGACGCTGCAGCTGCCGGCAGGCAAGGCGACCCCGGCCCCGCCCGTCGGCACGGCGCTGGGACCCCACGGCATCAACATCGTCGAGTTCACGAAGACCTACAACGAGCGCACCGCCGACAAGTCCGGGCAGGTCATCCCCGCCCAGATCACGATCTTCGAGGACCGGTCGTTCACCTTCGTGCTCAAGACACCGCCGGCCCCCGACCTCCTGCGCAAGGCGGCCGGCATCGACAAGGGCTCCGCCACGGCGAAGCGCGAGATGGTCGGGCGCGTGACGCGCGACCAGGTCCGCCAGATCGCCGAGACCAAGATGCCCGACCTCAACGTCAACGACATCGAGGCCGGCATGAAGGTCATCGAGGGCACCGCCCGCAGCATGGGAATCGAGGTCGTCGGGTAGAGGCCCGATTCGTCGGGCAGGACCGCCGACGCGCGGGGAGCGACCCCGGACCCGCGCACAACCACAGGGGCAGGTTCGATGGACCGAAGGAGCAACGAGACATGGCCGAACACGGCAAGCGCTACCAGGACGCCGCGAAACTCGTCGACCGGACCCGGGTCTACCCGATCGCCGAGGCGGTCGCGCTCGCGAGGCAGACGTCCAACGTGAAGTTCGACGCATCGGTGGAGGCCCATCTGCGCCTGGGCGTCGACCCCCGGCATGCCGACCAGATGGTGCGCGGCACCGTCGTCCTCCCGCACGGGACGGGCAAAGTGGTCCGGGTCGCGGTGTTCGCCCAGGGCGAGAAGGCCCAGGAGGCACTGCGGGCCGGCGCGGACGAGGTGGGCGCCGAGGACCTGGTCAAGAAGATCGAGGCCGGCTGGCTGGAGTTCGACGTCGCGCTCGCGGCACCGGACGTGATGGGCATGGTCGGGCGCCTCGGCCGGATCCTCGGCCGGCGCGGCCTGATGCCGAACCCGAAGTCCGGCACGATCACCTTCGACCTCGAGCGCGCGATCCGCGAGGTGAAGGGCGGCAGGGTCGAGTTCAAGGTCGACAAGGGCGCGATCATCCACGTCCCGGTCGGCAAGGCGAGCTTCGAGGAGCCGCAGCTGCTCGAGAACCTCGCCGCGCTCGTGGACGCGGTCAACCGCGCCAAGCCGAGCGGCGCCAAGGGCCAGTACCTGCGCACGCTCACGATCGCCACGACGATGGGACCCGGGATCCGTGTGGAGATCCCAAGCGTTCTGGCGGCCGCCGCCGCCTGAACGAGGTACCATGCGGCCCCGCTCAGCTGGTCCAGCCCGCCAGGCGGCGCCCGAGCATCGTGGCGAGCGCACTCCAACGTGCGTGAGCGAGGAGCGCAGGACGCCAACAACGCGGATGGGCCGGATCAGCGGGGCCCGAAGACAGAGAGACGGAACAAGCCGCAGACAGCCTGCGCCCGCAGGACGCCAGCCCGATCGCGAGGTCGACCTGACGCCCGGGGCTTGATCCGCCGGACCGGACCGGCTCCCGCCCCGCGAGGGGCGAGGGCCCGGGGACGACGGCGAGCACGCCGAGGCAGACGGCATCGCCCCACCTCCCGGGTGGGTCGCGCCCCCTGCACACGTGGCCCGTCGCAGGGGTTCAACCCGGTATCGCCGGGGCGCACCCACCGCCGCGCGCCGGCTGCGCGCTGGAGCAAGGAGGTCAACGAGGCTCGATGCCGACCGAGGCCAAGCGAGAGACGATCGAAGACCTGCGCGCCCAGCTGGACGCCAGCCGGACGATGATCGTGTCCGAGTACCGCGGCCTCAAGGTGAAGGAGATCGGCGAGATCCGGCGGGCGCTGCGCAAGCAGAACGTCAGCTACCGGGTCGTCAAGAACCGCCTCATGCGGATCGCGGCGCAGGACAACCCTGCCGCGGCCGCGCTCTCGCCCCTGCTCGTTGGCCCGACGGCGATCGCCTTCGGCACCGACGAGGCGGCGACGGCGAAGGCAGTCCTGGACGCGACGCGCCCCTACCGCATCGTGAGGATCACGGGCGGCGTGCTGGGGTCGCGGACGATCGACGCCGACGGCGTGACGACGCTGGCGACGCTGCCCTCGCGCGAGGTGCTCCTCGGCGAGGCCATCGGGGCCATCGTGGCGCCGCTGTCCACGACGGCCGGCCTGTTCGACGCCCCGCTGCGGGACGTCGCGGGCCTGCTCGAGGCGCTCGCCGACAAGCGCGGCGCGGCCGCGGCCTGACCCTTCACCTCGAGACCAACCCTGCGCCCACGGGCGCCCCACGACCAGGAGACCGAACACCCATGGCCACGCTGACCCCCGACCAGCTGCTCGAGGCCTTCGAGCAGATGACCGTCCTCGAGCTCTCGGAGTTCAAGAAGAAGTTCGAGGATCGCTTCGGCGTCACCGCCGCCGCGCCCGTCGCGTTCGCCGGCGGCGCCGCCCCGGCCGCCGCTGGCGCCGCCCCGGCCGCCGAGGTCGCCGAGGAACAGACCGAGTTCACCGCGACCCTGACCGAGATCGGCCCCAACAAGATCCCGGTGATCAAGGTCGTCCGCGAGCTCACCGGCCTCGGCCTCAAGGAGGCCAAGGACCTCGTCGACGCGGCCCCCAAGCCCGTCAAGGAGGGCGTCACCAAGGATGAGGCCGAGAAGATCAAGGCTGCCCTCGAAGAGCAGGGCGCCAAGGTCGAGATCAAGTAGGCACCCTCCGAGCCCGGAGGGGACGCCCCGCGAGCCATCCCGCCGAGGATGCCTGACCTCGGCGCTCGGAAGGCGCGACGCAAGGCTGAGGTTGCCAGTTCGAGCGATCGAGGCGACAATCGGGCGAGACGTGGGGCGGTGGCCAACGGCCGCCGCCCTGTTTCCGTCCGCCCTGTTTGACAGAGGCCCGAATCGCGGTATCCTACTCCTTCTGTGAGCGCGGCCGTCCCCCCTTCTTCCCACTCCGTCAAGGAGCCGTCCTTCATGCTGTCCGTCTCGTCGGCACCCCTCGCCGCCACGCCTTCCGGCCGTCTGTCCTACGCCAGGATCGCCGAGGTTCGCGACGGGATCAGCGTCGACAAGTTCGAGGTCCCGAACCTCATCGAGCTGCAGCTCGAGTCCTTCAAGTGGTTCATCGAGAAGGGTCTCCGGGACCTGTTCGACGAGATCAGCCCGATCAAGGACTTCACCGGCAAGGTGATGGAGCTCCAGTTCCTGGACTACGAGTTCGGGACGCCGAAGTACTCCGAGGAGGAGTGCCGGACCAAGGACCTCACGTTCAGCCGCCCGCTGTACGTGAACGTCGAGCTGCTGATCAAGGAGACCGGCGAGATCCAGCGCCAGCGCGTGTACATGGGCGACTACCCGTGGATGACGGACATGGGGACGTTCGTCATCAACGGCGCGGAGCGCGTGGTCGTCAGCCAGCTCGTCCGCTCGCCCGGCGTGTACTACAGCGAGCTCGAGGATCCGGCGTCCGGCCGGATGCTGTTCTCGGCCAAGGTGATCCCGAACCGCGGCGCCTGGCTGGAGTTCGAGACCAACAACAAGGACCAGCTGTGGGTCAAGGTCGACCGCAAGCGCAAGATCGCGGCGACGACCCTGCTCCGCGCGGTCGGCTACGAGACGAACGACGAGATCGCGGGCCTGTTCACCGCGGTGGACATCGACCCCGAGCACCAGTACGTCTCGAACACGCTCGACAAGGACCTCACCAAGACGCCGAACGAAGCCCTGATCGAGGTGTACAAGAAGCTGCGCCCGGGCGACCCGCCCACCGGCGATAACGCCCGCCAGCTGGTCGAGAGCCTGTTCTTCAACTTCCGGCGCTACGACCTCGGCCGGGTCGGGCGGTACAAGTTCAACAAGAAGCTCGACGCCGTCGCCGCGCGGATGGGCATCGAGCTCCCGCGCGAGCAGCGCACGATCACGCGCGAGGACATCGCGGCGATCGTCGGCCACCTGATCGAGTCGAACCGCGGCCTCCACACCAAGGACGACATCGACCACCTCGGCAACCGCCGCATCCGCGCCAACGGCGAGCTGATCCAGAACGCGTTCCGCATCGGCCTGCTGCGCATGGAGCGCGTGGTCCGGGAGCGGATGACGATCCAGGAGATCGACAAGGCGACCCCGAACGCCCTCATCAACATCCGCCCGGTCGTGGCCGCGATGAAGGAGTTCTTCGGCGGCAGCCAGCTGTCGCAGTTCATGGACCAGACCAACCCGCTGGCGGAGCTCACCTCCAAGCGGCGCCTGTCGGCCCTGGGGCCGGGCGGCCTGTCGCGGGAGCGCGCCGGGTTCGACGTCCGCGACGTGCACCACAGCCACTACGGCCGGATCTGTCCGATCGAGACGCCCGAGGGCCCGAACATCGGCCTGATCGGGTCGCTCGCCACCTACGGCCGGATCAACGCCTACGGGTTCATCGAGACCCCGTACCGCAAGGTCAAGCGGACGGTCGCCCACGACGACCCGCAGCTGCTCGAGCTCGAGGCCGGCGCGAACCTGGCGGGCAAGGACGGCAAGGTGATCGTCAACAAGGGCGAGCGTTTCACGGAGGCTGCCCGCAAGGAGCTCGCGCGCCAGAAGGCGCTCGCGTTCCCGATCCGCCCGTTCGTCACCGACGAGATCGAGTACCTGCCCGCGGACGAGGAGGAGGAGCACGTCGTCGCCCAGGCCAACGCCCCGCTCGACGAGGGTGGCCACTTCGCGGCCGAGCGGGTGCCGTCGCGCTACCGGGACACGTTCCCGGAGGCCCGGCCGGATCAGATCGAGTACATGGACGTCAGCCCCAAGCAGGTCGTCTCGGTCGCCACGGCGCTGATCCCGTTCCTCGAGCACGACGACGCCAACCGCGCCCTGATGGGCTCGAACATGCAGCGTCAGGCCGTGCCGCTCCTGGAGCCCGAGGCCCCGATCGTGGGCACGGGCATGGAGGCCCGCGCCGCGCGCGACTCCGGCCAGGTCGTGATCGCCCGCCATGCCGGCGTCGTGACCAGCGTCACGGCCGAGCGCGTGCAGGTCGAGGCGGACTCGGGCGAGCTGGACGAGTACCGCCTGCTCAAGTTCGTGCGCAGCAACCAGGGCACCTGCATCAACCAGCGCCCGATCGTGACCGTCGGCCAGCGCGTGGACATCGGAGACGCGATCGCGGACTCCTCGTCCACGGACGGCGGGGAGCTCGCCCTCGGTCGGAACGTCATGGTGGCGTTCATGAGCTGGGAGGGCGGCAACTACGAGGACGCGATCGTGATCAGCGAGCGCCTGGTGCGCGATGACCTGTTCACGAGCATCCACATCGAGAAGCACGAGATCGAGTCCCGGGACACCAAGCTCGGGCCCGAGGAGATCACCCGCGACATCCCCAACGTCGGCGAGGAGGCCCTCAAGGACCTCGACGAGGAGGGGATCGTGTACATCGGCGCCGAGGTCCGCCCCGGTGACATCCTGGTCGGCAAGATCACGCCCAAGGGCGAGACCGAGCTGACCGCCGAGGAGCGACTCCTGCGCGCGATCTTCGGCGAGAAGGCCCGCGAGGTGAAGGACTCCTCGCTCCGCCTGCCGCACGGGGAGCGGGGCAAGGTGGTCGAGATCCGGGAGTTCCGCCGCGAGTGGAACGACGACCTGCAGCCGGGCGTGAACCGCCTGGTCCGGGTGTCGGTCGCCCAGAAGCGCAAGGTGTCGGTCGGCGACAAGATGGCCGGCCGCCACGGCAACAAGGGCGTCATCGCGAAGGTCCTGCCGATGGAGGACATGCCGTTCCTGCCCGACGGGCAGCCGGTGGACATCATCCTCAACCCGCTCGGCGTGCCGAGCCGGATGAACATCGGCCAGATCCTCGAGACGCACCTCGGCTGGGCCCTCTCGGTCATGGGCTACCGGGCGGCGACCCCCGTCTTCGACGGCGCCACCGAGGCCCAGATCGCCGAGGCGCTCGACGCCGCCGGCCTGCCCAAGGAGGGCAAGATCGAGCTTCGCGACGGCCGGACCGGCGAGTCCTTCGACCGCGCCATCACGGTCGGCCAGATCTACATGCTCAAGCTCCACCACCTCGTCGAGGACAAGATCCACGCCCGGTCCACCGGCCCGTACAGCCTGATCACCCAGCAGCCGCTGGGCGGCAAGGCGCAGTTCGGCGGCCAGCGGTTCGGCGAGATGGAGGTCTGGGCGCTCGAGGCGTACGGCGCCGCGAACATCCTCCAGGAGCTGCTCACGGTGAAGTCGGACGACGTCCTCGGACGCGTCCAGACGTACGAGGCCATCGTCAAGGGCGAGGAGATCCAGCCACCGCGGGTCCCCGAGTCCTTCAAGGTCCTCATCAAGGAGCTGCGGAGCCTCGGCCTCAACGCCGAGATCCTCGATCAGAACGACGAGGAGATCCCGCTTGCCGAGGACGACGCCTCGGGCTACCTGCTCCCCGATCTCGGCGGGATCAACCTCGCCGGGTTCGAGGACTGACGAACCACGCCGCCACGCACTTCCCAGGCTCGTTCGCTCGGCCGGACGGCCTCGCACGAAACATACTGCGCCGTCTGAGCCGCGCCGGCGCGGAGGAGACCGATGCTCGAGGTCAACAACTTCTCGGCGATCCGCATCTCGCTTGCCAGCCCGGACCAGATCCGGGAATGGTCGAAGGGCGAGGTCACGAAGCCCGAGACGATCAACTACCGGACGCTCAAGCCCGAGAAGGATGGGCTGTTCGACGAGCGCATCTTCGGTCCCACCCGGGACTGGGAGTGCTACTGCGGGAAGTACAAGCGGATCCGGTACAAGGGGATCATCTGCGACAAGTGCGGCGTCGAGGTCACGCGCTCGAAGGTCCGCCGTGAGCGCATGGGCCACATCCAGCTGGCCAGCCCGGTCAGTCACATCTGGTACTTCAAGGGCACCCCGAGCCGGCTCGGCATCCTGCTCGACATCAGCCCCCGCAACCTCGAGCGGATCCTGTACTTCGCCCTGTACATCGTCACCCATGTCGACGAGGAAGCGCGCCAGCGCGCCCTCAAGGCGCTGGACGAGCAGTCCGAGGGCCGCGGCGGCGCCGGCGGCGAGCGCCTCGCGGAGCTCGAGGGCACGCTGAAGGCGGACGTCCACCGCAAGCGCGACGAGCTGCGCGCGTCGCTCGAGGCCACCCGCGTCGAGCTCGAGGCGCAGCGCACGTCGCGCACCGAGGAGGTCGTCCGCGAGGCCCAGGCCGTCGAGGCCGCCCTCAAGGAGCTCAAGACCGGCGTCACCGAGGAGACGATCGCGTTCGTCCCCACGGGCGAGGTCGTGGTCGCGGCAGGCGACAAGGGCGGCAAGGAGGCGACGGCCAGGCTGCGCAAGATCGTGGCTGCCGAGACGGAGCGCGTCACCGCGGAGCTCAAGCAGCGCGAGCTGGACGAGGAGCGCGGGACCGAGCAGAAGGTCCAGGACCTCGTCGCCGCCATGGACGAGAGCCTGCGCGCCGAGCGCGAGTCGCTCGCGTCCGAAGCCCAGGGCCAGAAGGAGGAGCTCCGCCAGGCCCGCGCCGAGATCGAGGCGCTCAAGGCGCTGATGACGATCGGCGAGACGGAGTTCCGCCAGCTCGACGAGAAGTACGGCTCCGGTGCCCGCACCGGCCGGATCTTCTGGGCGGGCATGGGCGCCGAGGCGGTCCGCGACATCATCGTGCGGATGGATCTCGAGGAGCTGTCGCGCTCCCTCCACGCCGAGGTCCGCACCAGCTCCGGCCAGCGCCGCAAGAAGGCCATCAAGCGGCTGCGCCTGATCGAGGCGTTCCGCCGCTCCGGCAACCGCCCCGAGTGGATGATCCTCTCGGTCCTGCCGGTCATCCCGCCCGACCTCCGCCCGATGGTCCAGCTCGACGGCGGCCGCTTCGCGACCTCCGACCTCAACGACCTCTACCGGCGCGTCATCAACCGCAACAACCGTCTCAAGCGGCTGCTCGAGCTCGGCGCGCCCGAGATCATCATCCGCAACGAGAAGCGAATGCTCCAGGAGGCGTGCGACGCCCTGATCGACAACGGCCGTCGGGGCCGCGCGATCGCAGGCACCGGCAACCACCGCCTCAAGAGCCTGTCCGACATGCTCAAGGGCAAGCAGGGCCGGTTCCGCCAGAACCTGCTCGGCAAGCGCGTGGACTACTCCGGGCGTTCGGTCATCGTGGTCGGGCCGGAGCTCAAGCTCCACCAGTGCGGCCTGCCCAAGAAGATGGCGCTCGAGCTGTTCAAGCCGTTCGTCATGCGCCAGCTGGTCGAGAAGGGCTTCGCCCACAACATCAAGAGCGCCAAGCGCATCGTCGAGCGCGTCCGCCCCGAGGTGTGGGACGTCCTCGAGGAGGTCATCAAGGACCACCCGGTCCTGCTGAACCGCGCCCCCACGCTCCACCGGCTGGGCATCCAGGCGTTCATGCCGGTGCTCGTCGAGGGCTCCGCGATCCAGATCCACCCGCTCGTCTGCACCGCGTTCAACGCGGACTTCGACGGCGACCAGATGGCGGTCCACGTGCCGCTGTCCACGGCCGCCCAGGAGGAGGCACGGGCCATGATGCTGTCGACGGCGAACCTGCTGTCGCCGGCCGACGGCTCGCCCGTGGTGGCGCCGACCCAGGACATGGTGCTCGGCTGCTACTACCTCACGATGGACGGCCCGGCGATGCCCAAGGGCAGCCCCGTGCGCTCGTTCACGAGCGAGGACGACGCGATCATCGCCTACGAGCTGGGCGCCCGCGGCATCGACACCTTCAGCCGCAAGCTGAGCGTGCCCGAGGACGGCGACGGTGAGGGCAACGGCACCGGCTCGGCCGTCCGGCACGCCGGCGCGTCCGTGCTCCTGCACGAGCCGGTGGACGTGGTGGTCAGGGGCTGGGACGCGGACAGCGCCACGCTCGTCGACCAGCGCGCCCGCACCACGGTGGGCCGGATCCTGTTCAACCGGATCGTCCCCCAGGAGCTCCGCTACCGCAACGACCCGATGAAGCGCGCCGACCTCAAGCGGCTCGTGGACGAGTGCTATCGCGTTCTCGGTCCGATCGAGACGGCGCACCTCGTGGACGGCATCAAGAGCGTCGGCTTCGAGTTCGCCACCCGCGGCGGCATGACCATCGGGCTGTGGGACATCGTCGTCCCCAAGACGAAGCGCGACCTGCTGACCGGGGCGGATGACGCCGTGGGGGCGATCGACAGGCAGTTCCAGCGCGGCCTCATCACCGAGGACGAGCGATACGAGCAGGTCGTCGAGCTCTGGCAGCGCACGACCAAGGAAGTGGCGGACTCGATGATGACCGGCCTTCCGGACGACAACGCGCTGCGGATGATGACCGACTCCGGCGCCCGCGGGAACAAGGGCAACATCGGCCAGCTGGGCGCGATGCGAGGCCTGATGGCCGATCCGTCGGGCCGGATCATCGACGTCCCCGTGCGGAGCAACTTCCGCGAGGGCATGACGGTCCTCGAGTACTTCATCTCGACCCACGGCGCCCGCAAGGGCCTCGCCGACACCGCCCTCCGGACCGCGGACTCCGGGTACCTGACCCGGCGCCTCGTGGACGTGGCGCAGGACGTCATCACCCGCGAGGACGACTGCGGCACGGAGGAGGGGAGCTGGATCATCCGGTCCGAGTCCGCGGACGAGCCCGAGGCGTTCCAGCGCCGGCTCGTCGGCCGGCTCGCGGCCGCGGACCTGGTGGACCCCGGGGCGAAGGTGAAGAAGGGCGAGACCGCGCCGGTCGTCGTCGCCCGCAACGACATGGTCACCGAGGAGCTCGCCCGCGCGATCGACGCGGCCGGCATCGACGAGGTGCTCGTCCGCTCACCCCTCGCCTGCGAGTCCCGCTACGGCGTGTGTCGCATGTGCTACGGCCGCAACCTCGCCACCGGCGAGATGATCGGGATCGGCGAGGCGGTGGGCATCATCGCCGCCCAGTCGATCGGCGAGCCCGGCACGCAGCTCACCATGCGGACGTTCCACACCGGCGGCGTCGCCGGCCAGGACATCACGCAGGGCCTGCCGCGCGTCGAGGAGCTGTTCGAGGCCCGGATCCCCAAGGGCAAGGCCGAGATCAGCCACATCGACGGCATCGTCGAGGTCATCGCGAGCGACGCCGGCCGCAAGGTCAAGGTCACCAGCCGCGAGGCGTTCGACACGCCGATCCTGCTGCCCGATGACGCGGAGCTGCTCGCCGCCCCCGGCGACCTCGTCGAGGGGAGCCAGGTCCTGGCCCGCTCGGCGTCGGCCGGGGACGTCACGGCCCCCGTCAAGGGCTTCCTCGCCCGCACCGACGACGGTGTCGTCGTCCGCGCCGAGGACGTGGTGGAGCGCGAGTACGCGATCCCCCACAGCGCGAAGCTGCTGGTCGACGACGGCACGGAGATCCGTGCCGGTGACGCCATCACCGACGGTCCCATCAACCCGCAGGAGTACCTCGACACCCGGGGCAAGGACGCCGTCCAGCGGTACCTGGTGAAGGAGGTCCAGCGGGTCTACCGCAGCCAGGGCGTCACGATCAACGACAAGCACATCGAGATCATCGTCCGCCAGATGCTCAAGAAGGTCCGGATCGACCAGCCGGGCGACTGCGAGCAGCTGCCGACCGAGCTGGTGGACCGCCTGGACTTCGAGGAGGCGAACAACCGCGTCCTCGCCGAGGGCGGGGAGCCGGCGACGGCCCAGACGGTGCTCCTGGGCGTGACCAAGGCCTCGCTCAACACCTCCTCGTTCCTCGCGGCGGCGTCCTTCCAGGAGACGACCCGGGTGCTCACCGAGGCCGCCATCAACGGCGCCAAGGACCACCTGATCGGTCTCAAGGAGAACGTGATCATCGGCAAGCTCATCCCCGCCGGGACGGGCGCGCCGCAGAACATCGCCGCGATCAAGGAGCGCCAGCGACGGGCCGCCCTCGAGGCGCTCGCCGGCGAGGCCCTCGAGGGCCTGGGCGAGGCGGAGTACAACCCGTTCCTCGAGGACGGGACGCGTGTCCCGGACGAGGAGACGGCGGGCCTCGCGCTTGCCGCGACCATCGCGGGCGCGGAGGAGGACGAGACCGACCTCAACCCGTTCCTGGCCGACGCCGGGGACGAGGCACCCGAGGAGGAGGAGACCCCCGAGTTCAACCCCTTCCTGGCTGACGCGTCCGAGGAGGGCTGACCCGGGAGCGGCAGCGGCCCCGAACCCGATCCCGCACCGTGTTCCGATGCCCCGGCCGACGGCCGGGGCATCGGAGTGTTCGGCATCCGCACCGGTGGTTCGCGCCCGCTGCCCTGGCGCCCGAGGGCCCTGCCCCGACAGGTCGGCGGGATGGGACTGGCGGTCGCCTCGGCTCCGTCAGTCAGTGGGGACCGGGGCGCGAGAGTCCCCGATGATGCTCGCGTTGGGGCTGCCGGGCGCAGGCGCAGGGCGGACAGGTCCCCACCGCCGCCTCCTGGACGGCGTACCGGCGACCCCGGGTCCCCGGGGCAGGCGACCCAGGGCAGGCGACCCGGCAGGCGACCCAGGGCAGACGTCCCGGGCAGGCGACCCGGGCAGGCGACCCGGGCAGGCGATCCGGGGTACGGTCCGCAGGGGACGGTCCGGCGAGACGGTCCCCCGGCTCGCCGCCATCCATGGCGGGCGATCAGCGGCCCGGGACGAACCGGCTCCGACGCCCTTCCAGCACGACCCAGACCATCGCCGGCCCGGGCCACGACGCGGGACCCGTGAGTGCGGCCAGGGCGTCGTCGGGGTGTGCCGGGTACGCGAGCCGGAGCTGGCGCGCGAACTCCGCCGCGACCGCCCGGGTGGCGCGCGTCCGCCTGACGACCAGGAGCCGGGAGACCTCCGGCGTGTCGCCCAGGTGCGCCCAGCCCTCCCAGCTGGGTAGCGCGGCGGCCTTCGCCACCGACCACCGCACGAGCTGCTCCAGCCGCTGGAGCCCGGACTGCAGCTCGCTCGCGACAATCAGCCGCGCCATCGGGTCGTGGAGCGCGACATCGATCCAGCCCCGTGACGGATGGCGTACGGCCGCCTCGGCGAACGGGTGCCAGCGCGAGTCCAGCGCTGCGAGCAGGAGCTCCAGGATCGCGGCCTGGTGGCGATCCCTGATCGCCGGGCCGGTGGCCGGGTAGAGCCGGGTGGAGAGCTCGGCGCCCAGCGCAGCCGCCAGCCGCTGATAGGTCTCGAGCGACGGGCGTTCGTCCCCCTCCTCGATCCGATCCAGGTAGCGTCGATCCACGCCCGCTTCGAGCGCAAGCCGCCGCCAGCTGACACCGGCGTCCTCGCGCAGGTGCAGCAGGTCCTCGGCGAGGGTGCGGTGGCGCCGGACGGTCGCGCGCCGGACGGCCGCTTCGAACTCCGCGTTTGGCATGCCACGAGTGAAGCAGCCGCCGCTCACCCGGCGCTTACGCCGCACTTCCCTGGTCACGAGGGGACAGTTGGTCGCATTCGCGCCGTCGCCCGGACCGCGATGGGGAGCCGGGGTCCCCGGAATGGCGCCGCCGCGGCCCAAGACGAGTCGCGGCGGGGCCTCCGGGTCCCTGATTCGACGGCCGGGGCGGCATCCCGGCGACCGCCCGTCCCCGTTTCCCACCGGGCTTCCGGCTTCGGCCGACCGCGTTTGACACTCGGCGAACAGGATTGCTACACTCCGCCCTCGTGGCCTCGAGGGGCCCCGCTCGCCATGGGCGTCGCGGACACCCCCCTCAAGAGCACCGAGCGGTCCCCGGCCGGACCCCCGGCACGGGTGGATCCGCCGGCCCGACCACCACCTGAAGAACATGTGAAAGGAGCCGCGTCTCCGTGCCGACCATCAGCCAGCTCGTGCGTCACGGGCGGAAGCCGAAGATCGAGAAGGTCAAGGCGCCTGCCCTGCGCAAGAACTGGAACAGCCTGCGCCGCCGCCAGGTGCCGATCCCCGGCGCCCCCCAGAAGCGCGGCGTGTGCCTGCAGGTCCGGACGATGACCCCGAAGAAGCCCAACTCGGCGCTTCGGAAGATCGCGCGCGTGCGGCTGTCCAACCAGATGGAGGTCACGGCCTACATCCCGGGCATCGGCCACAACCTCCAGGAGCACTCCGTGGTCCTGGTGCGCGGCGGCCGGGTGAAGGATCTCCCGTCGGTCAAGTACCACATCATCCGCGGGACGCTGGACGCGGCCGGCGTCAAGGACCGCAAGCAGGGCCGCAGCAAGTACGGAGCCAAGGCCGCCCAGGGCCCAGGGAAGAAGAAGTAGATGCCGCGCCGACAGTCGATCCCCCGAAAGGCGAAGTACCAGCCCGAGTCCACGCGCGTCTCCGACCGCTTCCGCGCGAAGCTGATGCGCGACGGCAAGCAGACGCTGTCGAACCGCATCCTCCGCCAGGCGCTCGCCCGCGCCGAGTTCCAGGCCAAGCGCCCGGGGCTCGAGGTGCTCGAGGCGGCCCTCCGCAACGCCACGCCGATCATCGAGGTCAAGCCTCGGCGCGTCGGCGGCGCCACCTACCAGGTCCCGGTCGAGATCCGGGGCGATCGCCGGCTGTCGCTCGGCGTGCGCTGGCTCGTCCAGGCCGCCCGCAAGCGCAACGGCAAGAGCATGAGCGAGAAGCTCGCCGCCGAGTTCGTCGATGCCATGAACGGCCTCGGCGCGGCGGTGAAGCGCCGTGAGGACACCCACAAGATGGCCGAGGCCAACAAGGCCTTCAGCCATTTCAAGTGGTAGTCCCGGGCAAGAGGAGCTAGACCAACCGTGGCACGAGCCGTTCCGCTCGCACGAACGCGGAACATCGGGATCATTGCGCATATCGACGCGGGCAAGACGACGGTCACCGAGCGGATCCTCTTCTACACCAAGAAGATCTACAAGATCGGTGAGGTCCATGAGGGCGCGGCCACCATGGACTGGATGCCCCAGGAGCAGGAGCGCGGCATCACGATCACTGCCGCGGCAACCACCTGCGCCTGGAACGATCACCGTATCAACATTATCGATACGCCCGGGCACGTGGACTTCACGGTCGAGGTGGAGCGGAGCCTCCGCGTCCTCGACGGGGCGGTCGTGGTGTTCGACGGCGTGGCGGGCGTCGAGCCCCAGTCCGAGACGGTCTGGCGCCAGGCGGACCGCTACGGCGTGCCGCGGATCTGCTTCATCAACAAGCTCGACCGCACCGGCGCCAACTTCTGGCGCGACGTCGAGATGATCCAGGAACGCCTGGGCGTGAAGCCCGTGCCGATCCAGATCCCGATCGGTATCGAGGACACGTTCGTCGGTCTCGTGGACCTCGTCCGGATGAAGGCGCTGGTGTGGCGCGACGACCTGGGCAACACGTTCGACGAGACGGACATCCCGGCCGACCTCCTCGACGAGGCCGCCCGCCACCGCGAGCACATGCTCGAGGCGGTCGCGGACGTGGATGACGACCTCGCCCACAAGTACCTCGAGGGCGAGGAGATCAGCGAGGCGGAGATCCGCCACGGCATCCGCCTGGCCACCCTGCAGTACAAGTGGGTCCCGATCCTGTGCGGATCGGCGCTCCGCAACAAGGGCGTCCAGCCGATGCTCGACGCGGTGGTGGACTACCTCCCGTCGCCGCTCGACGTGCCCCCGGTCATCGGCCTGCGGCCGGGCACCGATGTCGAGATCCTCAAGACCCCCGACGACAGCGAGCCGTTCAGCGCCCTCGCGTTCAAGATCGCGGCCGACCCGTTCGTGGGCAAGCTCGCGTTCTTCCGCGTCTACTCGGGCACGCTCAAGTCCGGCTCCTACGTGCTCAACGCGACCAAGGGCAAGAAGGAGCGGATCGGTCGCATCCTCCAGATGCATGCCAACCACCGCGAGGAGATCGACGAGGTCTACGCGGGCGACATCGCGGCTGCCGTCGGTCTCAAGGACACCACCACCGGCGACACCCTCTCCGAGCCGGATCACCCCGTGATCCTGGAGTCGATGACGTTCCCCGAGCCGGTCATCGAGGTCGCCATCGAGCCCAAGACCAAGGCCGACCAGGACAAGCTCGGCATCGCGCTCCAGCGCCTGGCCGAGGAGGACCCCACGTTCCGGGTCAAGACGGACGAGGAGTCGGGCCAGACGCTGATCGCGGGCATGGGCGAGCTGCACCTCGACGTGCTCGTGGATCGCATGGTCCGCGAGTTCCGGGTTGCCGCCAACGTCGGCAAGCCGCAGGTCTCCTACCGCGAGACCGTGCGCCGCGCGGCCGAGGGCAACGGGCGGTTCGTCCGCCAGACGGGCGGCAAGGGCCAGTACGGCCATGTGGTGCTGACCCTCGAGCCGGGTGCCAAGGGGAGCGGGTTCGAGTTCGTCGACAAGGTCGTCGGCGGCACCATCCCGCGCGAGTACATGCGGGCCATCGAGCACGGCATCCGCGAGACGCTGGATACGGGCGTCTACGCGGGCTACCCGATGGTCGACGTCAGGACCACCGTCCACGACGGGTCATACCACGAGGTGGACTCGTCCGAGATGGCGTTCAAGATCGCCGCCTCGATGGCCGTCAAGGCCGCCGTCGAGAAGGCGAGCCCGTTCGTCCTCGAGCCGATGATGCAGGTCGAGGTGACGATGCCCGAGGAGTTCATGGGCGACGTCATCGGTGACCTCAACAGCCGGCGGGGCCAGATCGAGGGCATGGACCCCCGCGGGTCGACCCAGGTCGTCCGCGCCGCGGTCCCGCTGTCCGAGATGTTCGGGTACGCCACCGACCTGCGGTCGATGACCCAGGGTCGAGCCAGCTATTCCATGGAGCTCAGCCACTACGCCGAGGTTCCCCCCAACCTCGCGGCCGAGCTCGTCGCCAAGTCGAAGGTCTAACAAGGGTCGGCTCGCCCAGCGCGAGCGAGCAGCAGGGAGTCCAGCCGGACATGGCCAAGAAGAAGTTCGAGCGCACGAAGCCGCACGTCAACGTCGGCACGATCGGCCACATCGACCACGGCAAGACGTCGCTCACGGCCGCGATCACC
>Ga0154811_1008_pt8 | contig 18196 bp, 16 predicted proteins | sample Rifle2008BG16ft_FD_105819 | JGI IMG/M metagenome (GOLD analysis project Ga0154811, IMG submission 105819) | Chloroflexi bacterium RBG_16_69_14 | reverse complement strand
TCGTGGCGGAGATGGACGCCACGGCGGAGTAGTGCGGGTCGTCGGTCAAGGGGCGACCGCGGCCGAGCATCTCGGGATGAGCCAGGCCTGAGCGGGAGAACCATGGGATCGGTCAGCTCATCGTCTGGTGCGCTCCCGGCGACCGCCGACGTCGTCATCGTCGGCGGAGGGATCGCCGGTGCGAGCGACGCCTTCTTCCTGGGCCGGGCCGGGCTCTCGGTCGTCGTGCTCGAACGAGGTGACCAGCTCGCCGGGCTCACGACGGGCCAGTCCGTCGCCTGCTTCCGCGCCCAGTGGGACGAGCCCGACTACGCCGCCCTCGTGCTCCCGAGCATCGACTTCTACGGGGCGTTCGCCGCGCGGATCGGCCTCCCGGGCTGGGATATCGGGATCCGCCACCATGGGTGGCTGTTCATCACCGGCGCCGAGGACGGGCCGGCGGCTGCGCAGGGCTTCGTCGCCGGCCACCGCCGCGTGGGCGTGGATGACTCCGAGTACCTGACCGGCGACGAGGCACGGCACAGGTTTCCGTGGCTGGGGCCGGACGTCACCGCCGCCTCCTACCGCGCCCTGGACGGCTGGCTGTCGCCCTACGAGGTGACGTACGGCTTCGCGAAGGCGAGCTCCGCGACCTTCCGCCTTCGGACGACCGCGACGCGCATCGTCACGGACGGCGATGCGGTCACGGGGGTCGAGACGACCCTTGGAACGATCAGCACGCGTCGCGTGGTCCTGGCCGCGGGCCCGTTCTCGCTCGGCCTCGCGGAGACGGCCGGCGTCGCCCTACCCGTGTCGGCGCTTCGCCGGCATCGGGCCATGGTGACGCCCCGGCCGGAGATCCCCGGGGACGGCCCGATGACGGTGGACATGGACACCCACGCGTACTGGCGCCCGGAAGGGGGCGGGGCATTCCTGGGGTACGGCCTCCCCGAGGATCCCAGCGAGCCGATGCTCGACGTCCCGCTCGACTGGACGTTCCCGGCCGTCGCCATGGATGCGGCCGGACGCCTCGTCCCGTTCTGGCGGGACCTCGCCGAGCGACTGACCCAGGCCGAGGTGTCGCTCGGCGCCGGCCAGTACACGGTCACGGCGGACGGCCGGCCGATCATCGGCGCGACCGGAGGCGTCGACGGGCTGTTCATGCACGGCGCCGACAACGGCTGGGGCGTCGAGTCGGCCCCGGAGGCCGGTCGACGACTCGCCGCCATCGTCACTCGCGGGGCAGATGGCCCCGACAACCCGTTCCGGATCGATCGACCATCCATCGTCGATCCGGCCGAGAGGACGATCACCTACTGACCGTCCTCGCGAGACGCGAACATCGGAGGGCTCAGCCAGGTGGGTCCCGGAGGGTGGATCAGGTCCGGCCGACGCCACTCGTGATCATCGGCTCGCGATGCCAAGGCTGCGCAGCCAGCGGATTCCCACGCTCGATCCCGGCGCGAGCGACCTGGTAGGCGACGATCAGCTGGGTCAGTGCGAGCGGCTCACGGCTTCATCGGCGTCTGAAGGCCCGGCAGGGCCGAACGGCCCTGTCGACCGAACCTGCTCTGGGCTACGGTCGCGGTGTGACCGACGAGCCATACACGTTCTTCCCCGATCTCGTCGCGGAGGCGTCGATCCCGGCCCGCGGGATCCACAGTCAGACGTTGTCCAGGGAGGGCGAGGTCGAACTCGTCCTGTTCGCCTTCGCGGCGGGCGAGGGACTCGCCGAACACGCCGCGGCGCGTCCCGCGATCATCCACGTCCTGGCCGGCGAGGCCGAGGTCACCCTGGGCGACGATCGGCTCGAAGCCGGGCCTGGATCATGGGCGAGGATGCCGGCTCGGCTGCGACACGCGATCCTCGCCCGGACGCCGCTCGTCCTGGCGCTCTACCTGCTGCCGGCTGCGGAGGCGGCCGGTGAGGAGGAACCGCCGGGGCACTCGACCAACGACTGATCAGCCGCTTCGCTTCCGCCTCTTCGGGGCGCCGGGCGGCTCGACGATCGACCAGCCGGTCGCCTGCAGGACATCGAGGATGGGGCTGTCCGTTCGGGCCGCCGCCGCGGCCGCGGCCGGGCCCGCCGGGCTCGGGCGTGGTCGTTTCCGGGCCCCACGCGCAGGCGCGGGCGGCACCCCGGCCGCGGCCATGATCGGCTCGGCGCCGGCCGGCGGCGGTTCGGCCGAGATCGACTCGGCCTCCGACGCGGCTTCAGGTGCGACTGCCGCAGCGGCCACCGGACCGGCGGCGCTCCAGGGGGCCTCAGCCGCGTCGCGCAGCGGCGCGTTGGCCTGGTAGGCGTACGGATCGGCGTCGGCGGTCGCGCCGTGGACGCGCATCATCACCGACGTCAGCGTCAGGGGGTCGTTGTCGAGGCCGGCGTGCGTGGTCGCGTCCGACCGGGCATCGAGCGGGGATCCGGACCGAGCGATGATCAGTTCGCCACCGGCAGCCTCGACGACCTGCCGGAGCGACCCACCCCGCGGACCGTCGAGGGGTCCGTCCCAGGACTTGGCCAGGCCCACGAGAGGTACCTCGGAGGTGTCCCTCCCGAGGGCGTCCTCGAAGCCGCGCGCGACCAGGTAGACGGCCGACTTGTGATAGACCGGGCCGACGGAGTCGTTGAGTTCGAGCGAGTCGCTCAGGTCGAAGCAGGTGAAGCGCCTGATGGTCTTCCGGGGTCCGATGAGCGGCACGACCCGCTGGCGGAACTCGTCCACGGTGATCGCAGGCCCGAGCCAGGTCATCGTCTCGGCCGTCAACCCGGCGTCCTTGAAGCGCTCGACCATGGAGGCCTGATAGACCGAGCCCGCGCTGTGCCCCGCGAGGTGGATCGCCACGTTGTCGTCGCCGTGCTTCTTGACATAGGCTGCCAGCCGATCGACGAGCAGCGAGGCGCCCGGCAGGTCGGCCATCCGGTCGAGATCGCCGGATGTCGCCGGCCATGCGATCGCGGTCCCGGGGGGCAGGACGTCCGATGCGCGTCGGGCGTTCTCCTTCATCTCCCGCCACGCCCAGCGCAGACGCTGGCGGCACTGACCCTCGACCAGGCGGTCGAACTGCTCGACCAGGTCGAAGCCCAGGCCGCCCGCCGGCAGGGCACCGCGGAGGAGGTCCCCGACGGCCGATGACAGGGTCTCGAAGGCACCCGTCTGCCACACGGTGCTGATCGGGAAGACGCCGCTGTTGAGCCACCAGTCCAGTTGGCGCTGGGCGATCTCGAGCCCGCTCCCCTCGGCCACGCCGCCGCCATGGGACCAGATCAGGACATGCCGGCGGTCCGTCCGCTTCTTGCGCAGGATGAACTCGTGCCAGGCGGTCATGTGCTCGATGACCCGCTCGACCTGGGCCGGGGTGCTCACGAACTTGCCATCCGACGACAGGCGGCCGTCGTTGCCGGTGTTGACGACGTGGAACGAGAGGCGCCGGAGATCCGGCCCCGTGCTGGTGGCCAGGGCGCCGCCGGTGGCGGTGGCGGTGCGCCGTCGACCCGACGAGAAGGGCGTCTGGGGCACGCCGGGCCGGGCGACCCATGCGTCGTAGACCGTGTCGAGCCAATCCTCGTACGGCAGGGTGGCGAACCCACCCTTGCCCCATCGGTCGCCCCACGAGTTCTGGACCAGGAAGCCGACCTCGTTGTAGCCGACCAGGCTGTAGGCGTGGCCGCCCCGGACCTTCGCGCCCGTCGCCCGGCGGATGACATGAAGCTCCCGCCGGCCCTGCTTGACCCGGACGGGCGCGCTCCACCCGTCGTGGACGATGCCGGACACGGCGAGCGCCTTGAGCTCGCTGATGGCGGACTGGACGTCGTCAAGGCGGAACGGGTTGACCCGGTAGAACGCACCCAGCGGTCGGTCGCGCCAGGCCACGAGGTTCGCCTCGTCGTCGGGATCCGGTTCACGCCGCATCGTAAGGCTCGGCCATGACGATTCGAGGGCGACTCCGTGATTGAACCAGCCCTTGAAGGCGGCCCTCAGCGAGGAACCGGCGTCGGCCTCGCCGGGGAACTGGTCGTAGCGACGAGCGAGCCGGTAGAGCATGTACGGGCTGACCCGTTTTGACGGAGCCGTCTGACCCAGGACGTGGTTGATCACGGCGGCGACGGCATGGCCGGTGCACGACTGGCCACTCTGGGCATAGACGAACCGCGGACCGCCCGCCCGCTGGTCGATCTCGTCGGGGAGGACCTGGAGCCGCGGGCGGTATTCCAGGTCTCGTGCGTCGAATGGATCGGGAACGGCGTTCGTCTCGAATCGGTCGACACCCGGGATGTCGATCGACCCGGGAGCTACGGTCTTCGGCATGGCGGCCTCCCTGCTCGCTGCGTGTGGGCGTGCGCGCTCGCCTGTACGCGCTGATGGTAGGCCGTCTCGAGATCGGCCTACCTGCCGTCGACGGCCTCCCGGAGCAGCGCCGATAGTCGGTCCCACTCGACCAGGAACGCGTCGTGCCCCTTGGTCGAGTGGATCTCGCGATAGCGAGCGTCCACGCCGGCGGCACGCGCGCCATCGACGAGCGCGCGCACCTGCCGCGGCCCGTACAGGATGTCGCCCTGGATGCCCACGCCGGTCAACCGTGTCCCGCCGCCGGCCAGCCGTCCGAACGCACCCTGTGGCCCGTCCCACGCGACGCCGATGTCGTGTCGGTCCATGGCACCTGCCAGGATCCGGTAGGTCGCCGCATCGAACCGCTCGACGAGTTTCCGCCCCTGGTGATCGAGGTAGCTGACGATCGACGGTCGTCCGTCGGGCTCGGCGGACCGCCCGAACCGCTCGTCGAAATCCTCCTCGCTCCGGTAGGTCGTCATCGCCAGTTGGCGCGCGAGCGCGAGCCCGTCGACGCCGAGGCGTTCGATGAGCTTCAACTGGAGGTGGTTCCAGGCGACCGCCATGGCACCGGTCGCGGCGGGCGCCGCGATCGGCATGACCTCGCGCACGGCATCCGGTCGCGCGAGGGCGACCTCCAGCGCGACCATCCCGCCGAGCGAGCCACCGACGACCAGGTCGAGCTCCAACAGACCCAGCATGTCCATGAGACGCCATTGCGCCCGCGCCTGGTCCCGCGTCGAGACGGCCGGGAACGCGGTCCCGTACGGCAGACCCGTCCCTGGATCGATCGAGGTCGGGCCGGTCGAACCGTAGCGGCCGCCAAGGAGGTTCGCGGACAGCACGCCGACCCGCTCCGTGTCGAGCGCCCGGCCCGCGCCGATGAGCGGTTCCCACCAGTCGCCGGCGGCATCGGCCGACCCGGTCAGAGCGTGGATGACGAGGACCTGCGGCGCGGCGCCGGGCGGCGGACCGTCGTGGCGGTACGCGACGGTCAGGCCCGGGAGGGTCGTGCCGTCGTCCAGGTCGAAAGGTCCCAGCCCGACCGACTCGAGGCGTCCGGTCCCGGTCGCTGGACCGGCCGCCTCGATCCCTCGGGGGACCGCCCCCTGGGCGGCCACCCCGGTCGCCTGGACCTTCAGCGTCACCCGGCCGCGCCGACGAGCTCACCGTCGGCCGGGTTCTCGGCCGTGGCTGCCGCCAGCGCCTGCTCGAGGTCGGCGAGGAGGTCGTCGATGTGTTCGAGACCGACAGACAGCCGGATGAGATCCGGGGTGGTGCCGGTCGACACCTGCTCCTCCGGCGACAGCTGCGAGTGGGTCGTCGAGGCCGGATGGATGATGAGCGACTTCGCGTCGCCGACGTTCGCCAGCAGCGAGAAGATCTGGACGTTGTCGATGAGCCGGCGGCCGGCCTCGACGCCGCCCTTCACCCCGAACGTCACGACCCCGCCGTAGCCACCGATGAGGTAGCGCTTGGCGAGTTTGTGCGACGGGTGCGACTCGAGCCCCGGGTAGCTGACCCAGGTGACCTCGGGTCGGCTCTCCAGCCACTTCGCGACCGCCAGTGCGTTCTCGCTGTGGCGGGTGATGCGCAGCGGCAGCGTCTCGAGGCCCTGGAGGAAGAGGAACGCGTTGAACGGGCTGAGCGCCGGCCCGATGTCGCGCAGGCCCTGGACGCGCAGCTTGAGGATGAACGCGAGGTTCCCGAACGCGCCTGTGTAGCTGATGCCGTGGTAGGAGGGATCCGGGTCGACGAAGTCGGCCTTGAACCTTTCTGACGCTCCCCAGTCAAACGTCCCGCCGTCGACGACGACCCCGCCGATCGCGGTCCCATGGCCACCGATCCATTTCGTGGCCGAATGGATGACGATGTCCGCGCCGTGCCTGATCGGCTGGGCGATGAGCGGGGCGAACGTGTTGTCGACGATGACCGGCACGCCGCGAGCGTGGGCGACGTCCGCGATCGAGGCCAGGTCGTGGACGTCGAGCCGCGGGTTCCCGATGAGCTCGAGGAAGACGGCCTTCGTCCTGTCGTCGATGGCGCGCCCGAACGCCGACGGATCCGAGCCATCCACGTAGCGCGTCGTGATGCCGATCTTCGGGAGGGTGTGGGTGAACAGGTTGTACGTCCCGCCGTAGAGCGACGACGACGACACGATGTTGTCACCGGCTCGCGCGAGGTTGAGGATCGACAGCGTCTCGGCCGCCTGGCCCGACGCGACACCGAGGGCCGCCACGCCGCCTTCGAGCGCGGCGACACGCTGCTCGAAGACGTCGGTCGTCGGGTTCATGATCCGGGTGTAGATGTTCCCGAACTCCTGGAGCCCGAACAGCCGGGCGGCGTGCGCAGCGTCGTCGAAGACGTAGCTCGTCGTGGCGTAGATCGGAACGGCGCGCGCGTTCGTCGCCGGGTCGGGTTTCTGGCCCGAGTGGAGCGCCCGTGTTTCGGGGCGGAAGGTGGTCGGATCGAGTTCGGCCATGTCGTGGGTCTCCTTGGACGGGGTGGGGGAGCGGTCGGCGACGTCGAGGCCCGGGGCCCTGGGAAGGCCGGTCGGTCTTGGCGGTCACCCGTCGCGTCGTTCGGAGGAAAGAAAAAAGCCGCAGCTCCTCGTGGAACTGCAGCCCCGGGACCTCGTCTGTGGTCCCGCGTCCCCCCTCAGGTTGCGCGTGACCTCAGACCCCATCCTCCGCACGGCGGGGCCGCCAGCGCATACACATGTTCCAGGAGACTTGGGTGTGAGTCACGGTTCGCGCATGGTCGCCGATGGCGCCGCCGGGCGTCAACCCCTGCGACCGAAACGCAACCTTGGTGCCGGGCCTACGATGACGCCGAACGATCCACGAGGAGCCTCGATGTCCGCCATCCCCACCGCGTTCCGCGCCTACGTCGCCGGGAAGGTCAAGGACGCCGATCCAGCCCGTGTCGAGCGTGGCCCGCGCGAGTTCCGCGAGACCGATCTGCCGCCGGGCGACGTCGAGATCCGGGTCAGCTGGTCGAGCGTCAACTACAAGGACGGCCTCGCGACACGCGCCGATGGCAAGGTCGCCCGTATCAGTCCACTCATCCCCGGTATCGACCTGGCGGGGGAGGTCGTCGCGAGCGCGGACCCCACCTTCCCGGTCGGCTCGGCGGTGCTCGCGCACGGGTACGAGCTGGGCGTCTCGCGCCACGGCGGCTACACGGAGTACCAGCGTGTGCCCGCCGGCTGGGTCGTGCCACTCGCGCCCGGCCTCTCCGCTCGCGAGGCGATGTCGATCGGGACGGCTGGATTCACGGCCGCGATGTCGGTCGCGGCGCTCGAGGACCGGGGGCTCGATCCGGCCGATGGGCCCGTGCTCGTGACCGGCGCGTCCGGCGGCGTTGGCAGCACGGCCGTCGCGATCCTGGCCGACCGCGGCTACGAGGTCTGGGCCGCGACCGGCAAGCCCGACGAAGCGGCGCGGCTGCGATCGCTGGGCGCGACCGGGATCCTGACCCGTGACGAGGTGACCGCGGAGGGCCGGCCGCTCGACGCCGAGCGCTGGGCGGGTGCCGTCGATGCGGTCGGTGGGGCCACCCTCCCGTACGTGCTCCGGACCCTGCGGACCGGCGCCGCGGTCGCCGCCTCGGGCAATGCCGGGGGAGCGAAGCTCGAGACGACCGTCTTCCCGTTCATCCTGCGCGGGGTCGCGCTCCTCGGGATGGACTCGGTCAACATGCCGATCGCCCGACGACGCGACCTGTGGGACCGCCTCGCGACCGACCTCCGGCCGCGCGATCTCGGTCGTCACGCATCGGAGGTCACGCTCGACACGCTGGACGAGGCACTCGACGGCATCCTTGCCGGCGAGGCACGGGGGCGCTGGGTCGTCCGGATCGGCGGGTAGGACGCCGGCCCTATTCCCAGCGGAAGAGCAGGGCCGCGACGATCAGACCGACCACGCCGAGCGCCCCCAACAGCACGATCTCAGCGGGGTCGAAGCCGGGGCCGAACCACGGCGCCTGGAGCGCGGTCATCACGTGCGTCACGGGGTCGAGATCGCTGATCGTCCGCATCGAGTCGGGCATCGCGTCCCGCGGTGGGCCGCCACCCGACAGCAGGTAACCGCCGAAGAAGAGCAGGAGGCCGATCCCCTGGGCGGCGCGCGCGTTCGGCAGGACAGCCCCGACGGCGAGCCCGATGCCGACCAGCCCGAACGTTCCGACCACGAGTCCGACGACGACCCCGAGCGGCTCGATCGGGTCGACGAGTCGTCCGTCGAACCGTCCGGCGGCGACCAGGAGCAGCGCCCCGATGGTCGCGATGAGGAGGGCGACGAGGAACTCGGAACCGAGGAGCGCCCAGGTCGGGATCCCGGACGCCCGGAACCGGCGCAGGACGCCCCGTTCCCGGTAGGCCGCGAGCTCCACCGGAACGCCGACGAAGGCGACGGCGGCGATGACCATGCCGAGCGTCGCAGGCACGTAGTAGGTGGTGCTGTTCGGCGCCCCCGAGTATGGCGTCATCGGGAAGATGGCCGCCATGATGACCAGGATGATGAGTGGGAAGGCCAGGGCGAAGAAGAGCTGGAACGGCTCTCGGACGAAGAGCTTCGTCTCGATCCACGTGAGGCCACGGAACACGGTCATCGTCAGCTCTCCACGTTCGAGCCGGTCAGCCTGAGGAAGGCATCCTCGAGCGTCGGGCGCTCCGTGCGGAGGTCGAGCGGCTCGAGCCCGTGGGCCCAGAGTGCCGCACCGACGCGAACGAGAAGCGGGCCGGTGCCGGTCACCGAGACCCGGCCGTTCGTCCACTCCACGGATCCGACGCCCGGCACCTGGCCAAGCCATCCGAGATCGCCGGGGTCGCCCGGGTCCGCGCTGAACAGGACGCGGCTCGGGCCGGCGCTGGCGGACACGATGGCGGCCGGCGTACCGAGGGCGATCACCCGACCGGCATCGACGATGGCCAGGCGGTCACACAGGCGCTCGGCCTCCTCCATGAAATGGGTGACGAGGATGATCGTCGTCCCGCGCTGGTGGATGCGTTCGATGAGATCCCAGGCGACTCGGCGCGCGGCCGGGTCGAGACCGGTCGTCATCTCGTCGAGGAACACCAGCTCCGGGTGGTTGACCAGCGCCAGCGCGACGAGCAGCCGCTGACGCTGGCCGCCGGAAAGGGCTCCGAATGCCGATCCGGCCTTGTCGGCGAGATCCCACTCGGCCATGACATCGCGCCAGTCGGGACCGCCTGGCGTGAGGCTCGAGAAGAGCGAGAGTGCTTCGCCGACGCGCATCCGATCGGGCAGCCCCGATTCCTGGAGCTGGCTGCCGATGCGCCGGCGGAGCGCTCGAGATTCGGTCGCCGGGTCGAGACCAAGCACGGACATGCTTCCGCTGTCGGGAAGGCGAAGGCCCTGCAGGCACTCGACGGTCGTGGTCTTGCCCGCGCCGTTCCGCCCGAGGAGGCCGAAGATCTCTCCGCGCTGGACCTCCAGGCCGATGTCATCGACCGCGACCAGGTGCCCGTACGTCTTTCGGAGATGCTCGACGCCGATGACGATGTCCATGGTGTCGCCTGTCCGCCACCTCCAGGACGCCTGGTGGGAAGGTATGAGCCGCCCGGTTCGGGGCCAAGAGCCACAAGTCACGATCAGGTGCTCGCATCCACCCGCGTATCCGGCAGGTCGCATCGGGGCAGTGGCCGTCGCACCCGACGCGGGCCGGCGCCATGGCGGATCGGAACGCAGCGAAGGGGCACGAGCCCCTTAGCGGAGTTCCCCTCTCAGCTGGGCGAGTGCTCGCACCATAGGCCGCCGCACGGCCTCGGCGGGATACGCCGGGAACGGGGTGACCGCCACGGCATCGTCGAGTGAAAGCTCCCCGGCATGGATACGACGCGTCAGTGCCGCCAGCCCGCCGATCGCCGCCGCCTGCTCTTCGACGAACGCTCGATCGGCGTGGTCGCCGTGGCCCGGCACGACGACGGCGTCCACCAGCGGTGCGATCGCAGCGGCCGTCGCCGGCCAGTCGAGCGGGTAGCCGTCGCCGAAGTAGGGGACGGCGCCGTTCTCGATGAGGTCGCCGGCGAACAGGACGCCCGCACCCGGGATGCCGATGACGATGTCGTGGTCGGTGTGTCCGCGGCCGAGGTATCGAAGCTCGACCGGGCGCTCGCCGACCTCGATGACGACCGTCTCGGAGAACGTCCGGTCGGGTGGGTCGATCACGACCTCGCGCAGGTCGTCGGCGATGGTGGGTTGCTCGGCGGCGATCCTCGCCCGCCGCGCCTCCCCGGTCCGTGCCATGAACGTCACGCAGCGCTCGTGGCCCCAGATCGTCGCCGGCCGGAAGACGTGGTTGCCGTAGGCGTGGTCGAAGTGGCCGTGGGTGTCCACGACGACCGTGACCGGCGGAGCGCTCAACTCGCGAAGGTCGGTCAGGATCTCGCGCGCCTGGGCGTGTGTCGAGCGCGTGTCGATGACGAGCGCCTCGCTGCCGCCCAGCACGACACCGATGTTCTGGTCGAAGAACGCGTAGCGTCGCACGAACACGCGATCGCCGATCTCGACCCATGCGCCCATCGCGAAATGGTATCCGGCCGGTCATCCTGAGATGGCCTCTTGACAAGTGACTTAGTACTCACTAAGTTATGGCCCATGAACGCCGCCTCGACCACCCGCCACACCGCCAACGAGCGCCGCGACGAGATCGTCGTCGCCGCGCTCCACGCCTTCGCCGAAGGTGGGTACGCGGGCACCTCCACCGACTCGATCGCGCGGGCGGTGGGCGTCTCGCAGCCGTACCTGTTCCAGTTGTTCGGGACGAAGCGTGAGCTGTTCCTGGCGGTCGTCCGGCAGTGCTTCCAGCGAACTCGCCTCGTCTTCCACGAGGCTGCGCGGCGTGGTCCGGACGACGACCAGGCGCACACCGTGCTGCATTCGATGGGCAAGGCCTACATGCGCCTGCTGTCCGACACGGACCTGCTGCGTGTCCAGCTCCAGGCCTACGCGGCCTGTGGCGACGACGACGTCCGGCAGGTCGTTCGCGAGGAGTTCACCGAGCTCCACGCCTCGGTCAAGCGCGAGAGTGGCGCGACGAACGAGGAGATCCACCACTTCTTCGCGGAGGGGATGCTGCTCAACGTCGCCGCCGCACTCGAGCTCGGCGGGACACCGGAGACGTGGTCGCTCAGCGGCCTCCTGGAGACCAGGGCCGGCCGGGCCGGGTCGGGAGGCGCCACCTGAGGACGTCAGCCGAACGCCCTTTTTTTCGTCCTGCAACTTAGTGACCACTAACTTACTTCAAGGAGTCTCGCCGACATGACCCGCACCCGTTCCAACGCCATCTGGACCTTCGCGATCACCTCGATCGCCCTGTTCATGGTCGCCCTCGACAACCTCGTCGTGATGACCGCCCTCCCGGTCATCAAGGCCGACCTCGGCGCGAGCCTGGCCGACCTGCAGTGGATGGTCAACGCCTACACCCTGACCTTCGCGGTCCTGCTCATCACCGGTGCCGCCCTTGGCGACCGGTTCGGTCGGCAGCGCGTCTTCATCATCGGCATGGGGATCTTCATCGGCGGTTCCGCGCTCGCCGCGCTCGCGCCGTCGACCGAGATCCTCATCGTCGCCCGCGCCATCCAGGGCGTCGGCGGCGCCATCGTCACGCCACTGACCCTGACCATCCTGTCCGCGGCCGTCCCGCCGGAACGTCGGGCGGTCGCGCTCGGGGCGTGGGGCGGCATCGCCGGTCTGGCGATCGCGATCGGTCCGCTCGTGGGCGGGGCCATCGCCGAAGGACTCGACTGGCACTGGATCTTCTGGGTCAACGTCCCGATCGGGCTTGTCGTCATCCCGTTGGCCTGGTTCCGCCTGACCGAGACCCACGGCCCCGAGAGCCGCCTCGATATCCCCGGGTTGGGCCTCATCAGCGCCAGCCTGCTCGCGTTGGTGTGGGGCGTCATCAACGGCAACGACCTTGGCTGGGACAGCCCTCAGGTCGTGACCTCGATCGTCGCCGGCGCCGCCCTCCTCATCACCTTCGTCGCCTGGGAGGGGCGGCATGCCCACCCGATGCTCCCCATGAGCTTCTTCCGGAGTCGTGCCTTCAGCGCCGCGAACGCGGTCTCGCTGCTGATGTTCTTCGGCATGTTCGGGTCGATCTTCCTGCTCAGCCAGTTCTTCCAGGTCGTCCAGGGATACAGCCCGTTCCAGGCCGGCCTGCGGACACTGGCGTGGACGGGGATGCCGATCATCGTCGCGCCGATCGCCGGGGTCCTGGCCGATCGGATCGGCGGTCGACCGATCCTGGCCACCGGGATGGCACTCCAGGCGGTGGCGCTCGCCTGGCTGGCCGCCATCGTCAGCCCGACCGTCGCCTACGAGGCGATGCTCGTGCCGTTCATCCTGGCCGGCATCGGGATGGGCCTCTTCTTCGCCCCGATCGCCAACGTCGTGCTGTCGGCGGTCCGCCACGACGAGGAGGGCAAGGCGTCCGGCGCCACGAACACGATCCGCGAGGTCGGTGGCGTCTTCGGGGTGGCCGTCCTGGCCGCCATCTTCAGCGCGAACGGTGACTACGGGACGCCCGCCGCCTACGTGGCCGGACTCCAGCCGGCGATCGCGGTCGGAGCGGCCGTGGTGGGCCTGGGGGCGCTCGCCGCGCTGTTCATCCCGGCTCGCGCCGGTGCCCGGGCGATCGCACCTCGTCGCGCTGTCGAGCCGACGGGCAGCGGCCAGCCGGTCGGCGAGCTCGATCTCGCGTAGGGACGACCGCTGGAAGGACGGGCAGGGTACGCGGCGCGCCGGTCGCGTACCCTGCTCGCATGCCCTCGATCATCAGCCACGTCACCGCCGCCGACGGCACCGACCTCCTCGTTCGTCATTGGCCCGCCGACGAGGCGGAGGCCGGCGGTGCGTGGGCGGGGGCCCCGTGGGCCTCGATCCTCCTCGTCCACGGCCTGGGCGATCATTCCGGCCGCTATGAGCGCGTCGGCGACCAGCTGACCGCCGCCGGTCTCGAGGTGTCCGCCTACGACCATCGCGGGATGGGAGGATCCGGCGGGCGACGCGGCGACGTCGAGCGCTGGTCGCAGTTGCACGACGATCTCGGCGAGCGCCTCGCCGCCGTTCGTGCCGGCAGCGCGGGACGCCCCGTGGTCGTGTACGGCCATTCCGTCGGCGGGCTCATCACCGCCGGCTACCTGCTCGACGAACATCCGAAGCCGGATCTTGCGGTCCTCACGGCCCCGGCGCTCGATTCGACGTTGCCCGGCTGGAAGAAGCGGCTCGCGCGGGTCATGTCGCGTCTCGCCCCGACCCTGCCCATCTCGAGCGGCATCGACGGCAACACGCTGTCGCGCGACCCGTCGGTCGCGGCCCGGACCGTCGACGACCCATCGTGTGTCAAGGTCAGCACGGCGCGATTCGGTGGGGCTGCGCTGACGGAGCAGGGGCGCGTCCGGCACGAAGCCCCGCGCGGCTTCGGGATCCCGACCCTCGTGCTTCACGGCGAGGACGACGGGCTCGTGCCTGTCGCCGCGTCGGAGGTCCTGGCCACGGCACCCCTCGTGGAACGACGGACCTATCCGGGCCTTCGCCATGAACTCCACAACGAGCCGGAGGGGCCCTCCGTCGTCGACGACATCATCGCCTGGTTGCGCGAGCGGGCGGCCGACGTGCCCGGGGGACCCGCCGGCCGAACCGGATAGGTCAGACGCCCAGCGGCTGCGTCGCGGGCGGGGTCATGGCCGGCTGGCTCGTCGTCGGCTGGCGGAAGGTCCGCCACGCCAGCAGCAGCACAGCGCCGAACCCGAAGAGGCTGGCGATCGCGCCGACGAACGGCACGAGGCTGACCACCTGGAGGATCACCAGCCCGACAACGGCCGCCAGATACGGTCGGGCGGGTCGTTCGGTCGCGGTACCACGGTTGAGGAGCCATTCACCGATCCAGATCCCGGCGACCAGGTAGCCGGCAAAGGCTGCAGCGGGCCAGACCATCAGCAGGATGGCCAGGCCGAGCGGCGCGCCGATGATCGTCACTATGGCGAGGACGGCCACCAGCGGGATGACCACCAGGCCGGCCAGGCCGAACAGGATGGTCTCGCCGGGTTCACGGGTGATGAGCGCCTCGGCCGCGCGGACCTGCCGTGCGCCGAGGGCCGCCAGCGCGAGGCCGGCGACGAGAGTCACGAGAACGAAGCCCAGCATGAACAACAGGATGGCGGGGGCGATGACCGCGGTGGCCGCGATCAGGTCGGCGTCGACGCTCGAGATCGTCCCGCCGACGGTCGCTGCCGGGTCACGCGTGACCGTCGAATCGAGCGTCCGGACGTCGCCGGTGACCGTCGTCTGCGCGTCGAGCGAGACCGAACCGCCGTTGACGAAGACGGTCTCGACCGTGGCGCCCTGGAGGACGGCAGCGCCATCGAGCACGACGAGTGTCTCGACCTCGCCGGCCACGGTCGCGATCCCACCGGTCACGAGCACGAAATCGGCCTGGTCGCCGGCAGGGATCGTCACGTCGCCGTTGAAGGCGATCTGGACCGTGCCCGTGCGCTCGGCCTGCGGGTCGGCCGCCAGCGCGGCCGGTGCGCCAAGGGCCACCGCCAACGCCGTGATGATGAGGATGGATGAGATGCGCCTCATGGGGGACCTCCCGGGACGCGTACACACAACACTTCGACGACTCCCAGCGTGACGTGCTCGCCGGCACCTGTCATCGGCCGGGAGGCCCGGACGTCAGGGCCGTCCGGACGGTGTACCATCGGCCCACAACCAAACACCGCCTCCGGGGAGCGCCTCGTGCGCTGAGAGTGTGGCGACAGCCACAGACCCGCGGAACCTGATCCGGCTCGTACCGGCGAAGGAAGCAGGCCCGTCGATCGTTGACGCCGTCCCCGGATCGCAGGAGACGGCGGTTCGCATGCTCGACGGGAGGTCCACACCATGACGACGACATTCGAGAGTGCTCCCGCGACCTTGCCGGACACGCGCTGGCGCACCCGTGACATCGTCGTCGCCGCGGTCATCGGCGTCGCGTTCGGCGTCGCGTTCGTCCTCGCCGGCGGGCCCTGGAAGGCGCTCGAGTTCATGGGCCCCCTCCAGAACATCTTCTACGGGATCTGGCTACTGCCCGCCATCGTCGCGCCGCTCATCATCCGCAAGCCGGGCGCCGCGTTGTTCGCCGAGATGGTGGCGGCCGGTCTGTCGGCGATCCTCGGCAGTGCCTGGGGGGTCGACACGCTGCTGTCGGGCTTCGTCCAGGGTGCCGCGGCCGAGCTGGTCTTCGCGTTCACCCTCTACCGGTCGTGGAACTTCGCGGTGCTGGCCATCGCCGGCCTGGCCAGTGCGATGGCCGCCTTCGTCCACGACACCGTCATCTGGTACCAGGGCTACGCCACGGACGTCCTCGTGATCATCGCGATCTCGATGGCGATCTCTGGCCTTGTCGTCGTTCCGCTCGTCTCGATCGCGTTGGTCAGGGCGCTGCGCTCGACCGGCGTCCTCGATGGATTCCCGGCCTGAGCGGCGGACAGGCCAGGGCGCCAGGACCGGGCACGATCCGTGCCCGAGACTTCGGCTTCACCTACGCCGGGGGGGTCGCGCCGGCCCTCCGTGGCGTCGACCTGGACGTCCCGGCCGGGGCGTGCCTCCTCGTCGTCGGGCCATCGGGCTCCGGCAAGAGCACGCTCGGGCTCGCGCTCGCGGGACTGATCCCGCGTGAGATCCCCGGGCAGTGGCGCGGTTCGCTGGCGATCGACGGCCTCGAGACCCGATCGTTCGCGCCGGCCGACCTCGCCGCCCGGGTCGGGCTCGTCTTCCAGGATCCGTCGCGGCAGATCGTCATGGATCGCGTCGGCGACGACGTCGCGTTCGGGCTCGAGAACAGGGGCTGGTCGACCGCGGCCATGCTCGAGCGCGTTCCGGAGGCCCTCGCGACGGTCGGCCTGGCCGGTTCCGATCGGCGTCTGGCCCGCGACCTGTCCGGCGGGCAGCAGCAGCGTCTCGCTCTGGCGGGCACGCTCGCGCCACGGCCCGGCGTCCTCGTCCTGGACGAACCGACCGCCAACCTCGACCCGCTCGGGGTGGAGGCGTTCGTGGCCCGGCTCCGGACGCTCAGCGCCTCCCGGGCCGCGACGCTCGTCCTGGTCGAGCATCGGGCAGCGGTGGCCTGGCCCCTGGCCGACATCGTGCTGGCGCTCGGCGCCGATGGGTGTCCGCTGGACGTCGGCAGTCCGGCGGATGTGCTTCGACGCAGCCGGGAGCGGCTGGTCGAGGCCGGGATCTGGCTTCCCGACGAACCGGTCGGCTCGACCTGGGCCGGGCGGCTCGGCGCTCCGTCCATCGGTGGCGAGACGATCTCGGCCACTGCGCTCGAGTTCGGCTATGAGGCGCCGATTCCCGTCGTCCGCGACGTCGATCTCGTCGTTCGAGCCGGCGAGCGCATCGCCCTCGTGGGCCCGAACGGGAGTGGCAAGTCGACGCTCGGCCAGCTGCTCGTCGGCCTCCTGAAGCCAGACCGGGGCTCGGCCCGGCTGTTCGGTCGCGACCCGGCCCGCCTGCCTCCCGTCGAGCTCGCCCGATGCGCCGGCTACGTGTTCCAGGAGCCGGAGCGCCAGTTCCTGACACAGCGCGTCCGCGACGAGGTGGCCCTCGGACTCCGTTCGACCGAGTTCGCCGCCGCCGAGGCGCTCATGCATCGGCTGGGCATGCCGCTGTCCGACTTCGGGGAACGCAGCCCATACCGCCTGTCGGGCGGTGAGCAGCGGCGCCTGTCCCTTGCCACGGCGCTGGTCCGTCGGCCGGGCGTCCTGGTCCTCGATGAGCCCACGTTCGGCCAGGATCGGCATGGCTACGAGGCGCTGCTCGAGATCCTGGCCGGGAGCGTGGCCGATGGGACGAGCCTGATCGTCGCGACCCACGACGAGCGCCTCGTGGCCGACGTCGCCAGCCGGGTCATCCGTCTCGATGGCGGCGCCGTCATGAGCGACCGATGATCGCCAGGCCGACCCTGCGCGACGCTCAACTCGAGAGCGTGCTCGGGCTGGTGAGCCCGCTGACCAAGCTCGCCATCGCGATCGGATGGCTCCTCGGACTCGCGTTCACGACGCAGCACGCGCCACCGCTGTTCATCGCGGTCGTCGCGCTGGCATCCGGGGTCGTCCTGGGGCGCATCCCGGTCCCGTCGCTGGTGCGCGCGATCCTTCCGCTCTGGGTCGTCGCGACCGTCGTGGTCGTCAGCAACATCGTGTTCGGGGCGGCGAACACGGACCCGGCCGCCACCGAGCTCGCCCGGATCGGGCCGTTGCGCGTGACCTCTGAGGCGGTCGCCACCGCGACGGCGCTTGGCCTGCGGGTCGTGGCCATCGCGTCGGTCGGTGCCGTGTTCGCACTGACGACGGACTCCACCCGGCTCGCCGATTCGCTCGTCCAGCAGGCCGGTCTTTCGCCGCGCTTCGCCTACGGCGCGCTCGCCGCGTACCAGGCGGTCCCGCGCTTCGGGGAGGATCTGACGACGCTCCGCCAGGCACGCCGACTTCGCGGCCTGCGCGGAGGGTGGCATCCGCGGCTGCTGGTCGGGCTCCTCGTGCTCGCGATCCGGCACGGCGATCGGGTCGCCCTGGGGATGGACGCCCGGGCTTTCGGGTTCGGGCCGCGGACGCGCTATCGCGAGGTCCGCTGGGGTCCGCTGGACCTCGCCGTCGGGGTCGGGGCCTGTTTGGTCCTGGCGGCGGCGTTTGGGCTCGGGTAAGCCGTCCGGCCGAGGAGGCGGGCTGCTAGTCGACGGGGAAGTTGGCGCCGACGAGTGCCGCGGCGAACGCGGCCAAGCCGGCGACCAGCAGCAGTCGGAGGCCGTCGCGCCACCAGACCGCGCCGCTGACCCGACCGATCGCCGAGCCGAGGATGAACAGCGCGCCGATCGAG
>Ga0154811_1078_pt3 | contig 28747 bp, 27 predicted proteins | sample Rifle2008BG16ft_FD_105819 | JGI IMG/M metagenome (GOLD analysis project Ga0154811, IMG submission 105819) | Chloroflexi bacterium RBG_16_69_14 | reverse complement strand
GCTCATGCGGATGTACGAGACCCACCCGCTCGCGCGTCACGAGGCGTATGGACCGCCGCCGGTACAGAATCGAGCCCGCGCTGAAGGAGCTGACGCCTTGACCGAACGAGACCGCCGCCGGACCGGGACCTACCACGACGACTGGTTCGCCGAGCGGTACCACCGGCATTGGGAGCCCGTGCTCGCCAGACCGGCGATCGAGCTCGTCGACCATCTCGAGCGAGACGGCACGGCGCCCGCAGGAGGCACCCGGATCCTCGACATCGGCGCCGGGACCGGGCTGCTGACACTCGAGCTGGCGCGGCGCTGGCCGGGGACGACGATCGTGGCGGCCGATCCGGCCCGGGCGATGCTCGACATCGTCCATGAACGAGCGCACGCCGCCGGGATCGACGATGGCCGACTGGAGCTCATCGAAGGTGGCGCTGAGGCGCTGCCGATCCCCGATGCGACGATCGGCCTGGCCGTGTCGTCGTTCGTCTTCCAGCTGGTCAGCGACCGCCCAACGGCGCTTCGGGAGGCGTTCCGGGTACTCGAGCGGGGCGCTCGTTTCGGCTACGTGACCTGGCTGGCAGGGGATCGGTCATTCGCTCCGGGGCTGGCCGTCGACGCGGCGCTCGGCGCCGAGACCGACTCGGACTGGACCGGGGGAGCGGCCAGGGTCGGCGACGTCAAGTCCGTCGATCTGGCAGGGGCGGAGCTGCGCGACGCGGGCTTCGTCGATGTCCGTGTGCTCGTCGCTCAGCTGGACGAGCCGTGGACGATCGATCGGTACCTGGACTACGTCGAGGGTTGCCGGAACACGGTCGCGTTCGCTGGTCTCGATGCGGAGCAGACGGCCGACCTTCGGGCCCGCCTTCGTCGGACGCTCGAGGCGGTCCCGGCCGACGCCTTCGTCCAGCGGGCAGCCGTCATTCACGCGCTCGGCCGGCGGCCCGGGCTGATCCCGACCCTGCCCCAGGTGACGCCTGAAGCCACGGACCAGAGGAGGTCGCCATGACGGAGCAAGCACTCGCGACGGACGAGGCACAGCGGGCGGGACGTGCAACACCAGCCGACCGCCTGCTCGAGCGCCTGGCGGAGCTGATCGGGGCCAGGGCGAACGTCCAGGCCGTGTTCGGCGAACCAGTCAGACATGAGGGCCGGACCGTCATCCCGGTGGCCCGCGTGCGGTGGGGATTCGGCGGCGGAGGCGGGCACGCCGACGGGCCGCCGAGCGGACCCGCCTCGGGTTCGGGCGGCGGCGGCGGCGCGGCCGCCGACCCGATCGGCTACCTCGAGATCGGTCCGGACGGCGCCGCGTTCCGGCCCATTCGCGAGCCGTATCCGAGCCCGCTGCTCCTGCTCAGCTGTGGGATGGCCACCGCGATCGTTCTTCGCGCGCTCGCCCGCTTCATGCGCCGATAGGAGCCGAGCCTGGCGGTCGTTCGGCCCGGGGTGTATGGCCGCCGTCCCGGCTCGCGGTGAACACCTCGTGGCCGGCGATGACGATCGAGCCATCCTCGTCCCCTCGCCTGTGCCGAGCCTTGCGCATGGTGTCGCCCGATCGTCAGCGTGGAGCGCTCGTGATCGTCGGCTCCGATGGCTGCCGGGATCCATGGTGGCGCGTCAGCGCGTGGGCGTCGGTCCCATCATGCCCGCAGGGGTTGACGTGGATGAACGCGAGATCGAGCCGCGGGATCTCGTGGAGGAGCCGGTGGCGGACCTCCTCGGCGAGGTCATGGCCGGCGGCGACCGTCAGGTCGCGGTCGACCGTCAGGGTGAGGTAGGCCTCGAGCCCGTGGCCGAGCCAGCGCACCTGCGCTCGCTCGATCGCCTGGACGCCCGGGACCCGGGAGGCGACGGCTTCGACCTGGTCAACCAGGGCCGGGTCGACCGCGTCCATGAGCCGGCCGAGCATCTGGCCCGCCGCCTGGCGGAGGACGACGAGGATCACGGCGCTGATGAGGAGGCCGACGAGCGGATCGGCGAGCGGGTAGCCGGCGGCGACGCCGAGCGCGCCGGCGACGACCGCGAGCGAGGTCAGGCCGTCGGTCCGGGCGTGGTAGCCGTCGGCGACGAGCGCGGCCGAGCCGATCGCCCGACCGGCCCGGATCCGATACAGCGCGACGGCCTCGTTGCCGGCGAAGCCGACGATGCCCGCGATCACGACGATCGGGATGTTCGTGATCGGCTGCGGGTTGAGGAGCCGATCGATCGACTGCCAGGCGGCGAGCACCGCGGAACCCGCGATCATCGCCAGGACGAACAGGCCGGCCAGGTCCTCGGCCCGGCGATAGCCGAAGGTGTAGCGGCGGGTGGCTACCCGACCGCCGAGCGCGAAGGCGATCCACAGGGGGACCGCGGTCAACGCGTCGGAGAAGTTGTGGACGGTGTCGGCCAGGAGAGCGACGGAGCCCGAGACCGCCACGATCGCGAGCTGGACCGTCGCCGTCGCGGCCAGGACGAGCAGCGACACCTTGACCGCCCGGATCCCGCGGGCATCGGCGGTCAGGGCGTCGTCGATCGCGTCGCCCGGATCGTGGGAGTGCCCGACGACTGACGCCAGGAGACCACGCAGGCTGCCCCGCTCGTGGTGATGGTGCGCGTCATGGTCGTGGTCGTGATCGTGGTCGTCGGGCTCCATCGGATCCTCCGATCGGTCTCCACTCTGCCGGGTCGAGCGGGGTCCAGTCATCGCACTCCTCGCCCTCCCACGCCTCGCGCGCTTCGCGGAGGAGGAAGACCGGGATGATCGCGGATCCGGTCGAGCCGGGCCCGGAGATCAGGCATGGTTCGCCTCCTCGAGGCGTCGCCGGTCGGCCGATTCGAGCTGGAACGTCGAGTGCTCGATGTCGAAGTCGCCCGACAGGCAGCGGCACAGGTGATCGAGGACCTTCGGCGGCTCGGCCGTCTCGTCGAGCACGACGTGAGCCGAGACGACGTTCATGCCCGAGGTGATCGTCCAGGCGTGGAGATCGTGGACATCGGCCACGCCGGGTGCCTCGAGGATGTGCGAGCGGACCTCGGCCAGGTCGATGCCCTTTGGCGTCGCCTCGAGGAGGACGTCGATCGCGTCGCGGAGGAGGCGCCACGTCCGGGGGATGATGAGCAGCCCGATGACCGCCGAGGCGACCGCGTCGGCCGGCGTCCAGCCGCTGAGCGTGATGACGACCGCGGCGACGATCACCGCGGCCGAGCCGGCGAGGTCGCCAAGGACCTCGAGATACGCGCCGCGCGAGTTCAGGCTCTCGCGCTGGGCGTCGCGCAGCAGGAACAGCGACACCGCGTTCGCCCCGAGGCCAAGCAGCGCGACGCCCAGCATCAGCCCCGAGGCGATCTCGGGCGGCTCGGACAGCCGCCGCCAGGCCTCGAGCAGGACGAACGCCGCCACGCCGAACAGGAGGACCGCGTTGACGACCGCGGCGAGGACCTCGAGCCGCAGATAGCCGAACGTGCGGTCCCCGGTCGCGGGACGGCCGGCGAACCAGATCGCGACGAGCGCGAGACCGATCCCGGCCACGTCGGTGAACATGTGACCGGCGTCGGCGAGCAGGGCGAGGCTGTTGGCCAGGAAGCCGCCGGCGAGCTCGACGACGAACACCGCGAGCGCGATCGCGAACACGACGCCCAGCCGGCCCCGGTTGGCGCTCGCGGCCGAGGCGTGCGCGTACGGCATCAGGCCGTTCCTTCGGCGCCGTGGACCGCGGCGTCGAGGACGAGCCGCCGGAGGTGGTCGCCGACGAGGCGGTAGCAGGCGATCCGGCAATCCTTGCGGCGGCTGACAGCACCCCGCTCGCGCAGCGCCCGAAGCTGGTGGGACAGGAGCTGCACGTATCGCTCCTCGACGGTCAGTCGCTCGTGCTCGAAATAGCGACGCTCGGCCTCACGGAAGCCGAGCCCTGCTGACTGGATGGCGACCTTGCTGCGTTCGTCGATCGTCGCTGCCACCTGGGTTCCTCCGATGCGCGCTCGTATCATCAAGCGGCCCGGTCGACCCGGGAAGTGGGGTACGAATCGACCACAGAGACTCGCGCGGTGATCGAGGGAGCGGGCACCTTGGCGCGGCCAGTCGGCGCCGGCTCGGGGTGACCCGCCGCTGTGCCGCATTCAAGCCAGGAATAGCGAAGGGGTTTGCGATGGAGGAATCGACGGCGGTCCGGGAGGCGGTCCTGGACTTCTATCGGGGCGTGTCGGCGAAAGCGGTCGAGCGCTTCGATGACATCGTCTCGGCCGAACCGGCCACGCTCGTGATCGGCACGGCGCCCGGGGAGTGGGTGACCGAGCGGCCGCGGCTCAGGTTCGGCTTCGAGACCGAGGGCCTGACGCTCGAGCCCGGGCCAACGCCGACCGGCTATCGCGAGGGGACGCTGGGCTGGTTCGTCGACGAGCCGTGGTTCGGATTTCCCGGCGGTGGGGGGATGCGGACGCGGTTGACCGCGGTCGCTCGGGAAGAGGCCGGCCGCTGGAAGATCGTCCACATGCATTTCTCGGTTGGTGTCCCAGACGAGGAGGTCCAGGAGCTGCAGGCACGATGGGGCGTGACGTAGGTGAGGATCGGCGCCGACATGGCTCCGCGGTAGAGAAGCTGTCTCGTGACCGGAGCCCGTGTCAGCGACTGCGCGCGACCGACACGATCTCGCCGAGCGCAGGAATCTCGATGAGCTTGGGGCCCAGGACATATACCCTCGCTCGTCGCTCGCCGGCTGACGTCAGCCAGCCGTCGTCCACCGCGCGTTGCAGGTCGCGAGTCGTGTTCTGTGGGCTCCGGCCGGTGGCACGGATGTAGTCCCCTGCGCGCAGGTGGCGGTTGATCCAAGCGTAGGCCAGGCCATCGATCATCGGCGCGGGCAGGCTGCCAGAGGCGATCGCGCGGCGGATCGCGATCATGACGAGGCCCAGGCCCCGGACGCGCTCCAGGACGTGATCGGCAGACTGCACTAACGAGTCCACGAAGAACCTGACGAACGGAGTCGCGTCATGGCCGGGGTCGTACGATCGGCCAATCGCCGCTCGGATAGCGGCGAAATACGCCGTCCGATCGAGGTCGAGCTGCGCATCGAGAGAGACGAGGCCGTCGAACGCGTATCCGTGCCTGGCGAGTATCAGCCGCGATATCGCACGGGCCGTCCGGCCATTGCCGTCGTTGAATGGATGGATCGCGACGAGCTCGAGGTGCGGGAGCGCCGCCGCCGTCGGCGCATCGACAGTGCCGGACTGGCTCCCCAGCCAGCCGCCAAGCTCGTCCATGAGCGACGGCACATCTCCCGGGGGCGGTGTCGTGAAGACTGTCGCTCCGTCCGGATCGACGACCCGATTCTCCCCACGTCGGTATTCCCCGGGCGTGAGCAGCGGGCTCTGGCCCCACAGCACGCGGCGGTGGATCTCGCGGATCACCTGCTGGTCGATCGCGACGTTCGACTGGCCGACGAGCTCGTCGACGAGCTCGAGCGCCTCGCGGGTGCCGATGATCTCGCGCGCCTCGCGATCGCTGACCCGCCCGGCCGCGGCGTCGGTCAGGAGCGCTTCGACTTCGATGTCGGAAAGGGTGTTGCCCTCGATCCGGGTCGTGCCATGGATCGTCCGCACCCAGGCCCGCCGGCGCAGCCATTCGGCATGGGTCGGATCCATCGGCATGTTGGCAAAGAGCCACCGGCGTTGGTCGAGCTTCGTGAGGCTCTGCCTGAGGGCGGTCCTCTTGAGTCGGTACTTCACCAATCGAACCCACATGCGGTAATACAACTGACTATTACCGTATGCGGTAACAATGTCAAAGATCGCCGCAGCCCGCTGACGGCGGCGGATCCGTCCGCGTGCGCTTCGTCGAATTCGCTCGATGCCATCCGGTACTGAGCACGTCTCGTCGTTCAGATTCGAGCCAGGTAGACGCGCCACACGCACGGCAAGGCCAGCGATGCCGTACGGCAGGACCTCGACCTCGCCCGTATGCAGACCGGCGCGCAGCTCGATCCCGAGCGCCCGGCCGTCGTCGCGGATCGCCGCGGCGCAGCGGATCGCTCTCGCCGGGCCCCCCCCTGAACGGGGAAGGCTTGAGCAACACGGTTCGTGGCTGGCCAGGATCAGCAGGCCCACGCCACTCCGATACCACACGGTGGGATCGTTCGTCGTAGGGGCAATGAGTTTGCGGATGGACCCAGCGGGCACTCAGACACCTGCACCATGGCCGGCACAGCCGGCGCTGGATCGCAGAGGTGCGTCCATGCGTGGAGCAGCCGCGCTACTGCTCATGATCACACTCGCGGGATGCGGGGGCGGGGTGACGACGTCGCCTTCCCCGAACCCGCCTCCTGTGGCATCCAGCGCTGCTGGGGGAGCGTCGACAAACCCTGCAGAGACGCCCGGCGGCACGGGCATCCAGCTTGGTGATTCGTGGCCGACCGCTGTCCGCTGGAGCCAGCCTTCGTACCTGTCGCCAGGCGACCGCGCCACGGACATGGTCGCCTGGAGGGACGAATACGTCGCCGTCGGGACCACACTCCAAGGTGCCCGCACGGCCGCCGCGGCGTGGGTGACCAAGGACTGGGCGAACTGGCACCGCATGCTGGTGGACCTTCCCGCTGACGGAGACTCTTCGATCGAGCGAGTCATCGCTGTCGATTCGCAACTCATCGCCATCGGGACGTCTGGTACCCGTCATTGCGTGCCCCGCGAGGGCGAGGGTCAACGTTGTGACCCGCTCGCGATCGCACTCTGGAGCTCGGCCAACGGTCAGAGCTGGCGGCGCGAACCCCGGTCGCCGGCCTTCGCAGGCGTCTACCTGACGGCGGTCGCGACGAATGGTTCGAGCGCCGTCCTGGTCGGCGACCGCGGCTGGGATCGGCCCGGCATCTGGGCCTCGGACGACGGCCTCACCTGGGGCGAGCAGTCACTGCCTCACACGGCTCTCGGCGACGACCAGGGATTCGCCGGTGGTCACTTCCTCGATGTCGCCGCCAGCAGTGGCGGTTGGGTCATCGTTGGGTTCGAGGGTGGGACCGAGCCCCAGTGCTGCGAGGGCAATCGCCCGGACAAGATCCCAGCCGCGTGGTTCTCGCTGGATGGACGGTCCTGGCGGCGGGCCGACGTCGTAAACGCCGTCGATGATGTGGGCTTCATGCTCCAGCGGGTCTTCGTCGGCGACAGCTATCTCGCCTACAGCGGACCGGGCCCAGAGCGATGGGTGTCGGACGACGGCCTCATCTGGATGAAGGCCGCCAATGCAACCGTGCACACACCGAGCCCCTGGGCCTCGGACGGCGCGGCGATCGTCGGACGCTCGAGCGACAGCGCCCAGCTGCTGCACCTCTCGATCTCGGCCGACGGGGTGGGCTGGCGCGTGCTCGCCGACACGGGGGCGGTCGCCGAAGCGCCGACACTCGGTGCGACACGCGTCGCGGCTGACACTGCGTTGCTGTTCGCGTCGGGCATCGGCATCCTTGGCGAGGATGGAACCGGTGGGTATCCCATCTGGTACGCGCAGCTGATTGCGGATCCATCCGCAACGCCGTAGTCGGCGTTCGGAGCCCGCGATTCCACAGCCCGGCAGCTGGTCGAGTCGATCGCAGGAGGTGGCCCCGCGCCGTATCCAGGCACGGATTAGAACAGACGTTCATGGCGCGCCCGACAGGAGTTGCGCGTGCAAGACGGATCGCGAGGCGACGTCCCGATCGGCTCGGCCCGCAAGCGGTTCGCCCCTGGCCGCCGGCCGACTCTTGCGCTAGGTTGATCCGGATCGATATAGAACAGCCGTTCGAACAGGACCACCCTGGCGCATCGCCGTCGTGAAATCGTCGCATAAGATAAGTCGACCGTCAGGTCTGTCGTTCGGCGACCCGAACACAGCGTCCGGTATCACGAGCCGGCGTCTCGGATCTGCGGGCCGTCCATCGGCGACTCGGCCCAAGTCATCCGACTCGGCCCGGCCGGACAACCAACGCGACGGCGTGGGTCGACCCGGGTCCGAGGAACTCGACGAGTGGCAGGGCGCTAGCCTGTGCGGCTGCCATGTCGCCCCGAACGACGGCGTCCTGGACGGCGGCGTGGAGGCGATCGATGTCAGTCTCGCTGTTCCCCGCCCCGCTGCCGGGTCGCCTGAGAATGTCGATCTCAACCAAGTTTCGCATGCGGACGACGAAGTACGGGTCAGCTGTCGCCGGGCACCACACGACCAGGTGCCCGCTTCCGTCGTCAATGGTCGCGCGACTTCCCTCTGCGCTTCCGGCCAGCCCCACGATCGTCCCGACGACGGTCGCGTGCATTGACGATGCCTCGAGGAAATCGCGGATCGTCGTCGTTGCCCCACGTGGCGCGGCGGCCGCGACGTTGACGCCGAAAGCCCGCTGCCACGATTCGGGCCAGGAGAGCGGACTCTGCAGGTCCACGGACTCGATCCCGGAATCGACGGCCCCGTCAGCAGCCGCTTCCTCATTGCGTATGCGAACCATGGCTTCCCAGGCGTCGTGGTCGAGGACCTCGAGGTAGTGGTGCTCCTCCCGCCACTGAAAGATCCGTCGGTCGAGCGCGTCGGCGGCCGCGTCGAAGGCGACGGCCAGGGTCCGGAAGCGGAGCCTCGCGGGTTCCGCGTCGTAGGCCCAGCTCCAGATGGCGCTCTCCCGCTCGTCGCCGACGAGCCCGGCGGAGAGATAACCGTGGCTCTCATACGCGATCGGAAAGATGGGGAGGCGCTCGTCCTGCCAGAAGTCCAGCGCCAATCGCGCATCTATCCAGGACGGGTACGGCATCGCCGGAGGAGACTGGAGACGCCGCCACATCGCGAGCACGTCGTCGGACAGTCGCAGCGGTGCGATGGCCGTGCGGACCGCCTCGAGATCCCGTTCGAGCGCTGGGCCTTCCGGTTCGGGTGCGCCAGCCCGCTCTGCAGCAGAGAGGTATCGATCGATCGCACTGTCGATCGCCGGACGACCCATGGATACGGCCCCCAGGCTGCGAACGTACGCGAGATTCTAGCCTCGGCGACACGTGCAGAGGCTCCAGCTCATGGTAGCCATAGCCGGCTGAGCGAACGGATGTGCGCTCTTCCGGAACTGTCCGGATCCGGACGTTGGCGACCATCGCTCAATCATCAGCTGTTCGAGCGCTGTGCGAGCCTCGTGAGCACGACCTCGGCGAGCCCCGCTGAACGTGAACAGCCGATGACTCCTGAGCATCACCTATAATCACGCTCGCGCCGACATAGCTCAGCGGTAGAGCAGCTGTTTCGTAAACAGCAGGTCCTCGGTTCGAATCCGAGTGTCGGCTCCACTTCCCCCTTCCGTGCTCGGGAAGACCCGCCAACCGCCGAGCAGCACGGTCCTCGTTTGCGTCGCCGGCACCGGAGGACCTGCTGACTGGCGAAGACCTGCTAACCGAGGGGATTCCGACCGCTACTGTCGCTCCCACTACCCAGCGTGAGTTTGGCCCGAAGGAGTCGCTCGGCCGAAACGCGGTCGAATAGCAGCTGGTTCCACCTTCGATTACTCGTCGGGCAGTAGGCGCGCGGATCGTTCGGCAATTTCCGAACTGAGTCGAGAAGTCCCATCGGTGCCCTGGGCAGCAGGGTCAGTGGTAGGAGCGGTAGTCCGCGGCCAGGTGCGTATCAAGCGGCTATCCTGCCCGGTCCGGTATGCGGGTGACGTGGATGACCGAGAACGCGCTGTTCCTCCTGCCCGCGCTGAGGCGAGCTCGCGACCTCATCGATCGCGATTACGCGGAGCCGCTCGACCTCGACGCGTTGGCCGGCGAAGCAGGCTACTCCCGATTTCACTTCGCTCGCGCCTTCACGGCGGCCTACGGCGAAACGCCCCGCACGTACCTCACGAGACGCCGGATCGAGCGCGCGAAGACCCTCCTGCGAACCGCGAACCTCTCCGTGACCGAGATCTGCTTCCTCGTCGGCTTCGTGAGCCTCGGCTCGTTCAGCGCGCGGTTCCGGAAGCTCGTCGGACGGTCGCCGAGCGAGTACCGTGACGACGCGGTCGCGCGGACCGGCGTCCCACCGATCCCCGGGTGCGTGGTGATGATGTGGACGCGGCCGCACCCGGATGGTCAGCAATCGCGAAGAAGCGCGGCACACCCAGGCCCGGCTACGGTGCCCGAGAACCGCAGCCGAAGGAGCACCGATGATCAGCCGCCTCAACCACGTCAACGTATTCGTGCTCGATCAGGACCGGGCAAAGGCGTTCTACACCGAGACCCTCGGTTTCGAGCTTCGCAATGACGCGATCCTTGACGGCTTTCGCTGGCTCACGGTCGGCCCGAAGGACCAGAAGGACCTGAACATCCTCCTCGCCTACCCCGCCCCACCGATGTTCAGCCCCGAGGACGCGGAGGCGGTCCGCGCGCTCGTCGCGAAGGGCTCGCTCGGCGGCGGGGTGTTCGAGACGGCCGACTGCCAGAAGACGTTCGAGGAGCTGTCGGCGAAGGGCGTCACCTTCCTCCAGGAACCAGCCGAACGGCCATACGGGATCGAAGCGCTCTTCCGAGACGACTCCGGGAACTGGTTCAGCCTCACCCAGCCCAAGTGGCTCGGGTAGTGTCGCGAGAGGTGCGATCAGCGCTGACCACCGCGCACACCTCGGAGACCAGCTGCAGGACCGACTAAGGCTCGAATCGAGGACCTGCTAGCTGAGCGGCCTACGCTCGCGATTCCACGCTTGTGCCACAACGCTCAGGCCGATCTACTTCGTAAACAGCGGGTCCTCGGTTCAAATCCGAGTGTCGGCTCCACCAGATCGCGCGTGATGGCCGGCTTCGGGCCGGCTTTCGCAGTTCCGTCCTCCGGATTGACCCCTACGGTGACCCCTGTCGAGCGTACCCGTCGGGCGATCTGACGGGCCATGTGAAGTCAGTGGCGATTGGGAGGGCAGGAATTTCGCTCCTTCGAGGGGCTGGCATCACCACCGCGCGAACAGAACTACTGGGTCAGGCTTCTGACTACGTGCCCTCCCTGCTCGAGCCGCGTCGTCGTGCCGAGCGGGCTCTGCTCGCGATCGTCCAGCAGGCGTACGTGTCGGGGTCCGTTGGCTGGCCGCACTACGGCGTGGAGCCGCCACGCCCCGCTGCCTTGAGGAAGGCATAGATCGAGTCGAGGTCACTATCGCTCAGGATCGAATCCGTGAAGGCCGGCATCCCGGCGGGGCCGGACCGGACGATGGGCAGGAAGTCCTCCTTCCACAGCTCCTCGAGATCGAGCTTGGGCCCCACGACTCCCCCCTGCGCGGCGACGCCGTGGCAGGCCGCGCAGCCATTTGCCAGGAACAGGATGCGGCCGCGCGCGATGGGATCGGCGATGTCGGCGACGCGCGCGTCGGCCAGACCGATACCCTCGTACGGGAGGACCTCGCCGACGTGCCCGATGGCTGTCCGATCGTATCCAGCCGGCCGTACGTTGGCGTGCGTCTCCGGGCTACGGGCCACGATGCCGCCGATCAGACCCAGAGCGAGTCCGCTGACCAAGGCCACGAGCACGGCCGGGACGAAGTATCGGCTCATCGTCTCGCCTCGAGCCCGGCATCCCCAGCCTCGCCACCCGCTCGGGCGATCGCGACGATTCGCAGCACCACCCAGAACAGGATCGTCCAGACAGTGGCGAGGACCACCATGAGGAGCTCGACGCCGACACCCGGAACGTCTACGCCGGCGGGCGAGTGGTAGAGCTGCGCCCCGCCGGTGACCTCGATGACGGTGGTCGTCGACTCGATGTCGGTACCGCCGGCCGCGACATACTCCATCCGCAGCTCATGGTGGCCCGCGAGGCGCGGTCGATAGGCGAGCGAAGCGACGCCACTCGCGTCAGTCACCACGCGGCCGATCTGCGCCTCGCCTTCCACGCCGGCAAAGGCCATGTGGAGATAGAACGTGACGACGGTGCCCGCGAGCGGCGTCCCGTTCGTCGTTCGGAGGGCGACCGGGATGGCCACGGTCTCGCCGACGGCAACCTCACCTACGTTCGTGACACTGACATCGACGTGGGACGCGATCGCCGGGCCGGCGACGGCGGCGATGATCGCCAACGACGCGAGCAGGCCGATGACGGTCCGGGCGGACCGCCGCGTGATGACCTTCATCGGCCGCCCTCCTCTGCGAGCCTGGGACCCGCGGTGGCGACGACAACGCCGGCGACCGGGATGGCGCCGACGGGTTCACCGGCGCCGGCATGGGCGGCGGTCGCCTCGTGGTCTTCGGCGACCTCCCAGACCGCGATGATCGGGAAGACCTTCGTAAAGACGGTGATCAGGAGCGCGAAGGCCGCCAGGCCGGCGGCAAGCAGCGACCACTCGACCCAGGTCGGGGCGTAGCTGGCCGGCTCGTACGGCATGAGGGGCACGCGCAGGCCGGTCACCACGATGAAGTACCGCTCGATCCACATCGCGAGCGTGACCAGGATCGCCGCCGCGACCATGCCCCGCACGTTCCGCGTCGCCGGGGCGAGCGCGATCACGATCGGGGCGACGAGTCCGCCGAGGAGGTAGAACCAGAACAGGGGGGCGAAATCGGCCAGGAAGAGTTGACGGAAGTGGAACTCGACCCCTTCCTGGAGCTTGTACCCAAGGACCAGCAGCTCGCTGATGTTGGCGTAGATCATGATCGCCGCGAATGCCGCCATCAGGTACCCGAGGTAGACGAAGTGCTTCTCGGTGACGTACTCCTCGAGGTGATACGCGCGGCGCAGGATCGCCATCACGATGATCAGGATTGCGATCCCCGAGAAGATCGCCCCCGCGACGAAGAAGGCGCCGAAGAGCGCGCTGTCCCAGGGCACCCGCATCGTCATCGCGAAGATCCACGAGACGACAGTGTGGACCGACACGGCGATCGGGATGATCAGGATCATCAGGACGCCGATGGCGGATCCGAGTGACCGCCGCTGGGCGGGCCGGCCGCGCCAGCCGATGGCGAGGGTTCGGTACAGCCAGCCCCGCCAGCGCGAGCTGCGACCGGCCAGCCGGTCGCGGAACAGGGCCAGGTCAGGGATCATCGGCACGAAGAGGTACGTGACGCTGGCCGTCAAGTAGGTCGTGATCGCGAGAACGTCCCAGATGATCGGCGACTGCCAGCGGCCGTAGAAGAAGACGTTGAGCAGGCGGTCCGGTCGGCCCAGGTCGATGATGACGAACGAGGCGCCGCAGACGAGGGCCACGACGGTCACGAACTCGGCCATCCGCGTCACGGGTGTCCGCCAGCGGGCATTCGACACCCGCAGGATGGCGGAGATCAGCGTGCCCGCGTGGCTGATGCCGATGAAGAAGACGAACGTGGCGATGTACAGGCCCCATGAGATCCGATCCCGCATCCCCGTCACCACGAGACCCTCGCTCAGCTGGACGGTGTAGGCGTAGCCGCCCCAGCCGATGATCGCGAGGAGGATCACCACGACCGCCCAGAAACGGCGTCCGGTCCGCCGGACGGGTCCGAGTGCCGTCTCCTCGAGGCGCCCCTGCCAGTCGTCTAGCGCCGCCACGTCACGGCCCCCTCGGCTCGCTCCATCCACGGCCACTGAGTCGGCGATCGACCCGGGTCGAAGGCATCGCGTCCGGCCGCCTCGCCGTGACCGGGGATGTAGTAGACACGCGGCTCCGTGCCGAGCTCCTCCTTCAGTCGGTAGGCGCCGCTCTCGGACAGGAGGCGGGACGCCGACACGACCTCCCGGCCGTTGGTGGCAACGTCCTCTTCGAGGTCCCCGTAGTAGATCGCGTTCTGCGGGCAGCCCTGCACGCAGTAGGGGAGCGTCCCGGTGCGCGCCATGTCCGGACAGAGATCGCACTTCATGACCGTCCCCCGCTTGGCGGGCGTCTGGTGCTCGGGCGAGTAGTCGGCGAGGAGCGCTTCGGGTGGCACGGGGGCGTTGCCCCAGTTGAAGAAGCGCCGATCGTAGGGACAGGCCGCCATGCAGATCCGGCAGCCGATGCAGCGCTCCTGGTCGATCAGGACCGTCCCCTCGGGCGTCGAGAACGTCGCCGCGACCGGGCAGACGTTGACGCACGGCGGGTTCTGGCAGTGCTGGCACGGCGTCGGGATGAACTGCGTGCCGCCGCCGGGCAGGTCGGCTTCGTAGACCTGGAGCCACTCCATCGGCTCTGGGGCGAAGTGCCCCTCGATGCAGGCGGCAGTGCAGCGAGGTGGCTGACCGGTGCTCTGGCAGCCGTCACATGCCCTGAGGTCGATGATCATCGTCCACTGGCGGACGCGCCCATCCCGGGTGCGGGCCGGTGCGCCCTGGCCGTGAACCGGCTCGGACTGGGCGTCCGCGACCCCGCCTTCGCGGATCAGCTCCGACACCACCGGCAACGGGACGATCGACAAGGCACCGAGCCCGAGGACCCGGAGGAAGCGGCGGCGGCCGAGCCCGGATCCGGCCGTCGTCGGCTGGGGCGCCGATCCCGGATCGTCAGACCCCGGATCCGCGCCAGCCGCCTCGTCCGTGTCGTCGCCGTGGATCACGGCCGTCAGTCGCCCGCCACGACCGTGATCGTGCCGAACATGCCCTGCTCGAAATGGCCCTCGATCAGGCAGACGAGGTCGAAGACGCCGGCCTCCGTTGGGATCAGGAACACCTCGATCGACTTGTCCGCGAAGACCTCGACCTCGAGGGGTGCGGGACCCTTGAACTCGCCTGAGGCGTCCTCCGCCTTGCGGAAGGCGATCGTCCTGAAGAACGCCTCGGCGGTGAACTCGTGCTTCTCGGTGCCCTTGTTGACCACCTCCAGGATGTACGGCTGGCCGACCTTGAGGATGGTGTCCTTGGGCGTGAAGGACATCTCCGCCAGGTCGATCGTGAGCGTCTCCCTCGTGTCCCAGTCGGCCGCCGCGACCCGCTCCGGCCCGTCCGCGAGCCAGGCACCTGTCGCGACGTCGGCGAGCTGGAGCGACGGCGCTGCGGGCGTCTCGCCGGTGACCGTGATCGTGCCGAACATGCCCTGCTCGAAGTGACCCTCGATCTCGCAGACGAGCTCATACACGCCGGGGATGAGCGGGATGAGGAACAGCTCGGCCGACCTGCCGGCGAAGACCTCGATCTCGGTGAAGAACGGGACCTTCACCTCGGACTCCCCGGTCTCCGCCTTGCGGGTAGCCACCGTTCGCATGAAGGCCTCGGCCGTGAACTCGTGCTTCTCGGTGCCGACATTCACGATCTCGAGGACGTACGGCCGACCGGCCTCGAGGACGATGTCCTTGGGCGTGAAGGACATCTCGGCGAGCTCGATGGTGACGGTCTCCTTGGCGTCCCAGTCGGCGGCCTTGACGAAGTCCGCCGCGTTGGCGACATAGCTCTCGGCACCGGGCGGCGGGGTGGCGGGCGGTGGGGCGCTCTGGGCCGCCGGCGGGGCCTCCGAGGGGGCCGTTGTAGGCGCGCCGGTGATCTCCCCCCCGGCCGATGAGCAGGCGGCGAGGATGAGCACCAGGCTGCCGAGAATCGACGGGACGGATGCGGTGCGTCTCATGGCTGCCCTCTCATGTCCGGCTCGGCTGGAGATGCCTGACTCGATGTCTCACGCCTGGGACCGGGGGAAGCACGATGGGGACGAGTCGTCCTCATCCGGACGCAGCCGCTGAATGACGCCAACTGCCGACGATGGCGCTGGCCATCGCGGCCATTGTTCGCGGCGCCTGCGGACCGCGCATCGGGCGAACTGAGCAGCAGCGCTCCGGAATCGGCGTCGCGCGCTAGTGTCCTTCCGCGATGACTGGGTGGCCCTCGGTCAGCCGGGATCGTGGAGAAGGCCCACCCGAACGGCGTAGCGCATCAGCTCGGCACGGCTGTGCAGGTCGAGCTTGTCGATGATGTGGCTGCGATGCGCCTGAACGGTGTTGACGCTCAGGGTCAGCTGGTCGGCGATCTCCTGGTTCGTGTGACCCGCCCCGATGAGGGTCAGGATCTGCCGCTCCCGCGGCGTCAGCAGCGCATGTGAGGCGCGCTCCTCGCCGCTGCCGATCCGCAGCAGGTACTCCTCGACGAGCCGCCTGGCCATCGGCGGGTGAAGGAACACGCCGCCGTGGTGGACGGCTCGAACGGCGGCCACGAGCTCGGTCGAGGCCGCGCTCTTCACCAGGAAGCCGTGCGCCCCCGCTTCGAGGACCCTGAAGAAGTAGTCCTCGGTCTCGTGGACGGTGAGGACGAGGATGCGGATCGCCGGGTTGATCCGGGCGATGCGTCGCGTAGCCGCCAGGCCATCGACCTCCGGCATCCCGATGTCCATCACGATGACGTCGGGTCGCAGCTGGACCGCGTGATCGATGGCCTCGCGCCCGTTTGAAGCCTCGCCGATGACCTCGAACCCCTCGTGGGCCTCGAGCAGGGCGCGGAGCCCTTCACGGACGAGCGTGTGATCGTCGGCGATGAGAACCTTGATCCGCTCCACCATCTCCGCTCCTAGGCGTAGGGGATCCGGACGCGCACCGTCGTCCCCGTCCCCGCGCCGGACTCGATCTCGACGTCGCCCCCGAATAGCTCGGCACGCTCGCGCATGCCAAGAAGGCCGAGGCCGCGCCCGCTCTCCTGTGGCTGGTGGAAGCCAGCCGGATCGAAGCCGGCGCCGTCGTCCTTGACCTCGGTGACAACAGCCGACGGACCGAAGTCGAGGCTGATCCTGACCTTCCGGGCGCCGGAGTGCCTCGCCGCGTTGCTGACCGCCTCCTGCACGATCCTGAAGACGGCAGTCGCTGCGGCACCGGTGGCTCGCTGCTCATCGCCGGAGACCGAGAAGGCCACCTTGATGCCGTACGGGCGCAAATGCTCGGTGGCATACGTGCGGGCCGCAGCCGCGAGTCCGAGATCGTCCAGAGCGCTCGGGCGCAGGTCCACGATCGCCTTGCGGATCTCGCGCAGGGCCAGCTCGAGCTGTGAGCGACTCCGGTCCATGGCCTTGCGAGCGTCGTGCGGCCCGGCGGGAAGCGCGTCCTCCGCCGTCTTGAGCGTCATCAGGACGGCCGTCAGCGTCTGCGCGGAGTCGTCGTGCAGCTCGCGCGCCAGGCGCTTGCGCTCCTCCTCCTGCGCGGAGATCGTCTTTGCCAGGAGCTGGCGCCGGATTCGGTTGAGGACGTTGAGCTCGCGGTTCTTCTCTTCCACCTCGCGGGTCCGTTCGTCGACGCGATGTTCAAGCTCGGCTGCCCAGCGGGCGCTCTCCTCCAGCGAGGCCTTCAGCTTGACCCGCATCTCGTCGAAATGGCGACCCAGCTCTCCGATCTCGTCGTTGCGGGCGACGGTGATCGGGCTGTCCAGGTCCCCGTAGGCCATCCGCGCCGCATCGCTCGTGAGGCGCCGGATCGGCCGGACAACCGTATGGGCATGCAGCCATGCGGCGACCGACGAGATGGCGAGCGCGACGACGCCGTAGACGAGCAGCGTCCGCTGCATCTGCTGGGGGATCACGAAGGCCGCGTCCTCGGTCTGCTCGACGACAACACCGCCCGGATGGGAGCGGAACGGGTAGTAGGCGATGACGTGGTCGGGACCGTTCTCGATCTCGTGGATGGTCGTTCCAGGTTCTCCGCGGCTGATGATCGGGCCAAGGATCCCGACGTGGGCGTCGGGACGATCCGGATCCCCGTCGTGGGGCTGGGCCACGACGTAGCCGGTCGCGTCGACGATCTCGGCACGGACCGAGCCCTCGCTCGCCGGGAGCATGAGGAGGTCCACGTCGGCGTGGGAGGCTCGGAGCTCGCCGGCGAGGAAGCCGGCGGGGCGGTCCTGCCGCTCAAGCGAGGTCACGATGATCGCGATCAGGTCATCGGCTGGGTCCCCGCGTGCCGGCGCCACAACGCTCGTCCCCACACCTCGGAGCGCCGCCCGGACGGCCGCGTTCTGACCGGCCGGCCAGTCGGCGTCGTCGGGCTGCGACGGCACGATCCACAGGACGCTGCCATCGGCTCCCAGGCGCACGATCCGGTCGAACTCTCCGAGCAGATCGTAGGCGTCCGCCACGTGCCGCCGCTCCTCGTCCGGCGTGCCCGCTGCCACGAACAAGGCCGCCCGCTCGAGCTGCAGGGCGGTGTGCTCGAGGAGCTCGTCGACGGCTCCGGCGCTGATCTGGGCCAGTCGCAGGCGCTCGTCGAGGGCGACGTCAACGCTGAGATCGATGGTCCGGACGGCGAGGAAGCCGAAGACCGTGAACAGGACGACCAGCCCTGCCAGGACCCCACCGGCGATCCTGAACCGGAGACTCAGCCCACGCAACCCATTCATCGGCACGACCCTGTTGTCCCACCAGCCTGACGACCGGCCGAATGTCTCCAGTGTGCGCGTTCGTTCGCGGTCCCATGAGCCGACGTCCTGGCAGGAGTGTCCCCCGTTTGTCCGCGGCGGTTTCTGTCGAGCCGCGATGACCCTCTCGTCACCCCTGCCGGAGGGGCGTATGCGCCTCGGCGACCACCGGCCCCGATCCCCGTGCACGGCCCCCACGTGTGCGGCCCCACCTCGTCGAGCATGTTCGCCATGTCGGCGTTGCGGTCTATCTCACCCTGCGCCTCTTGGTTGTACTTCTTCGAGACGCACTCGACCGAGATGACCACGCCGTCAGGGAAGGTTGCGCGGAAGTCGATGTCCGTCCCGTTTGAGCCCTTCGCGTTGGACACGATGTCCGCGCCGAGCACCTGCAGGTAGCGGCCGACGATGAGTTCGAAGTAGAACGACTGCCAGTCCGAGGCCTCGCCTAGCGCCCGAGTCCGCGCAAGGCGTCGGCGGCCATCTCGCGGCACTCGGCGAGCGTGACCGCGGCCAGGGCATCGCGGACATCGGCAACGGCGGTTGCCGCCATGGACAGGCTCGTGATCCCGAGCCCTACCAGGACGGGTGCCAGCGTCGGCGAGGCGGCGGCCTCGCCGCAGACACCCACCGACTTGCCGGCAGCCGCCCCGGCGTGGGCGGTGATCCGGATCAGCTCGAGGAGTGCCGGTTGCCAGGGGTCGAGGAGATCGGCGAGCTCGCCGGCCATCCGGTCGGCGGCCAGGGTGTATTGGGCAAGGTCATTGGTCCCGATGCTCAGGAAGTCGGTGTGCTCCAGGAGGTCCGCCGCGCGTAGCGCAGCGGCCGGGATCTCAATCATCACGCCGGCAATCGGCAAGCCCCGGGCGTGGGCGAGCTCGGTAAACCCCCTCGCCTCCGCGGCCGTGGCCACCATGGGCGCCATCACCCACACGACGGCGCCGGTCGCCCGGCGGGCGCGGGCGATCGCCTCGAGCTGGTCGGTCAGCACCTCCGGAGCGCCACGGGCGATCCGGAGGCCGCGGATCCCGAGCGCCGGATTGGGCTCGCCTTCCTGGTTGAGGAAGGGGAGCGGCTTGTCGGCCCCCGCGTCGAGCGTCCGGACGACGATCTTGCGACCCGCCATCGCCTCGAAGACGGCCGTGTAGAGCGTGGTCTGCTCATCGACGGATGGCGCATCCTGGCGATCGAGATACAGGAATTCAGTGCGGAACAGCCCGACGCCCTCGGCTTCGACCTTCGCGACCTTGCCTGCGCCGGCCGCGTCTCCGATGTTCAGCAGCAGCGCGACCGGGTGGCCGTCAGCCGTCCGGCCGGGCCCGTGGCTGGCGCCCCTTGCCGCGCGCCGCGCCGCTTCGGCCCGGTTCGTCTCCGCCGCTTCCTCGGCCGAGACGTCGATCCCGATCTCGCCGGTGGACCCGTCGACGGTCACAACCTCGCCTTCGGTCAGGCCCGCCGCCGCGAGGCAGGCGACGACGGCGGGCAGGCCGAGGCTGCGGGCGAGGATGGCCGTGTGGCTGGTTGGCCCGCCCTTGACGGTGACGAGGGCGAGCACGCGCTCCGTGGTCAGGGTCACGGTGTCCGACGGCGCGAGATCGTCGGCGACCAGCACGAACGGTTCGCCGCGCTCGGGGATGCCCGGCATCGGCAACCCCAGCAACCGGGCCACGGTCCGGTCGCGAACGTCGTCGAGATCGCTGACCCGATCGGCCATGTAACCGCCGAGGTCAAGGAGCATGGCGCGAAACGCGTCCATCGCCCGGTCGACGGCCCAGGCCGCGGAATCGCCCTTCGAGATGGCCGAGCGGATCGCCTCTTCGAGCGATGGATCGCGTGCGATCATCGCGGTCGCCTCGAGCACCTCGGCGGCTCCCGGCATCGCCGCCGCGGCCGCTCGCCGTTCGAGGTCCTCGGCCGTCAGGTTCAGGGCCCCGACGGCCGCCACAAGCTCCGCTTCCGCGTCGGCCACCGCCGGATGGTCCTCCGGAAGCCGCGGCCGTGGCCCCATACGGGCGACGGGTCCCGCCGCCCGACCCGGGCACACGCCGATGCCGACGATCGGAGAGGTCAGCGTATTCACCGCCGCCCCCGATCCACTGACGCTCATCGATCGGCCATCAGGCCGGGTCGTCGTGGTCCTCGACGACCACGGTGGCCACGGCGTCCAGTGCCTCGTCCGCGCCTTCGCCCTCGGCTTCGAGCACGACGGTGTCGCCGTTCCTGGCGCCCAGGGCGAGGACCCGGAGGATGCTCCGAGCGTCGACCGGCGGGCCGTCGCCCTTGCGGATGGTGATCCGCACGGGCTGCTCGGTGGCCGCCTTCACGAACAACGCGGCCGGTCGCGCGTGCAGGCCGATCCGCGACCCGACGACGACTTCACGCTGCGCCATACCGCATCCTCCATCGGCCGGCACGCCGCCGGGCCATATGCACTCAGGGTTCGATCGTGACCTTGATGCCCTCGCCGCGCTCGACGATGCCGATTGCGTCGAGCACCCTGTCGAGCGGCAGCCGGTGCGTGATCAGGTCCTTGACCGGGACCTCGCCGCTGGCCATGTAGGCCAGGGCTTGCTTGTTGTGGTCCGGGCTCGACCCGTTGACGCCGACAACGGTCAGCTCGCTGTAGTGGACGAGATTGGAGTTGAGGTTGATGGTCGGTTTGTCCTTTGGGAGGCCGCCGAAGAGCGACAGCCGACCGCGCCGGGCGAGCATCCGCAGGGCATCCTCCTGGGCCTGGCCGGAGGCGGCGGCGGTGATCGCGACGTCCACGCCTCGGCCGTTCGTCGCGTCCAGGATCGCCTGGACCGGATCCACCTCGCTGCCGCAAATGGCGGCGTCCGGCTGCACGGCGGCGGCGGACATGTCAAGACGCTGGCGGCTGAGCTCCACGAGGAAGACCCTGGCCGCGCCGCGAGCTCGAGCCAGTCGGACATGCAGGCAACCGATTGGGCCGGCGCCGATGACCACGACGTCGTCGCCGGGTCCGACTCGTGCGAGCTCCTGCGCGTTGATCGCGCAGGCGAACGGTTCGGCCACGGAGGCCTCGTCGAACCCGACCCCGTGGGGGATCAGGTTGAGCCCGTCGACCCGCAGCACTTCGTGGGGGATGATGAGGTACTCGGCGAAGCCGCCTTCGTACTGGTAGCCGACCGATGTCTGGTTCGGACAGATGGTATTCCAGCCGCGGAGGCAGTCCGGGCACTGGGCGCATGGCACGGCCGCGATGGTCTGGACGCCGTCGCCGATCCGCCACGGCCGGCCGTTGCCCGCCGGTCCCACGTCCGCGCCAATCTCGACGATCTGGCCGGCGACCTCATGGCCCATGATCCGGGGCGGATCGATCCGCTGGTGGCCTGAGTGGAAGATCTTGACATCCGTCCCGCAGGTGGAGCAGGCGCGAACGCGGATCTTGACCTCGGCCGGACCGGCCGACGGTTCGGGCCCGTCCTCGATCCGGATGTCGCCGGGTGCGTAGAAACGTGCGACCTTCATGCGCGGAATCTCCTCGGCGGCGGCGCCGTGCGTGGGGTTCAACAGCCCCAGGACGACATCGATATCCGTCGCCGAACGAAGCGCGGCCGCACTGTCGGCGTCAAGCAGCACCTCGGCGAGGGCCGATAGGACGCCGACGTGCTCGTCGCCGGAGGCGGCGATGGGAATGCACAGGTACACGGTCTCGCCATCCCAGTCGACACCGTTGGGAAACTGGAGAAATCCGAGGGCGGTCCGACGGACCAGGGCGCGGGCCTGGTCCGTGCCGTGCGGGATGGAGACGCCTTCGCCCATGTACGTGGAGATCTGGCCCTCGCGCTCCAGGATCGCGGCGGCATACCCCGGCGCCACCGCGCCGAGCTCCTCGAGGAGAGCCCCCGACTGGTGCAACGCATCCCACTTGTCGTGGGCGTGCTGCGCCAGCCGGACGGCCTCGCGGACGAGGACATCCCCGGTGGGCGGCGACTTGACCGCGTCAGCTGGCAAGGACGCCACCATCGCGGATCGCCGTCTCGACTCGGTCGAAGGCCGGGTCGCCCATGAAGATCTGGAACGGCACCACGACCGCGCCGGGCGCGATGCCCTGGGCCCGCTGCGCGAGCCCGGCGTGACAGACCACCACCTGCGTGTCGGCCGGAATAGCGTTCACGGCGAGGTGCTCGACCGTCACGTTGTACTTCTTCAGGCGATTTCGCATCTGGCTGGCGACCATCACGCTGCTGCCCATCCCGGCATCGCAGGCGATGACAACCGTCCGGATATCCCGACCGTTCAGCTCGGGCATGTCGGTCACGCCCCCCTCGGGTTGGTTCCAATCGGCAGCTGCGTCGCGGCACCGGTCGTCGCGGCTTCGGCCACGGGCTGCTCCGCCCGGCCGAAGCCGAGCAGTGCGGAGGCCACGCCGAACGAAACGACACTGGCGACGGCGACGGCGAGCAGCACGCCGAAGGCGCCGTCCTTGGGCATCACCGACAGGTAGGCAAAGATGCTGCCCGGCGCAGGGGTCGCGACCAGGCCCGCTCCGGTAACGACGGCCACGAAGACGCCGGAGGCGCCGCCGGCGATCGCCGCGACGATCAGACGCGGGTTCATCAGCACGTACGGGAAGTAGATCTCGTGGATTCCGCCGAAGAAGTGGATGATGATCGCCCCGGGCGCGCTCGGGCGCAGGACGCGCGGACCGAAGAACCAGTAGGCCAGCAGGATGCCAAGGCCAGGGCCCGGGTTCGTCTCGATCATGAACAGGATGGACTTGCCGTGCTCGAGCGACTGGGTGACGCCGAGCGGCCCAAGGACACCGTGGTTGATCGCGTTGTTGAGGAACAGCACCTTCGCCGGCTCGACGAGGATGGACACGAGCGGCAGCACGTTGTTGGTGACCATCGTGTTGACGACATCCCCTGCCCAGGTGGCGAACGCCTCCACGGTCGGGCCGACGGCCAGCAGGCCGAGGATCGCCATGACCACACCGAGAATTCCTGCGGTGTAGTTGTCGACGAGCATCTCGAAGCCGGTACGGGTCCGCTTCTGGATGTAGGCATCGATGTTCTTGAGGATAAAGGCCGTGAGCGGGCCGATGATCATCGCGCCGAGGAACATCGGGATGTCCGTCCCGACGACGACGCCCATCGTGGCGATCGCGCCGACGACCGCGCCGCGCTGGCCATGGACCAACCGGCCGCCCGTGTAGCCGATCAGGATCGGCAAGAGGTTCAGGATCATTGGCCCGACGAGCTTGGCGAGCTGCTCATTGGGCCACCAGCCCGCCGGGATGAAGATGGCAGTGATCAGGCCCCACGCGATGAACGCGGAGATGTTGGGCATGATCATGCCGGCCAGGTAGCCACCGATCCGCTGAATGGTGGCCTGGATGCCAGGTCCCTCGCGATGTTTGAGCGCCGTTGCCGATGCTGTCATTTCGCTCCTCTCCCTATTCGTTTCCGCAATCTCGTCTGGTCAGTTGCCCGGGTGCGCACTGGTCGTGGCGGCTCTTCAGGGCGGCATCGCGAGTAGGTCCCGTCGTCGGATGTCATGGCTCTCGAGACGCACTGTCTCGCGGTGGATGTCACCCTGCGAGGGCATGCCCGATCCCGGCTGGAGCACGGCTGCCGCGCCCCATGCGAGCCCTTCGACAAGGGCATCCCGACCGGCGCCACCGGCCGCCAGGAAGCCCGCCAGCATGGCGTCCCCCGCACCGACCGAGCTGACTGGCGACACGGCCGGCGTCCAGCCGTGGACCGCGCCGGTTTCGTCGACGAGGACGGCGCCTTCGGCACCCAGGCTAGCCAGGACCGTCTCCGCGCCGAGGTCTCGCAGCCGGCAGGCCGCCTCGACCACGTCCGTGATCGTTAGCAGCTCCAGGCCCGTCACCGCCGAAAGCTCATCACGGTTGGGCTTGACCAGGTCGGGGCCGGCCGCGAGGACGGCCTCGAGTGCCGGACCGCTGGTGTCGACGGCCACGCGCGTGCCCGAGCCCGCCAGTGAGTCGACCAGGTCGGCGTAGACACCCACCGGTGCGCCGGGCGGGAGGCTGCCGCTGGCGACGAGCCAGTCGGCCGATTCGACGGCGCCCCTGACCGCGGCGAACACCTCGGCCAGTTCGTCGGGGCTGAGGTCGGCGCCAGGCTCGTTGAACTTCGTCGTCGTTCCGTCGGGCTCGACCACAGTGATGTTCGACCGGATGGCGCCATGGATCCGGACCGCCACGATCTCGATCCCCGTGCCGCGCAGGAGCGCGACCAGGTGCTCGCCCTCGGCGCCGCCGAGCGTGACGACCGCCCGTGTCGGAAAGCCGATGGCCGCCAGGGCCCGCGACACGTTGATGCCCTTTCCGCCCGGATCGACCCGCACGCCGAGCGCGCGCATGACCTCTCCCCGAGCGAGCGTCTCGACCTCGACCGTCCGGTCGACACTCGGGTTGAGCGTCAGGGTGACGATCACGCCAGCACGACCCTGGGACCCTGGCCCCGGAGTTCTTCGGCCAGCTGCGCGTCCAGCCCCGAGTCGGTGATGAGTGTGTCGATCTCGTCGAGCGTCGCGAAGCGCGACAGGTGGTCCTGCCCGACCTTCGTGTGGTCGGCCAGAACCACCGTGCGTCGAGCCGCCCGGATCATCGCGCGCTTGACCGCGGACTCGGTCGTGTCCGGGGTCGTGAGGCCTCGCTCGATCGTGATCCCGTTCGTCCCGATGAACGCGACGTCGACATAGCTGTCCGCGAGCGCCTGCAACGCCCAGGCATCCACCGCCGCCTGGGTCCGGCCGCGGACCTTGCCGCCGATCATCAGCACGGTGATGTTCGGCCGAACCGACAGCGACATCGCGATCGGCAGAGCATTGGTCAGCACCACCAGCTCGCGGTCCGACGGCAGGATGTCGGCCAGGCGAGCCGTCGTTGTGCCGGCGTCCAGGAGGATCGTCCCTTCGTCAGGAAGCTCGGCGAGTGCCGATCGGGCGATCCGCTCCTTCTCCGCGGTGAGGACGCTGTCGCGGGCCGCCAGGGCCGGCTCGAAGCCCAGTCGCTCGATCGGGATTGCGCCGCCATGGACCCGTCGGAGCAGGGCGTGCCGCTCGAGCGTCGTGAGGTCCCGACGAACCGTCTCGGTCGTGACGCTCAGATCCTCCGCGAGCGCGGCGACCTCCACGCGTCCAACCGACCGGGCGCGCTCCACGATCCAGAGCTGGCGCTCCTCCGCGTACATGTTGGCTAGGTTCTGAGTCATCTGTGTTTGGCTTTATATCGGTTTGTTTGATTGGTGTCAAGCCAGCAGCCGCGCGGTGCAGGGGGCGCCACTCCGACGCGTCTCGGGTGAACCTTCGCTCCCGACGGCGCCCGACCTGACCCTGACCGGGCTGCTGGGGCACGAAGGAGCGACACACGAGACAGGCTCCCTCGGCGGGCGGCTGGCTCGTCGCGGAGGGCGACGCCTTGCTATCTCTGGGTCGGCGAACTCGATCCTCGGGGCTTCGCCAGCGCCGGGGACCTCGAGATCAGTGCAGGTGCAGGAACTCTCCCACGGATGGAACGCCCTGCCCGTCGATCAGGAACAGCATGTACCAGCCTCGTGGCGCCAACCCGTGAGGGTGCCACCCGTTGGGCATGGTTCCGGCACGCCCTGGCCGCCGGAGAGGGCGGGATCCGGGCCCGCGGCGTCGAACGTGACGTCGCCTTCGAGGAAGCAGGCTCCGAGGTCCAGGCCCCCGTGACCGCGGCCTACCACGAGAAGTACGACCGCTACGGCCCAAGCATCGTCGGCAGAGTGGTGTCGGCGGAGTCCGCCACGACCACGTTGCGGCTCGTCCCAGGGTAGGCGAGCCGGGCGGGCGCTTCACAGCCTTGACCTACGGCAACGGCATGGCGATGCTGACGATGCCGTCGGGTACGATGGCAGCGACCATCACGTGCACCTCGGAGGCTGGACCAGCAGGACCCCTTTACCACGCTCGAATCGTAGCCCTGCTAACTGAGCGCCCTACGCTCAGCATTCCACGCTCATGCCACAACGCTTAGGCCGATCTACTTCGTAAACAGCAGGTCCTCGGTTCAAATCCGAGTGTCGGCTCCACCCCCGTTTCGTGCTCGGGAAGAGCAGCCGTCTGGAGTTACCACGGTCCTCGCGACCATCCGGCCCCGCTCGAAGACCTGCTAACCGACGAAGACCTGCTAACTGGACGGATCCCGATTCCGGCCGCGTCCGCCTCGCACGGCTCGAGCAGCAACTTGGCGGCGGCCAGTGAGATGGACTCCTCGAACACCTGCCGTCTTCGAAACAGCAGGCGCTTGGTACTTCGTCGGCGGGGGCGACGGGTCAGCTCGGTGCCCACGTTGCCTGGCGTCGGTTTCGATGTGCCGAGGCGACGTTCGACCACGAACGACGCGCGTACACGGAGCCGTCGCCGTCAGCTGCCTGGTTGGCGCCATCGTGACCGCCACGCGACGAGTTGCAGTCAGGCGAGCGCCGCTACCTGTACGAGGAGTCCATGGCCCGACACGAACCAACCAGCGATATCGGGGCATCGTCGCGATCGACAGCGGCGAGGAGACACCCCCGGTACCTGAGAACCCCCGCGCGACTTCGGGAAGCACCGGCGCCGGTTGACCCCGCGACGAAGCCGCCAGCGTCGATCGAGTTGGGGGGAGACTCAGATCAGCGCTGACGGCTGATGACGATATTGACCGCTTCGTCCGAAAGCGCAAGTTCCTGGCGCTACCGCCGTGGCGCCCCAGGGTTCCGTTACGCGCCCGTCAGTGCCGCCGAGCCGGGCGGGCGCGCTCGAGGAACCGCAGGAACAGCTCCACGAGGTCCGGATCGAACGCGCTGCCCGAGCAGCGCCGCAGCTCCTCGAGCGCGCGCTCCCGCGCCATCGCGAGCCGGTATGGCCGGTCGTTGGTCATCGCGTCCCAGGCGTCGACGATCCGGACGATCCGCGCCTCGAGCGGGATCCGGTCACCCGTGAGCCGGTCGGGGTAGCCCGTGCCGTCGACGTTCTCGTGGTGCCAGCGGGCGATCCGGCGCGCGGTCTCGAACATCCGGCCGTGCTCGAGGATCTCGGCGCCCCTGACCGGGTGGGTGCGGATGAGCTCCCACTCCGCGGGGTCGAGGGCGCCCGGCTTCACCAGGACGTAGTCGGGCACGTAGAGCTTGCCGAGATCGTGGAGCATCGCGGACCACGCGATGTCGGCGACCTCGAGCTCGCCCAGGCCGACCTCGCTCGCGAGCTCGCCCGCGAGGTCGCGGCAGCGGTACATGTGGTCGCCCGTGGTCGGGTCCTTCGCCTCGGCCGCCCGGGCGAGGGCGAGCATGCCCTCCTGCTGGCTCGCGGTGACCTCGAGCGCGGCGTGGCGCCAGGCGCTCGCCATGGCGCTGGCTCGCGTGAACAGCCAGCCGAGGATCGTGCCGATGGTGACGAACATCACACCCCGGATAACCCATGGCATGCCGAACTCGCCGTTGCCCTCGAGGTCGACCGCGTACATCACCGGGCCAACCATCACGGCACCGACGAGGGCGGCCGCGATCCCGCCCCGGACTCCGCCCCGGTACGCGGCGAAGGTGATCGGCAGGTACGAGAGCTGCATCAGGGCGTTGGGGCCGCCCCCGGTCACGAGGACCAGGAGGAAGATCAGGAACCCCGTCGCCCCCGTGAGCGCCGCGCTGACCAGCGGCGTGCGGTCGATCGCCGGTACGCGGGCGAGGTTGGGGAATCGCCCGATGAGATCTGGCTCCAGTTCGATCGAGCGCGTCACCTGGTCAATCCCCAGCAGACTCCGAGTCGTCGTCGAGACCGTAACGGGCGGTGGTGCGCAGGGGCCATCACCCGATGGTCCCGGCTCCCGGAGCGCATGACCCTGCAGGGTTTTCCCTAGTGCCCGGCGGCCGCGAGCCGCGCCTAGCCTCCACCCGGGAGAGGGTCGGCTGATTCGCCGTTCGCGTCGTGTCCCCGCGAGTGTGCGCCGCCCCCTGGGCCCGCTTTGGCAAGCGCTCGTGGTGTCCCGGTCCTCGTGGTCACGACCGGCCTGGGCCTGCTGGCCCCAGTCGTCGCACAGACGCTCGACGGCCGAGCGGAACCAGGCGCGGGTTCCACGCATAGGGTTCTCCCCACTGTCCGCGACGACCGGACCGATGCCAAGGTCGTGGCGGATCGGTCGGCCGGAGCATCCGCGAAGGCCGACCGACGTCGGGACGGTGGCGCTGCCATCGTCCCGACAAGGGGTTCACCGAGGACCGTTGTGGCCCACCCCGAGTGGACTACCGCGCGCCTTCGACCAGCCAGCCCTCCCGCTCGGCGCGGATCGCGAGTTCGGTCCGACCCGAGACATCGAACCGGTCGTACAGCCGCGAGAGGTACGCCTCCACGGTCTTGCGGGCGAGGTGCAGGTCCGTCGCGATCTCGTCGTTGGAGCGACCGGCCACGACCCGCTCCACGAGCTGCCGCTCGCGCGCGGTGAGCCGATGGCGCCGGAGCGCTCGGCCCGCAGCGAGGTGGTGGGACTCGAACGCCGTGCCGCCCCGAGCCACGCGCTCGATGGCGTCGGTGACCTCGGCCAGGGGTGCCGTCTTGAGCACGAACCCGGCGGCA